>OFEU01000116.1_pt1 | contig 100697 bp, 92 predicted proteins | sample 1521221 | NCBI WGS metagenome assembly OFEU01 (sample SAMN03766357, study PRJEB24113) | microbial mat metagenome | isolation source: enrichment culture HLUCC-O from microbial mat sample contains cyanobacterium... | reverse complement strand
CTGATCCCATCCCGAACTCAGCAGTGAAACAGACCAGCGCCGATGGTAGTGTGGTTCGCCCATGTGAGAGTAGGTCATCGTCAGGCTCTTAATACCCTAACCCCCGACAGCGTCGCTGTCGGGGGTTTTTTATTTGCGGTTATGGAGAAGTGATATACTCCCCGCATTACTCAACACACGTTGCGATGGGAGTCCTGCAATGGCTACTACCGATCATCTGGTGATTTTCGACACCACGCTCCGGGACGGCGAACAAAGCCCCGGCGCAACCATGAACAAAAATGAAAAGCTGCGTATTGCCAAGGTGCTCGAGAAGTTGCGTGTGGACGTGATCGAAGCCGGGTTCGCCATTGCCAGCCAGGGCGACTTTGAGGCGGTCAAGGCAATCGCTGAAAGCATCAAGGACTCGACGGTTTGCAGTCTTGCCCGGGCGCTGGACAAAGATATTGATCGCGCAGCTGAGGCTATTCGGCCGGCGGCCAGCGGTCGAATTCACACCTTTATAGCAACATCCCCCATTCACATGAAGCACAAGCTCCAGATGGAGCCTGATCAAGTGGTGGAGCAGGCAGTGCGGGCGGTAAAGCGAGCCCGAAGCCATGTTGACGACGTTGAGTTTTCCTGCGAAGACGCGGGTCGTTCAGAGCTGGACTTCCTGTGCCGGATTATCGAAGCCGCCATTGATGCCGGTGCGCGCACGATCAATATTCCAGACACTGTGGGTTATGCGATTCCCGAACAGTTTGGGGAAACGATCAGGCAGTTGCTGAACCGTATTCCGAACGCCGATAAAGCCATCTTCTCCGTGCATTGTCATAACGACCTGGGTCTTGCCGTGGCTAACTCTCTTGCAGCCGTCAGTAATGGTGCACGGCAGGTGGAGTGCACGATTAACGGTTTGGGAGAGCGCGCCGGTAATGCCTCTCTCGAGGAGATCGTTATGGCGGTTCGCACCCGCCAGGACCTGTTCAATATTGATACCCGAATTGATAGTCAGCATATTGTTCCGGCTTCGCGACTGGTCTCCACCATCACCGGTTTCCCGGTGCAGCCAAACAAGGCCATCGTGGGTGCCAACGCGTTTGCCCATGAGTCAGGGATTCATCAGGACGGCGTACTTAAGCACCGCGAAACCTACGAGATCATGCGTGCACAGGATGTTGGATGGCATACCAACAGTCTGGTTCTCGGAAAGCACTCCGGCCGTAATGCTTTCCGTACACGGTTGCTCGAACTCGGGATTCAGTTTGAGACTGAAACTGAGTTAAATGAAGCGTTTACCCGCTTCAAAGCGTTGGCCGATCTGAAACACGAAATTTTCGATGAAGATCTGCAGGCCATCGCCAGCGATACCCGCCAGAAAGAAGAAGATGGGCGCTATGGTCTTGTCTGTATGCAGGTATGCTCAGAAACCGGGGTTGTTCCGAAAGCCCATCTCACTATGCTGGTTGACGGCAAAGAGCACACCGTTGAGGCAGAAGGCAGCGGCCCGGTAGACGCGACCTTCAAAGCGATAGAGTCATTGGTCGATTCTGGCTGCAATTTGCAGTTGTATTCGGTCAATAACATTACCAGTGGTACCGATGCTCAGGGTGAGGTAACGGTTCGCCTGGAAAGTGGTGGTCGGATTGTGAACGGAGTCGGGGCAGACACCGACATTATTATGGCGTCAGCAAAAGCCTACATAGAAGCGCTGAATCTCATCGCTCGTGGTGGCATCCGCCAACATCCGCAAGTTGCGGATGTCTGAAAACACCGGACGCTGGGAGTCTGACACATGCCGCAACAGATGATTCGATCGGAAGCTGAGCGTCAGTTCTATCTGGGCATGGCCGGTATCCGCATGTGGTACGCTCGAGATCCTCTACCGGGAGCGGCGCCGAGCCCAGAATTTGATTTTGGCTCGCCGGTGCCCGAGGCTAAGCCGTTCGCCGCCGCCACGCCTGCTGCTGGCACCCGCACCCAGGCACAGTTGCCCGCAGATGAGGGCAAGAAGGACAAGTTGGCGCGCCTCAAGACTCTGATGGAGGCCGTCCCCGACAAGTCGCGCGTGCAGCGGGCTCCGAACGTCGAGCCTGTCGAGTTTGCGATTCCTGAGGGCGCGGCCGAAGAGGCGGGTGAGGTGTCCGCTGGCGAGGACTCAGGGCTCTCCGTTGTTAGTGGCGAATTTGCAAGCCAGATACCGAAGCTTTATTTGCAGGCGTGGTCGGGCCTGCGGGTTCTCCTGCTGACTAATTTGTCGGAGGAGGCCAGCCTGTCGTTACAGGAAACCCTGGCGCTGAACATCATGCGCAGCCTGGGCGAGTTGAGTCCCGGTAAACTGGGTGCTCTGCATTGGCCCTTGTTCAATAACCTGAAAATTTCCCTGAACAGCGAGGCGGATCTTGCCGGACTGACCCGGGACTATCTGTCAGGCGTCGCGGGTAAGGCGGTTATTGTTCTTGGGCTTGCGCCGGAAATGTCATCGTATTCGAGTGTCTTGGCTGAGGTCATCGATAAGGCCCCGGAGGTTTCTTTCGAGCATTCTTTGGCAGCACTGGCTTCCGATCCGGAACTCAAAAAGCAGTTGTGGCAGTTGATCAGGCCTTTGGTTGCGCCCAGTCGATGAGCTCGTCGATATTGCGTGAGATTCAGGCATACGGGCTTGATGTTCGTTCTCTGGTAAAAGGCGACCTGCCACAGGTTCTGGAACTCGAACGACTGGGTTACTCGCACCCCTGGACGGAAGCAGTGTTTCTGGATTGCTTCAAAGACACGTATCGGCTTTGGGCGTTGGTTCAGGAGGGTGATCTTCGAGGCTATGCTGTGGTCAGTTATATGGTCGATGAGGCTCATTTGCTCAATATCTGCATCCATCCCAGGGTGCGAGGCCAAGGCGCAGGACGTCAGCTACTACGGCACGTGCTTGCGGCGTCTCTCAAAGATGGTATGGGGCAAATGATACTTGAGGTCAGGCAGAGTAATGTAGCCGCCGCGATGCTTTATCGGAGTGAAGGTTTTGAAGAAATAGGCCGTCGGCCCGGGTACTATCCGGATGCCGCCGGACGTGAAGATGCTCTTGTGCTGGCATATCGGTTCACGTGACGCCCTCCCAACCCGTATAATAAGACGCTTTTCATTCAATCCATTCAGGCTTTTGTTGTCTATGTCTAACCTATCTCAGGAAGTGGCCAAGCGCCGCACCTTTGCGATTATCTCGCACCCGGATGCCGGTAAAACCACCATTACCGAAAAAGTGCTGTTGTTCGGGCAGGCGATCCAGAAGGCAGGAACGGTAAAGGGAAAGAAGTCTGGCCAGCACGCGAAATCGGACTGGATGGAAATGGAAAAAGAGCGGGGCATCTCTGTCACCACGTCCGTGATGCAGTTCCCTTACGGTGGCAAGCTGGTCAACCTGCTGGATACGCCGGGGCACGAGGACTTCTCGGAAGACACTTACCGCACGCTTACGGCAGTTGACTCCTGTTTGATGGTGATTGACAGCGCGAAGGGTGTTGAGGAAAGAACCATCAAGCTGATGGAGGTCACGCGATTACGCGATACCCCGATCCTGACCTTTATGAATAAACTCGACCGCGATACCCGGGACCCCATCGAATTGATGGATGAGGTTGAAGATGTCCTGAAAATCGCCTGTGCACCGATTACCTGGCCCATAGGCATGGGTAAAAGCTTTAAGGGCGTTTACCACTTGTACCGGGATGAAGTGGTGCTTTATCAAACAGGCCAAGGTCATACCATTCAGGACAAGCGAGTGATCAAGGGGCTGGACAATCCGGAGCTGGAGCAGGCTCTGGGCGGTTACGCCGCTGAACTGCGTGACGAAATTGAGCTGGTGAAAGGGGCGTCTCATGAATTCGATCATGAGGCATTTCTGGCAGGCCGATTGACGCCAGTGTTTTTTGGTACTGCACTGGGTAACTTCGGTGTCGACCACATGCTGGATGGTCTGGTCGAATGGGCGCCGGCGCCACTGGCAAGGGAAACCGACAGTCGGATCGTCGAGCCGACGGATGAAGGTTTCGCAGGATTTGTTTTCAAGATCCAGGCGAATATGGATCCCCAGCACCGGGATCGCGTGGCCTTCATGCGTATTGTTTCCGGCAAGTACAGTCAGGGCATGAAGGCACGTCATGTGCGGATAGCCAAAGATGTCCGGTTTTCCGATGCGCTGACCTTTATGGCAGGTGACCGGGAACATGCGGAGGAAGCCTTCGCAGGCGACATTATCGGTCTGCACAACCACGGTACCATTCAGCTGGGTGATACCTTTACTGCCGGTGAAAACATGAAGTTTACCGGTATCCCGAACTTTGCACCGGAAATGTTCCGGCGCATTCGCCTGAAAGATCCGCTCAAGGCAAAGCAATTACAGAAGGGGTTGATCCAGCTGTCTGAAGAGGGCGCGGTTCAGGTCTTCCGGCCCATGAAGAATAACGACCTCATTGTTGGCGCTGTCGGCGTTCTGCAGTTTGATGTGGTGGTGAGTCGCTTGAAGAGTGAGTACAAGGTTGAGGCAATTTACGAGCCGATAAACGTGGCTACTGCCCGTTGGGTGACCTGCGATGACGAGCGCAAACTTGACGAGTTTCAGCGTAAGAACCAGGAAAATCTGGCTCTGGATGGCGGCGATCGGCTGGCTTACATCGCGCCGACCATGGTGAACCTGAACCTGGCCCAGGAGCGTTACCCGGATATGCAGTTCCATAAAACCCGGGAGCATTAACCGTACGGGCGGAGGTGTGTATGCAACTGATTGACGCCCACTGTCATTTTGATTTTCCCCGCTTCGACGGGATCCGTGAACAGGAATATGCTCGGGCTAAGCGGGAGGGCCTGAGTGGGCTGGTGATTCCCGGCGTACGCAGCGCCGACTGGGGCAGGGTTCAGGCGCTAGCCTCTCCCGATCATGGTATCTGGTACTGCCTGGGGGTTCATCCCTGGTTTGTCGAGGAGCACTGCGAAAAGGATCTGGAATTACTGGAGTCGACCTTGCGCTCGTCGCCCGAGGGCTGTGTCGGGCTTGGTGAGTGCGGGCTGGACGCGCTGCGGGGTGACATGGCATTGCAGGTAGACTGGTTTCGGGCGCAGGTTAACATCGCGTCCAGGGTTGGATGTCCGCTGGTCATGCATTCTGTCAAAACGCACGACCAGGTGCATGCCACTCTACGATCATCGCACTGGTCCGGGCAGGCCCTGGTGCATGGCTTTTCCGGGAGTTTTCAGCAGGCGAGCAAATTGTTAGATCTGGGCTGTTATATTGGGGTGGGTGGTGTAATTACTCATGTGCGCGCCAAAAAGACCCGGGATACCATTGCCCGACTGCCGTTAGACCGGCTGGTGCTTGAGACGGACGCGCCGGATATGGCCCCTTCGGGAGTAGCTAAAGGCATGAACTCTCCGGCCTGTTTGCCGCTGATTGTTCAGGCCTTAGCCGATCTCAGGGGCGAGTCGCCCGAGCGACTTGCGCCGATTCTTTACCAGAATGCCTGCGCATTATACGGTTGGCCCACGGCGAGAAGAGTGCAAGAATAAGTGAATCGTGAAGCGCCATGAGGTGGGGTTGGTTTTCCTGAATGGTTCGAGTATACTTCGCGCCCTGGCTTTTCAAGGCGATGCCACTATCTCAGCCCCGAATGGTGTCATTGCAACAGTAATACAGGTGTGAACCTCCCCCGGATGCCTTGTATGTACCGGTGGTTGTTTCTAACGTTTCTTTTATAGCGTTCAAGGCGGAATCAATGAAGACTCTGAGTGCGAAACCAGAAACCGTAAAACGTGACTGGTACGTTGTAGACGCAGCCGGCAAGACGCTGGGTCGTCTGTCAACCGAAATCGCCCTTCGTCTGCGGGGCAAGCATAAGCCTGAGTATACCCCTCACGTGGACACTGGCGACTACATCGTTGTAATTAATGCCAGCCAGGTGAAGGTTACCGGCAAAAAGGCATCGGATAAAATGTATTACAGCCACACCGGCTTTCCAGGTGGAATCAAATCCATCAGTTTCGAGAAGCTGGTAGACAAGGCTCCCGAGCAAATCATTCAGAAAGCTGTCAAAGGCATGCTTCCGAAGGGTCCGCTTGGTCGTGCCATGTTCAAGAAGCTTAAAGTCTACGCCGGCGCTGAGCATGCTCATGCAGCCCAGCAGCCCAAAGAACTCGACATCTAACGGAAGGCGGATATGTCTGTAGCACAAAATTACGGTACTGGTCGCCGCAAGTCATCCACGGCTCGGGTTTTTATCAAGCCGGGAAGCGGTAACATTTCTATCAACGGTCGCACCATCGAAGATTTCTTCGGTCGTGAGACTCTTCGCATGATCGTTCGTCAGCCTCTGGTGGTTGCCGAATCCACTGATCGTTTCGATATCATGGTCACCGTAAAGGGTGGTGGTATCAGCGGCCAGGCCGGAGCGATTCGTCACGGTCTGACCCGTGCGCTGATGGATTACGATGAAACATTGCGTCCTGCGCTGCGTAAAGCGGGTTACGTTACCCGTGACGCTCGTAAGGTAGAGCGTAAAAAGGTTGGTTTGCGTAAGGCGCGTAAGCGTCCACAGTACTCCAAGCGTTAATCGACGCTCTGTGTCGATGGGAAAACCCGGCCCTATGGTCGGGTTTTTTTGTGTCTGGAGTCTGCTCCTATTTTTGATCTGGGGCACGGATAAGCGCAGGGATGAGCCTTTCCGGCTTGTAAGCTGGGGGTAATTTCATTACCATTTCAGCGCTTATAATTTTGGGTTGTGAAGTCCTTTTCGAAGCGCAGTGCCGGTCTTCCGCGTCTGTGCCTCGCCTGATGGGAGAAAACCATAATGAGTAATGGCGACGTGAACCAAGGTCGACGCCGATTTTTGATCGGTGCTACGTCCGTGGTAGGTGGTGTCGGCGTCGTCGGTGCAGCGGTACCTTTCGTGGCGTCCTGGAACCCCAGTGCGAAAGCGGAAGCGGCCGGTGCTCCGGTAACTGTAAGTGTCGACAAAATCGAACCGGGTCAACAGATTACCGTCGAATGGCGGGGGAAGCCGGTGTGGATCATCCGGCGCACGGAGGAGATGCTCGAGAATATCGAAAAGCTGTCTTCGCGCATGAAAGATCCTGAGTCTGAAGACCCGCAGCAGCCGGCTTATATTACCGGTGCTCAGCGCTCCCTCAAGCCTGAGTTTGTTGTGCTGGTGGGTATTTGTACGCACCTTGGCTGTGTGCCGAGCTATCGTCCTGAAGTGGCTCCTGCTGATCTGGGTGGCGAGTGGCTGGGTGGTCTGTTCTGTCCTTGCCATGGTTCCCGATTCGACTTGTCCGGCCGCGTTTATTCGGGCCAGCCTGCGCCGCTGAACCTCGAGGTTCCGCCGTACCGGTTTGACGATGACGCGACCATGACCGTTGGTCTTGATCCGGAGGCAGCGTAATGAACAAGCTGGTGAATTGGGTAGACGAGCGTCTGCCAATCGTTGACGCCTGGAATAAGCATCTGGCGAAGTATTATGCGCCCAAGAACTTCAATTTCTGGTACTTCTTCGGCTCCCTGGCGATGCTGGTTCTGGTCAACCAGTTGGTGACAGGTATCTGGTTGACTATGAGCTACAACCCCTCAGCGGAAGGTGCCTTTGCCTCTGTTGAGTACATCATGCGTGATGTCGAGTGGGGCTGGCTGTTGCGCTACCTGCACTCTACCGGCGCCTCTGCGTTTTTTGTGGTGGTCTATCTCCACATGTTCCGCGGTCTGATGTACGGCTCTTATCAGAAGCCCCGAGAGCTGATCTGGATTTTCGGCATGCTGATCTACTTGGTGCTGATGGCTGAAGCCTTCATGGGCTACTTGCTGCCTTGGGGTCAGATGTCTTACTGGGGTGCCCAGGTTATCGTTAACCTGTTTGGTGCGATCCCGGTGATCGGTGAGGATCTCTCCCTCTGGATCCGTGGTGACTATCTGATTTCTGGTATTACACTGAACCGGTTCTTCGCCCTGCACGTCGTTGCGCTGCCAATTGTGTTGTTGGGTCTGGTTGTCCTGCACATTCTTGCTTTGCATGAGGTGGGTTCGAACAACCCTGACGGTATCGATATCAAGAAGAACAAGGACGAAAACGGTATTCCGAAAGACGGTATCCCGTTCCATCCTTATTACAGCGTGCATGACCTGATGGGTGTGGGCGTGTTCTTCTTTATCTTCTTTATTGTGGTGTTTTACTTCCCTGAGATGGGTGGCTTGTTCCTTGAGAAGCCAAACTTCGAGCCGGCGAATAACCTGAAGACGCCTGAGCACATTGCACCGGTCTGGTACTTCACGCCCTTCTACGCCATGCTGCGTGCGGTGACGGTGGACCTGTTTGGTCTGGATGCGAAGTTCTGGGGTGTGGTTGTGATGGGCGCGGCAATTGCGATTCTGTTCGTGCTGCCCTGGCTCGACAAGAGCCCTGTTCGCTCTATCCGCTATAAAGGTTGGTTGAGCAAGATAGCACTGGCAATCTTTGTGGTGAGCTTCGTGGTGCTCGGCTATCTGGGTATTGTGCCCGCTACAGAAGGTCGTACCATTGCTGCCCAGATTCTGACGGTGCTGTACTTCCTCTACTTTATCCTCATGCCGTTCTACACGCGCATGGAAAAAACCAAGCCAGTGCCAGAGAGGGTGACAGGATAATGAGAAAGCTGATTTTTGGTCTTTTCATCGCGATCCTGCCGGCCCTCGGGCTGGCAGCTGCTCCCGGCGGTCCTCTGGATACCATGAAGCCGGATCACACCAACAAGGAATCTCTGCAGAGTGGTGCTGCTCTGTTCACCAACTACTGCATGGGGTGCCACTCCATGGAGTACGCTCGCTATAAGCGGGTGTCGGATGACCTAGAGATTCCGGCTGAGCTGTTCGAGGAAAACCTGATTTTCACCGGCGCCAAGATTGGTGAGTTGATGAAGATCTCCATGAGCAAAGACATGGCAGCCGGCTGGTTCGGCGCTCCGCCACCCGACTTGACTCTGGTTACGCGTGTGCGTGGTGAATCCTGGGTGTACTCGTACCTGAGAGGTTTCTACAAGGACGACTCGCGCCCACTGGGTGTGAACAACGTGGTATTCGACAACGTTGGTATGCCGCACGTGATGGTAGAGATGCAGGGCCTGTGTGCCGTAGAGCCGAAGATCGGTGTTGGCGCCTCTGTTGAGCCTCTCAGTGGCAACATCAATAATTCTGATGTATGCCCTGAGTACGCCATTGAGGGAAGCATGTCTTCTGCAGACTTTGATCGTGCGATGTGGGACCTGACCAACTTCATGTCCTACATGGGAGATCCAGTGAAGGTTGAGCGCGAGCGTCTTGGTATTTTCGTGCTGATCTTTGTGGCGATCTTCTTCATCTTTGCGTACCTGCTTAACCGCGAGTACTGGAAAGACGTACATTAAGATTTAGGGTATAATCCTCAATCCTGAATTCCAGCGGGCCGGTAAGGTTCGCTGGAATTTTGCGTTTGTGTATTGTTTCGATTTTCAGAATCGTGAGGTAGTTATATGGGCGTTGTGACCAAGCGGTCATCAATGACGTTTTTCTCGGATCCGGCCAGTCATTACAGCCACCGTGTGCGCATTGTACTGGCAGAGAAGGGTGTTACCGTTGATATTGTAGATGTGGATCCAGATAACCCGCCGGGAGAACTGGCCGACCTGAATCCGTACAACGCCCTGCCAACGCTGGTGGACCGGGATCTCGTGCTTTACGAGCCCAACATCATGATGGAATATCTGGATGAGCGTTTCCCGCACCCGCCATTGTTGCCGGTTTACCCGGTTGCCAGGGCAAACAGCCGCTTGATGATTCATCGTATTCAGAAAGACTGGTGCAGACTGGTTGATCAGATCCTTGCGCAGCCGACGGGTAAAGCGTCGGATGCGGCTCGCAAAGAGCTGAAGGAAAGCTTGCTGGCAGCTGGCCCACTGTTTGCCGAGATGCCGTTCTTCCTTTCAGAAGAGTTCACCATCGTCGACTGTTGCATTGCTCCGCTTCTCTGGCGTTTGCCTGCTTTGGGTATCGACATGAGCGATAAGCAGGCCAAGCCCCTGCAAAAGTACATGGACAGTATCTTTGCCCGCGAAGGGTTCAAGGCGAGCCTTTCGGATCTGGAAGAAGATATTCGCAGCTGATTGGCAAAGCCCGGATACCGGAGCAGGAGTTGTTGCAGTGCCTGATAACAGTATCACCATGACGTCTAGTCGGCCCTATCTTGTACGTTCGCTGAACGAGTGGATTCTGGATAATGACTGCACCCCCTATATTGTGGTGGATGCAGGCGTTCAGGGTGTTCAGGTGCCTACAGAGCACGTGGCTAATGGGCAGATTGTGCTGAACATCAGTCCGGGGGCTGTTCGTAGTCTGGTGATTGGTAACGGTGCACTTGAGTTCAGCGCTCGCTTTGGCGGTGTGCCCATGCAGGTATTCATCCCGTTGCAGGCCGTTATGGCGATTTACGCCAAAGAGAATGGTGAAGGCATGGTATTTGGCAGCGAGCCAGGCTCCCCAGACCCGGAAGGTAGTTCGGACTCTGAGTCTTCTGCCGGTCGCCGATCGGATGAGCGTCCCAGTGGGCGACCAACCTTGAAAGTAGTGAAATAAAAAAGCCGGCGTCAGCCGGCTTTTTTATTACCCTCCAAATAGCTTGTGATCAACCAGATCGCACAGCGTGTTGATGATCAGCAGCATAAGTGGCGTCGCTTCATGCGGGGACAGATCGTTCAGCGCAATTTCGTGATCCTCGGGGTGCATGAGCGATGTGATGTCTGATTTTTCCCGAGCGCTCAACACGACCACTCGCATCTCGCGGTCATGTGCTGCCTGGATGGCCTGAATCAGGTTTGCTTTATGGCCATCATCTACCACAACGAAGAGCAGGTCGCCGGGTTTACCAATGGCTCTGACCTGGCGCGAAAAGGTGTCGTTGAAGCGGTTGTCCCGGCATATTGCCGAATAGGTGGTGGCGTCCGCACCGAGGTTGATCGCCGGTAACGCCGGCCGATCCTGTTCGAAGCGATTGAGCAGCGCGGTGCAAAAATACTGGGCGAGGATGTTGGCATTGCCGTTGGCGCAAGCGATGATCTTGCCGTCCTGAAGCAAGGTGGCGACAAAGGCATCAGACACCTCTTCGATGTCTGGGCCGGCGGTGGTCGCGGCTTGAGCTGTTTGCTCCATGTGGTTGGCAAACCACTGATTAATTTTCTGTGCGGTGTCGGTCATTGTTTCGGTTAATCTGCCTGGATTGCGTTTCTGATCCATTGTACCCGGTATTTCCGGGTGGTACCCGGCATGATCGCCACAACGTCGATCCGGGAGGGCATGTTCCAGAGTTGGTGCCGGTGTAAGTAATAAGAGGCGGCCCGCACCAGTCGGCGTTGTTTGCCATAGGTTATCGAGCTGGCCGGATCGACCAGGCTCTCGGCCCCGCGATATCGCACTTCGAAAAAAACCAGGGCGTCGCCATCGCGGCCAATGAGATCGATCTCGCCACCCCGATTGTAGACGTTCCGGTCCAGAATGGTGACGCCGTGGCTGGCGAGATAGCGTGCAGCAACGCCTTCATAGTAGGTGCCGATCTCGCGGCTGCCTTCCATGGCTTGAGTCTCCTAGAGGTTGAGGGCGCGAGCCTCGTTGTCTGTGGATTCTTCCGTCGACTCCCGCCGATTGAGCTCCGGTGACAAGACGGGTCTTCCGCTGCGGAACTGGGCCCACAACTGCTTTCTGTGGATCACGCCGTCTGATGTCATGCTGAGTAAGCCGGTCTGACCTTCAATGGTGGCATCTTCAATCTGTCGTAGCAACGGGAGTCGTTTGCTCAACTGCCAGGCATCTGCGCCCATTGCGAACAGTCTGCCTAATTGTCCGCGCGTTCCGCTCAAATATTGCTCGGCCTGATCGCGAAGGGGGTTGTCTTCTGCCAATACCCATGGGATCTCGGTGAATGTTACGCGGTTGAGATCGCGATCTCGGCTCGGGTCAGGCGTGCCTTCGTAGACGATGGACGGTGAATAGACAGGAAGGTCGCCGGCGAAATAAAAGGCAAACAGCGGATTGAATTGGCGGGCCACGGTAGGTTCGGCGACCAACACGATTGCTTCTGCATCCTGGCGCCGCCGAGGTTCAAATTCGACGTTCATGCCGATGGTGCGCTCAACCTGAATCGCTCGCTGTCTTGAGGTGGTTACGCCTAACAAATCTGCGCTTACTGAGCGGAAGTTGTCTTCAGGGAAGAAACGCTCAATCTCGAGAACCTTGCCGCTGTTGTCTGCCATTCGCTGCAGCAGTGCCTGCTCCACCCGGTCACCCCACTCTCCTTGTGGGATAAGCACCAGTATTTGTCGAAGTCCCCGATCGGTGAGTTGATCGGCAATCTGACGAGCTTCGTCCTCGGCAGAGAGGCCGTACTGGTACAATCCGTCGGGAATCCGGTTACCGGATGGCAGGTAGTTTAGACCGAGTACCGGTACCGAAAGAGTGTTCATGTTGCTCAGGTCTGCCAATGCGTCTTTTTCGAGTGGTCCGACAATCAGGTCAATCTGTTGCTGCGCCAGCTCGCCGTAGAGTTCGGCAAACGCTTTGGTCGACGTATCCAGTATCCGTATGTCGGTTTGCTCGCGGTCGACGCTTTCATCGCTGTAGTAAGCTGCTAGAAAACCGTCCCGGATCGCTCGACCCGCGCTGGCCAGAGAGCCTTGGAGCGGCAGCGCCAGAACGATCCGCTCCGGTCGGCTGGTGGCCAGGTCTGCCAGCAGACTGAGTTCCATGGGCAGAATCTGGGCGGCCGGATGGCCCGGCCAGTTGTTCTGCCAGCTCCGGATCAGGCGCCCTTGTTCATCCAGTCCGGCGCCCCGTGCTCTGAGGGTCGAGGCCAATTCAAGCCAGCCTTGTTCCTCGAAGCCGATGGCATTGGTAGAGGCAGCGGCGAGCTTCTCGCCCGGTATGCTCTTGAGGTATTGCCAGATCTGGCTGTGAACTTCCTGAGGATCGCTCTGGCTGTCGGTTTGGCTGAGCAGCATCAGGGATAGCGCCGCAGAGAGATAGTCACCGGTCAATGCAAAGGTGCGTGCCTGCAGATCCGCAGCGCGCCCGATAACGTCGCTGGGATAACTCAGGAACTGATCCGGCGAAATGCCGGCGGTCAACTCCCGGGCCCATTCACTGTCCTGAAGCTCGACTGCGCCGGCCATGGCCAGCAGTCGCTTCTGGTCGGCAATGCCTTCGCCTGCCTCGCTCAAAAGATCGCTGCGCAGAATTTGCCGTGCCGCCGTGTGATTGTCTCGATCCTGGAAGTCGCTGGCAATCCGGAGCAGGTAGCGTTGGGCCGTCAGCGGATCACGCTCGCTGCCGGCCAGCTCAAGGGCTTTTTCCGGGGTGTCTGCGACATGGCTGTCCAGATTCACGGTGGCGCAACCTGCTGTAAGAAGTGTAAACAGGGCGATCAGGGTAAAAATAATTCGATGGCTGCGGTATTTTGTCATGGCAGGCTCGGCTGTCTCCGGATCATTAGGCTTGTGGTGCCGCTCTTTAGGTGGCAAGTTTACCAGCTCCGGGCCTTTTTCACATGACATGCTCGTCATGGGCGCGGTTGAGTTGTTTCGGGAGTGATCTGATCTTGCTCCTTTTTTTATTAACGGGAGTAGGTGCATGTCAGTTTCTGATCGCGTCAGGCAGGAAGAGGAAGGCGTTCTCTATGTGGTAGCAACGCCCATAGGTAATCTGGATGACCTGTCCGAGAGGGCACTACAGATTCTGACCAAGGTTGATCTGATTGCTGCCGAGGATACCCGGCATACCGGCAGGCTGCTGCAGCACCTTGGACTCAGTAAACAGATGATGGCGCTGCACGATCACAATGAGCGAGGGCGAGTCGAGAAGATACTGGCGCTGCTGGCGGAAGGCCGTCAGGTGGCGCTGGTTTCAGACGCGGGCACGCCGCTGATCTCAGACCCGGGCTATCTTGTGGTGAGAGAGGTCAGGGCGGCAGGGTTTCAGGTGTCTCCAATCCCTGGTGCTTGCGCTCTGGTGGCGGCTTTGTCGGTGGCGGGGTTGCCAACCGATCGTTTTCTGTTTGCCGGATTTTTGCCAGCCAAACGCTCCGGTCGCAGAGCGGCGCTGACGGATCTTGAGAGAGAGACGGCAACCCTGGTGTTTTATGAGTCGCCCCATCGGATCATCGATCTGATGGAGGACCTGGTGTCGGTGTTCGGTGCGGATCGCGAGTGCGTGCTTGGGCGGGAGCTCACCAAAACCTTTGAGACTTTTTATAGTGGTGGTGCTGAGTCGGTGCTTGTCGATTTGCAGGACGACCCCAACGGTGCCCGTGGTGAATTTGTGGTGATGGTCCGTGGCGCAGCCCCTGAGCCAGCTGGTGCTGGCGTGTCGTTGGATACGGATAAGTTGCTGGGGCTTTTGATTAAAGAATTACCCGTGAAAAAAGCGGCCCGGATTGCGGCGGAGGTCAGCGGTCTTGGCAAAAATGAACTGTATCAGCGAGCGCTCGAGCTGAAAAGAGATTAAAGCCTTGCATGGCGGCTTTCGCAGAGGTATTGTCGGCCCCGAGCTCGCCAGACAGTCGCCGCCGGTTTTACCGGGGGAGGAAAGTCCGGGCTCCGCAGGGCAAGGTGCCAGGTAACGCCTGGGCGGCGCGAGCCGACGGAAAGTGCAACAGAAAGTAAACCGCCTAAGCGCCTTCGGGTGCCGGTAAGGGTGAAATGGTGCGGTAAGAGCGCACCGCGTGGCTGGCAACAGTTCACGGCGATGGTAAACCCCACCTGGAGCAAGACCAAATAGGAATCCTATGGCGTGGCCCGCGCTGGATTCGGGTAGGTTGCTTGAGGCCTGTGGTGACGCAGGCCCTAGATGAATGACTGTCCAAGACAGAACCCGGCTTATCGGCGAGCTCGCCATTTTCCCCTTACGTGATTTGCATCCTTCTCATAACGCAGCCGTTATACCCAAAAAATCTTAAACCTTAGGTTGTCTCTGCAGAGTTCTCTGCATGTGCTTGTTTTTTCTCCTTTTCTTTACGTCTTTTTAATCCTTTCGCAAGTTTGTCGTTTGTAACCTCTTGTCATTAAAGGAACTTTTGCATGTGTGGCGCTGATTGCGGCGCTTGCATTGTCTATTGCGTGTTTCTATAGTGTGCGGAAGTGGGAAAAAGTGGTTTCTAGTGGTTTTTTGTGGAAAAGATACTCTTGGATACGGCATAAATGAGTAATTTCCTTGGCAGTCATGCCATCAATATGGACGCGAAGGGTCGCCTGGCGATCCCGACGAAGGTGCGCGAAGAGCTCGCGCAGCTTTGTGGTGGCCGTATTGTTCTGACTGCCAACGCCGATGAAGAGCATTGTCTTCTGCTTTACCCGGAGCCGGCCTGGGAAACGCTTCGGCCCCAGATCGAAGCGCTGCCGAACATGAATAAAGCGGCTCGGCGACTGCAGCGGCTGATTCTGGGGAATGCGGCGCCCATGGAACTGGATTCCGCAGGGCGTATTCTGGTTCCACCCACATTGCGACACTACGCCCATCTGGAGAAGAAACTGATGTTGATCGGCCAGGGTAAAAAATTGGAACTCTGGAGCGAGGAACGTTGGTTTGCCTGGCTGGATGAGGCCTCCGGTGATGATGATATGCCGCCAGAAATGGAGGCGTTGTCGCTATGAAGAAGGTTGAGCAAGCATCTGTTCCCGGATTCAGGCATCGCTCCGTTCTGCTGGACGAGGCTGTGGATTATCTGGTCAGCGACCCGTCAGGGCGTTATGTCGACGCAACCTTCGGGCGCGGTGGTCACAGCCGTCTGATTCTCAGTCAACTGAATGAGCAGGGTGAGTTGCTGGGTATTGATAAAGACCCTGAAGCCATTGTCTCGGCTGGAGCTTTGGCAACTGACGATGCCCGGTTTTGCTGGTACCACGGGTCGTTCGCCGAGTTGTCGCAAGCGCTGGACAGCCAGCAGTGGCCCACCGTCAATGGTGTGCTGATGGATCTGGGCGTGTCGTCACCGCAGCTGGATGACGCCGCTCGCGGTTTTTCGTTCATGCGTAACGGCCCACTGGACATGCGGATGAATCCGCAGCAGGCGCCGAGCGCGGCGCAATGGTTGGCGGTTGCCGATGAGCGGGAAATCGCCGATGTGATCTGGCGCTATGGTGAAGAGCGGTTTTCGCGTCGTATTGCCCGGCTGATCGTGGCCAAGCGGCAGGAAGAGGCCATTGAGACGACTCGTCAGTTGGCCGAATTGGTCGCCGAGGCAGTGCCGAAAAAAGAAAAGCACAAGCACCCGGCCACCCGGACGTTTCAGGCGATCCGCATTTTTATCAATCGAGAGCTGGAGGATCTTGAGGTCGGCCTCAAGTCAGCAATAGATCGGTTGGCGCCGGGCGGGCGCCTGGTGGTGATCAGTTTTCACTCGCTTGAAGACCGTCTGGTGAAACGTTTTATGCGGGACCTGGCCCGTGGGCCGCAGATTCCGAAAGGTGTGCCGGTGACGGCGGATCAGGAAAGGTCAGATTATGTGCTGGTGGGTAAGGCCAGCAAAGCCAATGAGCAGGAAATTACCGAGAACGTTCGGGCTCGCAGCGCAGTGATGCGGGTTCTGGAACGACGGATCAATTAATTGAAATCGCAGGGGAGCGCGACGCTATGGGCGCGGTAGCCATCGAACAACCGACTAAGATCACCGGGATCAGCAAGCAGCGGGTTCGGGAAGGCGTGGCCACGGCTGTACGTCTGTCACGGCAGGTATTTGACACCACACGCGAAACCCGGGTGCTGATCACGTTGGGCCTGGTGGCGGTGCTGATGCTGTCGGCCATCGGAGTGGTTGTCAGTGCCCATGAAAACCGGGAGCTGTTCAACACGCTATCCGGTCTGCAGCAGGCTCGTGACGGATACCAACGGGAATGGAGTCAATTGCTGCTTGAGCAAAGTGCGCTGAGCGCCCACGGGCGTGTCGAGCACCTTGCTGCAGAGCGTTTCAATATGGTGGTGCCAGGACGCGAGGATATTGTTCTGGTGCCTCTGATGTCGCCGGTTGCGGCGAGATAACGACTATAACAAGTACATCAGGGTGATCGATTTGTCTGGTCAGGGAAAGCAGGCAGCAAACTGGCAACAGCGCTTGTTCGCGGGGTTAAAAGCCTGGCGTTTTGGCTCGGTGCTGGGCGTGTTCCTGCTGGTCATGCTGGGCATTGGCTGGCGTCTGGTGGACCTGCATGTAGTCGATAACGAATTCCTACGCCAGCAGGGAGACGTCCGGACCATACGGGTTGAGTCGATTGATGCTCATCGTGGCGTGGTAACTGACCGCCATGGCGAGCCGCTGGCAGTGAGCACGCCGGTACAGACGCTCTGGGCAAACCCTTCCGAAACCGATCCTGATGATCCAAGGCTTGCCGGTCTGGCCCGTGTGCTGGGAATGACAGAAGGCGCTCTGAGGGAGCGCCTTCGAACGTTTGCTGGCCGTGAGTTTATTTATCTTCGCCGGAAAGTGCAGCCCAGCCTGGCCCGTGAGGCTCTGGAACTGGGCATTGGTGGCATTTATGCCCGTCAGGAGTATCGCCGTTATTACCCGGCCGGTGAAGTGACGGCGCATGTGGTTGGTTTTACCAATATCGATGAACTGGGCCAGGAAGGTATTGAACTGGCATACAACGACTGGCTCACAGGTAAGCCTGGTGCGAAACGTGTCCTGAAGGATAACCGAGGGCGTGTGATCAAGGATCTGATGCTGATTCGTGATGCCCGGGCCGGTCGTGACCTTGAACTGAGTATTGATTTGCGACTGCAATATCTGGCCTACCGCGAGCTCAAAGCTGTGGTTTCTGCCCACAACGCTCGTGGCGGCACTCTAGTGATGCTGGATGTGGATACTGGCGAAGTATTGGCCATGGTTAATCAAGGTTCATACAACCCCAATGACAGGGCGCAGTTGTCCGCGGACACTATGCGCAACAAGGCGATTACCGATCTGTTCGAGCCTGGCTCGACGATCAAGCCCATCACCATCGCAGCGGCTCTTGAGACCGGCAAGTATCAGGCGGACAGTACCATCGATACATCACCCGGCTTTCGCCGGTTTGGCCGTTTTACGATCCGGGACGCGCGCAACTACGGAGCCATGGATTTGACCGAAATGGTGGTCAAATCAAGCAATGTGGGTGTCAGCCTCATTGCCACCGAGCTGGGCGGTGATGTGTTGAGGAATCTGTTCGCTCGCGTCGGCCTGGGGCAGGCCACCGGAATCGGCTTCCCCGGCGAAGCTGTTGGCGTTTTGCCTGCACCGCCCAAGTGGCGGCCCGTGGAAGAGTCCACGCTGTCATACGGTTATGGCATGAGCGTGAATGCGCTGCAATTGGCCCAAGCTTATATGGTAATTGCCAATGGCGGAACACGGTATCCCCTGAGTCTGATGAAGCAGAGCGTGCCGCCTCCGGGGCAGCGGGTGTTGAGTGAAGATGTGACTCTGGCGGTGCGTAGCATGCTGAAAGAGGCGGTTTCGCGTGGCACTGGCGGTCGTGGTCAGCCGGGGCTTTACGCGGCTGGTGGCAAAACAGGGACGGTGCATCTTGTTGGTGCTCAGGGATACGAAAAGAGTCAGTACAAGGCGATCTTTGCCGGTATGGCTCCGATTGACGATCCACGAATTGTAACGGTTGTGGCCGTTGATGCGCCCCAGTCCGGGGAATACTACGGCGGTGAAGTGGCCGCCCCGGTATTTGCCCGGGTGATGGGAGACGCACTGCGACTGCTGAATGTGAAGCCTGAACTGGAAGTTGGCGGGGCGAAGCCGCCCCAGGCAGCCTCCGGAGAGAGAGGTTAGCGCCATGTGCATCACCTCCATCAGTAATTTATTACAGGGTATTGTCGACGTGCCATCGGTGTTTGATGTCACGATTCACGGCTTGCAGACAGACAGTCGGTCGGTCGCTCCGGGCGATGCGTTTATCGCGTTGGCGGGTTCGAAAACCGGGCCTGACCATTACGTCGAACAGGCTATTGCTGCCGGTGCCACGGCCATTCTTCTGGAAGCCTTTGAGGCGAGAGAGTGTCATGAGCGCCACGGAGCGCTGATCGTGCCGGTGGTTGGTCTTCGGTCGCAGTTGGGTCGAATTGCTGATCGCTTTTTTGAGCATCCGTCGCGTCACCTGCGCCTGATTGGCGTGACAGGCACCAATGGTAAAACCTCGGTTACTCAGTACATCGCCCAACTGTTGCGAGAAACCGGAACGCCCTGCGGCGTGCTGGGCACCTTGGGTTATGGCATGCCGGGCAAGCTGCAGCCAGCCTCGCATACCACGCCGGATGTGGTCCAGGTCAACCGGGTCATTAACCGCATTCGTAACGAGGGTGGCCGGGCTGCTGTCATGGAAGTGTCGTCTCATGCGCTCGATCAGGGGCGCATTGACAAATTGACCATGACAGGTGCGGTGTTCACCAATCTGACCCGTGATCATCTGGATTATCACGGCACGATGGAGGCCTATGGTGAAGCCAAGGCCAGGCTGTTCCAGCGCGAAGAATTGCATTTTTCTGTGATCAATTTTGACGACCCTTTCGGCCGCCAACTTTTCGAACAGCTCGACGGGCAGTGTGATCGGGTTCGTTACAGCCTCCATGAGGCCCAGACCGAGCTGTGGCTGAAAGACTTCGCACCGGTCGCGACTGGTTTTCGTGCGCGGGTTGATGGTCAGTGGGGCGAGTTTGATCTGCAGGTGCCACTCCTGGGCAGCTTCAATGCCAGTAATGTGCTGGCGGCACTGGCGACCGTACTGACTCTTGGCGTGCCGGTTGACCGTGCGGTGGCAGCAACGGCCAACCTGGCACCGCCGCCCGGTCGGCTTGAGCGTTTCACCGGCGCAGGCGGCAAACAGGTGGTTGTGGATTATGCCCACACGTCGGATGCCTTGGCGAATGCTCTGGCAGCATTGCGGCCGCACGTTGAAGGAAAGCTTATTTGTGTTTTCGGATGCGGTGGTGACCGGGACCCCGGCAAGCGTCCGGACATGGCTCGCGAAGCCGAGCACAGAGCCGATGTGGTCATCGTTACTGATGACAATCCGCGCTCCGAAGACCCGGCACGGATTGTCAGCGACATTGCGGTCGGCTTTTCCAGTGCGGCCGGCTATCAGATTATTCATGACCGGGCCGAGGCTATAGCGGCCGCCGTCGCCATGGCAGGCCCGGATGATTTGGTGCTGATCGCCGGCAAAGGCCATGAGGCCTGGCAGGAAATCGGCGGACAAAAGCTTCCTTTCAGTGATGCCGAGCAGGTGCGCCACCTTCTGAAGCTAAATGGAGGTGTGGCATGATGCGCGCCTTTTCGCTGGCCGAGGCCCACGAATGGCTGCAGGCCGCTGTTGCCGGTGCCAGGGCGGATGTTGAGTCGACGACGTTTAGCGGTGTGTCGACAGACAGCCGCAGTGTCGGTGCAGGCCAGCTGTTTGTCGCCTTGCGAGGCGAGCGTTTTGATGGCCATGAATTTCTTGCCCGGGCACAGGCGCAGGGTGCAGTCGCGGCAGTGGTGGATACCACTAATAGCGCGGTCAGCATGCCGCAACTGGTTGTGCCAGACACGGTAAATGCCCTGGCACAACTGGCCTCGGCAAACCGCAATGAGAGCTGTGCGCAGTTTGTTGCCATTACCGGGAGCAGCGGTAAAACCACCGTCCGGCAAATGACCTCGGCGATTCTGGCGGGTATGGGTTCTACCCTGGCCACCGAGGGCAATCTGAACAACCACATCGGTGTGCCGTTGACCTTGTTCCGGCTGGCCCCTGAGCATCGTTACGGCGCCATCGAGCTCGGTGCCAGTGGCTTGGGTGAGATTGCCCACACCGTTGCGATGGTGCGGCCGGACGTGGCGATTCTGACCAATGCTGGCCAGGCTCACCTTGAAGGCTTCGGCAGTTACCAGAACATCGTGATCGCCAAGGGCGAGATTATCGATGGCGTGTCGAGCGACGGGGTGGTGGTGTTGAACCACGATGACCCGGCCTTTGGCGACTGGGTTGAGCGGGCCGGTCAGCGGCAAGTGATTGGCGTGTCCGGTTCCGGGCATCCGGACGCGGATTACCGCGCTGCGGTCAGTAAAGCCGCAGAACAAGGTTTTGACGTGCAGGTGCACGGCCCGGATGGCTGGCAATGCCAGGTGCATATTCCGCTCGCGGGTGAGCACAACATTGCCAATGGACTGATGGCTCTGGCCGCCTGCCGTGCCCTCGGTGCGACCGATCAGCAGGTCGTTGATGGCTTGCGCAGTGTTCAGGCGGTGAAGGGCCGGTTGGAGGTGCTCAGGCCAGTGGCCGGATTTACCCTGATCGATGACAGTTACAACGCTAATCCTTCGTCCATGAAAGCGGCCGTGGATGTGCTGGCGGGCTATCCGGGGATTCGGATGGCGGTTTTCGGCGCCATGGCAGAGCTAGGACCGGACACCGACGCCTTACATCGGGACGTTGGTGCTCACGCCAAGGCTCGGGGCATTGACCGCTTGCTGGTTGTTGGCGCTGGTGGTGAGAGTTATGCAGCGGGTTTTGGTGCCGGTGCAGAGATATTTCAGAGCCATGACCAGGCCGTAGATGCCATCGTGAGTGGCAGTCAGGGACCAGTAACCGTACTGGTAAAAGGTTCTCGCAGTTCTGCCATGGATCGCGTGGTGGAGGGAATTCAGACAAAGGTGAACAAAACATGCTGTTCTGGCTGACAGAGCTTTTATCGCAGTACTTTTCCGCCCTGACGGTATTTCAGTACCTGACGGTGCGCGCGATTATGGGGGTTTTGACGGCCCTGATGATTTCGTTGCTGATCGGCCCGGTAATGATTCGCAAGTTGAGCCAGTACCAGATCGGCCAGGCGGTGCGGGATGACGGCCCGCAAACCCACCTCAGTAAAGCCGGCACGCCCACCATGGGCGGTGCCCTGATTCTGGTGGCGATCGCCATCTCAACGCTCTTGTGGGCAGACCTGAGCAATCGCTACGTGTGGGTCGTGTTGCTGGTTACCCTGCTGTTTGGCGCAATTGGCTGGGTGGACGATTACCGCAAGGTGGTAGAGCGCAATCCTCGTGGGCTGCCCGGGCGCTGGAAGTATTTCTGGCAGTCGCTGATTGGCGCTGCCGCTGCGGTAGTGCTCTACACCACCGCCACCTTGCCCCAGGAAACCTCGCTTTACCTGCCGTTCCTGAAAAATGTCTCGCTGACGCTCGGGCCGGTCATGTTCATTTTGCTGACCTACTTCGTGATTGTCGGCAGCAGTAATGCGGTCAACCTGACGGATGGCCTGGATGGTCTGGCGATTATGCCAACGGTTATGGTCGCCGGGGCCCTGGCTATCTTCGCTTATATGTCCGGCCATGCGCAGTTCGCCAATTATCTGTTGATCCCGCATTTACCGGGTGCGGGTGAATTGATCATCTTCTGTTGCGCACTGGTTGGCGCCGGGCTTGGTTTTCTCTGGTTCAACACCTATCCGGCCCAGGTGTTCATGGGTGATGTGGGTGCGCTGGCGCTTGGAGCGGCACTGGGGGTAGTGGCGGTTATCGTGCGCCAGGAAATCGTGCTGTTCATCATGGGCGGTGTGTTTGTGATGGAGACCATCTCGGTGATTTTGCAAGTGGCGTCGTACCGGTTGACCGGGCGTCGCATCTTCCGGATGGCGCCGCTGCACCATCACTTTGAGTTGAAAGGTTGGCCTGAGCCGCGGGTTATCGTGCGGTTCTGGGTGATTACTGTGGTTCTGGTCCTGATTGGCCTGGCCAGTCTGAAAATCCGATAGGAAATTGAAACGATTATGAGTGTCATTGTATCGGATCGTCGCACATTGGTGGTAGGGCTCGGTAAAACCGGGCTCTCCTGCGCGCGCTATCTGTCCGAACAAGGCCGGGATGTTGCGGTGGCAGACAGCCGGCAAAATCCACCCGGCTTGCAGGAGTTGCAGCAGGGCTGGCCAGATGTGCCGGTTTACCTGGGCGAGTTCGACCACAGTGTGTTTGCCGGGTTTAGCGAACTGGTCGTGAGCCCCGGTATCAGCGTTGCGGAGCCTGCCATTGCCGGTGCGGCTGCCAAGGGTGCAAGCATTCGTGGTGACATTGATCTGTTTGCCGCAGCGGCAGACGCTCCAATCATCGCGATCACCGGCTCAAACGGCAAAACCACCGTGACCACCCTGGTCGGAGAAATGGCGAAAGCCGCAGGTCGCAAGGTGCAGGTGGGTGGCAATATTGGAACGCCGGCGCTGGATCTGCTTGGCAAAGGAGCTGACCTCTATGTGCTGGAGTTGTCGAGCTTTCAGCTGGAGACCACGGATGAACTGAGTGCCGAGGTCGCAACGGTCTTAAACATCAGTGACGATCACATGGATCGTTACCCGGACAAAATGGCCTACTTCCAGGCCAAGCAGCGGGTCTATCGAGGCAGCAGGAATGCCGTGGTCAATCTGGACGACGCCCTGAGCACGCCGATGGCCCGAGATAACCTTCGGTTTGTCTGCTTCGGTTTTAACCGGGTTAACCCGGAAACCTTCAGCACTCGGGATGACGATCAGGGTACCTGGATTACGTTCGGTTTCGACAATCTCTTGTTGGCCAGCGAGTTGCAGCTGCTTGGACGACACAATATCAGCAACGTCATGGCGGCGCTGGCTTTGGGCCAGGCTGCCGGTTTGCCCATGGCGGCCATGCTTCAGGCGGCCCGGGCATTCCGGGGGCTGCCGCATCGGTGCGAGTTTGTGCGCAATCTGGACGGTGTGGATTACATCAACGATTCAAAGGGCACCAACGTTGGCGCCACGGTCGCAGCGATCGAAAGCCTGGTGCCAGAGCAGGGCAAAATGATTCTGATTGCCGGTGGTGACGGAAAGGGCGCTGACTTTACCCCGCTGGCGGAGCCCGTTCACTGCCATTGTCGCGCCGTGGTGCTGATCGGTCGCGATGCGGATGCCATCGCACAAACGTTGCCAGAAGACGTTGCGATCGCCAGAGCTGACTCGCTAGCTGGTGCTGTAGCGCAGGCCCAAGGCCTGGCCTTGGTGGGCGACCGGGTGTTGTTGTCGCCCGCTTGCGCCAGCTTTGACATGTTCCGGGATTACAACGATCGCGGCGATCAGTTCCGTGCCCTGGTGGAGGCGCTGTGATGCATACCCACGCAGGGGCCTATCGTCAGCAAACCTGGACCGGTGAGGTTCAGCCGCTGGCCGTGTTGGTAGTGACATCGGTGGCGCTTCTGGTGATGGGCGTGGTGATGATTTCGTCTGCCTCCATGGATATGGCCGCCGTCACCATGGGCAACAGTTATCACTATGTGATCCGTCAGATCATTTTTGCCGGACTGGGCTGCTTTGTGGCGTTGATTGCCGTTAACGTGCCGGTGTCTTGGTGGGAGCGCAGCGGGTGGTTGCTGCTGGGTATTGGAATGTTGGTGCTGGTACTGGTGCTGACGCCGATGGGGCGGACGGTGAATGGCTCCACCCGCTGGATTCCGCTGGGTCTGTTTAATATTCAGGTGTCCGAAGTCGCCAAGCTGTGCCTGATTGCCTATCTGGCAGGTTATGTGGTGCGCCGTCGGGACGAGCTGCTCAACACCTGGCTGGGATTCTTTAAGCCACTGATCGTACTTGGAGTGGCGTCCATGTTGTTGGTCATTCAGCCGGATTTTGGTGCCACGGTGGTACTGGTGACAGCGGCTGCGGGCATGATTTTTCTGAGTGGCGTCAGGCTGACGCGCTTTGCACCGCTGGTGGGCGTTCTGGTCGTGCTCGGTACGGTGCTGGTGGCTACTCAGCCGTATCGATTAAAGCGGGTGGTGAGCTATCTGGATCCATGGAAAGACCAGTTCGACACTGGCTATCAGCTTACCCAATCGCTTATTGCTTTCGGGCGAGGTGAATGGGGTGGTGTCGGCCTGGGCAATTCCATTCAAAAATTGTTCTTTTTGCCAGAAGCCCACACTGACTTTATCTTCGCCATCATCGCTGAAGAGTTCGGTTTGCTGGGTTCGTTAATTGTGCTGGGGCTGTTTACCGCCATGGTGGTCAGTGGATTCATGATTGCCCGTCGAGCGGAGAAAGCAGGCATGCCGTTTGGCGCCTGTTTCAGTTACGGGCTGACACTGCTGATGGGGTTGCAGGCGGGCATCAATATGGCGGTGAGTACCGGCCTGCTACCCACCAAGGGGCTGACTTTACCGCTAGTCAGCTACGGCGGATCAAGCTTGCTGATTACCTGTATCGGCATTGGTGTGCTGGCCAGGGTGGAACTGGAGCGCCTGGATAAAGTCCGGATGGATTCTGAAAACACCAGAAAAGAACCACGGGGAGGGGCGGTTTATGACTGAGGCTGTTATGACCAATCCTCGTCGTTTCCTGATGATGGCGGGTGGCACCGGTGGCCACGTGTTTCCGGCACTGGCCACCGCCAGAGCGTTGCAGGAAAAGGGCCATGAAGTGTATTGGCTCGGCGCCAAGGGCGGTATGGAAGAGCGTTTGATCGGCGACACGGAGATCCGGTTGTCACTGATTCACATTTCGGGCCTGCGCGGTAAAGGCAAGCTGGCGTTGCTGTTTGCCCCGTTCCGTCTGTTGAGAGCGCTGGGTGAGGCCTTCACGGTGCTGCGCCATATCAGGCCTGACTGTGTTGTGGGCATGGGTGGATTTGTGACCGGCCCGGGCGGTGTGGCGGCCTGGCTCCGGAAAACGCCCCTGGTGATTCATGAGCAGAACGCCGTTGCGGGTATGACCAATCGTTTGCTGACTCGGTTTGCCAGCACGGTGCTGGAAGCGTTTCCTGGCAGCTTTGGCGACAAAGTGGTTACCCGCTGTACCGGCAACCCGGTGCGCAAAGAAGTTGCTGGAATTGCTGCACCGGAACAGCGTTTAGAGAACCGCAGTGGCCCGGTCCGTGTTCTGGTGATTGGCGGCAGCCTGGGTGCTCAGGTATTCAATCAGCAACTGCCACAGGCGCTGGCAATTTTGCCGGAACAGCAGCGGCCGGAAATCCGGCACCAGTGCGGAGAGAAGAATCTGGACGCGGCTCGCAGCGCCTATGAGGCCGCCGGGGTGTCTGCCAGTATCGAACCGTTTATAAGGGACATGGCCGACGCCTACAGTTGGGCCGATCTGGTGGTTTGCCGTGCCGGAGCGCTGACAGTGTCAGAACTCTGTGTGGCGGGCGTTGGCGCCGTGCTGGTGCCATTTCCCCACGCCGTGGATGATCACCAGACGCAAAATGCTCAACACATGGTCAAGGCGGGTGCTGCGATCTTGATCCCGCAGTCAAAACTGACCCCGGACGTGCTGGCAGAAACCTTGCGAGACTTGGCTGCCAACCGGGAACGAATTCTGAACATGGCGAAGGCGTCCAGATCGGTCGCCCGCCCTGATGCAACGGAGAGAGTCGTGAATTACTGTCTGGAGGCCGCCCATGGCTGATGCAACCAATCCGCCACTGGTTTACCAAGTGCCAGAAATGCGCCGTATTCGTCAGATTCACTTTGTCGGTATCGGCGGCGCCGGTATGAGTGGCATAGCCGAAGTTCTGAAAAACCAGGGCTATGAAGTGTCCGGATCAGACCTGAAAGAGAGCGCAGTCACTGATCGCCTTCGTGCCATGAGCATCGAAGTTCAGATCGGTCACCGCGAAGAAAATACCGAGAAAGCAGATGTGGTGGTGGTGTCCTCTGCCGTTGCTGGCGATAACCCGGAAGTTGTCGCTGCCCGCAGCCGCAGGGTCCCGATTGTACCTCGTGCTGAGATGCTGGCGGAAATCATGCGCTACCGGCATGGCATTGCCATCGCTGGTACTCATGGCAAGACCACGACCACCAGCCTGATTGCCTCGATCCTTGGCGAAGCGGGTCTGGATCCGACGTTTGTGATTGGTGGCAAGCTCAACAGCGCGGGTACCAATGCCCAGTTGGGTGGATCCCGTTACTTGGTGGCTGAAGCGGATGAAAGCGATGCCTCGTTCCTGCATCTGACGCCGGTGATTTCGGTAGTCACCAATATTGAAGCCGACCACATGGACACGTACGGCGGTGATGTTGAAAAGCTGAAGCAGACCTTTGTCGACTTCCTTCACAACCTGCCGTTTTATGGCATTGCCGTGATGTGTGTTGATGACGACTACGTTCAGGAAATTCTGCCAAGAATCTCCCGCGCCATCATCACCTACGGTATCGATAATCCGGAAGCCGATTATCGGGCCGAGCAGATTGTTTCTGACGGCCTCAAAACCCGGTTTGTGGTGCGCAGGCCAGGCGGACGCCCTGATCTGAATGTTGAGCTGAAGATGCCGGGCCGTCACAACGTGCTTAACGCTCTGGCGTCTATTGCCGTCGCCACCGATGAAGGTGTGGACGATCAGGCCATTTGTCGTGGTTTGGCCGGGTTTGCCGGGGTTGGTCGTCGGTTCCAGGTCTACGGCGAATATTCAATACCCAAGGGATCAGTCACGCTGGTAGATGATTACGGTCACCACCCCACCGAGGTTGAGGCGGTCATCCGTGCGGCACGCAGTGCCTGGCCAGGGCGACGAATCGTCATGCTGTATCAACCCCATCGCTACACCCGTACCCGCGATCTTTACGAAGATTTTGTGCGGGTACTGGCAGAACCAGACGGTTTGCTGCTGATGGAGGTCTATTCCGCCGGTGAGCCAGCTATTCCTGGCGCGGATGGTCGTGCTTTGTGCCGCAGTATTCGCCAGCGCGGCAAGGTCGAACCGGTGTTTGTGGAAGATAATCGCGAAATCGAGGCGCTGCTGACCAACGTTCTACAGGATGGTGATCTCTTGATTACCCAGGGTGCTGGCGATATCGGCGGTGTTGCGGCTCGATTGGCGGCTGCGGGGGTGGTGACAAGTGAGTGATCTGAGCCACAGCAACGCACAGTCGTACCAGGCTTCTCCGGAGTTGGTGAAGGCTCTGGGGCGCGTGGCGGTATTCATGGGCGGCGATTCCGCAGAGCGGGAGGTGTCCCTGAAAAGCGGAAAGGCTGTGTTGTCTGCGCTGCAGTCAGCCGGAGTAGATGCGTTTGGTGTGGATGTGCGGGGCTGTCTGCTGCGAACGGTCGACCAGCCAGACTTTGACCGGGTTTTTATTGCGTTGCATGGCCGCGGCGGTGAAGACGGCACCTTGCAGGCCATCCTCGGCCAGGCTGGTGTTCCCTATACCGGCAGTGAAGTGCTGGCATCGGCGTTGGCGATGGACAAGCTGCGAACCAAATACGTGTTTGAAGGTTGCGGTCTGCCCACACCGGCTTTCCGGGCGATGACATCGGTTGCGGAAGCGCAAGAGATTGTTGCCAGCCTGGGTGCGCCATTAAGCGTCAAGCCCGCCCATGAAGGCTCGAGTATCGGCATCCGCAAGGTATTCAATGCCGAGGAATTGGCAGAGGCCTATCAGCAGGCTGCGGCCATGGACGATCTGGTATTGGTTGAGCATTGGGTTGAAGGCCCGGAGTTTACCGTCAGCTTGCTACAGAACAAGGCGCTGCCGGCCATCGGCCTGAGCACTGATCATGCTTTTTATGACTACGACGCCAAGTATCTGGCAGACGACACTCGATACAGAATTCCTTGCGGGCTGGCGCCGGATGATGAACTTCGTTTGCAGCAATTGGCTCTGGAGGCGTTCCGGGTAGTGGGCTGCCGCACTTGGGGGCGGGTCGACATCATGCAGGATGCCGACGGTGAATTCTGGCTACTCGAAGTCAATACTGTGCCGGGCATGACTGACCACAGTCTGGTTCCGATGGCGGCCAAGGCTGCGGGCATAAGCTTTGAAGAGTTGGTGATCCGAATCCTCAAAGACACTCTGTCGGAGACGGGGAATGCTTGACACATTACTGATCCGGAGCCGGGCGGTGCCGCCTGAGCAACCCCGGCGACGGGGGGCAACCTCTGTTGGGTCGGGGCAGGATCGGTTTGGTGTATTACGGGCCGTGCTGGCGGCGGTGCCCTGGCTACAGGTGGGGTTGGGCGCGACCATTGTGCTGTTGGCCGCCATGGTGCCCTGGGCAACCGATCGGCTACTGACCGCGATGGATCAGCAGATAGTGGCTGTCGATGTGCGCGGCGATTTTGTTGGCGATAGTCGGGTTGCGGTCGAGAGAGCGGCGGGTGCCTGGATTGGTAAAAGTTATTTCGCCACCGATCTGGCGGAGATCAAGGCCGAACTCGAACAGCGGCCCTGGGTGGCGTCAGCGGCGATCAAGCGGGTATGGCCGGGGCGACTGGAAATCGATATTCGTGAGAAGAAGCCGCTGGCGTACTGGACCGATGGTCGGTTGGTCAGTCGCTCGGGCGAGTTGTTCTTTCCGCCCAACCCAGAGGTAGCCGGTCGGTTGCCAAGGCTGGCGGGACCAGACGCGCGGGTACGGGATGTGATCGCCATGGCCCGCACCATGAGCGATCAACTGGCCGGATACGGGCTCGGCTTTGCCGGCTTGTCGGTGGAGCAACGGGGCGCCTGGACGCTGACCCTGTCAAATGGCATTGAAGTGGTGCTTGGCCGGGATCAGGTCGAACAACGGTTCGAGCGCTTTATAACAGTTTATGAAAACCGACTGGCTGCAAGGGTAGATGAAGTCAGTCGAATTGATGTCCGTTACTCCAATGGTGTGGCGGTGCAGTGGAAGGCGGATGCGGCAATCGCCGCGCCGAAGTCCTGATAACGAATTTTACGAACCTGGGGTTTGGTGAAACACATGTCATCGGTTGCAACGGAAAACATGATTGTCGGACTGGATATCGGAACTTCCAAAGTGGTTGCGATAGTCGGCAAGCGCAAGATGGATGGAACCATCGAGGTGGTCGGGATCGGTTCACACCCATCTCGCGGCCTCAAGCGCGGCGTGGTGGTGAACATCGAAACCACTGTGCAGGCTATCCAGCGTGCGGTGGAGGAGGCGGAGTTGATGGCAGGCTGCCGGATTCATTCGGTTTACGCCGGTATCGCCGGTAGTCACATCAAGAGCCTGAACTCCCATGGCATTGTGGCCATCCGTGATCGCGAAGTGACCCAGGCTGACATTGACCGGGTAATCGACGCAGCCCAGGCCGTGGCGATCCCGGCCGATCAGAAAATTCTGCACATTCTGCCGCAGGAGTTTGTGATCGATAACCAGGAAGGCATCAAGGAACCCATGGGTATGTCGGGTGTTCGCCTTGAAGCAAAGGTGCATCTGGTGACCTGTGCCGTGAACGCCGCACAGAACATTGAGAAGTGTGTGAAACGGTGCGGTCTTGAGGTCGACGACATCATTCTGGAGCAGCTGGCGTCCAGCCACGCAATCCTGACTGAGGATGAGAAAGAACTCGGTGTCTGTGTGGTCGATATCGGCGGTGGTACCACCGATATTGCGGTGTTTACCGGCGGCGCTATCCGGCATACCGCGGTTATCCCGATTGCCGGTGACCAGGTCACCAATGACATTGCCATGGCGTTGCGTACACCCACGCAGAATGCCGAAGAGATCAAAATCAAATACGCCTGTGCGCTCACCCAGCTTGCGGGCGCTGATGAAACCATCAAGGTGCCCAGTGTTGGCGATCGAGCGCCCAGAGACCTGTCCCGACAGGCGCTGGCGGAAGTGGTTGAGCCTCGCTATGAGGAGCTGTTCACTCTGGTGCAGTCAGAACTTCGCCGGTCCGGATTTGAAGACATGATTCCGGCTGGCATCGTGATTACAGGCGGTTCGTCCACCATGGAAGGGGTGGTGGAACTCGCTGAAGAAATCTTCCACATGCCGGTAAGGCTGGCCTGTCCGCAGGCGGTTTCCGGCATGACGGAAGTGGTCAACAACCCGATCTACGCCACCGGCGTGGGCTTGTTGATTCATGGCTTTCGGCAAATGGATCTTGGCCGGGCGCCGGCGCTCAAGGGGGAGGATGCACCATCCCTGGTTGAACGCATGAAAGCCTGGTTTACCGGTCATTTCTGACGGTGAGCCAGCAGGAAGTGCACGAAGGTATCTCGAAAAACACATAACGATCGAATGAAACCGGTCTGGAAAGGCCGGAAACCGCACGAAGGAGTATGGGAAAATGTTTGAACTCGTCGATAGTGTTCAGCAAAACGCAGTAATCAAGGTTGTCGGTGTTGGCGGCGGCGGCGGTAACGCTGTTCGTCACATGTTTAACAGCGACATTGAGGGTGTAGAGTTTATCTGCGCCAACACAGATGCACAGGCTCTGAAAGACCTGGACGCACGTCAGATTATCCAGCTTGGTGGTAACATCACCAAAGGCCTGGGCGCGGGTGCCAACCCTGAAGTGGGTCGTCAGTCAGCGCTGGAAGACCGGGACCGCATTGCAGAGGCCTTGAGTGGCTCTGATATGGTCTTTATCACGGCCGGCATGGGCGGTGGTACCGGTACCGGTGCCGCTCCTGTTGTCGCAGAAGTGGCGCGGGAACTGGGCATTCTCACAGTGGCTGTGGTCACCAAGCCGTTCCAGTTTGAGGGCGGCAAGCGCATGAGCGTGGCCGAGTCGGGCCTGCGTGAATTGGGTGAAAGCGTGGATTCGCTGATCACCATTCCCAACGAAAAACTGCTGGCGGTGATGGGCAAGAAGACCAGTCTTCTGGACGCCTTTGCCTCAGCCAACGATGTCTTGCTGGGAGCGGTTCAGGGCATTGCCGACCTGATCACCCGTAACGGCATGATCAACGTCGACTTTGCCGACGTAAAAACCGTGATGTCCGAGATGGGCAACGCGATGATGGGTACTGGCCGCGCAACCGGTGAGAACCGTGCCCGCGAAGCCGCTGAAGCGGCAGTACGCAGCCCGCTGCTGGAAGATATCAACCTGCAGGGTGCCAAGGGTATTCTGGTCAACATCACCGCGGGTATGGACCTCAATCTTGGTGAGTTCACCGAGGTTGGCGACATTGTGCGGGAGTTTGCTTCAGACTCTGCGACTGTTGTTGTGGGTACTGTCATCGATCCGGAAATGACCGATGAACTGAAGGTCACCGTAGTGGCTACGGGCCTGGGCGGCGATCGTGAAAAGCCGGCCAAGGTGGTGGACAACACCCGTACCCTCGACGGCAAGACTGACTATAATCAGCTGGACCGACCGGCCGTACTGCGTCGTCGCGCAGTCTCACACGGCAATACCGCTCTGGATCAGAGCAAAGACAGCGAAGAGCAAGGCGTGGACTATCTCGATATTCCCGCATTCCTTCGCAGGCAGGCTGATTGATAATCTGTCTCACATGTGATGCAGGGCGGGTTTCAGGGAAGAAAAATGGAACGCTGAACCCTAGTCAAACGTGAGCTGATTAGCCATAACCAATGACTATTGCAAATGTTAAGTAAAGTCATCTTGGTTAAATGGTGCTCAGTCTTGAATTCTGATATTCTTCGAGCAGTTTTTTGCCCAGAATATCGAACTTTTGTGACGGAATAATGAATCGATGATCAAACAACGGACACTTCAGAATACCATCCGTGCGACCGGCATTGGCCTGCACTCGGGGGAAAAGGTTTACCTGACCCTCAAGCCTGCACCGGTCGATACGGGAATCATCTTTCGCCGGACCGATCTTGACCCGATGGTTGAAATTCGTGCCTGCGCGGAGAATGTAGGTGAGACCATGCTGTCCACGACGCTGGTAAAAGACGGTGTCCGTGTGGCGACAGTAGAGCATTTACTGTCAGCTATGGCTGGTCTCGGTATCGACAACTGCTTTGTTGAACTGAGCGCCGCCGAGGTGCCTATCATGGACGGCTCTGCTGGCCCGTTCGTGTTCCTGCTGCAGTCTGCAGGCCTCGCGGAGCAGAACTCAGCCAAGCGCTTTATCCGTATCAAGCGCGAAGTCACCATTGATGAAGGTGACAAAAAGGCGACATTTCTGCCTTTCGAGGGTTTCAAGGTCAGCTTTGGCATCGACTTTGATCACCCGGTGTTCAAGGGCCGTGCCCAGACTGCTACGGTGGATTTCTCAAGCACCTCCTTTGTGAAGGAAGTGTCTCGCGCTAGAACGTTTGGCTTCATGCGCGACATCGAGAAGCTGCGGGCGATGAATCTGGCACTGGGTGGCAGTGTTGATAATGCCATCGTGGTCGACGACTACAAGATTCTTAACGAAGACGGTCTTCGTTATGAAGATGAGTTCGTCAAGCACAAGGTTTTGGATGCCATTGGCGACTTGTATCTGTTGGGCAACAGCCTAATTGGTGAGTTCCGGGGTATCAAATCCGGGCACGACCTGAATAACAAGCTGTTGCGCAAGCTCAGAGCTGAAGAAGATGCATGGGAAGTGGTGACCTTCGATGACGAAGCGACTGCTCCGATCTCTTACATGAAACCTGCGCTGGCGGCTCAGGGGTAAGGCGGGAAGCCTTAGTCCTGGACGTGCGCTGCGAGTTTTTCGAGAACCTCGCGTAATGCTTTATCCTTCGTGTGCCCGGCTTCCTCTTTGAGGAGCCGGGCATTTTCTTTGCTCAGGGGTGTTACTTTGACCGCCGGCTTGGCCCGGAATCTGAGTGGAGAGACTTTGATCTTCACCTTCCATACAAATCTGAACAGGTCGTGTTGGCGTAACGATTCCATGATTTCGTGCTGTCTGAAGCGAAGGCGGGTCGCTTTGCTGGCGTTGTCGGTGGCAAGGATAAGTTCGCCATCGGTGCAGCTGACAAAACGGGTGGAGTCGGCCAGGTCGTCAGGAATTGAGGCCAGCACCAGTTGCTCGGCTTGCTGATGCAGTTCGGCTTTAGACAATAACGCCTTGAGCGTTGACCCGGGCTTGGGCTGGGCTTTGCCAAAGATCATTTTTTGGTCATTTTTTTCGCGCATGGTCGGTTTTTTCTCGACGGAGCTGTTTACGATTGGTTACACTTCGGCACGTTTTGTGCGTAGAGCCAGTCACGCACTCGTTTTACATTGTCACCGACAAGTGTGTCTACCGGGCGCTGCGATTTATCAGTACGTAGCTGTTGCTAAGGATAGCAGAACCGCTCGGATTACTTTTTCCGGGGCGCAACACTGCAAGGATATGGTTGCGGCTCTAAAATGAAAACGAACGACAATATGAACGTAATCTTCGTTGGCAAACGCCACGGCCGGTCAAGGGCCTTGCCGTTAAATGCCGGTGTCATTGTCACTCTTATTTTCCTGCTGGTGACTGCGTTGGCAGCTTCTGGCTGGGCAGGTTACCAGGCGGCGGTCAGTAAATTCGAGGCCCAGCAGCCCTCTGAATCCGAACTGGTAGCCCATTGGCAGGACAAGCTGAATCAACAACGAAGCGATGTCGCTGAGATTCGCGAGAATGTTCAGCGCCAGATTGATGCTTTGACCATCCGGCTGGGTGACATTCAGGGCCGATTGTTGCGGCTGGATGCGTTGGGTCAGCGCTTCGTGGAGTCCGGGTTGGTTTCCAGTGGTGAATTCAACTTCGATCAATCGGCTGCGGTTGGTGGCCCGGAAGAGGCCACGGGTGGTGGTGACTCGTATGGTGCTCCGGAGCTGACCGACATGATCAATCAGCTGGAGCTGTTGATTGATGACAGGGAAAAACAGCTGCGTTTGCTGGATCAAGTATCGTCCCGCAGTAAGTTGGAAGATGAGTTGTATCTGCATGGGCGGCCCATTACCTGGGGTTGGCTGTCGTCGCCTTATGGCTATCGAACGGACCCATTTACCGGCAAGCGTCGCTGGCATGCCGGTGTTGACCTGGCCGGTAAGGAAGGCAGTGATATCATTACCGTGGGCGCAGGAGTGGTCACCTTTGCAGGGGACCGCTTTGGCTATGGCAATCTGGTCGAAGTGGATCACGGCGAAGGTCTGGTCACCCGTTACGCTCACGCGAAAACAGTAAAAGTTCAAACCGGTGATGTGGTTCAGAAGGGGCAAGTTGTGGCCTTGATGGGTAGTACTGGCCGCTCGACCGGACCGCACGTGCATTTTGAAGTTATCCGCAATGGCAAGCCCGAAAATCCTGAGAAATATATCCAGCGCGCAAGCCGCTGATTCCATTCCCGTGATCCCCACCTTTTGTCCTGTCGCCAAATAAGGTTAGAATGCCGGCTTCCTCCGTTTAACTGAAGAAGCAGTGGTCTATGTTCACGAAGCTTGCAACGAAGATGTTCGGCAGTAAAAACGCCCGAGAAGTCAAAAGAATGCGCAAGGTCGCCTTGCGTATCAATGAGCTTGAAGAGCAGTTTGGCGGGTTGTCGGATTCCGAATTGCAGGGCAAGACCGCTGAGTTCCGTCGCCGTCTCGAAGACGGGCAGCCCCTGGATGCAATTCTTCCTGAAGCCTTTGCTACCGTCAGAGAAGCCAGTCGGCGGGTCATGGGTATGCGTCATTACGACGTCCAGTTGATCGGTGGCATGACCCTGCACGAAGGCCGCATCGCTGAGATGAAGACCGGTGAGGGCAAAACTCTGGTGGCCACAGCCGCCGTTTATCTGAACGCACTTCCGGGCAAGGGTGTTCACGTGGTGACCGTGAACGATTACCTGGCCAGCCGTGATGCCGAGTGGATGGGCAAACTATACCGCTTCCTCGGAATGCAGGTCGGTGTGGTTGTGGCAGGCCAGCCCCCAGAAGAAAAGCGCGCCGCCTACCAGGCCGACATAACCTATGGCACCAACAATGAATTCGGTTTTGACTACCTGCGTGACAACATGGCCTTCAGCATTGCTGACAAGGTTCAGCGCGGTCTGAATTACGCCATCGTCGACGAAGTCGATTCCATCCTGATTGACGAAGCCCGTACCCCGCTGATCATTTCTGGTGCTGCGGAGGACTCCTCCAAAATGTATCAGGCCATCAATACGCTGATCCCCGGCCTTGAAAAAGGCGAGGTCAGTGAAGATGACGCCGTTGAAACCACTGGCGACTTCACCATTGATGAGAAGTCCCGCCAGGTGGAATTGACCGAGGCCGGTCATGAAAAGGTCGAAGAGCTGTTGCTGAGTCAGGGCCTGCTGAAAGAGGGCGAGAGCCTGTACTCGGCGGCGAACCTGGGCCTGCTTCACCACGTGCACTCGGCTTTGCGTGCGCACCATCTGTTCCAGAAAGATGTGGATTACATCGTCCAGGGTGGTCAGGTGGTGATTGTTGATGAGCACACTGGCCGGACCATGCCGGGTCGCCGCTGGAGCGAGGGTTTGCACCAGGCCATCGAGGCCAAGGAGGGGCTGAGAATTCAGGCCGAAAGCCAGACCCTTGCCTCGACTACCTTCCAGAACTACTTCCGGTTGTACGATAAGCTTGCCGGCATGACCGGTACCGCAGACACCGAAGCCTTCGAATTCCGTCAGATCTACGGCCTGGATGTGGTGGTGATTCCGCCGAACAAGCCGATCCAGCGGATTGATTACAACGATTTGGTGTACCTCACCCAGGAAGAAAAATTCCATGCGATCATTGATGAAATCAAGGATGTTACGGCGGATGGCCGCCCGGTGCTGGTGGGTACTGCGTCCATTGAAGCCTCTGAATTGCTGTCCATGCTGCTCAAGAAAGCGCGCATTGATCACAAGATTCTGAATGCCAAACAGCACGAGTCTGAGGCGATGATCATTGCCCAGGCAGGCCGCCCGGGTGCGGTAACGATCGCGACCAACATGGCCGGCCGTGGCACGGATATCGTGCTGGGGGGTAACTGGGAGTTTGAGGTGGCGGTCATGGACAACCCCTCGGAAGAGCAGGTTGCCCGCGTGAAGGCGGAGTTGACTGAGTTGCACAACCAGGTGCTGGATGCCGGCGGTTTGCACATCATCGGTACTGAGCGCCACGAATCCCGACGGATCGACAACCAGTTACGTGGCCGTGCCGGTCGTCAGGGTGATCCGGGTTCTTCCCGCTTCTTCTTGTCGCTGGAAGACAACCTGATGCGGATCTTCGCACCTGAGCGTGTGAAGAACCTGATGCAGGCGATGGGCATGAAAAAAGGCGAAGCCATTGAGCACCGTATGGTGACCAATGCCATCGAAAAGTCCCAGCGCAAGGTAGAAGGCCGCAACTTCGACATGCGTAAGACTCTGCTGGAATACGATGACGTCGCCAATGACCAGCGGACGGTGATTTACGATCAGCGCAACGAGGTGATGGGCTCTAACGACATCTCCGAGATGATCGATACCATCCGTGAGGATGTCGTCGATGCCATGGTCAGCGAATACATTCCGCCCCAGAGCATGCCTGAGCAGTGGGATGTTCCGGGTCTGGAAAGTCAGTTGCAGTCCGAAATGTCCATCGACCTGCCGGTTCAGGCCTGGCTGGATGAAGACAGCAAACTGCACGAAGAGAATTTGCGCCAGAAAATTCTGGACGCCATTGTGGCCGAGTACAAGGCGAAGGAAGAGATCGCCGGCGCCGAGCCCATGCGCAATTTCGAGAAGCAAGTGTTCCTGCAAGTGCTGGATACCTTGTGGAAGGAGCACTTGTCGAACATGGACCATCTGCGCCGGGGTATTCACCTGCGCGGCTACGCCCAGAAAAACCCGAAGCAGGAATACAAGCGCGAGGCGTTTAACCTGTTTGAGAACATGCTTGAAAGCATGAAGCGCGACGTTACCCGGGTGCTGAGTCACGTTCGGGTGCAGAGCCGCGAAGAGATGGAAGAGATCGAGCGTCGTCGCAAGGAAGAGCTGGAGCGGGAAATGGCCCGTGCCAAGCTGCGGCATGACCAGACCAGTGCCACCCAGGCTCAGGAGGAGGGCGCGGAAGGTCAGCCTCGGGCGACTCCGGATACCTTTGTGCGCCAGGAGCGCAAGGTTGGCCGAAATGAGCCCTGCCCTTGCGGATCTGGCAAGAAGTACAAGCAGTGTTGCGGTAAGATCAGTTAAGGCGTTACCAGAAGCACAAGGACCGGAACCCGCAAACTGCCAGGTTATTGGCTGTTTGCGGGTTTCGTCGTTTTCAGATTTGAATCATTTCAGGAGGCAGGCATGGCGGTAGGTCCCGGAACCTTACCTGAGTTTTACCCGGTGGCGGGTGTCAAACTGGGCATCGCAAGCGCGGGCATCAAAAAGCCCGGCCGCAAGGATATTGTGGTCTTTGAACTGGCATCGGATGCCCGCGTGGCGGGTATATTTACCCGTAACCAGTTCTGTGCCGCTCCGGTTGTGGTCAGTCGTCATCACCTTGGCCAGTCCGCGCCGCGCTACCTGTTGATCAACACGGGTAATGCCAACGCAGGCACCGGCGATCGCGGCATGGATGACGCTCTGAAATGCTGTCAGGCCCTTGCCGAAAAAGCCGGGGTCAGCATCGCTGAGGTACTGCCGTTTTCCACCGGGGTGATTGGTGAGCCGCTTCCGGTCGACAAGATTGTGAATGCGTTGCCTGACGCCCTGGCGGGGACCCGAGAAGATCGCTGGGCTGAGGCTGCCAGCGGCATCATGACCACCGACACACGGCCGAAAGGCGCCTCGGTGCGTTTTGATCTGGACGGGCATCCAGTGACCATCTCCGGTATCAGCAAAGGAGCCGGCATGATTCGGCCGAACATGGCGACGATGCTGGGCTTTATCGCCACCGATGCGCGCATTGCGCCCGACTTGCTCCAGACACTGGCGTCCGAACTGGGTGAGAAATCGTTCAATCGAATTACCATCGATGGCGACACCTCAACCAACGATGCTTGCATGCTGATGGCGAGCGGCCAATACAGCGGCCCCGAGATCACTGAAAGCAGTCCTCAGTTGCCAAAGCTGAGAGAGGCGCTGCGCCAGGTGTATATGGACTTGGCCCACGCCATTGTCCGTGACGGAGAAGGAGCGACCAAATTTGTCACCATTGACGTTCGCGGTGCATCCAGCCAGCAGGAGGCGCTCGACGTTGCCTATACCGTGGCGCACTCGCCGCTGGTCAAGACGGCGCTGTTTGCCTCCGACCCGAACTGGGGCCGGATTCTGGCAGCGGTGGGTCGGGCCGGAGTGCCGGATCTCGATTTGAGGGCCCTGGAAATCTACCTGGGCGATGTGTGTCTGGTGCGTGATGGCGGTCGGGCGGAAGACTATTCCGAAGAGCGTGGTCAGGCGGTCATGGATGGCGAAGAGATTACCATTGCCATTGATCTGAAGCGCGGCGCTGTGCATGAAACGGTCTGGACCTGCGATTTCTCCCACGATTACGTCACCATCAATGCCGACTACCGTTCCTGACGTGCAGCCGGCCGGAGCCGGCGCTGTAAAAAAATGCGTACATGTGGCGGTGGCGGTGATTGTCCGCGGCGGCCGGGTGCTTATTGCCCGCCGCCCTGATCATGTTCATCAGGGCGGGCTGCTGGAGTTTCCGGGTGGCAAGGTGGAGACGGATGAAACCGTTCAGCAGGCCCTGGTGCGCGAAATTCTTGAGGAGACCGGTCTGCGGGTTCCGCTGGCCAGCCTGACACCGGTGATTGTCATTCGGCATAACTATGGCGACAAGCAGGTATGCTTGGACGTCTGGCAAACCACCGAGGCTGAGGGCGAGGCAGAGGGGCGAGAAGGCCAGCCGATTGACTGGCTGGCACCGGACACGCTCAGGGACGAAGATTTTCCTGCAGCTAACCGGCCAATCATCCGGGCATTGCAGTTGCCGGGCCGGCTGGCGGTTTCCGGTAACATAACCTCGCCGGCTGAAGGCATTGCCAGGCTCAGCTCGGCGGTTGCCGGCACAGGCAGTCCTTTTCTTGTGCTCAGGGCTCCGGGCCTGGGATCAGATGCTTATCGGCAGCTGGCGGCGCAGGCATTGGCCGTGTGTTCCGAGGTCGGTGTGGGGGTCATTATGCACGGTCAGCCCGACTTGCTTGAGGCGTTCCCGAATGCTGCGGGCTTGCATCTGCCCTGGCGAGAGGCTGAGCGGCTTTCAGGTCGCCCTGTGCCAAGGAGCCGCTGGCTAGGGGTGTCTTGCCATAGTGCTGAGCAATTGCGTCATGCCGGGCGCCTGGGAGCGGACTACGCCACGCTTGGGCCTGTATTGGCAACGCCTACCCATCCCGGTCAGGCCGGTATGGGCTGGGCAGAATTTGAACGCCTGGCCGCTGATGCGACTATGCCCGTCTATGGTCTTGGTGGCATGACCCCGAGTCATGAGCGGCAGTGCCGTGAGCGGGGCGGTCAGGGCATTGCAGGCATAAGTTATTGGTGGTGACCGTGCGGTTATCACCGAAGTTTCCGGACATTACGGATTTATCCAGGGCCAGGCCTGTGGGATAGTGTTCGATTAACAAAATCACCGATCGGGAGAACATCGTGAGTAAGTTGACCCATCTGGATGACAAGGGCGAAGCCCGAATGGTGGATGTGACCAGTAAGGCGGTCACCGAGCGGGAAGCGCGTGCCGAGGCGACGATCCGTATGGCGCCGAAAACGTTACGGATGATCATTGATGGTGAACACCCGAAAGGGGATGTATTGGCAACAGCCCGCATCGCCGGCATTATGGCTGCCAAAAAAACCCATGACCTGATCCCGCTGTGCCACGCCTTGAATCTGACCTCGGTGAAAGTTGAGTTGACTCCTGGGGCTGATGGTGCCTCGGTGCACATTCTCACCCGCTGCAAGCTGTCCGGCCAGACCGGTGTTGAGATGGAAGCGCTGACCGCCGCCAGTGTCGCCGCGCTGACCCTTTACGATATGTGCAAGGCGGTCGACAAGGCTATGATTGTGGATGGCCTGCGGTTGCTGGAGAAGAAAGGTGGTCGCTCCGGGCACTGGGTTGCTCAGGCGTAATGATCCGCTTGCCAGGGCTGGCCGTAACCCTTGGGACAACAAAGTCTCCGGAGACGAAACGTGCCAACACTACGCCAGGCAAGCAGCCGCATGATAGAATGCCCGCCCAATTTGTCAGAACCACGAGGAAACCCAGTGGCTGTTCGTTACATTGAGACCTGCCGTTTGCCGACCCCTTTCGGTGTTTTTGATATGCATGGCTTTGAAGAGCCAGACACCGGGAAGGAGCACGTGGCACTGACGCTGGGCGATATCAGTAGCGATGAGCCCCTGTTAGCCCGCACCCATTCCGAGTGCCTGACCGGAGACGCCCTGTACAGCATGCGCTGTGATTGCGGCTATCAGCTGGAAGAAGCGCTTCGCAGTATTGCGCTTGAAGGTCGCGGCTTGCTGATGTATCTGCGCCAGGAAGGTCGTGGCATCGGGCTGATCAATAAAATTCGGGCTTATCGCCTCCAGGATCAGGGCGCCGATACGGTTGAAGCGAATGAGCAGCTGGGGTTCGGCGCAGACCTGCGCGATTACAGCATGTGCAAAGATATGCTGGAGCATCTGGGTATCAGCAGTCTGAAACTGATGACCAACAATCCCAGAAAGGTAAAAGCATTGGAATCTTATGGCATCCGGATTTCAGAGCGCGTGCCTTTGCATGTGGGGCGCAATCCCCACAACGAGCATTACCTGAACACCAAACAGAGCAAGCTGGGCCATTGGCTGGAAACCCATCAGGACGACGATCCGGCCTGATGGGGCCCGCGCGACGGCTGATCCTATCAGTCAGCCCTGGTCCGTTTACTTGACCGCGCTCAAGGCGGCGTTCCCCAGTCTTTCCAGGCGGCAGGCGATGGCGCTGCGAATGCCCTCGGGATCCAGGCTACATTCCTTCAGAAGTTCCTCGTGCTTGCCATGATCGACAAACCGGTCGGGCAGGCCAAGTTGCAGCACCGGTAGCGTAACCTCCCGCGCATTCAGGCATTCGGTTACGGCACTGCCGGCACCCCCGGCAATCACGTTTTCCTCCAGCGTCACCAGCAAGTCGTGCTGTTCGGCCAGTTCCAGTATCAGGGATTCATCCAGTGGTTTCACAAAGCGCATGTCGGCCACTGTGGCGTCTAGTGCTTCGGCGGCCTTCAATGCCGAGTCCAGGAGTGTGCCGAAATTGAGGATGGCTACTCTGGCCCCAGTCCTTATCAAGCGGCCCTTACCAATCGGTAGCGCGGTCATTGTTTGCTGGATTTCAGTGCCTGGCCCGGTGCCGCGGGGATAGCGCACAGCCGCTGGGCCATTAAACTGAAGGCCGGTATGCAATAACTGGCGGGTTTCGTTTTCGTCGGATGGGGTCATAACCACCATCTTGGGAATGCAGCGCAGATAGCTGATGTCGAAGGCGCCGGCGTGGGTTGGTCCATCCTCACCCACCAGGCCAGCACGGTCGATAGCGAACAGCACATCCAGATCCTGAATGGCGACGTCGTGTATCAGCTGGTCGTAGCCTCGCTGCAGGAATGTCGAGTAGATCGCCACAACGGGTTTGGCGCCGTCGCAAGCCATGCCGGCTGCCAGAGTAACGGCATGCTGCTCTGCAATGGCAACATCGAAATACCGATCCGGAAAACGTTCAGAGAACGCAAGCAGGTCAGAGCCTTCACACATGGCCGGGGTAATACCGACGACGCGCTCATCCTGTTCGGCGGCGTCGCACAGCCATTGGCCAAAAACATTGGCGTATTTAGGGCGGGCCGGTTTTGCCATGACCGGTTCCGGCCTGCTGGGCGGCACCGGTTCAATCTTATTGATGGCGTGGTAGCCGATGGGGTCGGCTTCAGCCGGAGCAAAGCCTTTACCTTTGGTGGTCACCACGTGTAGGAACTGGGGACCGTCAAGCTCACGGATGTTCTCCAAAGTTTCCACCAGCAGAGGCAGATCGTGGCCATCAATGGGGCCGATGTAGTTGAATCCCAGCTCTTCGAACAGCGTGCCGGGTGCAATCATGCCCTTGAAATGCTCTTCGGTTTTTTTGGCGAGCGCCATCAGGTGCGGAGTGCCTTTCAGCACCTTCTTGCTGCTATCCCGAACCTGGTTGTAGGTGCGGCTGGCCAGAAGTTTGGCAAAGTAATTGGACAGCCCGCCGACATTGCGTGAAATCGACATGTCGTTGTCGTTCAGGATGACCAGCATATCAGCGTGCAGGTGGCCGCCATGATTGAGCGCCTCAAAGGCCATGCCCGCGGTCATGGCGCCGTCACCAATCACCGCAATGCTCTTGCGCCCGGTATTCTGCATGCGCGCGGCAATGGCCATGCCCAGCGCCGCGCTGATGGAAGTGCTGGAGTGGCCGACGCCGAAGGTGTCGTATTCACTTTCGGCCCGCTTCGGGAAGCCCGCCAGGCCGTCCTTACGACGAATGCTGGCCATTTGTTCCCGCCGACCGGTGAGAATCTTGTGGGGGTAGGCCTGATGGCCGACGTCCCAGACCAGTCGATCAATCGGTGTGTTGAACACATAGTGCAGGGCGACGGTCAGCTCGAGCACTCCCAGCCCGGCGCCAAAATGTCCACCGGTCTGGCCTACCGACCAGAGTAAAAACGAGCGCAGCTCCCTGGCCAGTTGCGGCAGATCCTCGGGCGGCAACTCGCGCAGCTGGGCTGGTATGTCGATCCGGTCGAGCATCGGCGTGTTGGGCCGCTGGGACGGGATCTCCCTGAAAATATATGTGTCCTGCATCAGCTAGGGTCTTTATCGGAATATGGATTCTGTGACTGGCATTATAAGGGAACAGGCCGGCCTGTTTCATACTTCCCGGGCCAGATGTTACAAATCGGTGGCATTGATTCTGCAAGAATGCCGTTGATGGCGGCGCTTAATGACTTCTCTCCACAACGTAAGCCGCCATGGCCCGCAATGTATCCGCTTCTTCACCAAAAACGTTAAGTGCCTGTTGGGCCTGGATTAGCAGCTTGCTCAGGTGCTCACGGGCGCCGGATATGCCGAGCAGGGAGGGATAGGTTGGTTTTTCCCGGGCCGCATCGGAACCCTGGCGTTTACCGATAACCTCTGTATCACCCTCGATATCCAGCAGATCGTCCTGCACCTGGAACGCCAGGCCGAGCGCGCTGGCAAATCGGGTCAGTGACGCCAGCTGCGCGTCGCTCACCCCATCGGCCGTCAGCGCACCGAGGCGAACGCTGGCCTCAATCAATGCCCCGGTTTTGTGCCGGTGCATGGTTTCCAGTTGTTCAATGGTCAGCTGGTGGCCAACGGATTCCAGATCAATAGCCTGACCGCCGACCATGCCCTGATGACCGCTGGCTCGGGCCAGTGTGCGAATCATCGCCATTCGTTGGCCGTCGGACAGCTCCGGTGCTTCGGAAAGCAGAGAGAATGCCAATGTTTGTAGCGCGTCGCCGGCCAAGATCGCCGTCGCTTCATCGAAGGCAATGTGCACCGTTGGTCGGCCCCGGCGTAGATCATCGTCATCCATCGCTGGCAGGTCGTCATGTACCAGCGAATAGGCGTGTATCAGTTCCAGGGCGCAGGCCGGGGCTAACGCATTGGCCTGGTCAGAGCCGAGGGCTTGCGCAGCGGCCAGGCAAAGGGCCGGGCGAATACGCTTGCCTCCGCCCAGCACGCTGTAACGCATGGCATCGTCAAGCCGGGGCGAGGCGGCGCCATCCCGAATTGAACACTCGAGTTGACGGTCGATGAGTTGGCGGCATTGCTCAAGAAAATCTGAAGCCAGGATCAGGCGCTCGCTCATCAGTGGCTGTCGTCCGCTGAGAATGGACGGGTTTCGAGGCTGCCGTCGCTGTTCTGGACCAGTTGTTCGACACGCTGTTCGGCAGTTTTCAGGGCGCTCTGGCATTCGCGGGTAAGCTTTACGCCGCGTTCAAATGCAGCCAGAGAGTGCTCAAGAGAGAGTTCTCCCTGCTCAAGGTCGCGAACCAGTTTTTCCAGCTCGTCCAGGGATTTTTCAAAGTCGGCAATGGATGTGCTGCTGTTGTTCTCGCCGGCCATGGGCGACCTCCGGTCTGATGATTCAAACAATGCGCGGATTATATCAGAGTCCCCGGGCTATCGCTGCCAGCCAAACTGCCGTTTTTCCAGTGGTTCGGCATTCGGCCCCCAGGAGTGTTCGGTCACCAGAACCTGACCTTGATCGGAGACAGTGATGAGGGTGGTTGCGCGAGTTCCGTAGTGGTCCCCGATAATAAAAGGGGCTGATAGAAAGCGCTCGGTTTCAATGCCCACACCGGTATCTGGCAGGCTGTGCTCCGGGGCCGGTGAGGCGTCTTGCAAGAGCGGGACTAATTGAGCATGCAGTGCCCTGGCATCATTCCCGGCGGCGGTCACGCAGTCGCCGACCGCCGTCCGCAGTCGCAGGAGTTTCGGCCAGGGTGTTTGCAACAGGTGGTTGCTTAAACCATAAACGCCCCGGTAAACGGATCGGCCCGGATGAGCATCCCGATTACTGTAGTACCAGCCGCCTGCGCTCGATAATGACACCAGGTTGAAGCCGGAATAACGCCCTGGCTCTGCGTCCAGTCTTGCTTGCATGTCGGTTTTGCTCAGGCTGAGGGCGTTCAGTGGTAATTCACCGCGGCTATGGCGGCCAGCCTCGGCGCTGCCCTCCCGGACGTTGGTGACGGCTGTGACCTGGCCGTCTGAGCTGACGGCCAGCCAGGTACCGCCGGACTCCAGATCGCGCCCGGCCAGAACCTGCTGGCCATCGGCGGTCTGCCACCAGTCCATGGTCGCCGTCGGGCGCCGAAAGAACTCATCCCGATTGGCGGCCACAACCAGAGGGAAGCGCGGGTTCTGACGGATGGCAAAAGCAATCAGGCACATGGTTGGTGGCGTTCCTTTGGTTTTTCAAAGCTGCAGTGAATGACAACAATGCGTATGATACCAGCCTGATTTATTCCGGGGATAAAACGACAGCCATGACCCTGATCGGTGTAATCATTCTGTATCTGCTGCTGGGCGCGTTGGCCGGCACCATGGCGGGCCTGTTCGGTATCGGTGGCGGATTGGTGATCGTGCCGGTACTGATCTTTACCTTTTCATTTCAGGGCTTCAGCCCGGAAATAACCGCCCACCTGGCGATTGGTACCTCACTGGCCACCATTGTGTTTACGTCTATTAGTTCAATCCGTACTCATCATGTGCATGGCGCGGTCCGTTGGGCCCTGGTGCGGCCCATGACCATTGGCATTGTTCTGGGTGCCGTTGTTGGCGCCTGGACGGCGGCTCTGCTGAGTGGCCCGATGCTGCAAACCATCATTGGTGTGTTTGCCATTCTGGTAGCCGTTAAAATGCTGCTGGAAGTAAACCCCAAGCCCGGGCGGGATGTGCCAGGCGTGGCCGGTCTTGGCGTGTCTGGCGGCGTAATTGGCTGGATTTCTGCTATTTTCGGTATTGGCGGAGGCACGGTGTCAGTACCGTACCTTACCTGGTGTAATGTGCGCATGCAGCAAGCCGTGGGCACCTCGGCCGCTCTGGGCTTGCCCATTGCCCTTGCGGGCGCTGCCGCCAACATCTGGACCGGTTGGCAGCATCCTGAACTGCCGGATCTGAGCGTCGGTTTTATTTACCTGCCAGCGCTGGTGGGCGTTGTCGCTACCAGCGTGTTCTTTGCCCGTATCGGCGCAAAACTGGCGCACCGACTTGACGGGCGACTGCTGAAACGTATTTTTTCCGTTGTGCTGATCATTGTTGGCCTTCGATTCCTGCTGAGCTGAGAGCGTATTCATGTTGCAACACCCCCAGTTTGACCCAGTGGCCATTGCCATCGGCCCCCTGCAAATACACTGGTACGGCTTGACCTACCTGTTTGGCTTCGCGGCTGGCTGGTGGTTGGGCCGTCTGCGCACTCGCAAGCTTTGGTCGCCCCTGAATGAAGAGCAAGTGGGCGATCTGTTGTTTTACCTGGCGCTCGGGGTCATCCTGGGTGGCCGTTTTGGGTATGTGGTGTTCTACAACTTTGACAGTTTCCTGGCGGATCCCTTGTGGCTGCTCCGAGTCTGGGAGGGCGGCATGTCGTTCCACGGCGGACTGCTGGGGGTGATGCTTGGTTTGTGGTGGTTCGGTCGAAAAACCGGCGCGGGCTTCTGGAAAATTGCCGACTTCGTTGCGCCTCTGGTACCGGTTGGCCTTGGCGCTGGCCGCATCGGCAACTTTATCAATGGTGAGCTCTGGGGCAAGCCTACCGAGGTGTCCTGGGGAATGGTCTTCCCGCAGGCGCCAGACAGCCTTGCCCGCCACCCCTCGCAGCTTTACCAGTTTGCGCTTGAAGGCGTCGTGCTGTTTGCCATTCTGTGGTGGTTCTCATCCAAGCCCAGGCCTCGAATGGCAGCCTCTGGCCTGTTCCTGATGTGTTACGGCGCCTTCCGCTTCCTCTCCGAGTTTGTTCGCCAGCCCGACCCGCAACTGGGTTACTTGGCCTTTGACTGGCTGACCATGGGTCAGGTGCTGTCGATGCCCATGATTCTCGCGGGCGCTGCCTTGATTGCTTATGCTTACCGGAGAGATGCCCAATGAAAGCCTATCTCGACCTGATGCAAGACGTTGTCGACAACGGGTTCGACAAAGGTGATCGCACCGGCGTAGGCACCCGCTCGGTCTTCGGGCGCCAGATTCGCTTCAACCTGCAAGACGGTTTCCCGCTGGTGACCACCAAAAAGGTCCACCTGCGCAGTATCATTTACGAACTGCTCTGGTTCCTGCGTGGCTCTACCGATAATAATTGGCTGCAAGAACGCAAGGTATCGATCTGGAATGAGTGGGCGCTCGAAAACGGCGATCTGGGCCCGATCTACGGTAAGCAATGGCGCAGCTGGCAATGCCACGACGGCCGGGTTGTTGATCAGATCAGCGAGGTGATCGACCAGATCCGCACCAAACCCAATTCCCGCCGTCTGATCGTGTCTGCCTGGAATCCGGCAGAACTGCCGGACGAATCCATCGGTCCCCAGGATAATGTGCGCGCAGGCCGGATGGCCCTGGCGCCTTGCCATTGCTTGTTTCAGTTTTACGTGATCGACGGCAAGCTGTCCTGCCAGCTCTATCAGCGCAGTGCCGATCTGTTCCTGGGTGTGCCCTTCAATATTGCGTCTTACGCATTGCTGACCCACATGATCGCCCAGCAATGCGATCTGGAGGTTGGGGAGTTTGTTCATACCTTTGGTGACTGTCACCTGTACCAGAATCATCTGACCGAAGAGATCGTATTCGAGCAGTTGAAGCGCGAGCCCAGGGCGTTGCCCAGGCTGCTGATCAAGCGTAAGCCTGCGACTATCTTCGAGCACGAGCTGGAGGATTTCGAATTTGAGGGGTATGACCCTTATCCTGGTATCAAGGCTCCCATAGCCATCTGACCTTTAGTTTGGGGGTGGCGCATAAGCGGGTGGGGCTTTCCGAAAAACGCCTCGAGACGTCCCTGTGCGGCTTGGGCTCCGCCATCCATGGCTCCGCACATTTTCGGAAAGCCCCGCCCGCTTATGCGCTTAAACATTGGGTGCTTGAACGCAAAAAAAATACGGCTTTCGATGCGCTGAATGGCCAAGCTAGAGAGCTGCATACTCCTACAGTCTGGTGGCGAGGGGTGGGGGCAGGTTTTCAAAACTGTGCGGAGCCATGGATGGCGGAGCTCAAGCGTCACATGGATGTGCTTGAGCGTGTTTTGAAAACCTGTCCCCACCCCTCGCTAACTCCCAACCTCGAGGGCAACAAGCAATCATGAGAAAAGCACTGATCGTGGCGATGGCCAGAAACCGGGTAATTGGTCGGGATAATAAACTGCCGTGGTATCTGCCCGGAGATCTGCGTTACTTCAAGCAGGCGACCATGGGCAAGCCGATTATCATGGGCAGGAAAACCTGGGATTCCATTGGTCGGCCATTGCCGGGGCGGATGAACGTGGTGATTTCCCGGAATCCGGAATGGCAGGCGCCTGCAGGAACGGTGGCCGCTGAATCCCTGGATGCCGCATTGGTTAAAGCCGAAGCTCAGGCGGAGCTGGAAGGTGGTGAAGAGGTAATGATTATTGGTGGCGGCCAGATCTACGCTGAGGCACTGCCAATGGTCGACCGGATCTACATTACACAGGTGCACGCCGAGGTGGACGGGGATGCCTGGTTTCCGGAAGTGAACTGGGATGACTGGGAAGAAATCGGACGCGAAGACTTCTCCGCGTCTGACAATAATCCGTACGACTACAGCTTCGTAGTCTACCAGCGTAACCGGTCAGCCTGACCGGTTACGCTGGAGGGCCACTCAGCGCGGGGCGCGCTTTGGGCCGCTGCCGCCAGGCTTGGGGCCTTTGCCGGCGGGCTTGCCTTTAGGCGGTCCTTTGCGGGCGCCCGGCTTGCTGTCGTTGCGGAAGTTCTTGTTCGGGCCACCTTTGCGGAAGTTGCCTTTGCCCGGAGGCGGGCCTTTACGGTCGCGGCGCGGGGCTGAGGCCGATACTTCCGGCAATGCCTCTGGCTGGTCCAGCGGCAGCGAATCGGGCTGCGACGCTTCCATCCAGCATGCCAGTGCGCCCGCTACCATGGTGATGTCCATGTCGTTGCGCTCGGCGATGTCGTCCAGCAAGGCAATGGCCTTGGCGGCACGAGGATCGTCTGCAAAGCCCAGCAACTGGCTTTCAAACTGCTCAACACGCATCTGCTGAAGTGCTGCCGGTGATGGCAGCTGGTATGGCTCCATCGGCGAGTTGGTGGCACGTTCCAGTGTCCGCAGCCAGCTGCGCTCACGTGGTGTGACCAGCAGAATCGCTTTACCCGTCCTGCCAGCGCGACCGGTACGTCCAACGCGGTGGATATAGGCTTCGGTGTCGTAAGGCACGTCGTAGTTGATAACGTGGGTAATCCGGGACACGTCCAGGCCACGGGCGGCAACGTCTGTGGCGATGATGATGTCTTTTTTGCCGCGCTTGAGGTCGTCAACGGTCTGTTCACGCTGGCGCTGGTTCAGGTCGCCGCTCAGCGGGGCAACCGCATGGCCGCGGGCAGAGAGTTTCTCAGCCAGCAGGGCCGTTTCAGCTTTGGTGCGCACGAAAATAATCGCGGCATCGAAAGGTTCGACTTCCAGAATGCGGGTCAGTGCATCCAGCTTGCGCTCAGCGTACACAGGAAGAACAAACTGGGAAATCCGCTCAACGGTGCGGGTTTCGCTTTCAATGCGCACTTCCGTGGCGTTTTTCAGGTAAGTCTGGGCAACTTTCTTGATCTGAGCCGGCATGGTGGCAGAGAACAAGGCACGCTGACAGTTGGCCGGCGTTTTCGACAGAATGGCTTCAACATCGTCGATAAAGCCCATGCGCAGCATTTCGTCGGCTTCATCCAGCACCAGAGCGCGCAGGTTGTTGAGCTTAAGGGTGCCCTTGCGCAGGTGGTCCAGCATACGCCCTGGCGTGCCCACGATAACCTGGGCGCCACGCTTGAGGCCTCGAATCTGGGGCGCAAAATCCTGACCGCCGTAAATAGGCAGCACGTGGAAGTGCTTGAACTTGCTGGCGTAGGTTGTAAAGGCCTCAGCTACCTGAATTGCCAGCTCCCGGGTAGGAGCAAGCACCAGAATCTGGGGCTCCATCAGGTTGGGATCAATTCGGCTCAGCAACGGCAGCGCAAAGGCTGCTGTTTTGCCGGTGCCGGTTTGGGCAACGCCTAATAAGTGGTTGCCGGCCAGCAGCGCGGGGATAGCTTGTGCCTGGATCGGCGACGGTGTTTCATAGCCAACGGAGACAACGGCTTCCAATACAGCTGGATCCAGCCCCAGTTCGGCAAAAGACAATTCTGACATGAATGTACTCGGTATTCGGAGGATATGACATTGCAGAGGCAATGCATGATTTTCGATATTATAGTCGTTTTGTCAAAGTTTTAACACGTTAAATGCCAGGAAGGGGTAGGTAGTTGCCGGGGCAGGGGTCTTGCCAGTGCCCCGCAAGTTCGGCAATCTTCTTTGTTTGCAGGCTAACCAACAGGAATAAAAGGCTATGACGTTTGATGAGCTTCTGGGTGCAGTACGTCAGGGAGGTGAAGTTGTCATCCCTGCAAGTTGGGGGCAGGGCAGAGCGACATTTGGCGGTCTGGTTGCCGCTTTGACGTTTGAGGTGATGGCATCCAGAGTGGCTGACGGCCGGCCCATGCGGGCACTGCAGGTGTCGTTTGTGGGGCCAGTAGAATCGGATGTACCCGCCGTGTTTGAGGCGGACTTACTGCGGGAGGGTAAAGCGGTTTCCCAAGTGCAGGGCCGGATCATGCAGAATGGCGAGCCGCGATTGGTGTGCCTGGCCAGCTTCGGCGGCGATCGTGATTCTGTTGTGGAGGTCGCGCCATCCGCGGCACCCGAGGCGGCGCCAGTGGATCAGTGTCAGGAGCTGCCGTATATCCCCAAGGTAACGCCGGAGTTCACACAGCACATTGAAATGCGTTGGGCCTTTGGTGGTATGCCTTTCTCAGGCAAAGGCGGGCGTGAGATGGGCGGCTGGATGCAATTTCGGCAAACTCCGGAGGACTTTACCGACGCCCACATCATCGCGCTGGTGGATGCCTGGCCGCCCGCGGTATTGCCGCACCTTAAGGCGCCTGCGCCGGCGAGTTCACTTAGTTGGGCGCTTGAGATTGTTCACCCCCGGCCGGTGGTGGCAGCCGGTGAGTGGTTGTTATACCGGGCGACCATAGATCAGGCCGGGGCCGGCTACGGGCACACCCATGCCGGCATCTGGACACAGCGGGGCGAGCTGGTTGCTCTGAGTCGTCAAACGGTCACGGTGTTTGCCTAGGGGTCACGCTGCCATTTCCGCTTTCAGGGCATCCAGAATCACACGGGCAAACTCTTTAGGTGAGTCTTCCTGAAGGAAGTGGCCGCCTCGCAGCGTGATGTGTGGCTGGCCTAGCGCTCCGGGAATGCGGCGTTGCATGTAACGATCCCCGCCTCGAGTGATGGGGTCGCCATTGCTGAAGCAGGTGATAAAAGGCTTACGCCACTTTTCCAGTGTCCGCCAGGCCTCGCGATTGGCGGCACTGGACGGGTCTTGTGGCGACACTGGAACCAGCGCCGGGAAGGCGCGGGCGCCGGCCTTGAATTCAGCGCTGGGGAACGGGGCTTCGTAGGCGGCCATTTCGTCGGGGCTCAGTGCCCGTTCGGTACCCAGTTGAATGATTCGCGCAATCGGGAACCAGGGGCTGAGACTGGCGAAGGCTTTCCAGGCCCGGAAAACTGCCGGGGTCGGCCGATCACCGGTGGGCAGCATGCCGTTGCCGACGATGATCCGGCTGAAGCGACGATGGTGTTCAGCAGCAAGCCTCAGCCCCAGCAACGAACCCCAGTTCTGACAAACCAGCGTAATATTCTGAAGATTCAGGGCGTCGATCCAGCTGGTCAGCCAGGCCATGTGGTTGTCGTAGCTGTAATCGGTCACGTCGGCGGGCTTATCTGATTTACCGAAGCCGATCAGGTCAGGCGCCAAAACCCGGTATCCGGCCTCAGCGACGGCTGGAATCATATGCCGGTAAAGGTAAGACCAGGATGGCTCACCATGCAGCATAATAACCGGTGCCGCATCGGCGGGCCCCTCATCGACGAAGTGCATTCGCAATCCGGGCTCAACTTCCAGGTAATTCGCGGTAAAGGGGTAATCCGGAAGGTCTGCGAAGCGGGCTTCGTCGGTTCTCAGAATACGCATGCCATCGACTGTCCTGACTGATTGGTTGCGTGACTGCCACTACAGCAATCTTCGGAGATCAGGATAAGCCAGATGGAGAACTCATGTGTTTGAGTTGCGTAACAGTGCGTTGCCCGTTTGAATCAGGACGCGATACCGAACAGGCGTTCGGGCTTGTCAATGCCAGACAGCGCTTCGTCACAGCAGTTCACGGCGCCGCAATCATCCGCCGAGCACAACCCGATGGTGTTGCAGTGAATGTCCAGTTGGTTATCGCCCTGGTTACTGAAAATCCGGTTGCGTGACAGCATCGACCGGCAGTGTCCGCACAACAGTGTCGGCACGGCGCTGCCTTCGGCCAGAATGGCAGTGTAATGGGTGTTATCGGTCATAGAATCCTCCTTATTCATTCAACATAAGGGCATATTGTGACAATTCAAAGTCGTCACAGTACGGCCATGGTATTCTGATTTCAGGGGTTATACGTATCAGGCGTCAGGATCGACCAGCGGGCGGCGGTTTGAACGTTTGTCTTCCCAGTCCAGATTTTTGGGGTCATACCAGCCCAGCTTTTCCAGGACCTTCTGGCGGGTGCGTCTCGACAGCGTGGGCCAAAGTTCCTGAAAGTCCTCGAGACCCTGGTCGCGCTGCCTTTGTTGTTTGCTGCGAAGGCGATTGAGGGTGCGAGGTAAATGCAGGGCTTCACCAAGCTGTCCGGGAACCAGTACCTCCTGCCCCATCACTTTGCGGCGATGAGTGCGGGCCGCAAGAACTTTTTGAAGTTCTGCCGCTGCCTCCAGGGCGGTTTCAACAGTAAAGGTATCTGAATCCAACAACTTAACCTGTAATTGGCTGGTTGATAACCTGCCACTATAGCCCGAAGTTAGCTACAGTGGCCACGGTGTCGTGTTAGGCTATTTTCCCGCAACGATTTCATCGCCAATGGGCGCTTTTCGCATCAGGATTTAATGGTATGTACGCAAAACTTGAGACACGGACTTTTCTGGCGATGCTGGTTGGCGTTTCCGTCGCCTTTGCGCTGTTGATGAAGCCGTTTTTTGGCCCCATTTTCTGGGCAATCGCCATTGCCCTGATCTTCTATCCGGTGCAGCAGTGGCTGACCCGGAGGCTGGGCCCTCGCCGGAACATCAATGCCCTCATTACGTTGGTGGTGTGTATGTTCATCGTGGTGATTCCTGTGTTGGGTCTGGGCGCCGCGCTGATTTCGGAAGGGCTCGGGGTGTATCAGAAAATCCAGAGTGGCGACATTCGCCCCGGTGAATATATCGATCAGATTAACCAGTCGTTTCCTGCCATTCAGACCTTTCTTGGCCAATTTGACGTCAACTTCGCGGAATTTCGGGACCGAGTGGTCAACGCGTTTTTGGGCGGAAGCCAGTTTGTCGCCAAGCAAGCCTTTGGCATTGGTCAAAACACGTTCCAGTTCTTTCTTGGGCTGGCGCTGATGATGTACTTGGCGTTCTTCCTGATCCGGGATGGTCAGCAATTGGTGGAGCTGCTCATCAAGGCGCTGCCACTGGGGGATGAGCGTGAACGCCTGCTTTTTGCAAAATTTGCTGAAGTAACCCGGGCAACGGTGAAGGGCAACTTGCTTATCGCGATCATTCAGGGCGCACTTGGTGGCGTTATATTCTGGATTTTGGGCATCAATGGCGCGCTGCTTTGGGGCGTCGTGATGGCTATTTTCTCTCTGCTGCCTGCGGTGGGTGCTGCCATCGTCTGGGTGCCTGCAGCCGTCTACCTTGCGGCGGTGGGTGACGTCATACCGGCCGTGATTCTGTCGATCTATGGCATGGTCATTATCGGTTTGGCCGACAATGTTCTTCGTCCGATCCTGGTGGGTCGTGATACCAAGATGCCTGATTATCTGGTGTTGTTGTCAACGCTCGGTGGTCTGGTTCTGTTTGGTATAAACGGATTTGTGATGGGGCCGTTGGTAGCTGCACTGTTTATGGCATTCTGGGGCATATTTATTCGCGAGTTCGGTGAACAACCTCACCTTGATGTTGCTGAGCCTTGGCCAGGTCCGGCAGAGGACGATTAAAGTATGGTAAGGTTGGGCCATCGCCCTGGTTTGTGGAGATGGGCGCCACATAATAACAAATACATCGGTATCCTTGAGATATCAGGAGTAGATCCTTTGTTTAAAACGAACGCACTCAGTCATTCGGTACGAAAAGTGGCCCTGGCCGCTTCAGCCACAACCCTCCTTGCGCTTTCTCCTCTGGCTTTGGCCAACGAAGTTGTTGCGCTGAAGCACGCCCTGTATGGCGCTGGCTACGACATCGAGAACGTCAGCTCAGAGCTGGATGACAGCACCCGGGCAGAGCTGGAAAGTTTCCAGCGTGACCAGGGCCTTGATCCAAGCGGGGTTCTGGACGAGCCTACCGAACGCGCTCTTGGTTTGATTTCGGTGCAACAAGCGGCGGGCACCACGCCACAGTCTGCCGGCAACGCATCGTCGCCTGCTGAGAGCACAACGGCGCCCCAGGCTGAGCAAGCCGTGGCAGACGAGCCGGTCGCGGAGGAAGAAGAGGAAGATGAGGGCTGGTCACTCTGGTGAGAATCCGGTCCGACAAAAAAGCCCGCCTGGTGAATGTCAGGCGGGCTTTTTTGATATTGGCCAGTGATCAGTCCAGCTTGGACAGATCCCTGACCGCGCCCTTATCGGCGCTGGTTGCCAGCAGCGCGTAAGCTTTCAGTGCGGCCGAGACTTTCCGTTCGCGCGGCAGTTCGGGCTTCCAGCCCTTGGCGTCACGCGCCTCACGCCGTTGGTTTAGCTCTTCATGACTGATTTGCAGGTTGATCGACCGCTCCGGGATGTTGATCAGAATGCTGTCGCCATCTTCAATCAGACCGATGGCACCGCCTGCAGCCGCTTCCGGTGAGGCGTGGCCGATAGACAGGCCAGAGGTGCCGCCAGAAAAACGCCCGTCGGTCAGCAGTGCACACTCCTTGCCCAGACCTTTCGACTTCAGGTAACTGGTCGGGTACAGCATCTCCTGCATGCCAGGGCCACCACGGGGGCCTTCGTAGCGAATGATGACCACATCACCCGGTGTCACTTCGTCGCTCAGAATGCCGGCAACGGCGGCGTCCTGACTTTCGAAGACCTTGGCCTTGCCTTCAAACACGTAAATACTCTCGTCCACGCCGGCGGTTTTTACTACGCAGCCATCCTGAGCGATATTGCCGAACAACACCGCCAGGCCACCCTCGGATGAATAGGCATTCTCAACAGAGCGGATGCAGCCGTTTTCACGATCGCCATCCAAGCTCGGCCAGCGCGTTGACTGGCTGAAGGCTGTCTGGGTCGGGATGCCTGCGGGGCCCGCTTTATAAAACTCAATCACTGCCGGGGTGGGTGAGCGCATGATGTCCCAAAGCTCAAGGGCGTCTTTCATGGTCTTGCTGTGCACGGTCGGCAAGTCGGCGTTGATCAGGCCGCCGCGTTCCAGTTCGCCCATGATGCCCATGATGCCGCCGGCCCGGTGTACATCTTCCATATGATATTTGGGGGAGTTGGGCGCAACTTTGCACAGTTGTGGGATCTTTCTCGATAGCTGGTCAATCTCTGCCAGGGTAAATTCAACGCCGCCTTCCTGGGCCGCCGCCAACAGGTGCAGGATGGTGTTGGTGGAGCCGCCCATGGCGATGTCCATGACCATGGCATTTTCGAAGGCCGGAAACGAGGCAATGCTGCGCGGCAGCACGCTGGCGTCATTGTGTTCGTAATAGCGTTTGGCATTCGCCACAATTTGCCGTCCGGCATTCAGGAACAATTGCTCGCGGTCTGCGTGGGTGGCCAGCATGGAGCCATTGCCCGGCAGCGCCAGGCCGATGGCTTCGGTCAGGCAGTTCATGGAGTTGGCGGTAAACATGCCAGAGCAGGAACCACAGGTTGGGCAGGCACTGCGCTCGTATTCGGCGACCTTTTCGTCGCTGGCGCTGGGGTCTGCGGCAATGACCATGGCGTCCACGAGGTCGAGTTTGTGCTCAGATAACTCGGTTTTACCGGCTTCCATCGGGCCACCGGAAACGAAGATGGTGGGGATGTTCAGGCGCATCGCGGCCATCAACATGCCCGGCGTGATCTTGTCGCAATTGGAAATACATACGAGCGCATCGGCGCAGTGGGCGTTGACCATGTATTCCACGGAGTCGGCGATGATTTCCCGAGAGGGCAGCGAATAGAGCATGCCATCGTGTCCCATGGCGATACCGTCGTCTACCGCAATGGTGTTGAACTCTTTGGCCACGCCGCCGGCGGCTTCGATTTCGCGGCAAACCAGTTGCCCCAGGTCTTTCAGGTGAACATGGCCGGGCACAAACTGGGTGAAGGAGTTGGCGACGGCGATAATGGGTTTGCCGAAGTCGTCATCTTTCATTCCGGTGGCGCGCCAGAGCGCACGGGCGCCGGCCATGTTGCGGCCAGCGGTTGATGTGTGGGAACGGTACTGGGGCATGGTGAGTTGCTGTCTCCCTGATTTTCTGGTTGGGCTAAAGTGGAAAGGATACCAGATTCAACGGTGGTCGCATGGCTGTTTTGCTGGCGGGTGTTTACAATGTGTAACAAGTGACGAAAGTCTTCCAATAGGGTGTTAGGGGAGTTTGTCTATGGGCGGCCAGGAAAGCCTGCCGCTGCGTCGTCTGAAAGATTTCCAGCCTTTGGGCCGGTTAACGGACGACCAGCTTGTTTTACTTGCCAGCCGGGCCGAGCGCAGGACCCATGGTCCGGGGCAGCGGGTTATGGAGCGGGGTGTACGCGATGGCTTGGACTATTTTCTGATATCGGGAAAAGTTGAGCTCGAATCTCTGGATGGGCGCAAAACTGTCGTTGAGGCAGAAACAGAGAAATCGCTTAATCCCATTGCCCGTCTGCAGCCCCGGATGTATGACGTTATCGCGGTAAAACCCTGCGAATTCCTGGTCGTTGAACAGGAAATTCTCAATCAGATGCTCCGCTCAGCCCCGATCACTCAGGTGGAAATGGACTCTGGTGATGGCGGAGCGGATGAGAGTGAAGAACACCACTTGCTGATGGAGTTTTACGCAGAACTTCGCTCTAACCAGGTCAAATTGCCCAGCGTTCCCGACGTTGCCTGGAAGGTCCGCCGGGTGGTCGACAAAGAAGACTCTTCAGCCCACGAGGTGGCCAGTGCCGTTTCGGCCGACCCCGCCATGGCGGCCAAGCTGGTTCGATCGTGCAATAGTCCGTTGTACCGGGGTTTCAGTGATGTCCGTAATGTGCGTGAAGCGGTCGTTCGCCTCGGTATGCGAACGACTCGTCAGCTGGTGACCGTATTTGCCATGCGTGAAGTGTTCAAGACCCGGCGAACCGCTCTGCAGACAGAAATGGAGCGGCTCTGGCGCCATTCCCGAGAAGTGGCTGCGCTCTGCTGGGTGCTGGCGGACCATGCCACCCGGATTGATCCGGAGGAAGCTCTGCTGGCTGGGTTGTTGCATGATATCGGGATTGTGCCGGTGTTGGTGCAGGCGGAGCACCACGTCAATCTATTTGCGGATGAGAAAAACCTGCACCACGCCATGGCGGAGTTGCGGGCCGATGTCGGGTGCGCGGTGCTCGAAAACTGGGAGTTCCCGAAGACATTTATCCAGGCTGCCCGGCATGCGGAAGACTGGCACTATGAGTGCAGGGATTCGGTGCCTCAATTGGTGGACGTTGTAATCGTGGCGCAGTTGCATTCCATGATCGGCTCCCGTCAGAATGCCGGCCTGCCAGCCTTTGACCAGGTTCCAGCCTGGCGTCGGTTGGGCGAACTGGACCTGAATGCTTCCCGTAGCCTTGAACTGCTGAGTGAGGCTAGGGGCCGGGTGGACGAAGTTCAGAAACTTCTGTCGATCCGATAATGCATACCTGCTGCCGGAGTCTGCTCCCTTGTGAATGACACAATTATGAATGTTCCCCTGTTCCCGCTGAATTCCATTGTGCTGCCCGGAGGGCGTATCCCTCTCCAGCTTTTTGAACCTCGCTACATCGATATGCTGTCCCGCTGCATGAGGGAAGATCGTGGCTTTGTCGTTGTATTGCTGCGAGATGGCGCAGAAACCGCTAGTGAGGCGGCGTTCTACGACGTGGGTACTTACGTCCGGATTATTGATTTTCAGCAACTGGACAACGGCTTGCTGGGCATCACGGTTGAAGGCGAGCGGAAGGTGTCCGTGGTGCGCAGTTGGCAGCAGGACGACGGCCTGAACCTGGGTGATGTTGAGTGCCTGATTGCTGAGGCGGAAAGCCCGGTGCCCGAGCGCTACCACGAATTACCCTCGGTGCTGCGCGCTTTGTTCCGGCACCCGGTGGTGGGCGACCTGGGAATGGAAGTGGATTATGAAGACGCCCGTGACGTTGGCTGGCGGCTGACTGAACTGCTGCCACTGGACAAGCAGGAAAAACAGAGGTTGGCTGAATTGCAGGATCCACTGGAGCGCCTGGACCGGCTTTTGGAGCTGCTTGAGGCGCTTGAACAGAACTAGGGCAAAGGGGCGTAGGTAATGCTGGCAAGCGGCCATTCGATGACCAGATAAGCCATCATAAACACTGCCCAGAGCGACACGGCAAGCCAGCTAACGATGTCTGGCCAGATTGGCACGCGATCATAGCGGCTGTAGCTGGCCCGGATCGCGCCAGTGATGGCCAGCCCCAGCAGCAGCCCGCCAAACACATCGGTAAACCAATGCACGCCGAGATAAAGCCGGCTGATGGCAATGGGTACCAGAGGCAGTGAAAGTAAAACGTACGTTTGCCAGCGTTGCCTCTTGCGACTCTCTCCGGCAATAAAACTGGCGGCCATGGTGACCAGTACTGTTGCTCCCGCTGTGTGACCGCTGGGATAGGCGCCGGACGCCGGTGGGCTGAACACCAGGTCTGGTCGATCAATGCCAATCCCGGCTTTCAGCAGCCAGACGCTGACCACCGTCAGTATCGCGGCTGCAATAACATGCAGCGCGGCCGCATAGTAACCTCTGAAACCCAGTACCAAAGTAGCCAGAACTGCAGCACAAAGCAGCACCGGTGGGTCACCCAGAAGGGTGGCTGCGGTGGCAGGAATATCCAGCAGGGGTTGTCTCAGTGCAGAAAACCACGCCAGGACGGCCCCGTTGAACTCGTCAATCCGGCGGCTGTAGTTGACCAGTTGAGCCAGAATCAGAAACAGGGCCATTGCCGCGGCTGTCAGGACTATGGATGGCAGCGGGAACTCGCCTTTGCGGGTAGGGCGCTCATTCGTGTACAGCCGCCAGAAACGGTGGGTGGTGTCGTATCGGGCCATCCGGGACTCCAGCCAGCGATACGGCCGGCTACCCTCTCCGACACCCAGGCGGAATTGCAGAACCACCACATACAGCACAACCAGAACCGCGGCACTGATGCCGACCACCGGGTAAAAGTGGGGTGGGGGCTTGATTTCGCTGGCGATGGCGCTGCCCACCGCATAACCCGGCAAGACATAGACCGCGGCCCAACCCACCGCTGAAATCAGATTAAAAGAAAGGAAGCGCCGCCAGGACATGTGCAGCGCTCCGGCAACCAGTGGAATGATGGGCCGAATCGGGCCTATAAAACGCCCTGCAATGACACTTTTGCCGCCGTGCTTGTTAAAAAATGCCTCGCCTCTGGTGATCAGGCCGGGATACCGGCTGAAGGGCCAGACTGAATCCAGACGCCCCTTGAAAAAACGGCCCAGGGCAAAACTGACTACATCGCCGATAACAGCGCCCAGGCCAGCCCACATCAACGCCTCCGATACGGGCATCCCGGATTTGCCGGCAAGCACAGCGAAGCCAAACAGCATGGCAACGCCGGGAACGATAAGCCCGGCAACGGCCAGCGATTCCGCCATGGCGGTTGCAAACAGGGCCAGAATCAGCCAGCCCGGATTGTCACCCACCCAGATTGCTGTATCGGCCAGCCAGGTTTCACTCATGCCTCGACAGACTCTCCGGGGCTGAACCACGCTGAATCCATGCCACGTTTACGAGCTTCGTGTATGGCTTGGTGAGCCCGGTTGCGCAATAAGCTGGTATTGGTATCGCCGTTGCCCCGGGTGGTGCAACCCAGGCTGACCGAGGTCCTGCCGATGCCAGGCCATTCGTGCTCACCAATGGTCCTGCGGATTCTTTCGGCAATCACCCGCACACCTTCCTCGGGTGTGTAGGGCAAAATCAGAAAGAATTCTGAGTCATTTAGCGTGTACAGAGTGTCTCCAGCGCGGATCACCCCGAACAGATGCTCGGTGACTGCTTTGAACAAACGTTGTAAGCCTACTTTACCGTGCAAGTCCCTAACCTCATCTGCGTAGTCCAAGCTGAGATTGATCACCGACAACGGGTGGCCGGTTGCAATCGCACGGCTGATTTCCTTTTGCAGGGTTTCGTCCAGAAAGCGTGAATTGTGAGCGCCGGTTACCGGATCCGTAATCGCAAGGTCTTCCGCTGACTGGGCGATATGGTCGTAGTGCCAGGTATAAAGCGCTGCCACAACCAACAACAGAATCAGCCCGGTGGAGGTGATCAAGGCGTCTGCGCCCGGATTGATGAACCAGATATTGCTGATCACCGGCATCAGCAAAAGAGCTGAGAGACTAAGCCCTCGGCGCAATGGAAGAATCAGCAGATTGAGAACAATCAGCGGCATTGCCCAATGAGTCACGCCAGGGCTGTCAAGAACCAGTATGGCGGCGACCAGACCACTGTTCAGGCCGGTCAGGATGAGAAGGTGGCCGGGGGCTGATAGCTGTTGGCGCCGACTCGCCAGTGTGTAGATGAAACCGGCAATCAGCAGTCCGGTCATGGCTAGAGCCAGGTAGAACAGCTCGTAAAAACCATAGCGCAGATTCTGTAGGGCCAGGGTAAAAATGAACAGCGCAGTCAGGCCATAGCCAAAACTGTGGGTCCAGGTTCTCAAGCGGGTTTCCGTCATAGCGCCTTGTCCTGTCGGGCCGTGAGATTGTGCACGTCCGAATGCACCCAGTTACTGTAGGCCTGAGTTCGGTTGCCGCCCTGTTGCTGAGCGCGCGTGAGCGCATTGGCCGCGCTTTGCTGCAGGCTGTCGGCATCGTCTCCGATGTTCAGGCCGGAGATGCCGGTGCTTACGGTCAGCTTCATGCCGTGCGACGCCAGCAATTTGCATAGGCCGATACGTATTTTTTCGGCGCGGGTAGCCGTGCCTGCGGTGTTGATGCCGGGAAGAATCACGAGGAACTGAAGATCAGCGACCCGGTAATAGGTGTCGAAATCCCGAAGCTGTGAATGCAGGTAACGACCAATTCTCGGTAAAATGGCACGAATGTCTTCATCCGGGTCGTTATCGCTGAGATGGGTGTCCAGGCCAATCATCATGACGGACATGTCGGTGCCTTCACGCTCGCTGCGCTGAATTTCCTTGTGCAGGTCGGCAGACAGGTATTCCCTGCTCGCTGCCTGGGTGAGCTCATCAGTTCGGCGCAACGGTGCCAGTTGCCTGGTCTTGTATTCACGAAGAAAGATAAGCAGGGCTGAGAGCAGAGTGGTCAGCACAAAGGCGCTGATCATCTGGTGCCGATCCGGCAAGGAGACAGCCCACTGGGTGCTGATCAGAATGGCGAACGTTAACAGTGCCGTAATCAGTGCCGCCAGAGGGCTGGCCAGTAACGCAAAGGTAACGAGCGGTAGGGCGTAGAGCCAGTGACTGAGGGCCCAGGGGCCGGTCCAGAGCGCGCCCAGAAGCGCTAATGCCAGAACTATAAAGCAAGCCATTCTGAGGTGGCGCCAGGGTAATGGCTGAGGATTGCTGGTGCGGGCGTTGATGGTCAGGCTGATGAATGCGGCAGCTGCTGCGCTTGCGGCAGCCAAAGGTTCGCCCAAGGTTGCACAGAGCACGCTGGTGATTGCCAGAATGATAAAGCCCACTCGCGAGAGTCTGCCTGGCAGGAATTTTTCAGCCGACTGAGGCATTTTTCTGTCCTTTGCTGTCGCATCCATTTAAGTCTGTGCAGCGCTATAATAGTCGTTTGGGATGCGGACTTGAAACGGGAAAGGTAAAGTATCTGCCTCGTTACGGAATCAGCTTGCAACTAATAAGGTACTCCAATGGATGTAGCAGCCTACATGGCAGAGCTTGGTCGGCAGGCAAGGGCCGCGGCCAGGGACGTTGCCCGGTCAACCACCGCGGTTCGTAATCAGGCTCTGCTGGCGACAGCCAGCGCTCTGGATGCGGCCCGCCAGGAGTTGGCTCTGGCCAATCAGAAGGATCTGGATAAGGGGCGTGAAAACGGCCTTGACGAGGCCATGCTGGACCGCCTGGAGCTCAACAAAGCGCGCATTGATACCATGATCGAGGGTTTACGGCAGGTGGCTGGCCTGCCGGATCCGATCGGGGTAATTACCGACATGACTTATCGCCCTTCCGGCATCCAGGTAGGCAAGATGCGGGTGCCACTTGGGGTCATTGGCATTATCTACGAATCGCGTCCCAACGTGACCGTTGAGGCGGCTAGCCTGTGCCTGAAGTCTGGCAATGCCACCATTTTACGCGGTGGCTCCGAGGCCATTCACTCGAATCAGGCCATCGCGGCTTGCCTGGCTTCCGGGCTGGCTTCCGTCGATTTGCCGGAGGCCGCGGTGCAGGTTGTAAAAACCACCGATCGGGCGGCGGTTGGCGAGCTGATCACTATGCCAGAGTATGTCGATGTGATTGTGCCTCGGGGTGGTAAGGGGCTGATCGAACGGATCAGCCGCGATGCCAGGGTGCCGGTCATCAAGCATCTGGATGGCGTGTGCCATGTGTATATCGACAGCCACGCTGATCCGGAAAAGGCCTTGAAAGTTGCTGTCAACGCCAAGACCCATCGCTACGGCACCTGCAATACCATGGAGACTCTGTTGGTAGATCAGGAAATTGCCGAAGACATGTTGCTATTGCTGGCGGCGGAGTTTGTTGCCAAAGGTGTTGAGCTACGGGGCTGTGAGCGCACCTGTCAGGTTTTGAGCGGCATCGTGCCCGCCACCGAAGAGGACTGGCACGCCGAGTACCTTGCGCCGATATTGGCAGTGCGGGTTGTCGATGGCCTGGACGGAGCGATTGATCACATCAACCACTATAGTTCGCAGCACACTGACAGCATCATCACGGAAAACTACACCCGGGCCCGCCGTTTTCTGACTGAGGTGGATTCGAGTTCCGTGATGGTGAACGCCTCTACCCGGTTTGCCGATGGCTTCGAGTACGGCTTGGGTGCCGAAATCGGCATTTCCACCGATAAGATACACGCCCGCGGGCCGGTGGGCCTGGAAGGTTTAACGTCACAGAAATACGTGGTCTTTGGCGACGGCCACGTGCGGGCCTGACATCATGCATGTGATATATGGCGGCACCTTTGACCCGATCCACCACGGCCATCTTCGCCTTGCGCTGGAGATTTCCGACGCGCTCTCGGTGGACCAGGTTCACCTTGTGCCGTGCCATATTCCACCCCACCGGGGCAGCACTGGCGCGACGTCTGAGCAGCGGTTGGAGTTGATACGCCTGGCGATAGGCGGCGAGAGTCGATTGTGTGTGGATGATCGGGAGTTGCGTCGTGCTGGTGCTTCTTTTACCGCAGACACCCTTCGGCAGTTGCGCGCAGAGTCAGGGCCGGAGCAGCCGCTGGTCATGGTGGTCGGGACGGATGCGTTTGCGGCGTTCGACCGCTGGCGAGACTGGAAGGATATACCCGCACTTGCCCATATTGTGGTGGTGCAGCGTCCGGGTGCCAATATTCCGCTGGGCAGTGAGGCCGCCCGGTTGTTGTCCGAGCGTCGGGCGACCGGCCCGGAGGCCCTGAAAACAAGCCCTTGCGGCGCCGTTCTGCCGCTTGATCCACCCTTGCTGGATATCTCGGCGACCGGTATCCGCCATCGTATCGCTAACGGCCGCTCTCCCCGGTATCTGACGCCCGACCTGGTGTGGCAAAGAATTCGGTCCCTTCGCCTTTATGGTGCCTGCCCCGCCGGGAACTTTTAGTGATACAATCGCGTTCGAATATCACTTATCGGGTGGCCCTTCTGGCCAAAGCCCGGATTACAGGGTAATTATGCAGGCAGAACAACTGAAAGATCTGGTCGTAACCGCACTTGAAAACATCAAGGCTCAGGATGTCAGCGTGATTGATGTCCGTGATCGTACCAGCGTCACTGATTACATGGTGCTTGCATCCGGTACCTCCAGTCGACACGTTAAATCTCTGGCCGATTCGGTCGTCTCTGATGCTAAAGATCAGGGCGTAAAAGCCAATAATGTCGAAGGCGCTGGCGGTAGCGACTGGATTCTTGTTGATCTTGGCGATGTAGTAGTGCATCTGATGATGCCTGCGGCTCGTGAATTCTACGATCTGGAGCGTTTTTGGCGAGATGCTCCGGACGTGGGTGCAGCAGGTAGCGAGTAATCATGAAACTGCGTCTGATCTGTGTGGGGCAAAAAATGCCCGACTGGGTCAGTGCGGGGTACAACGATTATGCTCGGCGTATGCCGCCCGAGTTGCCCCTGGAACTGACTGAAATCCCCATGGCCCACCGCGGCAAGAACCCGGATATTGCCCGGCTTATGCAGCGGGAGGGCGATGCGATTCTGTCCACGGTTGGCCAGCGTGACCGGGTAATTGCTCTGGAGGTTGGCGGCAAGCCCTGGTCTACAGAGCGACTGGCCAGTCAGCTCGAGAGCTGGCAACAGGACGGTCAGGATGTCTGCTTTCTGGTAGGCGGTCCCGATGGTCTGGCAGACGCCTGCCGGCAAAGGGCCGATCAGCAGTGGTCGCTGTCTCCTCTTACTCTGCCTCATCCTCTGGTGCGTATTGTTCTTTCTGAACAGCTTTATCGTGCCTGGTCCATCACCCGAAACCACCCCTACCACCGGGCCTAGGAGTTTTTATGGCCTGGGGCGAATTCAAAAACACGGCTGCCGAGCGAAGACTTTTTCAGCGTCGTGCTCTGGTCATGCTGATTGTTGTGTCCATGGCCATGATCGGGCTTCTGGCCCGAATGTATCAGCTGCAGATTGTCGAGCATGACATTTATACGACCTTGTCAGACAAAAATCGGGTACAGGTGCAATCGGTTCCGCCGCCTAGAGGCCTTGTCTACGACAGGAACAATTTCCTGTTGGCAGAGAACCGCCCGGTGTTCAGTCTTACCCTCGTGCCTGAGCGCGTTGATGGTATGGAGGCAACGCTCACAAGGCTGGCAGGTATACTCGACATCGCCGAGGAAGACATTGAACGGTTCCAGCGGCGACTGCGGGAGCCGCGCCGACCATTCCAGGAGCTCCCGCTGAGCTACGACCTCAGTGAAGAAGAAATCGCCCGGATGGCGGTTCATCGGCATGAGTTCCCCGGCGTTGAGATCAAGGCAGAACTGGTTCGATACTACCCCCACAGTGAGCTGACTGCCCATGCATTGGGCTTTGTTGGCAGGATCAACCGCGAGGAGTTACAGCGCATTGATGCGGTCAACTACGCCGGAACCAACTACATCGGCAAGTCCGGGATCGAGCGCTTCTATGAGCAGGTGTTGCATGGCGCGGTCGGTTACCAGCATGTTGAAACCAATGCTCGCGGGCGCATTCTCAGAGTGCTGGAACGAGTCAATCCGGTGCCTGGTGAAGATTTGCAGCTGCACCTGGACCTGCGCTTACAGCGCAAGGCTCATGAGCTTCTGAGTGGGCGTCGTGGTGCCATTATAGCCATCGAGCCGGACACTGGCGGCATCCTCGCTCTGGCCAGCGTGCCGGGATTTGATGCGAATAAATTTGTCACCGGTATCAGCGTGAACGAATACCGGGATCTCAGCGAAGACATCGATAAGCCGCTGTTCAACCGGGCGCTCCGGGGGCAATACCCGCCGGGCTCGACGATAAAACCAATGATGGCGGTTGCAGCACTCGATAGCGGAGCCACAACCCGTGAACGTCGGATCTGGGACCCCGGTTACTTTCAGCTGCGCGAAGGCGGTCGGCGTTTCCGAAACTGGTACCGATCCGGTGATGGCTGGGTTGATCTAAAAACATCCATGGCAAGATCCAACGACGTCTATTTTTATGAAGTTGGTGTTGAAATGGGGGTTGATGTCATGTCGCAGTACCTGGCGCAATTTGGTTTTGGCGAAGATGCCACTCTGGATGTATCGGGCGCCCTCAGTGGCCTGCTTCCAACAGCAGACTGGAAACGAGGGGCTAGAAATGAACCGTGGTACCCGGGAGATTCGGTCAATATGAGTATTGGCCAGGGTTTTTTTCTGTCGACACCCTTGCAGCTGGCGACAGCCACGGCGCTGATTGCCAACCGAGGGGAATGGGTCGAGCCTCGTCTACTGAAAGATATTCGCGGTGATCGCTCGGTTGAAGAATTTTTGCCGGAGGAAACACATGAGCCGTTGATCCTGAAGAATCTTGACGATTGGGAGTACGTGGTAGATACCATGGTTGAGGTTATGCATGGGCCGCGAGGCACTGCTAGAGCTGCCGCCCAAGGTGCAAGCTATCAGATTGCGGGTAAAACCGGCACTGCTCAGGTATTCAGCCTGGCGGAAGATGAGGAGTACGACGAAGAGCAGGTCCGTGAGCGACTCCGGGATCACGCTTTGTTTGTCGGTTTTGCACCGGCGGACGACCCCAAAATCGTCGTTGCCATCATTGTTGAGAACGGTGGTGGCGGCAGTTCAACTGCCGCGCCGGTGGCGCGGGCCTTGTTTGATGCCTGGCTGGAGGACTTTCCCGCTGCAGAACAGGATGCGATGTTTACTCAGACTGCCTCAGAGGGAAATCGTTGATGGCGCTGGGGAGTGTGTTTAATAACTCGGCCAATAATCATCTGACACGCTCGAAGAGTGTCTGGTCAACGCTACATCTGGATCCGATATTGTTGTTATTGCTTTTGATGTTGATAGGGCTGGGGCTATTCGTGCTCTACAGCGGCGCAGATCGGAATATTGAGGTGGTCAAGGCGCAGGGTATCCGATTTGTTGTTGCCCTGGTGGTGATGTTTGTTTTTGCACAACTGGACCCGGCGGTGTTTCGCCGGTGGGCTCCCTGGCTCTATCTTGCAGGGATGGCGGGGCTTCTTGCGGTGCTGCTTGTCGGAGTCGGCGCCAAAGGCGCGCAGCGCTGGTTGGCGATTCCGGGCTTGCCGCGGTTTCAGCCATCAGAGTTAATGAAGTTGGTCGTACCCATGATGGCAGCCTGGTACTTGTCCAAACACTACCTGCCGCCCAGGTTGTTTCATGTCGCAATCGGATTGCTGATCGTCCTTGTACCCATGGCAATGATTGTTCAACAACCTGATTTGGGCACCTCATTGCTGGTTGGTATGGCCGGTATTTTCGTGGTGTTTTTTGCTGGCATCAGCTGGAAACTGATCGCAGCGTTCTTTGCACTGGTTTCGGTATCAACGCCGATGATGTGGTTTTTTGTCATGAGGGACTATCAGAAACAGCGGGTGCTGACTCTGCTGGACCCGCAAAGTGATCCGCTCGGGGCTGGCTGGAACATCATCCAGTCAAAGACCGCCATAGGTTCTGGCGGCATGGACGGCAAGGGTTGGCTTCAGGGCACCCAATCCCACCTGGAGTTCCTGCCGGAGAGCCACACCGATTTCATTGTTGCCGTTCTGGCAGAAGAGTTCGGCTTTATCGGCATGTTGCTGTTAATGAGCCTGTATTTGCTGATTATTCTGCGGTGCCTTTACATCGCTGCGACAGCCCAGGATTCGTTTAGCCGGCTGTTGGCCGGAGCCTTGACCATGACGTTCTTTATTTACATTTTTGTCAATGTTGGCATGGTCAGTGGTTTGTTGCCCGTGGTGGGAGTGCCATTGCCATTGGTCAGCTATGGAGGTACGTCCGGGGTGACGTTGATGGCGGCGTTTGGTGTGTTAATGTCGATTCAAACGCACCGTCGAATGATCACAGCATGAGGCTGTATCCGAATGATGGCTTGCTGGTAATGGTTAAAGCCACCGGGAACCCGTTACAATATTTCAGGTCAGTAATGCCTGGCGCGGGACGAAACCACATGGGTTGCCGAACATAATGGTCACAGAAAAAAAATCCGGATGGCTGATATTGCTGGTGGCTCTGGTGTTATCAGGGTGTGGAAGCGCACCGAAGGTGTCGGAGGAGGATCACTCTTCCCGGTACACCATGAAACAGGATCGTGCGCCGTCCGGAAATTTTGATGTTTCCGACCTGCAAGATGCGGTGCCACGGTATGAGGCGCCGAAGACTGCCGGCAACATGTCGCAGTATCAGGTCTGGGGTAAAACCTACCGGGTGATGGACAGTAACGACGGTTACGTGGCTCGGGGTGTTGCCAGTTGGTATGGTGAAAAATTCCATGGTCACAAAACCTCCAATGGTGAGGTTTTCGACATGTACTCTATGTCTGCGGCCCACAAGTCCATGCGGATTCCCAGCTATGCCCGGGTGACCAACCTCGACAATGGCCAGTCTGTCATTGTCAGAGTCAACGATCGCGGTCCGTTTCACGGTGATCGCCTGATTGATCTGTCTTACGCTGCGGCCAAAAAGCTGGGTTACAAATCGCGGGGCACGGCAAAGGTGGAAGTTGAAGCCATCACGGTTCGGCAAGACGGATCCATGACGCTGGCGGGTAAACCGTTTAATCCCGGTGTGATGCCGCCAGTGGTGGCCGTTAGCACTGCCTCGACAGAAGCGCAAGACCCGGCTCTCGGGCTGTTTGTTCAGTTGGGGTCGTTCAGCCAGCGAGACCCGGCCGAGGAATTGCTGAGCAAGGCGCGCCGTGTAGTGGAGCGCCCCATGCGGGTGCGGCAGGTCAATACCGATGCTGGCCGGTTTCACAGGGCCCAGGTGGGGCCTTTTGATGACGAGGCGGAAGCCCTCAACGCTCAGAATTTACTGCAATCCAACGGCTTTGCTCAGTCCGTTGTGCTGACCGATTCTCGTTGATTGCCTGAAACCAAAAAAGAAACACACCTTACGACGAATGAACCTACCCATGGCTTTGAACTTAATGATTCGCAAACTTTTCCTGATTCTGTCACTGGCCACGCTGTTGGCTGGGCATGCTGTGGCCCAGGCTGTGCTGATCCCTGCGCCACCCCAGATTGCCGGCAGCTCCTGGGTGCTGATGGACCCATTGACCGGTCGCGTCATCATGGAGCACAACAGTGGCGAAAGGCTGCCACCGGCGAGCCTGACCAAAATGATGACCGCATACATCGTCGAGCGGGAGCTTGATGAGGGCCGCATCGCGATGACCGATATGGTGCCGGTCAGCGTCAAGGCCTGGCAGACCGGTGGTTCCCGCATGTTTGTCCGGGAGGGCACTCAGGTCACTGTTGAAGACCTGTTGAAAGGCGTCATTATTCAATCCGGGAACGACGCCTCTGTCGCCTTGGCGGAGTTTGTCGCCGGCAGCGAAGATGCCTTCGTAGATATCATGAACCAGCAGGCAAAGCTGCTTGGTATGAATAATACCAACTTTGAAAATGCCACCGGGTTGCCGTCACCCAATCAGTATTCGACTGCTTACGATCTGGCCATTCTGGCCCACGCTATCATTGAAGATTACCCGGAAAATTATCCGCTGTATGCGGTTAAGAGCTTCACCTACAACAATATCCGGCAGCCGAACCGCAACAGTCTGTTGTGGCGTGATGACAGCGTTGACGGCCTTAAAACCGGTCATACCGAAGAGGCAGGCTACTGCCTGGTGGCGTCTGCCAAGCGTGATAACACCCGCCTGATTGCCGCCGTCATGGGGTCCAGCAGTGCCCAGGTGCGCGCTCAGGAAGTGCAGAAAATGCTCAACTACGGTTTCCGATACTACGAATCAGCGCGCCTGTTCCGCGCTGGCCAGGAGCTGATTGAATCCAAGGTATGGGGCGGCAAAAGCGATCAGATATCGGTCGGGCTGGCCGAGGATGTTTATGTCACGATTCCTCGCGGCTCGAAAGATCAGCTCGAATCGCAGGTTGACCTTGATTCTGTGATCAAAGCACCCATCAAGGTCGGAGACGAATTAGGCCGTATCCAGGTAACACTTGATGGCGAGACGGTTGTTGACCAGCCAGTACTGGCGTTGACGGAAGTGCCCCAGGGCGGTTTGATCAAGCGTCTTTGGGACGCCATCAAGCTGTTTTTTGTACAACTGTTTTAATGAAGGCGGCTGGTGGCAATGACCAGTGGCCGGGAGTGATAGGGCATGAGCGAGCAGAAACCGCCAAAAATTGAATTTCCCTGTGACTATGTCATCAAAGTCATCGGGAACGCGGCGCCAGATTTTTCGGAGTTTGTGCTGGACGTCGTAGGGCAGCATGCCCCGGGCGTTTGTGAGGCTGATATCTCGGTGACGGACAGCAGTAAGGGCCGCTTTGCATCGGTTCAGCTGAAGATCGTAGCGACCGGCGAGGCGCAGCTCCAGGCACTGTTCAAAGATCTTAAAGCAAGCGGCCGCGTTCACATGGTCCTGTAACACTATGACAGACCTGATCGTCCGTTCGCTGGGGCAGCAGCCCTACATGGAAACCTGGGAAGCGATGAAAACGTTCACCGCCAACCGGGATGAAAACACGGTCGATGAACTCTGGTGCCTTGAGCACCCTCGGGTATTTACTCAGGGCCAGGCGGGTAAGGCAGAGCATATCCTGTTGCCCGGAGATATTCCGGTGGTTCAGGTAGACCGGGGTGGGCAGGTTACCTATCACGGGCCGGGACAATTGGTGATCTATCTGCTGATTGATCTGACCCGTCGCAAGCTGGGCGTGCGCGCCCTGGTGGATGAGATTGAGCATGCTATTGTGCGAGCGCTGGTGCCGTCCAAAATAGATGCTGCGCCCAGATCTGATGCGCCCGGAGTCTACGTAAACGGCGCCAAGATTGCCTCACTGGGATTGCGGGTTCGCCGGGGTTGCTCGTTTCATGGGTTGGCTCTCAACGTCAACATGGACATGGAGCCGTTCAGTCGAATCAACCCCTGTGGCTATGCCGGAATGTCGATGTGCCAGGTCAGCGATTTTGAGCCTGGCGTATCGGTTTATGAGGTTGAGCGCAGGTTAGTGCAGGCGCTTATCGATGGCCTTGGTCACCAGCGGGTAGAGCAGCGCCAGTACTGGTGAACGCCGAGTCACTAACGGAAATCGGCTCGGCAAGTGCGATTTCTGCCTTCGGATTTGGCTTTGTAAAGCGCTTCATCGGCGTGCTGAAGTAGCCGGTCAATCGATTCTGACCCCTGAATTGTTGCTACCCCGATACTGACCGTTACGGTGATGGACTTGTTGTCAGCCTGAACAATCTGGTTCGCCACCGCTTTGCGGACGCGCTCGGCCGAGGCCTCGGCGTCTTCAGTTGCTGTCTCTGGCAGAAGAATCAGAAACTCCTCCCCACCCCAGCGCACAATGGTATCCACTTTTCGGCTGTGATCTGTCAGTGTCTGGCCAACCAGTACAATGGTATCGTCTCCTGCCTGATGGCCATGGGTATCGTTGACCTGCTTGAAAAGATCAATGTCCATCAATAGCACCGAGAACGGACGGCGGTTTCTCAGATAACGCTGGTATTCTGCCTCGAGCTGTTCCAGCCCTTCTCGTCGATTGGCCAGTCCGGTCAGAGCGTCATGCTTTGCGGCATACTCAAATTCTTTGGCCAGCTTGATCAGGCCAAGCTTGCTACGACGACGACTCTGATCAAGGATGTAACAAGTGACCATCTCAAAGGCCAATACAATGATAAGGGTAATCTTTAAGGTAGTGCTGTACGGGGTATCGAACAGAGCATCACCGAGCGGGCTGAAAAGACCAAGCACCGCAAGCCAACCGCCCATGCAGGCGAAGATGCCGATGCGGGCTTCGCTGATGTAGAAAATGATGGGCGGGTAAGCAAACAGCCAGATAATGGCAGAGCCGTCTTCAACGGCGTAGGTGGCGAGGTAAGTAAAAAGTCCGGTGATTAACGTGATAAATACCCGCCGCTGCAAGGTTTTTTGGCCGGTAATCAGAAACATTATGGCGTTGGCGGCGAGCAACACGGCAAAGCTCAGTAATAGTGGAGAGGTGATAGAATCGCCATGCTGGGTTGAGCGCCAAGAATAGAACATTAATAGTGGAACCGCGGCAGCAGTCAGCCCGTTGATGAGGGTCGGTACAGGAATTTCGCCTTTTACCCGGAATTGAGAGAGTTCCGAGTCCAGTGTTCTGACGGATGATTTAGTCATATCTGGGCTTTTCTTGTCATTGATGAAGGTCAAACACAGAGTGTTAACTGATTCTAGTTCGCCTTGTGACCTGACACTGTGTTAAATCGTAACTTTGACAGAAAAGAGTGGAAAAGACACTTTAAGCCAAGTGCATTGGCTAAAAAAACGGGATATCAACGACTGATCAGTTGGGTTGTCGTCACTTGTGGTCCGTATAATGAAGAAGTTGCGTGTATCAGGGCGCCGGGTCAAGTCCCGGAGCTCACCATTTGCTGAACATACAGGTTATCCATGTCTTCAAGACGTCCCGGAAAATCCGTGTCTCGCATCAAAACAGGCAGTTTTGAGCGCCGGTTGTCGCTGACCAAGGCTGGTTTATTTGCCGGTACCCGAATGGCATCGCACATGGCGACTAACTGGTTCAGTGATAAAGAAACCCGGGACAAGCGTCACCGCGCCATGATGTCGAGTCAGGCCCGTTTCCTGGTCGAAGAGCTGGGCCGACTGAAGGGCAGTGTGGTCAAGATCGGCCAGGTGATGGCCCTTTACGGCGAACACTTTTTACCTGAAGAGGTCACGGAAGCCTTGCACACCCTTGAAGATCAAACCACGTCCCTCGAGTGGGTTGCGATCGAACGGGTATTGAAGACGGAGATTGGCGCCGAGCGACTGTCAGAGCTTGAGGTAGATCCGGAGCCAATCGGTGCCGCGTCGCTTGGTCAGGTGCACCGGGCAATCAGGCGCAGCGACGGGCTGGAATTGGTGCTCAAAGTGCAGTACCCCGGAGTGGCCGATGCGGTCGACAGTGACCTGAACGCGGTCGCTCAGTTGCTCAAAGTGGCACGCCTGGTCAGTTTTGGCCCGGAGTTTAACGACTGGCTGGAAGAAGTGCGCCAGATGATGCACCGGGAGGTGGATTATCGTCTGGAAGCCAGAACCACCGAAAAGTTCCGCACCATGCTGGATGCGGATCCCCGGTTTATCGTGCCTCGGGTGTTGCAGGAATACTCAACCGATCACATCATTGCCTCGACGTACGAGCATGGCCATTCGGTCAGCTCACAGGCCGTGCGCGAGCTGTCACTGCCGCGTCGGAGCGCTCTGGGTCGTGCCGCCCTGGAGCTGTTTTTCCGCGAACTGTTTGATTGGGGGGAAATACAAACTGATCCGAACTTCGGCAATTACCGGGTGCGGATTGCTGGGGAGGAGGGGAAAGGCGACGACCATGATCGCATAGTGTTGCTGGATTTCGGTGCGGTTCAAAGCTACACCCGCCAGTTCCTTGATCCCGTGATTCAGATGATCCGTGCCTCTTATGAGCAGGACCTTGGCCAGGTAATTGATGGCGGTGTCACGCTCCGCTTTATGAGCCGGGATTGGCCGGACGAAGTCCTGGATAAGTTTGGCTCTGTCTGTATGTCAGTGCTTGAGCCTCTGTCGGGCGATCGCAGCCAATGGCCCGACTACGCCGTCAACGGGCAGGGTGAATACCGATGGAAACAGAGCGACCTGCCCTCCCGTGTTGCCAAACAGGCGGCCCGCTCGGCCATCAGCCGTTACTTCCGGGTGCCGCCGAAAGAGTTTGTCTTCTTGAACCGAAAGTTGATCGGTGTCTACACATTTATCGCGGTCTTGCATTCCGAGTTCAACGGTGAGGATTTGCTGCGCAAGTACCTCTATGGTGATGGCGCCGGTGAGCCGAAGCCAGTGGCTTCCAGCACCACCCAGATCACAAAGGCATAGCGCAGGCCTTTTCCGATACCCACCAGAATCACAAAGTTGAGCCAGGGCACCCGCATGATCCCTCCAACGAGGGTCAGAGGGTCGCCTATGATGGGCAGCCAGCCCAGCAGCAATGACCATTGCCCGTAGCGATTGAAGCGGTTGCGGGCTTTGTGCAATTGCAGCTCGCTGACCGGAAACCAGCGTTTATGCTTAAAGCGATCCACCTGCCGGCCGATAACCCCATTAACGACTGACCCAAGCGTATTCCCCAAGGTTGCCCAGAACCACAACCAGAACAAAGGCAGGCCCTGACTGGCCAGGGTGCCCAGCAATAACTCCGAATAGGCGGGCAGCAGGGTGGCTGCCGCAAATGCGGTCAGAAACAGTGTCAAATACGCCAAGGGCATCTCCATGCTCTAGTATGTTTATCAAGGCTTCTTCAAAAAGGTTTCGCGGTCTATGAAAAACCTATCACTTCGCTTCAAGCTATATGGGCTGGTTATCACACTGCTACTGTTGATGGGCGTGAGCATTGTCATGACCGCCCAGTTGTCACTGGGTTCCATGGAAGAGCGCCTGTCCGAGGAAACCCGTGGGACGGTGCAGGATATTGTGATGGACCAGCTAACCGCAACGGCTGGTCAGTACGGTGAGCTGGTAACCGGCCAGCTTGAGACCGCCTATCAAACCCCGGCGGTGGTGCGCAGCCTGATCACCCGGAATATTGAAGCCGATAGCTCGGGTCGGCTCAGTCGTCGGGACCTTCAGGAAACGGTGGGCACGATTTTAAGTGAACAGAAACACCTGAGCTCGATCTACGCGCAGTTTGAGCCAGACGCCTACGATGGCCAAGATATTTACTTTACAGACGGAGTTGATGAACACAGCAGCGATCAGGGCACGCTCGAGATTTACTACTACCGGGATCCTCAAGGCAATGTTCTGTTCAGTCGCACGGAAGATCCCGCAACAAAGTATCTTGATAACCGGAACGAATTCGGAACCCGTGAAGCAGAGTGGTATCTGTGTTCAAGGGACTCTCTCAAGCCCTGTCTGATGGAACCCTACGATTATGAAATCGAGGAAGGTTATTCCGAGCTGATGACCAGCCTGGTAGTGCCAATTCTGAACAATGGCGAGTTTGCCGGTGTGACGGGTGTCGACATAAACCTGTCGACACTTCAGGCGACCATTGCGCAGGTCAGTCGGGCCCTGTTCGACGGTGAGTCGAAGGTGTCTCTGCTCAGCGAAGGCGGTCTGATTGCTGCGTCCAGCCACTATCAGCAGAATCTTGGCCGGCCACTGCGGGAAGCGCTGCCGGGACTTGCCCCGGATCTGGTTCGCCTGCATCAACAAGGTGGCAGGTTCGATGATGGCAAGACGTTGGCGGTCGCTTACCCGGTCGAGGTCGCCTTGCCGGGAACTGAGTGGTCCTTGCTGATCGAACTGCCCCGCGATGTTGCCCTCGCCAGTGTTGAGGAAATCACCGGATTGTTGGCCTCTGAGGTCGCCGATACGGCAGCCCGGCAAACTCTGGTTGGCATGGTGGTGGTGTTGATCGCGATTGCCTTGTTGGTGTTGCTGGTGCGTTCGGTAACCCGGCCATTGGACGAGATACGCGACCGGATGCGGAGCCTGGCCAGTGCCGAGGGCGATCTTACCCGTGAACTTGATATTGACACCCATGCCGAACTGATCGAGCTGGCTGGCGGCTTCAACGCGTTTCTTGCCCGCTTGCGGGAAATGATCAACGACCTGAAAGAGGTTAACGCTGAGGTTCGCGGTCAGGCGTCCGATGTCGGCGCCATTGCCCGGGATACTGACGATCAGACCGAGAGACAACATCAGGATATCGACAGTGTTGTTACCGCCATGAATGAAATGTCGGCGGCCGCCGGCGAAGTGGCTGGTTTTGCCGGCGAGGCGGCAGAAAATGCCCGCGCCGCCCGTGATGGCATCCGGTTTACCCAGGACACCCTGAGGTCCGCCCTCAAAGGGGTGGACGCGTTAGCGGGTGACATGGGCCAGGCTAGCTCCGCGATTGGCCACGTGGCGCAGCGCAGTGAGGAAATTAACCGGATCATCGAAGTGATTCGGGGTATTGCCGAACAGACTAACCTGCTGGCCTTGAATGCAGCCATTGAGGCAGCCCGGGCCGGGGAGCAGGGGCGTGGTTTTGCGGTAGTGGCCGATGAAGTAAGAAATCTGGCCTCAAAAACCCGGGAGTCCACGGATGAAATCAGCGAGATGATCGAGCGCCTGAAAGGCGATGTCAGTGGAGCCGTCACGGTCATTCAGAGTGGTGTAGACCGCGCTACCTCGGCAGTAGATGGCACCCGGGAAGCGGATCATTCGCTGGCCACGGTGGTTGAGCGTATCGGCGTCATCGTGGAGCATGTCACGCAGGTGGCGACCGCGGCAGAAGAACAGAGCTCGGTCAGTGAAGAAATCAACCGTAACCTGACTCAGATTGGCGATGCCGCAACTGATTTGAGGGAGCTGGCCCAACGGGTACGCCAGAGTGGTGACGCCCTCGATGGCCAGGTTCAGGTTCTGGACCGTGAGCTGGGCCGGCTAAAAACCTGATGGTCAAATATCCGGCGGGCTATCCAGGTATCGGCACTTACTATGACAGCCATGGGAAGCATTAATTTTCAATTGATCAGGCTCGTGTCATCATTGCGACACACTTGAAAAACATCAAATTGACCATTGGGGCGTCTGCCTCGGTGCCAGGAGGTTTTATGGAGCAGGTCACGATTTATGGCCGTTCGAGCTGTGGTTTTTGCCTGCGGGCGATGGACCTGTGTGAATCCAGAAGTATTCCGTATACCTGGATTGATATGGACGAACGGGGTTTGAGCAAGCAGGACATTGCGGATCAGATTGGCCGCCCGGTTCATACCGTTCCCCAGATACTGGTCGGTTCGGAATACGTGGGCGGGTGTGATGAGTTCTTCGCTTACGTGCGCCAGCATGAGGCAGAACTGGCAAGTTGAATAAGAGAGGCTGGCCAGCGATCATAAAAAAGCCCGGCTACCTTGGTGGCCGGGCTTTTTTTGTTGCGGACAGATCGAATCAGAGTGTGAAGTCTGCTCGCAGCTTTTTCTCGGCCAGTTGATTTTTCAGCTTCGCCACCTTGGGCAGGCCATTCTCAAACGGTGGGAAACTCTCACCTTCAATCAGTGGTTGCAGGTAATCCCGGCAATCCTGGGTGATGCCAAAACCATCGTCGGTGATGTAGTGGATCGGCATTTTCTTTTCCTGATTGGCCACCTCACTCAGGTTGGCTTCACCAATCGACCAGCGATAGGGTTTGGCCTGCTCGCGCACAATGATTGGCATCAAGGCCTGTTTGCCAGCCAGCGCCATTTCCACAGCCGCCTTGCCAACGGCATAGGCCTGCTCTACATCGGTCGCTGAGGCAATGTGGCGAGCTGAGCGCTGCAGATAGTCCGCCACCGCCCAATGGTACTTGTGGCCCAGGGCCTGTTTGACCATGTTGGCCAGGGCCGGCGCCACGCCGCCGAGCTGGGTGTGGCCGAACGCATCTTTGGCGCCAGCATCCGCAACAAAACGGCCGTCTTCATACTGGGCACCTTCTGAGGCCACTACCACGCAGTAGCCGTAATCCCTTACGCACTGGTCTGCCCGTGCCAGGAAGGCCTCGCGGTTGAACGGAATTTCCGGGAACAGAATGATGTGAGGCGGCTCGCCTTCACCCTGACCAGCCAAGCCGCCAGACGCCGCAATCCAGCCAGCATGACGCCCCATCACCTCCAGAATGAAAACCTTGGTGGAGGTTTCACACATGGATTTGATATCAAGACTGGCTTCCAGTGTTGATGTGGCGATGTACTTGGCCACAGAGCCGAAGCCCGGGCAGCAGTCGGTGAAGGGCAGGTCGTTATCGACGGTTTTGGGCACACCGATACACGTGATCGGGTATCCCATCTTTTCACCGATCTGGGAAACCTTGTAAGCCGTATCCTGAGAGTCACCGCCGCCGTTGTAGAAGAAGTAGCCGATATCGTGGGCCCGGAACACTTCGATCAGACGCTCGTACTCGCGCCTGTTCTCGGAGATGTTCTTCAGCTTGTAGCGACAGGAGCCAAAGGCGCCGCCCGGGGTATGAAGCAGCGCCTGAATGGCGCTTTCGGATTCCAGGCTGGTATCAATCAGCTCCTCTTTGAGGGCGCCGATGATGCCATTGCGGCCAGCATAGACTTTACCGATGCGGTCCGGGTGCTGGCGAGCGGTCTGGATAACGCCACAAGCGCTGGCATTGATTACGGCGGTAACTCCGCCAGATTGGGCGTAAAATGCGTTCTTGATAGCCATCTCGGGCTAAGGCCTCCTGCTGGTTCAACGATTGGCGCAGATGATACGCCAATCGCAGGGGTTTTTCATGAGCAGATACCGGCTCTTGACCCCGCACAAAGTATGGTAGACGCTTGGCAGGATTCAAACCGGAGGCAACACCTTAATGCACATACATATTCTGGGCATCTGCGGCACCTTTATGGGCAGCCTGGCCGTGATTGCCAGAGAGCTCGGCCACACCGTGACCGGTTCTGATCAGGGCGTATATCCGCCCATGAGTACCCAGCTTCAGGCCCAGGGCATTGCGTTGATGGAAGGCTACCGGCCAGAGAATCTGGAGCCGAAACCGGACCTGGTGTTGATCGGCAATGCCATGTCTCGCGGTAACCCTGAGGTTGAGACTGTTCTTAACCGGCGGATTGACTACATGTCCGGCCCTGAGTGGCTGGCGCGGGAGGTTTTGCGCCATCGCTGGGTCATGGCCGTTGCCGGCACCCACGGTAAAACCACCACCACCGCGATGCTGTTGTGGATTCTGGATCAGGCCGGCTTTGATGCCGGCTACCTGGTTGGCGGTGTGCCCCAGGATTTCCCGGTATCCGCGCGCCTGGGTAGCAGCGATTTCTTTGTGATCGAGGCCGATGAATATGACAGTGCCTTCTTCGATAAACGCTCCAAGTTTATCCACTATCGCCCGAACACGCTGATCCTGAACAACCTTGAATACGACCATGCGGATATTTTCGAGAACGTTGAGGCCATTGAACGTCAGTTCCATCACTTGGTGAGAACCGTTCCGTCGCAAGGCTTGATTATCCGCCCAGCGCTGGACAATCATCTGGATAACGCGCTTGAAATGGGCCGCTGGAGCCCAGTGCAAGACACAGCGATCGGCAGCGAGGTGCCGCGCACCTCGGACTGGCGCGCAGAATTGCTGTCTGAGGATGGCAGCCGCTTTATGGTGATCCACCACGAGCAGCCCGTGGCCATGCTGAACTGGAACCTGACGGGCATGCACAACGTGCGCAACGCTTTGTCGGCGATCGCTGCCGCCCGCCATGTTGGTGTCACACCGGACCACGCTGTGGCCGCGCTGTGCCGGTTCTCCGGAGTAAAACGACGCATGGAGCTGGTGGGTGAGGTTGGTGGCGTGCGAGTGTACGACGACTTTGCCCATCATCCCACGGCCATCGCACTAACCCTGGAAGGTTTACGCAACCGGGTTGGCGACGAGCCGATACTGGCGATTATTGAACCCCGCTCCAACACCATGAAACAGGGCGTGCACCAGCAAACCCTGATCCCCAGTGCGGCCGCTGCAGACCAGGTGCTTTGGGGAAACCTCAGCGAGATGAGCTGGCTACCGGAACTGGTCGACGGCTGGCTGGCCGAACACGGTGAGCTGGAGCACCATGTCGTGGAAGATTCAGTCGAGGCGCTGATTGACAGGGCCTTGGGGCAGCTGCCGGAAACCTGCCACATTGTTGTGATGAGCAATGGCGGGTTTGGTGGTATTCATCGCAAACTGGTTGCCGAACTGGAGAAACGTCGTGGCTGATACCTCACCGGTCATCAATCTTGCCTTTACCGGCGCATCCGGAGCCCAATACGGGCTGCGACTGCTGCAATGCCTCGTCGCTAATGGCTGTCGGGTCAATGTGATGGTCAGCAAGGCGGCTCAGGTGGTTATTGCCACCGAAACCGAGTTTCGGGTGCCGGGTTCCAAGCCGGCCATGGTTGAAGCATTCACGGACTATGCGCGGGCGAAGCCAGGACAGGTGCAGGTGTTCGGCCGGGAGGAGTGGTTCTCCCCGCCGGCCTCGGGCTCCGGCGAGAAAGCGCCATTGGTCATCTGCCCTTGCAGTACCGGCACGCTGTCGGCACTGGCCACTGGTGCCAGCAACAACCTGATTGAGCGGGCCGGTGATGTGGCGCTGAAAGAACGCCGCAAGCTGATTCTGGTTCTGCGGGAAACCCCATACTCCGAAGTGCATCTGGACAACATGCTCAGGCTGACCCGAATGGGCGCCGTGATCATGCCGGCCAGCCCCGGGTTCTACCATAACCCGCAATCGGTGGATGATCTGGTGGACTTCATGGTAGCCCGGATTCTGGACCACCTGGACTTGCCGCAAACCCTGGTTCCCCGCTGGGGCGAGAGCGCGGACTGATCATCCGTGGCCATCCGGGGCGATGGTTTTGGCCAAAGCGATTGATGGTTTTCACCATTGAGCGAAAACCCGCCCCGCCACAGACTTGCTGAACACAACGATAAACCAACCCGTTCAACGAGGTTCAGCATGATTCCACGTACTCTTTTCGACGCCGATCTTGAAGGCTTCCGGGATTCCGTTCGCAAGTTCCTGGAGCAGGAAGCCGCGCCTTATCACGAGCAATGGGAAAAAGACGGCCAGGTCAGCCGCGAGCTATGGCGAAAGGCGGGCGAGCTGGGCTTCCTGTGCCCGATGCTGCCGGAAGAGTATGGCGGTGTTGGCGCCGATTTCCGATATTCCGCGGTGATTATGGAAGAAATCTCCCGGGCCGGTTTGTCCGGCATTGGTTGGGGCCTGCACTCCGATATCGTGGCGCCCTACATCCTGAACTATGGCTCAGAAGAGCAGAAGCAGAAGTATCTGCCCAAAATGGCCTCCGGTGAAATGATCACCGCCATCGCCATGACCGAGCCGGGCGCGGGTTCCGACCTCCAGGGTGTAAAAACCACCGCGATTCGCAAGGACGACCATTACATTCTGAACGGTTCCAAGACTTTTATCACTAATGGCCAGTTAGCCGACTTGGTGATTGTTGTCGCCAAGACCGACCCCAAAGAAGGCGCCAAGGGTACCAGTCTGTTGCTGGTAGAAACCGCCTGGGAAGGATTCGAGAAAGGTCAGAACCTGAACAAGGTAGGCATGAAGGCCCAGGATACCTCCGAGCTGTTTTTCCAGGATGTAAAAGTGCCAGCAGACAACCTGCTGGGTACCATGGAAGGGCAGGGCTTCTTCCAGCTGATGCAGGAGCTGCCGGCGGAGCGCCTTCAGGTAGCCTTGACCGCTGTGGCAGCCGCAGAAGCCGCCTGGCAGTGGACTTTGGATTACGTGAAAGAGCGCAAAGCCTTCGGTAAGCCGGTCATCGCGTTCCAGAACACTCGCTTCAAGCTGGCGGAACTGAAAGCCGAAATCACCGCCGCTCGTGTGTTTACTGACCGTTGCCTGGAGCTGCATCTGGATAAGAAGCTGGATATCCCAACCGCCGCCATGCTCAAGCAGCACACCACCGACCTGCAGTGCAAAGTGATGGACGAATGTGTTCAGCTGCACGGCGGTTACGGCTACATGTGGGAATACCCGATCGCCCGGGCCTGGGCCGATTCACGGGTGCAGCGCATCTATGCCGGCACCAACGAAATCATGAAGGAAATCGTAGCCCGGTCGTTCTGATCGGAAGCCTGCAAGCCCCGGCACATTCCGGGGCTTGCCTGTTACCAAACTTTACAATTTGCCAAGCCGGTCAAGGTCTGTACCGATCACATCTCCTAAAGTAGCGGCACTAATAAAGATAAATGGTTGCCGCGATGAAACGCCTGATCACTCTTACTGTTCCTTTGCTCTCTCTTGTTATCGCCGGCTGCGGTGAAGAATCCGATCGGTTGCCGGTTGATGGCCGCGATTTCGATGGGGTTGATTACAGCGAGCCCGCGCCATACCAAGGGCGTGTGATCGACGGCTACCTCAACAATGCCAGGGTGTGGCTGGATATTGATGGTGATGGTCAGTTCACCCCTGGCCCGCTGGAGGTGGAATTGGCCAACGGCGCCGTGGTCACGCTGGAAGAAGGCGAACCCACGGCCATGAGTGGTCCGGGTGGCAGGTTCGCTATCGACATCTCTGCACTGAGCGTTAACCCGTCGGTGGGCCCCAATCTGGACCCCAGGAAGTACCCGCTATACGCCCTGGCCATTCCCGGCAAAACCCTGGAGGAAACGTCCCGGGGCGACGTGCTGGTAGAGAATGCCTACCTGATGTCAGCCAGCCCAGGCATCCGTAACGTGACACCGCTGACCACATTGGCTCGATTCCGCGCAGGCGCCGCTCGCCGCAACAGTTTGAGCCCGATCAGTGAAAGCCAGTTGGCGGATCTGGATGGCCTGAACCTCTGGCAGGACTACATTGTTGCGGGTGATCAGCGCGCTCACGCCTACGCCAGGGCCCTGGCCCGCTTCATGGCCAGCCAGATTCCGGACAGCTATAACGAGGTGCTCTCGCGCCCAGAAAGTGACGGTACCGAACGGCAATTGAGTAAAGATGCGGTGTTTCTGTTGGGCTATTCCCTGGTGCAGAATGCGGGGGATGTTATTGCCATTGTTGATGCTGCTGCGGCAGGCAATTACGAGAATCTGGATACCGATTCGCTGGTGTTGCCTGACGTGCCGGTGGCGCTGGCCAATCCGGTGCTGTTGACCCGTTTGAAGGTATCGGCGGACTCCAGGCGGGGGCAGGATCTGCCTACGGGCACCTCCGATCTCGATATGTCTGCGGAACTGTTCTTTGATTACTCCGAAGACGGCCAGTTGCTCTCTGTGTCCAGTCGCGGCTGCCTGGCGCCTTCCTTGCCCGAGTTCGCTCGCCTGATTCAGGTGAACGGTTATATGGCGCAACTGAAAACCCAGTGGCTGCCTTCAGCCTCTCTCTCCCGCCAAAGTCGACAGCGCTATGAGGAAGAGGGCGAGGCCATCCACGAGCGGATAGTCTTCGATTGGGACAATCAGCAAGCGTTTTTCGATACCGTAACCAGCTGCCATGAACAGACCCTGGCGGTGTATCCGGAAAGCTCAGAGCTGGATGGAACACCGGAGCTTTCCTGGAGCTGGAATCAGGGCGCCGCGGAGATAGAGTTGGTTGAGCACCTGGGAGTTGCAGGAAGTGAGCGGCGAACCTTCACGACACTGGCGGCCAACTCGCCATCGGAAGAGCTGGAGGCAGGTGCGCCGGATTGGGTGACCGGTTACCGGGTACTGGCGGAGGAGGCGACGGAAGCAGAACTCAGTTTCACCACGCCCGATGAGGCCTGCGAACCTGAAGGTACCGACCGAACACCGGTTGATGAGGCGGCACCCTATGTCACCCGACTATTCCCGTTTGATTACGCCGGCAATACAGAGGCCGCTAACAACTTCGGGCCCCGAGCCTATGAGTACGAAGCCCGTGAAGTGGACGGACTGGCCATAGAGCGATTGCTGAAACTGCCGTTCCTGGACACTGCAACGGCTAATCTCGATGGGGTCAGCCCCGGTGATGGCGCCTTCCAATGGTCGCTCTACTACCCCCGGCTGGATGCCGACAGCCTGAAGCCCGACCTGCCAAACTTGATCCAGACGGCGTACCTGCTGGATGTGACAACCGTGGCCGGTTGTGGTGCCCGGTTCCAGAATGCGCCGAGAAACGCCTATGCCAGGTTAGATTATCAGTATCAGACCCTGTCGGATTACCTGGTGGGTTTGCTGGCGGAGTGATTTGAGCTCGTCGGGTTGTGGCTTCCGAGGTTAGGCGAGGGGCCAGGGCTCAGGAGTCCAGATTCGCCAGAACGTTAGTGCATCAGACATGAATGGGCTTTTTTATTATTTCACTATTAACGCGTCCAGCCTCCGAATAGGTCCAGTTGCCCCCCGATCATAACTAAAAGCGAACATTTGCTTTAGGCACCACGTTGGTGGAAAGCTCAGTGAATAAAGTGCCCACCAATATGTTGCATTATTATTTTCAGGCTGGCTGACCTGGCCTCACTCGAGGTGCGGTCTACCGAGAGCGTTGCATAGCGCCTGTTTGTCTGCTGATTACCTCCCTGGCCAGGAAAGCGAAAGACAGTCGGTTCGTTTCAAAAGCATGGAGCACAGACAGATTAAAAGGTCAGCATGCTGATTAGTGTTGCTACATAAATCGACCTTGCTCTCTACCACTCGTGGATGGCGCGGGATATCTGCGAAGGTTTAAACAGCTCAGTCTGAGCACCGGCTGGAGTCGTATTATATGGAGGCTGGCAATAATTTCGTTCGGTTAGTGAAGTCTTGATAGTGTTGGATCTATCTGTGCTGATCAAACCCTGCCCAAAGTGACAGAAAGCTTTAGGGACGAACTCAGTAAGCTCGGTGGCAAGAGGCAGGTTCCCTATCTGGTTGACGACAATACTCTGGTTCTGGGTAGCTCGACAAAGTCTCGGCGATTCGCTCTCAAACTGAAGCAAATACCAGTCATCTCTTTTTGATCTCAGCGCTTCTATTACACAGCTGTCCTGATTGCCACGTCGGGGTTGGCCATTGATTGGAGGTGGTGCCGGGTAAGTTCGATGATAGGCGAGGGGATTCTGATGGACCGGCGTAAGTCCAGACTCTAATTAAAGATGCACCGGTTGTAGAGTATGATTAAACGCGCACCGGTATGGCATTGTCAGGTCCGTGATTGCCGGTTCGTTATTTTTCATAGTGCCATTGTATCCCTTATACTTCGCAAACTTATCTGTTCTTCGTAGGCTGTATGGCTAATTATACGACATCGCAAACAAGCGGTTTGACAGGCTCCGGTACCGGAGCCTGTGCGGCCGGTCATCGCGCCCGCCGTTTCAGCGCCTGGACGGTCAGTACTTTCCTGATTGCGTTGCTGGTTGCCCTGCCAGTTCTGGTTATATTGGCCCACGTGTTTTTCCCGTCCGGCGGGGTCTGGCAACACCTGGTTAGTACCGTGCTCGGCAGATATCTGAGCAACACGGTGATTCTGAGCCTGTCGGTGGCTATTGGCACCACCTTGATCGGCACCGCCTGTGCCTGGCTGGTGGTGATGTGCCGTTTTCCCGGCAGGCGTCTGTTCGAGTGGGCACTTTTACTACCCCTTGCTGTACCGACTTACGTCATAGCTTACGCCTACACCGATTTCCTGCAGTTCGCAGGGCCATTACAGAGTACGCTGCGTGACTGGTTTGGCTGGGAGTTTGGCGACTACTATTTTCCGGATATTCGATCGTTGGGTGGCGCATCCCTGCTGATTACCATGGTGCTCTATCCCTATGTTTACCTGCTTGCCCGGGCCTCTTTCATGGAGCAGTCGGTAAGCGCGCTTGATGTCGGCCGAACTCTGGGCCTCGGCCCCTGGCGAATGTTCAAACGCATTGCCCTGCCGCTGTCGCGTCCCGCCATTATCGGCGGGGTCTCACTGGTACTAATGGAAACGCTGAACGAGTTCGGGGCGGTCCAGTTCTTTGGTGTGGATACCTTCACGACCGGCATCTATCGCACCTGGTTTGGTCTGGGTGAGCCGGTGGCGGCTGCGCAGCTGGCGGCCTGTCTGCTGGTGTTCGTGGTATTGGTTGTGGTTCTTGAAAGGGTTTCCCGCGGGGGCAAGCAATACCATACCTCGGCGCGCTACCAGGCTCTGCCGGAGTATTCGCTCAAATCCGGACAGGCCGCCCTGGCTTTTCTGGTGTGCTTCCTGCCAATTCTGATCGGGTTCATTGTGCCAGCGCTGATCCTCTTGGAAATGGCCATTACCACCGGCGATGCCCTTTTCGGTACTCGCCTCCTGGAGTTCGCGTTCAACAGCTTCATCCTGGCATCGAGCGCGGCGCTGGTGGCCGTTGGTCTTGCAGTTATGCTGAGCTATGGTGCACGCCTGAATCCGAGTCCCTGGGTCAGGGGCGCCAATCGGATTGCAGCCATGGGCTATGCCATCCCGGGGTCGGTTGTTGCGGTTGGCATCATGATCCCCCTGGCCTGGGCAGACCAGCAGTTGAATCTTTTTCTCCGGGATAGCTTTGGCTTTATGGTGGGATTGGTACTCAGTGGCAGTGCATTTGTCCTGATCTATGCCTATACCGTGCGTTTCCTGGCGGTGTCGTTCAACACCGTCGAGGCCAGTCTCGGGAAAGTGACGCCGTCCATGGACGCAGCGGCCCGCACGCTGGGCCAAACAGCAGGTGGGACTCTGCGCAAGGTGCACACGCCAATCATGCGCAGCAGTCTGCTGGCAGCAGGTATTCTGGTGTTCGTGGATGTGATGAAGGAACTGCCGGCCACCATCATTCTCAGGCCATTCAACTTTGATACGCTGGCGGTGCGTGCATACAGCCTGGCCTCTGACGAGCGGCTGGCAGAATCCGCCATGTCCTCCCTAGCCATTGTTGCCGTGGGCATCATTCCTGTGGTGACTCTCAGCCTGGCGATGCGCCGATCTCGTCCGGGCAAGGACCGGGGTTAACGCCAGGTTTCTGCCTCAAACAGGAAAACCTGGAACATATCCAGCTCAAGGGAGACTGCCTGACCTTCCTCTGGCAGAAACACCCCCGGCACTTTGGCGTGCAGGTGCATCTCCTGACCGTCTGGTCCATGGGCGCAAATGTGCAACAGGCTGGTGGGTCCCAGCAGGCGTGACATCAGAACATGGCTGGTGCGATCGTCCCCGGCCTTCCCCTCCAGCAGCGTCACTTTGACGGCTTCCGGGCGTATCAGAATCTTGATATTGCTGCCTTCCCTGAATCGTGAGGCATCCAGCCGGCCCAGGGGCGTTGCTACAAGGCCGTTCTTCACGATGCCACGGTGCTCGTTCACCTGACCGAAAAAATTGACCACGAACGGCTCGGCAGGATTGCAGTAGAGGTCCGTCGGGGTGCCCGTCTGCACAATCTCGCCGTTTCGCATCAGGGCGATGCGATCCGCCATGAACATGGCTTCCTCGGGATCATGGGTGACCAGCAGGGTCGCAGTGTTCAATTCCTTGAGCACATGCAGAGTGTCGTCCCGGATTTGATCACGCAGGCGGGCATCCAGGCTGGAAAAGGGCTCATCCAGCAGCATTACCCTGGGTGATGGGGCGAGGGCTCTCGCGAGGGCTACCCTTTGCTGCTGGCCTCCCGACAGGGTGTGCGGGTAGACATTGGCGGAGTCGGCCATGCCCAGACGTTCCAACAGTTCGAGTGCCCGGGCTCGTTTCTGCTTCTTGGGCATGGAGCTGATGCCAAAGCAGACGTTCTCCAGAACCGTCAGGTGCGGGAAAAGCGCAGATTCCTGGAAGGCCAGACCGACGTTGCGCTTTTCGGGCGGCACCTGGACGCCATCGGGTGCAGAAACCAGCGACTTGCCAAGAAAGACCTTGCCGCCTGAAGGAACCTGAAGCCCCGCTGCGATGCGCAGCAGGGTGGTTTTGCCGCAGCCAGATGGCCCAAGCAGGCACACCACCTCACCTGCCTCCAGATGCAGGTTGATGTCCCTGACAACGCTATCGCCGTGAAATTGGCAGTGCACACGGTCAAGCATGAGTGAAGGGCCCGACAGACCGTTCTCGAGTTGGTCATTGTAGGCGGGGCTTTGCTGATAAATGCTCATTTGCCGATCCAACCTTCTGATACAAACTCCATGGAAGTTCAGATTGTAATCTTGTTGCGTCTGATTGTGTATTGAATACGTAAAAGCGACTGATTCCTATTTATTGACTTATTCACCAAGGTTGGTTTTAATCACATGTAAATACAAATCGTTATTACCATTAATAACGCTCAACAACCAAGGAGATTGATCCCGTGGTATCTCATAAAGCGAAGTTGGCAGCCTCTGTACTGGCAGCAACCCTGGCGGCAACCAGTGTATCCGCGAGTGAAGTGAACCTGTACTCCGCCCGGCACTATGATTCCGATCAGGCTATTTACAATGCTTTCACAGAGGAAACCGGCATCAAGGTGAACCTCATCGAAGGCAAGTCTGACGCACTGATCCAGCGGATCAAGCGCGAGGGTGTCGCCAGCCCGGCGGATATCCTGATCACGGTCGACGCGGGCAACCTCTGGCGTGCTGACCAGGAAGGTATTTTCCAGCCGGTCGATTCTGAAACCCTGAACAGCCGTCTGCCGGACACCCTGCGGCACCCTGAAGGCCACTGGTTTGGCTTCAGTCAGCGCCTGCGCGTGATCTACTACGATCGCTCAGATTTCGATCCGGCCCAGATCAGCCAGTACGAAGATCTGGCGAAGCCCGAGTTCGAGGGCGAAATCTGCATCCGTTCATCCAGCAACATCTACAACCAGTCTCTGCTGGCCAGCATGGTCGAGCACCATGGTGAAGAAGCCGCGCAGGAATGGGCACAGGGTGTTTTGGACAACATGGCTCGTGATCCCCAGGGTGGCGATACTGACCAGATTCGTGCAGTCGCCGCCGGCGAATGTAACCTGGCCGTTGGCAACCACTACTACTATGCCCGTCTGCTGAACTCCGACGATGTTGCTGATCGTGAAGTGGCCCGTGAAGTCGGCATCATCTTCCCGAACCAGGACGGTCGGGGTGTTCACGCCAATATCGGTGGTGCGGGCGTCGTAGCCACTGCACCGAACAAAGACAACGCGGTGCGGTTCCTGGAGTTCCTGGCTTCCGATACGGCCCAGCAGATCTTCGCCGAGAGCAACCACGAGTACCCGGCAGTAGAGGGTGTTCTGAAGAACCCGGTGCTGGATTCCTGGGGTAACCTGAACATTGATGACGTCAATGTCAGTGTACTGGGTACCAACAATCCGGAAGCGGTTAAGATCTTTGATAGGGTTGGTTGGCGTTGATTGCAGCGCCGCTGCCCTAAACGGGTAGTATTTGAGAAGATCTGTTGCATGAAAACAAGTGGGCGCTACTTTGGCGCCCACTTTTTTTCTGTCTTGACCTTCAATTGGGCTTTATCCAGTTGCGGTGAACATTTCGAAAAAGCTCATTGTGCCCAGTGAGCGGCTTTTTTGTGCGAAGCGGTGGTGTTCTTTGCAAAGGAGCAGTTCTGAGGTGTCAGACGATTCAAAGCTGCCGTAGTCCTTTCCCCACACGTCTTATGTGCCGATTTTTGAAACTGTCAGCCAGCGGTTGTTAAGCTTGGATATCTCGCCCTGAGCCTGCATGGGCAGAGGTGACTCAGCTCATACTGTCATCCATCAGAGGGATCCACAGCGACAGCGGAGGCACGATCGTCACATGGTCATCAAAGTGGTTGAAATGGCTGTCTTGCAGTGTGTTTGTAAATCGCCTAGTCCGTTCTTTAATATCGAACAATCTAATAAGATATATATATTTTTGTTTGCAGCAAAAGCCTTGGATACTACGCGGACTAAATACTTCTGATCCCGAGGTCCTCGCATGCTCGATGTTCAGGCGATCGAATTCTCGTTCTCACTGCTGGTACCGCTGCTTTTCGGTGTTGGGGCAGTCGCGACCGGATTGGCACCCAACCAGAACAGCCTTCTCGCACGGTCATTGACCTTCAAGCTTGCCTTTGTGTCTGCTGTGGCCGCTGCAATCGGAAGTTGGTGGTGGCCGGTCGATGGCGTCTGGTTCAGTCAAGCGCCTCTGGCGTCGATCATGTTGCTGCTGACCACTTTGCTGGGAATGGTGCTGGGACGTTTCTCGGAGAGGTATCTTGCAGGGGAACCGGGCCAGCGCCGCTTCATGATTTGGCTTCAGGGGATCCTTGCCAGCGTTTCCATGATCGCCATCACCAATCATTTGCTGGTGTTTCTAGTTAGCTGGATTGCCATCAGTGCAAGCCTGCACCAGTTGCTGATGTTCTTTCCTGATCGCCCACGCGCCGCCCTGGCCGCGCACAAAAAATTCATCTTTGCGCGAATTGCGGAGTTCTGCCTGGCACTGGCGTTCCTCCTGCTTTATGTCCAGTACGACACACCATTTATTGATCGGATCCTGGCCCGGGTATCCGCTTCATCAGAACTGCCCGCCGCAGCGCAAATTGCTGCGATCCTGATGGCAGCGGCTGCCCTCTTTAAATGCGCCCAGATGCCTTTCCACGGCTGGTTGATCCAGGTGGTGGAATCACCCACCCCGGTGTCTGCGCTGCTTCACGCTGGCGTTGTTAACCTTGGCGGCTTCCTGATGATTCTGATGGCGCCGCTGATTGTCCAGGCAAGCGCTGCCCAATGGCTTTTATTGTTGGTGGCGGGACCTACTGCTGTGTTTGCCAGCCTCGTCATGATGACGCGCATCTCCATCAAGGTGAGGCTGGCCTGGTCAACCTGCGCCCAAATGGGCTGGATGCTGGTTGAGTGCGCTCTAGGCCTTTACGAGCTGGCGCTCCTGCACCTCGTGGCCCATTCCGCCTACAAGGCACACACCTTCCTTAACGCGGGCAACACGGTCGAGCTGTCGATGAAAAAACGTCTGGTTGAAATCAACCAGCCCGGCCTTGGGCAATGGCTGACCGCTGTTTGTTTTTCGGCCCTGTTCATGCTGCCGACCATCTTCCTGGCCAACGAGGCAAGACCGGCAGATCTTTTTTCATGGGTCGTGCCTGGTATCGCGTTGACGATTTTGCTTTCAGAATTCCTAGCTGCGGGCGGTGGCGTTTTCACCCTTGGCAGAGGCTTGATTCTTGGTGCCGTTTTCTGGGCTCTGTACTGGCTTCAGAAAACCTTCTTCAGTCTGGTGCTGACGCCACCGGATAGCCAGGCAGGACTGGTAGCCGTGGGTTTCGTCGCTATCCTGATCGCCCTGCTCGTGCGCGGCTACTACCAGATTCGCTACCACCGTTTCTCACCCGCCGGCGCCAGGCTTTACCGATTCCTGTTTGCCGCAGGCTATCTCGATGAGTGGTCCACGCGCCTGACCCTGAAAATCTGGCCGGCGAAACTGCCCGATGTTGTGCGGCCCCGGGCCGTGGTCAGCGTGTCCTCAACTTCTGGTTCCAGGGAGTCCGTGTAATGTTAGCGTCCAATTTTGATGCCACCACCGAAGCAAACACCGACACGCCGGATTGGCAGGAAGCCGTCACCGATGCCTGCAATCGGATTGCGCCGTCCTGGCCGCTGGATCAGATGATCGCGGTTAACCCGTTCTGGGAAATGCGGGATCTGCCGTTTACCAAGGTAGCCTCACGCATGGCGGCACTCAACGGCACCTGCTGTCAGAATCAGGCCGCGCTTTTACACCAGGGCAATGGTGCTGTCCCGGCCAAAACTGCCAGCATGCCGGAGCACTGGCAGAATCTCAGCGCCCAACTGGATCGCAACCGCGATACCGCCCATCACGTGGGCTGGCAGGACGAGGTTATTCACCAGATCAGTCAGTTCTGCGGAGACTACTTCCAGCGCCTGGATGCGGGAGATTTCAGGGCGGATGCCCAGGATCTGTATCAAAGCTGGCTGGAAATGACCCGGGCGGACCGTGGCATTGCCATCGTCATGGAAGAACCATCATTGCCTTCCCAATTTCAGGTCCTGCCCGATCAGCACGATAAGCTGATCACAGACGCCTTCAACGCCCTCGCGGCAGAGCCTTCCTACACGGCGGACTATGCCCACGCGCTCTTGCTGGATATCAACGGATGGTCATCCTGGGCCGCCTACCTACGCTGGCAGGCAAGACTACGTGGCAGCGAGGAAGATATACTGCCGGGCCTGTTAGCCATCCGGCTGGCCTGGGAACTGGCCATCTGGCGGCATGTTCAACACATTGGCGGCGCCATCTTCGCCGAGCTGAAACGGGGTTGGCTTCAACAGTGGGACACCTGGCCCGAAATGCTGGAGATTCATGAAAAATCCCAGACCATGGGGTGGCGCCAGCTTACAGAAGCCGAGACGGCCTACCAGTCACAGCTGGCCGATAAACTTCTGTCAAAACCTGAAAAGCAATCGACGGACGACCAGCCACCCAAACTTCAGGCCGCATTCTGTATTGATGTTCGCTCGGAGGTTTTTCGCCGTGCGCTGGAAGCCCAGGACTCCGCGATCCAGACTCTTGGGTTTGCGGGTTTCTTCGGGCTACCGATTTCGTACCGCCCCAAAGGCACCGGGTTTTCCCGGCCCCAACTACCGGGGTTGCTGGCGCTCGCGCTAGAGGTCACAGAGGCCGAGCCCTCTGGACGCTTCAGTCGGCAGTCACTGGCCAACCATTCCCACTGGTCCCAGTTTTCCAACGCGGGGCCGGCCAGCTTCAGCTTTATCGAGAGCATGGGGCTGGCGGGCCTGGGACGCATGGTGCGCAAGACCTTTTTTGGCAAATCCTCGGCTAATCCCGTTGACCAACTCCATCAAGGACATACCGAGTTCGAGATCCGTCAGAATGGCGCCCTGCTGGGGGCGGAAGAGAAAGCAGAACTGGCTGGCGGTATTCTCAGGGCCATGACGCTGACCGAGCGGTTTGCGCCCACGGTATTGCTGGTCGGGCACGGCAGTAGCACCCGTAACAACCCCCACGCCGCTGGCCTGGACTGCGGCGCCTGCGGCGGGCAGACCGGCTCAGTGAATGTTCGTGTGCTCGCCGGCATACTCAACGACACCGAGGTACGCGCGGTCCTGGCTGACCAGGGCATTTCAATTCCATCGGAAACCCGTTTCGTGGGAGCACTGCATAACACCACCACCGACGAGATAGAGTGCGCCGGTGACGTTCCCGACGACATCCGGCATTTCCTGGCCAGGGCCGGTACCCAGGCCCGCCGCGAACGCGCCGTTCGTCTGGGGATCGCAAGCGACAACAACGTCGACAGCGCCATCAGAAAACGCAGCCAGGACTGGTCCGAAGTTCGCCCCGAATGGGGGCTAGCCGGGAACGCCAGCTTTATCGTGGCGCCTCGCTCAGCTACACGACACCTGGATCTGGGAGGTCGCAGCTTCCTCCACGACTACCGTTGGCGCGAGGACGAGGGCTTCGGAATCCTCGAACTGATCATGACCGCGCCCATGGTGGTCACCCACTGGATCAACCTGCAGTCCGTCATGTCCGTTACCGATAACTTTCATTACGGCAGCGGAAACAAGGTCCTGCATAACGTGGTTGGCGGCCACCTGGGCGTTTTCGAGGGCAACGGCGGCGATTTGCGCATCGGGCTGCCACTACAGTCGGTACACGACGGCCAACGCTGGATGCACGAACCACTCCGTCTGAGCGTCTACATTGCTGCCCCCAAAGAGGCCATTGCCGAGATAGCGACAAAGCACAAAGTGGTGAAGGACCTGATCGATAATGAGTGGCTATATCTGTTCCGGATCGATGACGAGCAAACATTGATCGAACGGTTTTGCCGGAATCAGTGGGAAACCGGCGCAAAAGTTGGCTGACGGAGCGGGGTGACAAAACGTGCTGACCCATCTGGACCATCTTGAAGCAGAAGCGATTCATATCATGCGGGAAGTGGCCGCATGCTTCGAAAAGCCCTGCATGTTCTACTCCATCGGCAAGGATTCAACAGTCATGTTGCACCTTGCGCGGAAGGCCTTTTGGCCCGGCAACGTGCCGTTCACCCTTCTGCATATAGATACAACCTGGGAATTCGCCGAGATGGGGCGGTTCCGGGACGCCTTGGTGGAAAAGCTCAACCTTGACCTACGGGTATGGATTAACAGGGAGGCGCTAGATGCTGGCGTCCACCCGATTCGATCCGGTTCTGTCGTATATAACGACCAAATGAAAACTCAGGCTTTGAAGCAAGCGCTTGCCCATTATCGATTCGATGCAGCACTGGGCGGCGCTCGACGGGACGAGGAAAGATCCCGAGCCAAAGAGCGCATCTTCTCCGTGAGAGACGAATCCCAGCAGTGGGACCCAAAGAATCAACGTCCAGAACCCTGGGCCATCTACAACACCAAGATCAACAAGGGCGAATCAGTTCGAGTCTTCCCTCTTTCAAACTGGACTGAGCTCGACATATGGATGTATATCCTTCGGGAAAACATTGAGATAGTGCCCCTATACTATTCTTCCCCACGCCTGAGCTGGTTGGACGACGACACAGGAACCATCCTGGCTCTTGATGACGACCGAATGCTGCCTCATCTAACGCCTTCTGAAGAGGCTTCGCTCGAAACACGAACCATCAGATTCCGAACGCTTGGATGCTACCCGCAGACAGGTGCCGTCGAGAGCACCGCGACGACGGCCTCAGATATTGTATTGGAAATGATGTCGGTACGGACAAGTGAGCGTGACGGTCGTCTGTTGGACAAGGATCAAACAGCCTCCATGGAACGGAAAAAACGTGAAGGCTATTTTTGATGTCGCACTGGAACGCCCGTTCAGCGATCCTGCTGACCCGGCACGGCAAGTTACCCGCCATTGCGCGGCCACTGGAACAGCTGGGGTTAACAGTAACCTGCGACAGCAGCTTCGACACCGATCGCCTCGGGACCTTTACCCGAGAAATAGAGCGTTTCGCCGGTCAACGGGAGACTGCGCTCGAGAAAGCGAAAATCGCTTCGGAGCAGGGCGAAAATCGTATTGGCCTCGGCAGCGAAGGAGCCTTCGGCGGTGGTCTTTTCTGCATCAATCTGGAGATTGTGTGCTTGTTTGACCAGAAACACGGCCTAACTCTTTACGGAGAACACGCGGCGCCGTTTGGCCTTGAACAGGCCTCCGTAAGTTCTGTTGAAGAACTGAAGAGGTTTATGGATCGCTGCCCCACGGGTCAGGGGCTGGTAATGCGGCCCGAGCATGCAGGGCACCCGGATATTCACAAGGGACTGCATCACCAGCATGAAATCAATACCCGGTTCAGAGCGCTTCGAGGCAACTCGGCGTCTGACAGGTTTTCGTCGAATACGACCTTCGCGCACATCATTCTCCAGGTAGAATGGCCAACATTGGCCTTGCTGCAGAAAATCTCCGAGCCAAAATGGAAAGCTTGTGTCCCAGTTGTGTTCTGCCCGGCTTCTGGATAACCGATTTTGAAAGAGGACTGCCCTGCAGTGCGTGCGATACACCTACAAGCCGACCCAGAACTTATGTCTGGTCCTGCCAAGCATGCGACTACAAAGAATCACGCTCCATGGAGGCCGTGACAACCGAACCCGATTTTTGCCCAACCTGTAATCCCTGAGACCCTATGCCCGCAACCATCAAGTTAGACGCAACAAAATCTGCTCACATTGAGAAAGCAGCTGACCTGCTCCTCGCCGGCCACCTTGTCGCCGTGCCCACGGAAACTGTGTACGGACTGGCGGCCGATGCCAGCAACGAACAGGCGGTCAGAAAAGTTTTTGAAGCAAAGCAGCGCCCGGTCGGACATCCCCTGATCGTGCATGTTGCCTCAGTGGACAGGGTCCGGCTCTGGGTAGACCATATCCCGGAAACCGCCATGCAGTTGATCAAGGAATTCTGGCCCGGCCCATTAACGCTGCTACTGCCAAAGAAAAGCGGCATCAGCGATTTCATTACCGGCGGCAATCCGGGCGTGGCGGTAAGAATGCCGGCGCACCCGGCCACGCTAGCGACCATGGAGAAGCTTGGGCGGGATCTGGTTGCTCCGTCCGCCAATCCCTATGGCAGGATCAGTCCGACAACCGCAGAGCATGTGCTCGCAGGCCTGTCCGGCAAAATCGAGGCGGTACTGGACGGCGGGGACTGCTCGGTAGGCATCGAGTCCACCATTATCGATCTGACCGGCGATACACCAGTCATTGCCAGGCCCGGACAGATCGCACAGCGTGATATCGAAGCCTGCCTGGGCATCACGCTCGCGCCAGGCAGAATCGCCAGTCAGGCCGTGCCTGGGAGCGTAAAGCGCCACTATCAGCCGGTCACACCTACCGTTGGCGTGGCCACGGATCGGTTCGCCGGGCTTCTGCCGGACTTCACGCCGGCAGGCGAAAAGCTTGGCGTTATCTGGTGGCAGTCGCCACCGGGCGAACGGGCATCCGAATCCATCATGCTCAGCGCCGATCCAAATGAGTACGCTCGCATGCTCTACACCGCCATGCACTCCATGGACAAGGCAAACGTCGATCGGATCGTGATTGAGCTTCCGCCCCGGGAAAGCCGCTGGCTGGCCATTCATGATCGGCTGAAACGGGCCTGTAGCGAACAATTCACTTAACCCGGCACAGGCTGACCTTTGAGAGAGAATTCAGGGCGGAGGTCATTACTTATTTGCAAAATGAAAAACTGGTCCAGAAGCAACGCAGCTAGCTTATGGCCGGAAAAACGTTGGTTATCGAGTGCAACCAAAAGCTGATCGACGCTGACACCTGCATTGATGGGGCCCATCCTCAGCTGAGCCAGAATAGGCATCTTGTTTTCTTAATTGCGACGAGTTTTGGATTTCGGAGACACTTTATACTCGGTCGGCTTTACTACAGGCCTCCCAAAGTCGTAAACTTTAAAGCAGCTTCCTAGTGATGGAGCACAGTGCCTAGTATATTTTTCCGAATAAAGTAGTTTCCACTATTCGACGGTCTATGGGCTGCGGTTATTCTTATACCCACAGCGAAATATCTGTGTGCAAAAGAGAGTCTTAAGTCATTGATTCTAGATTAAGTTTCTGATCTACATCACTTGGGGAAAGTGATGGTGCCGAGGAGAGGACTTGAACCTCCACGGGGTTGCCCCCACTAGCACCTGAAGCTAGCGTGTCTACCAATTTCACCACCTCGGCAGGTGATTTGCAAAATCGCTGTTAGTTTGTTGAAAACTTAGCGTTTCTGCCAAACCGGTCAGGTTTGCCCTGAACCGATGGCGCGTACTTTAATAATTCCCCCATAACCTGTCAAATATTTTTTCCAAAAGTTTTTAACGTATTTGTGCCTATAATTTGCGCCGCGGTTAGGCACCTGTGCCGTACCAACGTTATACTGACACCACAATGAATATTGCCGCCATCAATGCGGCCAGAATAGCAAGGATCCGAATGGTTTCCAGGAAAAAACAAGGACGGGACCCTCACGCCGACCGCGAGGCCCAGAAATATGACAATCCCATCCAGAGTCGGGAATTTATTCTCAATCACCTGAAAGAGCGGGGGGCGCCTGCTACTCACGAGACACTGTGCCAGGAGCTGGGGCAGGAATCTGAGGAAGGCATCGAGGCCCTGCGCCGTCGTCTGATTGCGATGTGCCGCGACGGACAACTGATCTGCAATCGTCGGGATGCATTCCTGCCGTTGGAAGAGGCAGATCTGGTCACGGGCAAGATTGTTGGGCACCGGGATGGCTTCGGGTTTTTGATTCCCGATGACGGTGGCTCTGATCTGTTCCTGACGGCGCGCCAGATGCGGCAGGTGTTTCACGGCGACCGGGTAGCTGCCCGGGTTGACCGTGTGGATGATCGGGGTCGTCGTGAAGGTGTGATTGTCGAGGTACTGGAATACCGTACCCAGCAGACGGTCGGTCGGTTTTTTAAAGAAAGCGGTATCGCTTTCGTGGTGCCTGAGAATGCTCGCATCAACCACGAGATCCTGGTGCCGGACGAGCATGCCGGCAAAGCCGTGCACGGCCAGTATGTGGTTGTCGAGATCATGCGCCAGCCAACCGTTCGCACCCAGCCGACGGGCAAGATACTTGAGGTGCTCGGGGAGCACATGGCGCCTGGAATGGAAATCGACGTGGCGATCCGCGCCTATGATATCCCTCACAGTTGGCCACCTGCCGTGGGTGAGCAAACCGCAGGCATCGCGGATGAAGTAACCGAGAAAGACAAGGCTAACCGGGTAGATATTCGCAATATGCGCCTGGTCACCATTGACGATGAAACGGCTCGGGACTTTGACGACGCGATATACTGCGAGCCGCGCCCCCGTGGCGGGTATCGCCTGGTGGTCGCCATTGCCGACGTATCCCATTACGTGCGTCCCGGTTCGCCGTTGGACGAAGAAGCGATCCAGCGGGGTAACTCGGTGTACTTCCCGGATCATGTGGTGCCCATGCTGCCGGAGAAACTCTCCAACGGCCTGTGCTCGCTGAATCCGGGCGTTGACCGGTTGTGTATGGTGGCAGACATGACCATCAGCGCCGCTGGTAACATCAGTGGCTATACCTTCTATCAGGCGGTGATGCGCAGCCATGCGCGGCTGACCTATAACAAGGTCAGCGCCATGCTGGAGCATCCTGATACCGAGCAGGGGTACAAGCTGAGTGCTCATTACGCCGATTTGCTGCCGCACCTGCATAACCTCTATGAGCTCTACAAGCTGCTTCGTCGTGCCCGTACCGAACGGGGCGCCATCGATTTTGAAACCACGGAAACCAAGATCGTCTTTGACGCCGAGCGCAAGATTGAAGAAATCGTGCCGGTGCATCGTAATGACGCTCACAAGATTGTCGAAGAGTGCATGTTGTGCGCCAACGTGGCCACGGCCCGATTCCTCAGAAAACACGAGGTGCCCTCGCTGTATCGGGTGCACGATGGACCATCTGAGGAGCGCCTGACCAATTTAAGGCTTTTCCTCGGTGAGCTGGGGCTTCAGTTGGGTGGTGGTGACAAGCCAACATCGGCCGATTACCAGCAGCTTCTGGCCCAGGTCGCCGACCGCGCAGACGCCAATGTTATTCAGATGGTGATGCTGCGTTCGCTGAGTCAGGCGGTGTACAGCCCGGAAGAGGGTGGTCACTTTGGTCTTGGCTTTGCCAGCTATGCTCACTTCACCTCGCCGATCCGGCGCTATCCGGATCTGATTGTGCACCGGGGCATTAAATCCCGGATTCATAATCCGGATGTACAGAAGGATGTGGTCTCGCCCAAGGTGTCTGATTCGGAGCTGGCGGTTTATCCCTACGATTTCGCCAAGGTGAAGCAGCTGGGTGAGCACTGTTCGATGACCGAGCGGCGCGCCGACGATGCCACGCGCGATGTAATGGCGTGGCTCAAGTGTGAATTCCTTCGGGATCACGTGGGTGAAGAGCACGACGGTGTTATTGCCGCGGTGACACCTTTCGGTTTCTTTGTCGAGCTGTCAGAAATCTACATCGAAGGCCTTGTGCACGTGTCGACTCTGAGTGGTGATTACTTCCACCACGATTCGGCCAAGCATCGGATGATTGGTGAGCGCACAGCGGTGAGCTTCCGGCTGGGTGATGAAGTGCGTGTGCGGGTTGTTCGAGTGGGTATGGAAGACCGGAAGATTGACCTGGAGCTGGTCAGCACACCGAAAAAGCGCACCGAAGATCGCGATGCCTTGGACCTTTCCAAGCGCGAAACCCGTAATAAGGGTGACCGCGCAGGCAAGGGTGGCAAGCGAGGCAAATCCGGAAGCGCCAAAGACAGGCTGGCGTCAGAAGCCGCCAGAGAGGCGTCCCGGAGTGTCGGTAAAGGTAAGCCGTCTGCCTCGGGCAGAAAGCGCAAAAGCCGATCGTGATCAGTTGCACAGGAAGTAAACGTTAGTGTCTCAGGAATATGTATTTGGCTGGCATGCCGTCGATGCAGTGCTCAAGCGAGAGCCGGAACGGCTGCAGCAGGTGTGGATTCAGACCGGCCGTCAGGATAAGCGGGTAAAGTCTGTTACCGATGCGCTCGACGGTCTGGGTGTGCACTGGAAGGTGGTGCATCGCAGAGAGCTGGATGAGCGGGTGGGTGGTGTTCATCAGGGTGTGGTGGCTGCGGTCAGCGAGAGCCGTGAATGGACCGAGGCGGATTTGATGACCCAGTTGGCGGCCAGCGATAAACCGCCTTTCCTGCTGGTGCTGGATGGTGTGACCGACCCTCATAATCTGGGTGCTTGCATGCGCACGGCCGATGCCGTTGGAGTGCAGGCAGTGATTGTGCCGAAAGACAAGTCGGCGTCGCTGACGCCCGTCGCCAGAAAAGTAGCCTGCGGCGCGGCAGAGACGGTGCCTTTTGTCAGGGTAACCAATCTGGCCCGGTTTCTACGCGAACTGAAAGATCAGGGTGTCTGGCTGATTGGTACGGCCGGTGAGTCTGATGCCACGCTCTACCAGGCCGATTTCAAGGGTCCTGTGGCCCTGGTGATGGGCGCAGAGGGCAAGGGTATGCGTCGGCTGACGCGTGAGCACTGCGATCAGCTGATTAACATTCCCATGCTTGGGCACGTCGACAGTTTGAATGTGTCGGTGGCGACTGGCGTCTGCCTTTACGAGGCCTTGCGCCAGCGGCTCGGTTAAGCCTTGCACAACCTCCCCTATGGGCATAGAATACGTGACCCCTTTCCCAAGGGGTGGTTTTGTATTGCCTGAAGTCGGGCCTGCAGGATCTCGCTTTTGGTCGGGCCTTCTCTTGTAAGGCCTTGCCGGTAAACCAAAAGAAGCCGGCAGCTTTGCTGTCACCTCCTTGCTTTCATGCTCGGGAACGGGGCTTACCGCGCCCGCCGCAGAAGGAAGCTGTTTAAACCGTAGGGAGAACTCATGCGTCACTACGAAATCGTATTTATGGT
>OFEU01000111.1_pt1 | contig 104291 bp, 100 predicted proteins | sample 1521221 | NCBI WGS metagenome assembly OFEU01 (sample SAMN03766357, study PRJEB24113) | microbial mat metagenome | isolation source: enrichment culture HLUCC-O from microbial mat sample contains cyanobacterium... | reverse complement strand
TCGACCGAAGGGAGAGGCAGCGCGTTTTCGATTCCGTTGAAACCTGAAACGCTTTAGCCGATCAGCACATTCATATGTGCCACCACGCTACGCGCGAGCGCACCCTGTTCGTATCCGCCCTCCAGCATCGACAGGACGCGCCCGCCCGCATGGCGCCGCGCCAATGCCAGAAGCTCCTGCGTAACCCAGGTATAATCGTCATCGGTCAGTTGCAGATGCGACATGTCATCGGCCACATGGGCATCGAATCCGGCCGAGATGAAAAGGAACTCGGGCGCAAAGGCATCCAGCGCGGGCAGCCAGTGATCGCGCACGCCCGCGCGGAACTCCGCGCTCCCCGCCCCCGCGCCGAGCGGCACATCGACAAGGTTCGCGGTATCCGACGCGTGGCCCGTGAACGGATAGAACGGATGCTGGAACGACGAACAGAACAAAACCCTTGGTTCATCGCGGAAAATATCCTCGGTGCCGTTGCCGTGATGCACGTCGAAATCGATGATCGCCACCCGGCTCAACCCGTGCGCCTCAAGCGCATGCGCGGCAGCCACCGCGATATTGTCGAAAAGGCAGAACCCCATGGCGCGGCGCCGCTCGGCATGGTGCCCCGGCGGGCGCACCGCGCAGAACGCCGCGTGCACCTCGCCCGCCATGATCAGATCGACGCCCAGAATACCGGCCCCCGCCGCCCGCTCTGCCGCGCGGAGCGTGCCCGGGGACATCACCGTGTCACCGTCGATCTCGACCGGCTCGGTCACCGGATCAAGCGCATAGATCCGGTCGAGATAATTCGCGTCATGCACCCGCTCCAGCTGCGCCCGCGTCACCTTCGGCGCATCGAGCCGGCGCAGCACGAAATCGAGCCCCGACATGATCAACTGGTTCTCGATCGCCGAGATCCGGCCCGGCTGATCCGGATGAAGTGCCCCCGTGTCATGCCCCATGCAATCGGCATGAGAAATGAATGCCAGCATGTCCCCTCCTCCCGCGCCCGCGCCGGTTCACCGGTACGGGCGCATGACCTTACAATTACCTTACAATTCCCGCTGCACCACCACGATCTCGGGATCGTCCGCCGAGCGCTCGCTGTGAAAGCCGAGCTCCTCCATCAGGTGCAGCATCTGGCTGTTTTCGCGCAGCACCGTTCCCTCGATCAGCACCAGCCCGTGATCGCGCGCCGCATCCATCAATGCCTTCATCAACCGCGTCCCGATACCCTGATGCTGGACCTTGTCATTCACCACGACCGCGAATTCGCAACTGCGCCGGTCGGGATTGATCGCGTAGCGCGCCACGCCGACCTGCTTCTGCCGGCCCTCCCCGCCCACAAGCGCCACCAGCGCCATCTCGGTGCGATAGTCGATCTGGGTGAACCGCGCGAGCATCTCGGCCGACAATTCGTTGATCGTGCCCATGAACCGGAACCGCTTGGCCTGCGGTGACAGATCGCGCACGAAATTCCGTTCCGATTCGGCGTCCTCGGGCCGGATCGGCCGAATGGTCAGGATCTGTCCGTCCGACAGGTGCACCTCGTTGATCAGGTGACGCGGATAGGGGTGGATCGCCATGTGGTCATAAGGCCCGTCCTTGCTCGGCGGCCGCTTGATCACGATCCGCGCATCGACCGACAACACCCCGTCGGGCCCCGCAAAAAGCGGGTTGAGGTCAAGTTCCACCACCTCTGGCAATTCGCACACCATGTCCGAAACCCGCATCAGAACATCGACCACCGCCTCGCGCTTGACCGCGTGACGGTCGCGGAACGCGTCGAGCAATCGCGACACCCGCGTCCGGTCAATCAGCCGGTTCGCCAGCACCGCGTTGAGCGGCGGCAGCGCCACCGCGTTGTCGCGCAGGATCTCGACCATCGTGCCACCCGCGCCGAACATGATCACTGGCCCGAACACCGGATCGCGGCTCGCGCCGATCACCAGTTCGCGCGCATCGTCAACCTGCGCCATCCGCTCGATCGTGACGCCCTCGATCCGCGCCTCGGGGCGCGTCGCCTTCGCCCGCTCGGTGATCTGTCGCCACGCCGCCATCACATCGCCCGCGGTCATCAGGTTGAGCATCACGCCGCCCACGTCCGACTTGTGGGGGATGTCCGGGCTCAGGATCTTCATCGCCACGGGGAATCCCACCGTCTCGGCGGCGACCAGCGCGTCCCCGGCGCTGTCGGCCTCGATCGTCATGTTGGTGGGGATGCGGAAGGCCCGCAGGATCGCCTTGCTCTCGATATCGTTGAGCATGTGCCGCCCGTCGCGCAACGCCGTGTCGATGATCATACGCGCGCCCATCAGGTCCGGGTCGGCCACCTCCGTCAACGGCTCGGGCACCTCCAGCGCCAGCCGCTGGTGCCGGTGGTGCTGCGCCAGATAGGAAAACGCCTCGACCGCGCGCTCGGGCGTGATGAAATCGGGAATGCCGTTCTCGCTCAGGATGCGCCGACCCTCGCAAACCGAGGATTCACCCATCCAGCAGGCCAGAACCGGCTTCTTGCCGCGCTTGGGCACCGCGTCAACCACCCCCTGTGCCACCGCGCTCGCCTCGGTCATCGCCTGCGGGGTCAACATTACCAGAACCCCATCGAGATTGGGATCGTCGAGGCTTGCCTTCAAAGCAATGCCATAGGCATCGGCCGACGCATCGCCCAGGATGTCGATCGGGTTGCCATGGCTCCAATAGGGCGACAGGATCTTGTCGAGCGCCTTCACGGTCTTTTCCGTGATCGGCGCCACATCGAGCCCCAGATCGCCTGCCCGGTCAGCGGCCAGAACCCCGGCACCACCGCCATTGGTCACAATGCCGAGGCGGTTACCCCCGGCCCGTTTTCCCGCGGACAGGATTTCGGCGGCGGCGAAAAGCTGGCCAAATGTGCTGGCCCGCACCGCGCCCGAGCGTGACAGCGCCGCATTGAACACCGCGTCAGAACCAATCAACGCCCCGGTATGGGTGTTCGCCGCCTTCGAACTTGCCGCGTGGCGCCCCGACTTCAACACGATCACCGGTTTCGAGCGCGCCGCGATCCGCAATGCGCTCAGGAATCCCGGCGCATTGTTGATCCCCTCGACATAAAGCAGGATCGCCTCGGTCTTGGGATCGGTCGAAAGGAAATGCAGCACATCGCCGAAATCCGCATCCGCCGAATTGCCAAGGCTGACGATGGCCGAGAACCCCAGGTGATGGGGGCCTGCCCAGTCGACAATGGCCGAACACAGCGCACCCGATTGCGACACCACCGCCAGCCGACCCTCGGGCGCGTCGGAATTGAGGAATGTCGCGTTCATCCCCAGCCATGGACGTACCAGCCCCACGCAGTTGGGGCCGAGGAACCGGACCCCCGCCTTGCGCGCCGCTTCCTTGAGCGTCGCCTCGAGCTTGCGGCCCTCCTCGCCCACCTCGCGAAATCCCGCCGAAAGAACGATCGCCGCACCTATCCCCGCCGCGCCGAGATCCTTGAGGATGCCCGGGATCGTCGCCGCTGGGGTCGCGATCACGGCAACGTCGATCCGGTCGGGCACTTCGGCAATGGATTTGTAACAGGCTTGCCCACGCACACTCTCGTATTTCGGGTTGACCGGCACCACCGGTCCCTCGAACCCACCGGCCATGAGATTGGCATGGACCTTCGATCCGACACTCGTGGGCGACTCACTGGCACCGAAAACCGCGATGCCGCGCGGATTGAATAATGTTTCGAGCGGGCGTTTGAACATGATCGTGCCTCATCCTTTGCTGCGCCGCAACAGTATCATGCTGCACGTGCAAAATACATGACGTCTTGCGATCATCCTTGCGCCAGATCAAGACAGGCGCCACTTGCCCGCACGTCACCTTGTCCCGAGGCGATACATTCTCCGTCCTCGGGCAGAGGCCGGTCGCAGGACGCCCACCGCCCCGCCCGGACCGTTTCAGTTACCCGCGCTTTCCATCTTGCGATTCGCGATAACCTCTTCCAGCCAGCCCAACTTCATCTCGGGGACGGAACTCAGCAACAGGTCGGTGTAATCGTCGAATGGCGGGCTCATGACCTCACTCTTGGTCCCGTATCGCACCACCTTGCCCTGATACATCACCGCGATCGAATCCGCGATCGCCCGCACCGTCGCCAGATCGTGGGTGATAAACAGATAGGCCACGTTCTCGACCTTCTGAAGGTTCAGCAGCAGCTTGAGAATTCCATCCGCCACCAGCGGATCGAGCGCGCTCGTCACCTCGTCGCAGATGATCAACTTGGGGTCGGCCGCCAGTGCCCGCGCGATGCAGACCCGCTGCTTCTGCCCGCCCGACAATTCCGCCGGGTACCGGTCGATGAATCCCGCCCCCATCTCGATCTGGTCGAGCAATTCCTGAATCCGCTTGCGCTTTTTCTCGCCCCGCATGCCGAAATAGAATTCCAGTGGCCGCCCGATGATCGTGCCCACGGTCTGGCGCGGGTTCATCGCGACATCGGCCATTTGATAGATCATCTGCAATTCGCGCAGATCTTCGCGGCTCCGGCTGGGCAGGTCCGGTGCAAGGGTGCGCCCGGCGAACTCGATCCGCCCCGTGCTCGGCGGCAAAAGACCGGTGATCACCCGCGCCAATGTCGATTTGCCCGACCCGCTTTCACCCACAACGGCCAGCGTCTGACCGGGGCTCAGATCGACACTCACATTGTGCAGTACGTCGAAATTCGTCCCCGTGTAGCGCGCGGTGATGTTCTGGCATCGCAGCACCGGCTCCGGGCTCGGCACCTTCTCTTCATGCTCGATCGACCGTACCGAAACCAGCGCCTTGGTATACTCCTCGCGCGGTGCATTGATGATCTGCTCGGCGGTGCCATATTCCACCTTCTCGCCCATCTTGAGCACCATGATATCATCACTGACCTGCGCCACCACAGCGAGGTCATGGGTGATGTAAATCGCCGCAACCCCGGTATCGCGGATCGCCTCCTTGATCGCCATCAACACATCTATCTGCGTGGTCACATCGAGCGCGGTGGTGGGCTCGTCGAACACCACCAGCTCGGGCTCGGGGCAAAGGGCCAGGGCCGTCATGCAACGCTGCAACTGCCCGCCCGATACCTGGTGCGGATAGCGGTTCCCGATCTTGTCGGGTTCGGGCAGGCCCAGCTTGCGAAACAGCTCCACCGCCCGTTTCTCGGCCTTCCGTCGCGAGAACTTGCCATGCTCGACGGAGGCCTCGACCACCTGATCCATGATCTTCTTGGCCGGGTTGAACGAGGCCGCCGCCGACTGGCTGACATAGGTCACTTCGCCACCGCGCAGACGCCGCACATCGCGCAGCCGCGATTTCAGGATATCGCGCCCGTTGATCCAGACCTCGCCGCCGGTGATCTTCACCCCGCCGCGACCATAGGCCATGGTGGCCAGTCCGATCGTGGATTTTCCAGCGCCCGACTCGCCGATCAGGCCCAGTACCTTGCCGCGTTCGAGCTCGAAATCGACACCATGCACGATATCGATGTCATGCGGGGCCGCGTCGGGCGGATAGACCGTCGCGCCGATCTTGAGGCCGCGCACCTTTACCAGCGTATCGCTGCTCATCCCCGCCCCCCTTTCAGGCTTGTCGTTCGGTTCAGGATCCAGTCCGCAACAAGGTTCACGCTGATTGCCAGCGTCGCGATCGCTATCGCCGGATAAAGCGCGGCACCGATGCCGTAATTGATCCCGTCGGCATTCTCTTTCACGATCCCGCCCCAATCGGCCGCAGGCGGCTGGATACCCAACCCAAGGAATGAAAGCGTCGAGATGAACAGCACCATGAAGATGAAGCGCAGCCCCATCTCCGCCACCAGCGGCGACAGGGCATTGGGAAGGATCTCGCGAAAGATGACCCAGCCCCGCCCCTCGCCACGCAGCTTGGCCGCCTCGACGAAATCCATCACGTTTATATCCGCCGCCACAGCCCGGCTCAGGCGAAAGACCCGCGTGCTATCCAGAAAACCCATCACCAGAACCAGCACCGGCACCGTGACCGGCATCACCGACAGGACCACCAGTGCAAAGATGAGCGGCGGGATCGACATGATCAGATCGACAAAGCGCGACAGCACCTGATCGACCCAGCCTCCCATCACCGCCGCCAGAAAACCAAGGATCGAACCGGTGGTGAACGAGATGAATGTCGCCACCGTGGCGATGAAGATCGTCGTGCGCCCGCCATAGATCATCCGGGTGAGAAGGTCGCGCCCGATATTGTCTGTGCCCAGCCAGTAATCGGCGCTCGACGGCTCCCATACGTCTCCGACAACCTCGGCCACGCCATAGGGCGCGATCCAGGGTGCAAGGATCGCCATCAGGAAATAGAGGATGGTGAAGAACAGACCGACCGCCGCGGCCATTGGAATGGTCTTGATCATTTCGGGTGCCTCAATCTCGGATTGGTCAGGATCGAAACGATATCGGCCACAAGATTCAGCCCGATATAGACCGCCGCAAAGACGAGGCCACAGGCCTGCACCACCGGCACGTCGCGTTTGCTCACATGATCGACCAGATATTGGCCCATTCCCGGGTAGACGAACACCACCTCGATAACCACGACGCCCACCACCAGATAGGCAAGGTTGAGCATCACCACGTTGACCACCGGCGCGATCGAGTTCGGGAAGGCATGGCGCCAGATGATCTTGAACATCGTCAGCCCCTTGAGTTCCGCCGTCTCGATATAGGCCGATTGCATCACGTTGAGGATCGCCGCCCGCGTCATCCGCATCATGTGCGCAAGGATCACAAGCGTCAGAACCAGCACCGGCAGGGCGATCATTTCAAGCTTGGCGAATATATCCGCATCCGGCCTGAACCCGATTGCCGTCGGGTTGAGCAGGCGAAATTTCACCCCGAGAAAGAACATCACCACATAGGCGATCAGAAACTCGGGCACCGAGATCGATGCCAGCGTGACACCGGAAATCAGCTTGTCGGGCCAGCGGTCGCGATACCGCACCGCCAGAAGGCCCAGGAAAATCGCCAGCGGCACCGAAATCAGCGCTGCCCAGAAGGCCAGGAACAACGTGTTCTGGAGCCGCGACCCCATCGACGAGGCAATATCGCGCCCCGACGTGAGCGACGTGCCCAGATCGCCCTGAAGCACACCACCCAGCCATGCAAAATAGCGCTGCACCGGCGGATCGTTCAGACCCATTTCACGGCGAAGATTGGCCAGCGCCTCCGGCGTGGCCGATTGGCCAAGGATGGATTGCGCCACGTCTCCTGGCAGGATGATCGTGCCGGCGAAGATCAACACCGACACGAAAAAGAGCAAAAGCAGGCCCAGCGAAATCCGCTGGGCCAGCAATCTTATCACAGGCGACATCTTATGACACGACCCACATCCGGAAGGGTGCATAGGCGTTCATCAGGGGCTGGCCCGCCACGTCATCCTTCCATCCTGCGATCCGGTCGGTCGTCGCATCGAGGAAGTCGTTGAACATCGGACAGATCAGGCCGCCTTCATCACGCACGAGCGTGCCCATGTCGGCATACATCTGCGTGCGCTTGGCCTCGTCCAGCTCGGCCCGCGCCGCAAGCAGCAACTGGTCGAATTTCTCGTTTTCAAAGCGCGTGTCGTTCCAGTCCGCGGTGGACAGGTATGCCGTGGTGAACATCTGGTCCTGTGTCGGACGTCCACCCCAGTAGGAGGTGCAGAAAGGCTTCGCATTCCAGACTTCCGACCAGTAGCCGTCATTGGGCTCGCGCTTGATCTCGACATCGATCCCCGCCCCGGCACAGCTTTCCTGGAACAGCGCCGCCGCATCGGGCGCACCGGGAAACGAATTGTCAGACGTGCGCAACAGGATCGACCCTTCAAAGCCCGATTTCTTCATGTGGAACGCGGCCTTGTCGGGATCGTATTCACGCTGCTCGAACTCGGTATAGAGCGGGTAGGACGCGTTGATCGGCGTGTCATTCCCGATCGAACCATAGCCATGCAGGATCTTGTCGACCAATTCCTGCCGGTTGATCCCGTATTTCAGTGCCATACGCACATCGTTGTTGTCGAACGGCTCCTTGTCGCAATGCATGATGAACACGTAATGGCCAGGGCCAGCCGACGTGCGCAGGGTGATGTTGGGCGCCTGAGCGACACGCGCCGCGGTGCGCGGCGGCACCCGGTCGATCATGTCCACCTGCCCCGATTGCAGCGCCGCCACCCGGGCGGTGTTGTCGTTGATCACCAGAATCTCGATCTCGGCGGCATGGCCCATATCACCCCAGTAGTCGGGGTTCTTCTCGGCGATGATCCGCACACCCATCTCGGCTTCCTTGATGATGTAAGGTCCGGTGCCGATCGCTGCGTCAGGCGCGTCCTTGCCACCGTTGGGCTGGATCGCGAGGTGATAATCGCCCAGCATGTAGGGCATGTCTGCATTCGGGCTGCTGAGTTCGACGATCACGTTGTCGCCATCGGCACGGACGTCGGCGATGTCGCGCAACAGGCCCAGCGCACCCGACTTGGCCTCATCATCCGAATGGCGCTCGATCGTGGCGACGACATCTTCGGCGGTCACCGGCTTGCCGTTGGAAAAGGTAATGCCCTCGCGGATCTTGAAGGTCCAGGTCTTGGCATCTTCCGAGGCCGAGAAGCTTTCGGCGACCTTGCCCTGAATGCTGCCATCATCGGCCAGCTCGGTCAGGCTTTCACCCCAAAGCCGGATCGCCATGAGCGCCACCATGTTGGTGGCCAGCGCCGGATCGAGGCTGTCGGTGGTCGAACCGCCCTGAAGGCCCAGCCGCATGATGCCGCCCTTTTGTGGCCCGGCCGCGTGAACCGCCTCGGCCAGCATCGTGTTGGCAGCCGCCGCCGTCACCCCCACGGCCGCCGCGCGGCCCATGAATTCGCGGCGCGATATCCGGCCCATGGCCGCATTCACCTTGAGGTAATCGAGATAGTTCTTCATCGAGGTCTCCCTTGTTGCTCTTGGTTCACGGCGATCGGCAGACGACCCCGCGTTCTTAACTCATCGGTCAATCAAACCGCATCCCCTCGGAGGCTTCAAGAAATTTCTGGAAAACTTCGCCTCGTGCCCGATCACATTCCGTCGCGCGGGATGCTGTCTGTCATTTCCTTTTGATAGACCAATGTGTCATTTTCGTAAGCTTCCAGACGAGCAGTAACATGAAATAACTGCCCATCCGACCACATTTCTGCAAAAGTTTCGGTCCGCAGCATCAGGTCACCGCGTCCGGTTTCCTCGGTCCAGTGGGTGACGCCCCGCGCGCCCAGTGGATCGTCGGGATGAATCACCCATCGCTCGCGCGACTTGCCTCCCGAGATCAGCCCATGATCCCGATCGCGCCACTTTCCGAAATCATCCTCTATGATCAGGGCAACATCACCGCTCGACAAATCCTCTTCCACCCGGCGGATATTCTCCGTCGCGCGCAACTCTTCCGCGGCCCAGGGCGTCACATCCTCGTCCACCGGCGGGAAATCCCATTCATCCGCGTCCGACCGCGCCCGCACCGGCAGTTCCAGCCCCCCGCTCGCAATGGTCACGCCCAGCGGCTCGGGCGAAGGCCACAAGAGCGGCCAATAGGCCGTGCTCACCGCCACCGCGATCCTGTGCCCCGCGGGCACCCGATAGGCGATATGGTCCAGCACCACCGCGACCTCCACCGCCTCACCCGGCACCATCGGCTCGGGCGCCGCATGGCCATTGCGATGGGTCAGGTTCAGCACGCCATAGGTGATCCGCGTGCGCGCCCCGTCCGGGTGCACATGGTTCAGCCGCACCGCGATCTGCCCCTGTGCCCTGTCCGCCGACAGGCGCAGCCGCACCACCGGCGCCCCCACGACATCGCGGCTCGCGCCCAGCGGCGGAGAAAGCCAAACCGCCGATCCCGAATCGTCGCCACGCTGATCACCCGACAGTTCCGGCCCTCGCCCGATGGCGTAGTACTCGCTGCCCCCCATGCCGCAGGTCTGGGGCGAGGTCACGCACACCGACTCGTCGCCGTCGCCGCCCAGAACACCGCCCGCGCCCAGCGCGAACCGCTCTTTCTCGCCCTGGGTCGCGGCGTCGGCGATCCAATGCCCCGCGCGCTCCCGCGCCACCCGGTCCGGCCGGTGCCCCTCCATGAGGAAAGCGCGATAGGCCGGGTCGTCCTCGGCACCGTTCTCCGCGTCCTTCAACCACCGGTCCCACCAGCGTTTGGCAACCTGAAGGAACCCGATCCGCGGCTCGGGGCGCGCAATATGCGGGTAAAGATGCACCCACGGCCCGACAATTCCCTTGGCGCCGGGCAGGTTCTCCACCATCGCGGGCACCGCGTTCTTGTATCCATCGGCCCAACCGCCGATCGCGAGCACCCTGGCCCTCAGCGCAGGATAGTCTTCGCAGATACTGCCATGTTTCCAATAGTCGTCGCGCCGCTGATGCCTGAGCCACGTGGTCAACAGGAACGGCTCCGCCTCCAGCCGTTTCAGCCAGACCTCGCGCCAGTCCGCACGCAGCGCCGGGTCGGGCGGTCGGCTCGAATAGGCCCACATGGTCGAGGACCAGGCCAGGTTCTCGTTGAGCAGACAACCGCCCTTGTAATGAATGTCATCGTTGAAACGATCCACCGTCGAACAAAGCGAGATGACCGCCTTGAGCGGCTCAGGCGCCAGTTGCGCGACCTGCAACCCGTTGAACCCGCCCCAGCTGATCCCCATCATGCCCACGCGGCCGTTGCACCAGGGCTGCGCCGCCAGCCACTCGATCACCGAAACCGCGTCGGCCAGTTCCTGCGGGGTGTATTCATCCTCCATCAACCCGTCGCTGTCGCCATTGCCGCGCATGTCCACCCGGACGCAGGCATAACCGCGCCGGGCCATCCACGGATGGGTGATCTCGTCGCGGGCCACCGTGCCATCACGCTTGCGATAGGGCAGATGTTCGACAATCGCGGGCACCGGATCGTCCAGGCAATCCACCGGCCGCCAGACCCGGCACGACAGCCGCACCCCGTCGGGCATCACGACTCCAAGGTCCGGAATTTCTTCGATTTCTCGCAACTCAGACATGCAAAACATCCTTGTACCTGATGTCGCGCAACCTTTCGACAGGCACGGCCAAAGTCAACAGCGGTTCGGCAATAGCGCCACTCACTTCCTCGGCGGGCGCGTCCTGTAAACAGGCAGCCGCCAGCCAAGGATGATCGATCCCGCGCGCAACGCGAGCGTCACGGCACCGCAGAGCACGATGGCCGGCACTTCTCCCAGTCCGACGGCCAATGCAACAACCCCACCGCCTGCACCCGCAAAGGCCGCGCTGGCGTAAAGTTCGCCCTGCTTGAGGACCAGTGGCACCTCGTTGCACACCACGTCGCGCATCAGCCCGCCAAGACACCCCGTGACCATCCCCATGATGATGATCACCGGCGCCGATTGGTCCGTTGTGACGGCAAGGCTCACCCCTGCGGGAACCGCCACGGCCAGCGCGAAAGCATCCAGCCAGGTGAGCCAGCGATAGCGGCTTTCCACCAGGTGCGCGGTAAAGAACACCGCGATCGCGCCCAGAACCGCCACCGCGATGTAAAACGGTTCGGCGATCCAGAAAACCGGATCACGATCAAGCAATACGTCCCGTATCGTTCCCCCACCCACCCCGGTCAGGCAGGCAACAAAGGCAAATCCCACGATATCAAGTTGCGCCCGGCTCGCGGCCAGCGCCCCGGTCAGCGCGAAAACCAGCACCGCCGCGTAGTCGAGCAACCCCACCCAGATCATGCGCGCGCGGAATTCTTGAACGGCGCCATCCCCTCGCGGGCAAGCTCGTCGGCGCGTTCGTTCTCGGGGTGGCCGGCATGGCCCTTGACCCATTGCCAGGTCACGTCATGTCGCGCCTGTGCCGCGTCGAGCCGCTGCCAAAGCTCCGCGTTCTTGACCGGCTTCCTGGCCGATGTTTTCCAGCCGTTCCGCTTCCAGCCGTGGATCCAGCCGGTCACACCGTTCTTCACATAGGCCGAATCGGTCACGATGGTGATTTTCGAGGGCCGTTCGAGCACCTCGAGCGCATTGATCGCCGCCAGGAGCTCCATCCGGTTGTTGGTGGTCTCGGCCTCACCGCCCGACAGGGTGCGCTCCTTCAACACGGCCTCCCCCTCGACCGCCTGTAACAGAACGCCCCAGCCGCCCGGCCCCGGGTTGCCGCTGCACGCCCCGTCGGTATAGGCGAAAAGCTCAGCCATGGGCCAGCACCACGATATGCTCCGACAGGCTGCCATCCAGCCCCTTTCCACGGCCAAAGCGGCGCGCGATCACCTCGAACCCGGCATCGCGCAGAAGACCCAGCAACTCATCCTCGCCGTAATAGGCATAGAACCGCCCGATCCCGTCCGGTCCTTCTCCTTCGCCCAGCTTGAGCCCCACATGCAGCGCCATCCCGGGCTTGCCCGCGCGCCGGATACGCCTCAGCATCTCCGGCATCTCGACCCTTGGCAGGTGCAGCAGACTGAAATTGGCCCATATGCCATCGTAAATCCCGACGGCATCCAGTTCGTCGAACCGGGCCTGCCATGCGGTCACGCCCGGTTTACGGGCCGCGCGCGCGACCATCTCGGCCGAGGCATCGGTGGCATCGGCCTCGAATCCCCATTCGGCCAGTTTCGCGGCATAAAACCCCGGCCCGCACCCCAGGTCGAGCACCCGCCCGCCCGTGGGCAGGCGCGCGGCAAAGGCTTCGAGATCATCCAGTTCATAGAGCCTTGCATTGGCCTTCTCGTAATCGCCTGCCCGCGCATCATAAACTTCAACCGTGTGTCGATCGCTCATGCCATCACCACTCCCGATCCCAGGCAGACGACAGCCACCGCCGTCAGCGGCACCCGGAGCCGCATCCACCACTCCGGCGCCAACCCCGCGCGCCAGTAAAGCCAATCCAGCGCCAAAAGCCCGACAAATCCCGCGATCAATGCCAAACCCGCGCCATGGGGTCCTCCCCCGGTGGTGAAGAACGCCCAGAGCGCCGGCAGGACCGAAAGCCCATAGGCCCAGACCGCCCGGTCCGCCGTTGCGCGCGTGGCAAACCCCCACAGAACGCCCGACATGAATGACAGGATCACCATGCCGTAGAAAAGTTGCACGTAAGGCCCGATCATCCGCGATCCGACCATGGGGCGTGCGGAATCGCCCAGTTCGGGGAAAACCGTCGTCCCCGCACCCCAGATGAACGGCAAAAGCCCGGCCAGCCCAAGCCAAAGCGCCACCCCGGGAATATCGCGCGCTCCGCTCATGCCGGCTGCCGCAGCACCCGCGGCACCTTGAACTCGACATTCTCCTGTGCCGTCTCGACCTCTTCGATGGTCACGTCATGACGCGCGCGCAGCGCCTCGATCACTTCTTCCACCAGCAACTCGGGGGCCGAGGCCCCGGCCGTCACGCCGATGCTCTGCACCCCTTCAAGCGCGCGCCAGTCTATATCCCCGGCCCGCTGCACCAGTTGCGAATAACCACAGCCCGCCCGCCGGGCGACCTCGACCAGGCGCCGCGAGTTCGACGAGTTGGGCGCCCCCACCACCAGCATCGCCTGCGCTTTCCCGGCGATCGCCTTCACGGCCTCCTGCCGGTTGGTCGTGGCATAGCAGATATCTTCCTTGTGCGGCCCCCGGATCGTCGGGAACCGCGCCTTGAGCGCCGCCACGATGTCAATCGTGTCATCCACCGAAAGCGTCGTCTGGGTGACAAAGGCCAGCTTGTCCGGGTCGCGCACGGCCACACGCGCCACGTCATCGACCGTCTCGACCAGCAGAACCTCGCCCGCGGGCAACTGGCCCATCGTGCCGATGGTCTCGGGGTGACCGGCATGTCCGACCATGATGATCTGAAGGCCTTCTTCGAAATGCCGTTCGGCCTCGATATGGACCTTGCTGACCAGCGGGCAGGTGGCGTCCACATACACCATCTCGCGCCGTTTGGCCTCTGCGGGCACCGCCTTCGGCACGCCATGGGCCGAAAAGATCACCGGCCGGTCGTCGGGGCAGTCGCTCAACTCCTCGACGAACACCGCGCCCTTGGCGCGCAGATCGTCGACCACGTATTTGTTGTGCACGATCTCGTGGCGCACATAGACCGGCGCGCCCCATTTCGAGATCGCCATCTCGACGATCTTGATCGCCCGGTCCACACCCGCGCAGAACCCGCGCGGCGCCGCCAAGAACAAGGTCAGGGATGGTTTGGTCATGACGCCTCCTGTCGCAGGCCAAGAGCTATGCGTTTTGCCCGCCTGCGTCCAGTCGCAAGCAGGTGAAATTCAGCATCCGTTCACGCCGCGTTGACTTGACCTTCCCGCGCAGGAGGCCCCGACTTGATCCCGAAGGATATCACTGGAGAGACCATGCACGCCAAAGCCCACACCCTTTGCGGCCTCGCCGTTCTGACCCTGCCCTTGCTTGCCCCGCCGCCCGCATCGGCCGAGGGGCTTTTCCCCTATACCGACGCGCGCGAAGTGGCCCGCGGCGAGGCGCTTTACGACGACTATTGCGCCGCCTGCCACGGTGCCGATCTGGAAGGCGAGCCGAACTGGCGCCGGCCCGACGAGGACGGCTACCTGCCTGCCCCGCCGCATGATGCAACAGGACACACCTGGCACCACCCTGATGAACAGCTCTTCATGATCACCAAACACGGCACCGCGGCCCTCGTGGGCGATGACTACAAGACCCGGATGGAAGGGTTCGCCGATCAGCTGGACGATGACGAGATCCTCGCCATCCTCGCCTATATCAAGTCGACATGGCCCGACCAGATCATCGACCGCCACGACCGGATGAACGCGGCACAGGGCCAATAGGGTGCACCCCCGGCCCATGCCCGCCCGCCACATTTACTGTAACGGCAGATCAAGGCATGCCTTTGACAAGATGCCTCACTCGGTGGTGGCGTCCTCGGTCTCGCGCGTCGGCTGTTGTTCGCGCGGCGGGCGACCGATCACGTCCTTCAACTCATCCAGTTCGATGAAATTGTCGGCCTGTCGGCGCAATTCGTCGGCAATCATGGGCGGCTGGCTGCGAATGGTCGAAACCACCGAGACACGCACACCCTGCCGCTGCAGGCTCTCCACCAGTGGGCGGAAATCGCCATCGCCGGAGAACAGCACGGCGTGATCGATACGCGGCGCAAGCTCCATGGCATCGACAGTCAGTTCGATATCCATGTTCCCCTTGACCTTCCGCCGGCCATGGCTGTCGGTGTATTCCTTGGCTGGCTTGGTCACCATAGAGTAGCCATTGTAGTGCAACCAATCGACGAGCGGGCGTATCGGGGAATAGTCATCGTTCTCCAGCAGCGCGGTATAATAGAACGCGCGCAACAGCTTTCCGCGACGCATGAACTCATGCCGCAAAAGCTTGTAATCGATGTCAAACCCGAGCGCCCGAGCGGCGGCATAGAGATTCGATCCGTCGATGAACAGCGCCAGCCGTTCGTCTTTGTAGAACATCAGATTTCCTTCTCATTGCGTCCCGCCGTTGAATCCGTGAGTGTTGGGGGACAGGATGGGAAGCCTCAAATAAGTTTATCCTGAATCCCCTGCAAGCAGCTTATTATGGGAATGAGCATACTGTGACTGACAATTGCGATCAACTTTGCTTGCTCGCACTCGGCGCCAATCAGCCTCATGGCGATCGCGCTCCCGGCGAAACCCTGTGCGTGGCCCTCGATGACCTCGCGGCGCGGGGCTGCACCGTTACCGCGGTCAGCCGGTTTTTCCGCACCCCTGCATTTCCAGCAGGTTACGGGCCGGATTACATAAATGCCGCTGCTTGCCTGCAATATGGCGGCTCGCCCGACACGCTTATGGCACTGCTTCATGACGTTGAGGCAACGCACGGCCGGGCGCGATCCGAACGATGGGGGCAGCGGACGCTGGATCTCGACCTTCTGGCGATAGGCGGGCTTGTGCTGCCCGATCGCACGACGTGGCGTCACTGGCACGGCCTGCCTCCCGAAACGCAGACCCGTATCGCCCCAGCCGAGTTGATTCTTCCCCATCCAAGGCTACAGGAGCGCGCCTTCGTTCTGATACCGCTGGCCGACGTGGCACCCGGCTGGGTTCATCCCGTGCTGGGCCAGAGCGTCGCCGACATGTGCGCCGCGCTTCCACCCGAGGCCGTGGAGGAGATCGTGCCGGTCGCCGCGCCACCCGGAGGAACGGCTTAACCCGGCCGATCCGTCATCAGCGCCAGAAGCCGCCGTGCAAGATCGTGCGAGAATCCCTGTGCCGCGCGAAACGCCGCGAACCGATCGTCGCCCTCCTGCATCGCCTGATGATAGTCGATCATTCCCCGTGCGATGCTCTCGGCATCCGGCGTGATCCGGCACAGCCCCATATCGACGAGATAGGTGTAATCGGCAGGCAAGAGCGGCGTGATCGATCCCGACAGGATCGGGCGCTGCCGCGCAATCGCCTCGTAGGGGTTGTGCCCGATCCCCCCGAATAGCGTGTGCCCCATGAAAACGCCGAAGGCCATCTCGAACCATGTCCCCATCTCGCCATAGCTATCGGCGATGAAGAGCGGGTCCTCGGCCCCGGGCAGACCCTCGACCGCCCTGCGCGGCACAGTCCATCCGCGCGCCCGGGCGGTCGCCGCGATTGTTTCGCCCTGTTCTTTCCAGCGCGGCACCAGGATGAGCTTCATCCCCGGCACGGCCTGCCGCGCCCGGCAAAATGCGTCAAGCAACGTGTCGATCTCGTTGTCGGCCACCGATCCGCAGACGAACACCGGCGCATCCCCCCAACGCGCACGCATCTCTCCCAGCAGCGCGTCATCTATCCGCGGTGCGGGCGCATCCATCTTAAGATTGGGATGATGCACCACCTCGCACCCGGGCCGGACCCAGTTTCCTGCCTCCTCGACACATTCGCCGCGAAACACGTGGAGCAGATCGAAATGTGCCATCGCCCAGCGGCCCGGCACCGGCCTGCGCCCGACCAGACGCCCCAGGCGACCATTGAACTGGCCATTGACCAGCGCGACCGGAACCCCGGCCGCCGCCAGGCCGCGCAACGCATTGGGCCACATGTCGCCCTCGCCATAGATCGCCAGATCGAACCGCCAGTGATCGAGAAAGCGCCGCGTCGCGCGATAGAGGTCGAGCGGTGCAAGCATCACGATGACCCGCCCGTCGCTTTCCTCGGCAAGCCGTGCGAACACCTTCTGCCCCTCTGCCGTGCGCGTGGTGATCAGGCATGTCAGGTCCGCCGCCTCTCCAAGCAGGGCCCGCGCCAGGGTGAGGTTCGCGGTCGAATCTCCGGGACCGATGGAATGCAGCCAGACCACCCGCCCCTCCGGACGCCGGGGCATGCCGCGGGCCACCCGCTCGGGCGCGCGCTCGGCGTTCTCTTCGCCCGGCCGCGTACGGGCGCGCCTGCGCGCCAGTGCCACCGCCAGGCTTTCGGGAATGACCCGCATCAACCCGAAATAGGCGCGCAAGACCAGCCGTTCACCCCGGCCCATCGCCGCCCATCGCCGCCGCAGGCATTCTCTCTTGCCGGTTTCCGCCATTTCCCTCGCCCAAGATCACCCGGCGCGCCCGGCGACTGGACAGACCCGGGTCACGCGCCTATTAAGGCACGAACGCCTTCCTCATGCCAGACAATGCCATAGCCCATGCAGAACCGCGTTTTCGCCCTCATTCCCGCCCGCATGGAAAGCGCCCGCCTGCCCGGCAAGCCGCTGCGCAAGATTTCCGGCATCCCGATGATCGTCCATGTCGCCAAGCGCGCCGCGCTCTCGCCCCGTGTGACCAAGGCCGTGGTCTGCACCGATTCGATCGAGATCCTGATGACATGCGAGAAGTTCGGCATCGATGTCTGCCTGACTCGCTCCACCCATCAGAACGGCACCGAACGCATCGCCGAGGCGGCCGAGGTCATGGGCCTGACCGAGGATGACATCATCGTCGACGTGCAGGGCGACGAGCCCTTCGTGCGCCCAGAATATATCGAGGAAGTGGCCGATTTCACCGCCCGGACCGGCTATGGCTGCGTCGTGCCGCACCAGATGATCGACGAATACGGCAACCTCAACCGGGTCAAGATGGTCGCGCATGGCGACCGGGTGATCTATTTCTCCCGCGCCGATGTGCCCTGCCATTTCGGCGAGATGCCGCAACCGCTCAAGAAACATCTGTCGATCATCGGCTTTCGCCTGCCCGCCCTGCGGCGCTTCATCTCATCGCATCCGACGCCGCTCGAAAACACCGAGCGGATCGAACTGATGCGGCTCATCGAACTCGGTGAACCGATCGGCACTTTCCTGCAAACCGGCACCTCGCTCTCGGTCGACACGCCCGAGGATTACGAACTCGCCTGCCGCATGATGGAGCGCGACCCCCTCTATCGCGAACGCATCGAGCGTGAATGCGCATGAGCGATCCCCTGCGCCACATCTCCTTCGATCTCGACGGCACGCTGATCAACTCCTTTGCCATCATGCAACAGGCGTGGGAGGCATCAACCGAGAAGCTGCGGATCAATTGCGGCTTTGCCGAATACCGCCGCTATGTCGGCCTGCCGTTCCCCCGGATCCTGGAATTGCTGGGCCTTTCGAACTTCGAGATGGAACTCAACGAGCTCTATTTCTCTCACACCCGGCGCCTTTATGACCAGATCGACCAGATCGACGGCGCCGCCGATCTGCTCCACTGGTGCCGCACACAAGGCTTCGGCACCTCGATCATCACCTCGAAACCGCGTGCCAATTCCGAACTGATCATTGCACGCATGGGGTTTGAGGTCGATGCGCTGGTCTGTGGCGACGACCTCACCCGCGGCAAGCCGGACCCGATGGCAGCACGGATCGTGTGCGAAAAAGCCGGCACGACACCCGGCGAGATGCTCTATGTCGGCGACATGATCTTCGATTTTCAATTCGCCCTCAACGCCGGCATGCGCTTTGTGATGCTGGCCCCCGACGACGCGGCGCCATTGCCGCGAAACCTGCTCAACCAGGTTGAGCGTGTCGACACGCTTGGCGCGATCAGGGACATGGTTGGCTGACCCGGAAGGGCCGGAACGACGCCCGGCCCGGCAACGACTCTCTGCTTGCGTTTCCGGCAAAGCCGCACTATGACGTCACCTTTCGATATCCCTGCCCCAAACCAGAGGTCCCCATGGCCCGCGTAACCGTCGAAGACTGCGTTGACAAGGTTCCCAACCGGTTCGAACTCGTGATGCTCGCCGCGCACCGTGCGCGCGAACTCGCGTCCGGCGCGCCGATCACCGTCGAACGCGAGAACGACAAGAACCCCGTCGTCGCCCTGCGCGAAATCGCCGATGAAACCCAATCGGCCGAGGAACTGCGCGAACGCCTGATCGAATCGAACCAGAACCAGATCGAGGTGGACGAACCCGAGGATGACGCGATGGCGATCCTCATGGGGGCCGAGGCCGACAAGCCGGCCGAGGATGACATCTCGGAAGAACAACTGCTGCGCGCCCTCATGGAAGCCCAGGGTCAGGGCTGAAACGCCCGACCCCAACCCCGGATGCGGACCGGATGATCCCCGTAGACGATCTGATCGAACTGGTCCGCGCCTATAACCCGAAGACCGACGAGAGCCTGATTCGCGCGGCCTATGAATTCGGCAGGAGCGCACATGAGGGCCAGACCCGCCATTCCGGCGAGCCCTATTTCTCGCATCCTGTCGAGGTCGCCAAGATCCTGACCGGCCAGCGTCTCGATGACGCGACGATCATCACCGCCCTACTCCACGACACGATCGAAGACACCGGCGCCTCCTTTGTCGAGGTCGAAAAGCGGTTTGGCCGCGAGATCGCCGAACTCGTCGATGGCGTGACCAAGCTCACCAACCTGCAACTCTCGTCGACCGAAACCAAGCAGGCCGAGAATTTCCGCAAGCTCTTCATCGCCATGTCGCGCGACCTGCGGGTGATCCTTGTCAAACTCGCCGACCGGCTGCACAACATGCGCACGATCAAGGCGATGCGCCCCGACAAACAGGCCCAGAAGGCGCGCGAAACGATGGACATCTATGCCCCGCTCGCCGGTCGCATGGGGATGCAATGGATGCGCGAGGAACTCGAGGATCTCGCCTTCAAGGTGCTCAATCCCGAGGGGCGCAACTCGATCATGCGCCGCTTCGTCACCCTCCAGAAGGAAACCGGCGATGTGGTCGAACGCATCACCGGCGACATGAAAAGCGAACTGAAAAAGGCCGGGATCAGGGCCAAGGTGCTGGGCCGGGCCAAGAAGCCCTACTCGATCTGGCGCAAGATGCAGGAAAAGGAACTGTCCTTTTCCCGTCTGTCCGACATCTACGGCTTTCGCGTCCTCGTCGACAGCGAAGAGGACTGCTATGCCGCCCTTGGCGTGATCCACCGCCGCTGGCGCGCCGTGCCGGGCCGGTTCAAGGATTACATCAGCCAGCCCAAATCGAACGGTTATCGCTCGATCCACACCACCGTTTCCGGCCGCAACGGTCGCCGGGTCGAGGTTCAGATCCGCACCTGGCAGATGCATGACGTGGCCGAATCCGGCGTCGCCGCGCACTGGTCCTATCGCGATGGCGTGCCCGCCGAGAACCCGTTCGCGGTCGATCCCGCGAAATGGGTCGCCGGCCTCACCGAGCGCTTCGACAGCGAAGAGGATCACGAGGATTTTCTCGAAGCGGTCAAGCTCGAGATGTATGCCGACCAGGTGTTCTGCTTCACCCCCAAGGGCGAGGTGGTCAAACTGCCACGCGGTGCCACGCCGATCGACTTTGCCTATGCCATCCATACCCGCATCGGCGACGCCTGCGTCGGGGCCAAGGTCGACAACATGCGCGTGCCGCTCTGGACCCGGATCAAGAACGGCCAGTCGGTCGAGATCATCACCGCCGAAGGCCAGACCCCGCAGGCTACATGGCTCGACATCGCGGTGACCGGCAAGGCCAAGACCGCGATCCGCCGCAAACTGCGCGAGGTCGACCGCGAGCGTTTCATCAAGCTCGGGCGCGAACTGGCGCGGGCGGCCTTCGACCATGTCGGCAAACGCGCGACCGACAAGGCGCTTGAAACCGCGGCCCGCAATCTGCGCCTCGACGACCGCAATACCCTTCTCGCCCGGCTCGGCTCTGCCGAAATCACCGCCCGCGACGTGGTGCAGTCGGTCTATCCCGACCTTGTGCCGGACAAGTCCGAGGAAATCTCCACCGAACGCGCCGTCATCGGCCTCGGCGCCGACCGGATGATGAGCCGCGCCCCATGTTGTCAACCATTGCCCGGCGAACGCATCGTCGGCATCACCTATCGCGGCCGCGGCGTGGTGGTGCACGCGATCGATTGCGACGTGCTCTCCGGCTACGAGGATCAGCCCGCCCGCTGGCTCGACCTGCACTGGCAGCCCGGCCGCCACCCCGCGGTCTATGCGGTGACCCTTGAAATGACCATCGGCAACGACGCCGGGGTCCTGGGCCGGGTTTGCACCTTGATCGGCGAGCAGAAGGCCAATATCTCCGACCTGCGGTTTGTTGACCGCAAACCCGATTTTTTTCGCCTGCTGATTGACGTCGAACTGAGCGATGCCGAACATCTTCACCGCGTCACTTCGGTTCTCGAAGCCGATAGCGACGTCGCTGCCGTAAGCCGCCACCGTGATCCCCAACACGCCGGCCAGCGCATCGCACAGTCCTGAACCCCCGCCGCTCCGCGGGCGGCCCCGATCCGGGCATCAAGGAAAGGAGAGAAGACCATTGGTCTTTAGACGACGCGACAAACGGCCCATCTGGAAAATCGTGGCGGAATTCTTCTTTCCACGTGGCGGATGGTGGCGCGCGGCGCAATATGTCCGTCACCGCCTGCACAGGTTGCCCGATCCGCCGCACAAGATCGCCCGCGGGATCTGGGCCGGGGTCTTTGTCGCCTTCACGCCGTTTTACGGGCTGCATTTCGTCATGTCGATTATCCTCGCACGGCTGATGCAGGGCAATATCGTGGCCGCGCTTCTTGCCACGTTCTTCGGAAACCCGCTGACCTATATTCCGATCGCGATGGTATCGCTCGGCACCGGTCACTGGCTGTTGGGAACCGAATTCGACCCCGAGAGGGCGGAACGCTCGCTCGCCGGAAAGTTCACCGATGCATGGACCGATCTGTGGCACAACATCATTGCGATTTTCACCGGGGCCCCGCAGAACTGGAGCAACCTTTCGGTATTCCATGACGAGGTGTTCTTTCCCTACCTGATCGGCGGCATCATCCCCGGCATCATCGCCGCCTCGATCTGCTATTATCTCGCCGTGCCGGTCATCCGCGCCTATCAGAACCGCCGCAAGGGGCTGTTGAAGGACAAACTCGAGTCGATCAAGCGCAAGCACGACGAAGCCAAGACGAGGGACAGCACAACCGGCGAATGATGCGTCCGGACCCGCAAGGCGGCATGCCCCTCAATATCCGATTCACCCTCGTGCCCAAAATCATTACCTTGGCGTCAAAGTTCGAGGGAATCATCGCATGACACAACCGGGCAACCTCCGCCTCGGCGTGAATATCGACCACGTCGCCACCGTCCGCAACGCCCGCGGCAGCGCCTATCCCGACCCGCTGCGCGCCGCCAAACTGGCCGAAGAGGCCGGGGCCGACGGCATCACCGCGCATCTGCGCGAAGACCGTCGCCATATCGGCGACGCCGACATCGAGGCGTTGATGGCCGGCCTCTCAGTGCCGCTCAACTTCGAGATGGCCGCCACCAATGAGATGCAGAAGATCGCGCTGCGCCACGTGCCGCACGCCGTGTGCATCGTGCCCGAAAAGCGCGAGGAACGCACCACCGAGGGCGGGCTCGAAGTCGCGCGCGAGGAAAACCGCCTCGCCCATTACATTGCCCCCTTGCGCGAGGCCGGCTGCCGGGTCTCGCTTTTCATCGCCGCCGATATCGCACAGGTCGAGGCCGCCGCACGAATCGGCGCACAGGTGGTCGAGCTGCACACCGGCGCCTATTGCGACCTGCATGCCGAAGGCAGGTTCGACGAACGTGACGCCGAATGCGACCGCCTGCGCGAGATGTCGGCGCACGCCCAGTCCCTCGGACTCGAGGTTCATGCCGGGCACGGCCTGACTTTCGACACCGTGAAACCCATCGCCGCCTTTCCAGAAGTCATGGAACTCAACATCGGCCATTTCCTGATCGCCGAGTCGATCTTCATCGGCCTGCCCGCGGCGATTACCGAAATGCGCCGCTTGATGGACGAGGCGCGCGCGTGATCCTCGGCATCGGCACGGACCTTGCCAACATAGACCGCATCGCGCGCACCCTCGACCGGTTCGGCGACCGGTTCCGCAACCGCGTCTTCACCGAGACCGAGCAGCGCAAGGCCGAGCGCCGCCGCGACACCCCCGGCACCTACGCCAAGCGATGGGCCGCCAAGGAAGCCTGCTCAAAGGCGCTCGGAACCGGGTTGCGCATGGGCATCGCGTGGAAGGACATGGCGGTCTCGAACATCTCGACCGGGCAGCCCGTCATGCATGTCACCGGCTGGGCGCGCGACCGGCTCGACGAGATGACCCCACCGGGGCATGAGGCGATCATCCACGTCACCCTCACCGACGATCACCCTTGGGCGCAGGCGTTCGTCCTGATCGAGGCCCGGCCCGTCGAGGATGCCACGCAGGTCAACGCACCGATGCGGCCCGCACACTGACCCCGGCATAGCTCGGATCTCGGACCGGGGCATCCTCGCCCCGGTCGGTACCCTGCATAGCCTTCAGCGGCCGGGGCGTTAACCTCGCGGTTCACGGCGCCGGCTCGCGTTCCCGACAGCCGGGCGGCAGCCGGCCGGTGCACGCATTTCACCCCCCGATTCGATGCCATTGGGTCATGTTAACCCGGCTTTCCGCGGATGGCCTTGACACCCCCGCCCCCGCCCCGCATGAAGCGACCACAACGCTACCCAGGAGGTCCGCCCATGGGCGAGAAGAGCAGTTTCGCAGGATCGGTGATCGAGACGGTCAAGACGATCGTATATGCACTTCTCATTGCCGGGATCTTCCGGACGCTGTTCTTTCAGCCCTTCTGGATTCCGTCCGGTTCGATGAAGGACACGCTGCTGGTCGGTGATTTTTTGTTCGTGAATAAAATGGCTTACGGTTATTCCTATGCGTCCTGCCCATCGATCCGCATCGCCATCATCGGTCTCGACATCGACGCCGAAGACATCTGTGGCTGGATGACATCCGACAATTCCCGCATCTGGGGCGGCGAACCCCAGCGCGGCGATGTCGTCGTGTTCCGCCACCCGGTCACGGGTTCGGACTATATCAAGCGCCTGATCGGCCTGCCAGGCGACAGTATCCAGATGCAGGATGGGCAGCTTGTCCTCAACGGCGAACCCGTCCCCACCGAGCCCGCCGGCACCTTCACCGAAAAATTCGAACCCCAAGGCCCCGAAGGTCGCACCCCCCGCTGTGAAAACGCCCCGGTCGGCAGAGGTGGAAATTGTGAGAAATCAAGATATTGGGAAACCCTGCCGGGTGGCATCAAACACGCGATCCTGAACGTCACCATGCAAGGATCGGACAATACCGGCGTCTATACCGTGCCTGATGGGCATTACTTCTTCCTCGGCGACAACCGCGACAATTCCACCGACAGCCGTGTCGCCCAGACCGCGGGCGGCGTTGGCTACGTGCCCTACGAAGACCTCATTGGCCGTGCCGACCGGGTCATGTTCTCTTCGGCCGGTCGCTCGATGTTGTTTTTCTGGACCTGGCGCTCCGATCGGTATTTCAAGGCGATCGAGTGATCGCCGCGTTGCGCATCTGGACAGCGCCCCGCATTCGCTCCATTTAGGGCCTGTCATGAAACTCGCACGCGACATTAAGGAGTTTGAAACCCGGCTCGGCCACACTTTCGCCGATCCCGGGCTCTTGGTCCGAGCGCTCACGCATGCCTCGATTTCATCACCCACGCGCGGTGACAATCAACGGCTTGAGTTTCTTGGGGATCGTGTGCTGGGCCTCGTCATGGCCGAAGCCGTCCTCGATCACGACCCGGAAGCGACCGAGGGCCAACTTGCCCCGCGCTTCAACGCACTGGTGCGCAAGGAAACCTGCGCAGAGATCGCGCGCGAGATCGACATCGGCGCGGTGCTCAAGATCGGTCGTTCCGAAATGATGACCGGTGGCCGCCGCAAGACCGCCCTTCTGGGTGATGCCATGGAGGCGGTGATCGCCGCCGTCTATCGAGACGGTGGATTTGTCGCTGCACGTGATCTGATCCTGAGACTCTGGGGGGAAAGAATAGATTCGGTCGACACCGATGCGCGCGATGCCAAGACGGCGCTTCAGGAATGGGCCCAGGCGCGCCGGCAGCAACCGCCTGTCTACAGCGAGTTGAAACGCGAAGGCCCCGATCACGCCCCGATCTTCACCATAGAAGCCCAGCTCGCGACCGGAGAGGCCGCCCGTGCTACTGCCAATTCCAAGCGCGCCGCCGAACAGGCCGCCGCGAAGGCCCTTCTGGACAAGGTAGAATCATGACCACACATTGCGGCTTCGTGGCCCTGATCGGGGAACCCAACGCGGGCAAATCGACACTGACCAACCACATGGTTGGCGCCAAGGTCTCGATTGTCACCCACAAGGTTCAGACTACCCGCGCCCGTATTCGCGGCGTGGCGATCGAGGGCGATGCCCAGATCGTGTTTGTCGACACGCCCGGTCTCTTCCAGCCGCGCCGCAGGCTGGATCGCGCCATGGTCGCCGCCGCATGGGGCGGGGCCGCGGATGCGGACATCATCGTGTTGCTGGTCGAGGCGCATCGCGGCATAACCGAAGGTGTGGAACGGATCATCCAGGGGTTGAAGGATCTGCCCCAGTCCCGCCATGTGGCCCTTGCCATCAACAAGATCGACCGCGTCGAGGCGCCGAAACTCCTCGAACTCACAAAAGAACTCAACGACCGTTTCGCATTCGAGAAGACCTTCCTGATTTCCGCCGAAAAGGGCTATGGCACGCAGGACCTGCGCACTTGGCTCTCAGCAACTTTGCCCGAAGGTCCGTGGCTCTATCCGGAGGACCAGATCGCAGACCTGCCGATGCGCATGATCGCGGCAGAGATCACCCGCGAGAAACTCACCCTGCGCCTGCACCAGGAACTGCCCTACCAGTTGACCGTAGAGACCGAGAACTGGGAGGAACGCAAGGATGGCTCAGCCCGCATAGACCAGGTGATCTATGTCATGCGCGACGGCCACAAGGGAATCATTCTCGGCAAGAAGGGCGAAACCATCAAGGCGATCTCGAAGCTCGCCCGCGAAGAACTCGAAGAGTTTCTCGGTCGCCGCATCCACTTGTTCTTGCAGGTCAAGGTGCGCCCACATTGGCTTGAGGAAAGCGAACGCTATTCGGAAATGGGACTCGAATTCAAAGATGGGAACTGACCTGTCGCTTGACCTGATCCGACAGCGCCCCGGACCCTTGTCCCACAGCGGGCGCACGAAAACCAGGGGCGTGCTCCCCGCTTGCGTGTCGCCATGAGCCGGCTGACTGCCCAATTCTGGGTCCATGCCTATCTTGCCCGGTTGCGGCTCCATGACATCCCCGCTTTCGTTACAGCACATGGCGATGACACATCGGGCGCGGTGCTGGTCAAGCTCAACACGCTCGATGGTCAGGCACGTGCCTATCATCGCACCTTCGACCCGATGACCGGCGCCCGCCACTGGGATCTTCTCGCTGACGGTGCCGAAACGGACATAGAGGCATCAATAGCCAAGCAACGCAGCTTTGACCCCGATCTGTGGGTTGTCGAGGTCGAGGACCGCGAAGGCCGCCATCTGCTGGACGAACCGGGTTTGTCAGATTGATCCTGCCAGACCCTGTAACGCGGCGTCAGGCCCAGTGACGTGACGGCCAAACTCTTATGCACTGTTGCTCAACTGCCTCCCTTGCAGGCATATTGAAGACTGTGCCGAGGTGATCATCACGGCACAGGAGGAAAATCAGGAAAGAGAAGTGCAATGAGCGATCAGGTCACCCTCACGCGCGACGGCGATATTGCAGTGGTCACCGTCGACAACCCGCCAGTCAACGCGCTCGGCGCCGCCGTGCGGCAGGGTCTGTCCAAGGCGATGGAAGAGATCGACGCCGACGACGCAATCAAGGCCGCGATCATAATCGGGGCCGGCCGCACCTTTCCTGCCGGGGCTGACATTCGCGAATTCGGTCAACCGCCGCAACCGCCCGGTCTCTCCGAGGTGTGTATGCGAATCGAGGATACAACCAAACCGGTCATTGCCGCGATACACGGTACAGCGCTTGGTGGGGGCCTCGAAGTCTCGCTTGGCGCTCATTACCGTATCAGTGATCCCAAGGGCCGCGTCGGCCTGCCCGAGGTGTTGATCGGTGTTCTTCCCGGCGCAGGCGGCACGATTCGTCTGCCCCGCATAGCGGGCATCGAGGCCGCGCTAGACATCATGATCTCGGGTCGCCAGGTCAGTGCGCAGGAGGCCAAGTCGCTGGGAATTGTCGACCGCCTGGCCGATGGCGATCTGCTGGACAGCGCCAAGGCCTTTGCACGCGAGTTGATCGCCGAAGGCGCAGGCCCGCGCAAGACATCCGAACGCAGTGAAGGACTGGGAACGGATGAGGAAAACGCCGCGGCCATCGAGGCCGCTCGCAAGGGTATCGTCAAGAAGGCCAAGGGGCTGTTTTCGCCCGCCCGCATGGTCGATTCCGTTGAATACTCTCTCAATCATTCCCTGCAAGACGCCTCGAATTACGAGCGCGATTGCTTCATGGAATGCCTGGAAACACCGCAACAAAAGAGCCTTGTCCACGCCTTCTTCGCCGAACGTGCCAGCGCCAAGGTACCCGAGAACGGCCGCGCCGATCCGCGTCCGCTCAACAAGATCGGGGTCATCGGCGGAGGCACCATGGGGGCAGGCATCACCGTGGCCGCGCTCAATGCCGGGTTTTCGGTCACCATGGTCGAGCGTGACGAGGAAAGCATCGCGCGCGGCAAGCAGAATGTCGAAAAGGTCTATGCCCGCGATGTCGAGAAGGGCCGCAAGACAGAAGAACAGAAGGCCGCGATCATGGCGCGCTATACGCCGTCGACTTCTTATGATGATCTTTCCGATGCCGACCTGATCATCGAGGCCGTATTCGAGAACATGGATGTCAAGAAAGAGGTGTTCGCGGCGCTCGACAAGGTGGCCAAACCCGGCGCCGTTCTGGCCTCGAACACGTCCTACCTCAATATCGACGAGATCGCGTCGGCCACGTCGCGGCCCGAGGACGTGATCGGGCTGCATTTCTTCTCACCGGCCAATATCATGCGGCTGCTGGAGATCGTTATCCCCACAAAAGCGTCGGATGACGCCATCGCCACCGGCTTCGACCTGGCCAAGAAGATGAAGAAGGTGCCGGTGCGGGCTGGCCTGTGCGACGGCTTTATCGGAAACCGGATCCTCGGCAAATACGCCACCGCCGCAGCTTACATGGTCGAAGACGGGGCCTCGCCCTACAAGGTTGACGAGGCGCTGGTGAATTTCGGCTACCCGATGGGGATTCACGCGATGGCCGACCTCGCTGGCCTCGATATTGGTTGGTCCAACCGCAAGAACAAGGCCGCGACACGCTCGAATGACGAACGCTACAGCGGCACCATCGCCGACAGGCTGTGCGAAAACGGCTGGTTCGGGCAAAAGACCGGCAAAGGCTGGTACATCTACAAGGAAGGTGATCGCCGAGGCACCCCCAATCCGGACGCCGAAAAGATCATCGACGAGGCGCGTCGCGATCTTGGCATCACACCGCGCGAGTTCACCGAGGAAGAGATCATCCGCCGCTATCTTGCCGCGATGATCAACGAAGGCGCCAAGGTTCTCGAAGAGGGCATCGCACTCAAACCCTCGGATATCGACGTGACCTTCCTCTTCGGCTACGGCTTTCCGCGCTACCGCGGCGGGCCGATGAAATATGCCGACATGTATGGCCTGGAAAATGTCCTGAAAGATCTGCGCGAATTCGAGAAGGAAGATCCCAAGTTCTGGAAACCGGCGCAACTCATCATCGAAATGGTCGAAAATGGCGAAAGCTTTGACGACCTCAACAAGCGCGCTGCAAGCTGAGGAGGCCGGTATGGATCTCAATTTCACACAGGAAGAAATCGAATTCCGCGACGAAGTGCGCGGCTGGCTGGCCAAGAACCTGCCCAGGGATCTTGCGCGCAAGGTTCGAAGCGAGTCGCATCTGACCAAGGATGACATGCTGCGCTGGCAACTCATCCTGCACGAAAAGGGATGGCTCACCTATTCATGGCCGGCCGAGTTCGGCGGCACCGGCTGGGGCCCGGTCAAGCAGTTCATCTTCGAGGAAGAGATGGCCTATGCCTGCGCACCCCGGCTGCTGCCATTCGGGCTCAGGATGCTGGGTCCGGTGCTGATGAAATTCGGCACGAAGGAACAGCAGGACTATTACCTGCCGCGGATGTGCGACGGCACCCATTGGTGGTGCCAGGGCTATTCCGAGCCGGGCGCCGGGTCGGACCTGGCCAGCCTCAAGACCGCCGCGGTGCGCGAGGGCGATCACTACATCGTCAACGGCCAGAAGACATGGACGACGCTGGGCCAGCATGCCGACTGGATCTTCTGCCTCGTGCGCACCTCGACAGAGGGCAAGCCGCAAGAGGGGATTTCCTTCCTGCTGATCGACATGAAGAGCCCCGGCATCGAGGTCCGCCCGATCCAGACGATCGACGGCGGCCGCGAGGTCAACGAGGTCTGGTTCAGCGATGTGAAAGTCCCCGTCGAAAACCTCGTGGGCGAGGAGAACAAGGGCTGGACCTATGCCAAGTATCTGCTGACGCATGAGCGCACCAATATCGCCGGCGTGGGCAAGTCCAATCAGGAGCTTGCCCGGCTCAAGGAACTGGCCTCCAGCCAGAAACGCAACGGTAAAGCATTGGCCGAAGACCCGCATTTTGCCGCCCGCATGGCCCGGGTCGAGATCGACCTGATGAACATGGAAATCACCAACCTGCGGGTTCTGGCACAGGCCGAGGCCGGTGGCGCACCTGGGCCGGAGAGCTCGATGCTCAAGATCCTAGGCACGGAGATCGAACAGGAACTGACGGATTTGACCCGCCGCGCCCTTGGCCGCAGCGCACAGGCGCTCGTCCCCGAGGCGGACGATCCCGGGTTCAATGGTCCCTATGTCGCACCAGAAGGGTTCCAGAACGCGTCGGGTGTCTATTTCAACCACCGCAAGACCACGATCTATGGCGGATCGACCGAGATTCAGAAGAACATCATCAACAAGATGATTGTCGGGCTCTGAAGGGGGCAACACATGGAATTCATCCACACCGATACCCGCCGGATGCTGGCCGACACGATCGACCGTTACCTGCGGGACAAATACCCGCTTACCGCCCGTGTCGAGGCCGGCAATGGCGAACCGGGCTTCCAGCCCGCGCAATACGAGGCGCTGGCCGAGCTTGGTGTCATCGCCGCGCTGTTCCCCGAGGATCAGGGCGGGTTCGGCGGCGAGGGTTTCGACATTGCCGTGGTGTTCGAGGAAATGGGCAAGCGGCTGGTGAATGAGCCGGTGATGGACAACGCGCTGGTCCCCGGGCCAATCCTTGCCGCCGCGGGCCTTTCGGACGCGGTCGAGAACATCATCGCGGGTACCGCGCGATATGCGCTTGCCGCCGAAGAGCCACAGGCGCTTTATGACCTCACCGATGTCGAGACCCGGGCCGAAGCCAACGGCGACGGGTGGGTGCTCACCGGTGCGAAGTCGGTTGTGAAATATGCCCCAGGCTGTGACGGTTTCATCGTTTCGGCGCGCACCGACAAGGGTATGTCGCTTTTCCTGGTCGCTCCCCATCAGGTGAGACTGCGCGACTATGCCACCTTCGACGGCGGCCGGGCCTCCGAGCTTTCGCTTGAGGGCGCCGAGGGCCAGTTGCTGGGCCAGGAGGGTACGGGTGCAGAGATGTTGCAGGAGGCGGCCGACCGCGCCGTTCTGGCGCTCTCGGCCGAGGCGCTGGGCATCATGCAGACGATCCGCGAGATGACCATCGAATACCTGCGCACCCGGAAACAGTTCGGTGTGGTGATCGGCAAGTTCCAGGCGCTGCAACATCGCATGGCAGAAATGCTGCTTGAGATCGAACAGGCGCGCAGCGCGGTGATCAACGCGGCCAATGCGATGGCGCTTGCGGGTCCGGAACGCGCCCGGATCATCGCCGCCGCGAAATACTCGATCGGGCGGATCGGGCGGCTTGTGGCCGAGGAATCGATCCAGATGCATGGCGGTATCGCGATGACATGGGAATACGACCTGGGCCATTTCGCCAAGCGTCTCGTGATGATCGACCATGAATGGGGCGATCAGGATTTCCACCTGGCCCGTTTCATCGAACAGGGCCGCGCCGCTTGACGACAGCGTCGGTCGGGGTCGTCCAGTCTCTGACCGGCCGCACTTGCCTCGGCGCGTGAAAGGCGCCACCTTGCGGCGGGGGGAGGCCATCGCATATGATCGAGAAACTTGAGGCCATTGTCGGCGCGTCCAATGTTCTGACCGGTGCGGATGTGGGCCGGTATTCCCACGATTTCACGCGGTCCTACACCTGGACTCCGCTTGCCGTCGTGCGGCCCGGATCGACAGCGGAAGTCTCGGACATCGTGAAACTCGCCAATGAAACGCGCACGCCCGTGGTCCCGGTTTCGGGGAATACCGGGCTGGCCGGGGGCGCGCAAGCCGAGGGCGCGATCATGATCTCGCTCGAACGGATGAACCGGATCCGGGAGATCCGTCCCAAGGCGCGGCTCGCAATTGTCGAGGCTGGGGTGATCCTGTCGGACATCCGCGCGGCAGCCGAAGAGCAAGGGCTTGTCTTTCCACTCACCTTCGGGGCGCAAGGCAGCGCGATGATCGGTGGTAACCTGTCAACCAATGCGGGCGGATCGAACGTGCTGCGCCATGGCAATACTCGCGACCTGGTTCTGGGCATCGAGGCGGTTCTGCCTGACGGCTCGGTGATGGATCTCATGTCGGAACTGCACAAGGACAATTCCGGCTACAACCTCAAACACTTGATGATCGGCGCCGAAGGCACGCTGGGCATCATCACCGGTGCGGTGCTGAAACTGGTGCCCAAACCACGCGCCTATGCCACCGCCATGGTGGCCGCGCCCTCACTCGACGGGGCGCTGATCCTGCTCAACAGACTGCAGGAAGCCACCGGCGGTGCGGTCGAGGCCTTTGAATACATGCCGCGCAGCTATGTCGAACAGCATCTCAAGATCGTGAAGGGCGCGCGCGAGCCTTTCGACACGCCCCATGAGGTCAATATCCTCGTCGAGGTCGGTGCCACGTCACCGCGCGACGCCAATCCCGGACCGGATGGGCGCGCACCTGTTGCGTCGTACCTGGAAAGCGTGCTTGAAGACCTGTTCGAGCAGGGCGCGGTTCTGGATGCAGTGGTGGCCGTGAACGAGGCCCAGCGCCGCGAGATGTGGGCGCGGCGCGAGGCGGCGGCCGAGGTGACCCTGTCGCGGCTACCGATCCAGAACAACGATATCGCGGTTCCGCTCGACAAGGTGGCCACCTTTCTCGAACGCGCCGATACCATGATCGCCTGCGTGGATCCCGGTGCGCAGCCGATGGTGGTGTCGCATCTGGGCGATGGCAACGTGCATTATGCGATCTGGCCAAAAACGCAGGACCCGGAAACGATGAATCGCCTCATGGAAGGGGTCGAGGAGATCGTCCTTGATCTCGGCGGAAGTTTTTCGGCAGAACACGGAATCGGCACTGCGAAACTGCCTTCCATGGCGCGGCGCAAGAACAAGGTGGCAATGGCTACGATGCGGGCGATCAAGGCGGCACTTGATCCCAATGGGATCATGAACCCGGGGAAAGTGCTACCCGTCGACTGATACTCCTTATCGGACCTCAACCCATGCACCGATTTCCCTTTGCAACCTGCATGCACGTGCTGCGACCGAGCATCATTCCCAAGAACGAATGATGGTCTGGGCTCAGTCCCTTTGGAAGCGCACGACAAAACCCTTGTCATCAGCATGCGGGCCCGTGTTGCGTGGCCCATATATCGACACCTCGATCCGCTCGAAAGAGGCAAGACGCGGGCGCAGCATCGCAAAGGCATCGGCAAAACCTTCGCTTTGCCAATGACGGACATTGACCGAAATCACGCCATATCCGCCCGGAGCCAGAATGCGCAGCACCTCATCGAGCGCGGCAGGCCCGACATGGCCGGTGGTGAAGGTCCCCGCACTCACGACGCTGCAATACGCGCCGTCCGCCACGTTCAGCCGTCCTGTCAGATCACCTTCGAAAAGCTGCCGATACACCTGTTTGCGTGCGGCAACTGCCAGCATTTCGGGAGAAATGTCGGTGCCGTCGACCGGTGTCACCTGCCCTTCGAGCAAGAGACCCATAACGCCCGTTCCCGCACCGAGATCGAGTACCGGACCCTTGGGATGAGCCGCCAGAAACACGCGCGCCACGTGCTGGGGCAGACGGTAATCCATCTCGTCGACGAAATCGCTGTCATAGCTATCCGCCCAGCTGCGGTAAAGTCGCTGACTGTCTTCAGGCGTGCGCAGAGCATAGGCAGCATCGAGGTCGGGGGCATCATCCGGGCCAGGTCGAGCATCATCGTTCATGTTGCCAGCCAAGCCCATCCTTGCCCGACATTCAAGGGCCCCCTTCCGCTGGAGCGCAATGCCTCGGAGTGACCGGCAAAGCGAAAATCGGTGGCGACCCTCGCACTCATCGCTCCTTAGCGCATCCCACCGATTTGAGCCAAACGCATGACGACCTTGAATTCTGTGACCATCCAGTCCTCGGTGAGCGTGGTCAAATCGACACTCACTAAATCAAGTTCACCGAACCCGCGCCAAAACCAAGCGGCCCATCACATAAAGCCCCCGGCGAAACCGGACGCCGGAAAAGACCTTTCACACAACCAGTAAGACGGTGGCAGAAAGCGGAAGGTTCCGACCGTCAGGGGATTCGTTCGCGCTGTCCATGCTTTCGGCAACCGCCTCGAGCACACGTTCGATCTTCAGGTGCGCCATGTACGTCGCCCACCGAAATCCAACTCCGAACAGGCCGCAAGGCCCCGGCTTGCCAGACCTCGCCGAGGTCGGGTTGCCCCTCAACCGGTCGCGGGGTATGGCTCAGGACCATGAACAATGTCATGGACAATTATGACCCACCGCAAGACCCACCCGAGATCCTGCATGAAGATCAGGCGTTGATCGTGGTCAACAAACCTGCCGGCCTCCTGTCAGTGCCGGGCAAGGGTGCGCACTTGGCCGATTGTCTTCTCGCCCGTGTCGTCGCCCGTTTTCCCACGGCACTGTTGGTTCACCGTCTCGATCGCGACACATCCGGCGTCATGGTCTTTGCCGCCACCCCCCATGCACAGCGCCACCTTGGCCTGCAATTCGAAAAACGGCAGACCAAAAAGACCTACGTCACGCGGGTTCACGGTCGGATCGATGCGCGCGAAGGGATGATCGACTTGCCACTTATTGTCGATTGGCCCAACCGTCCACGCCAGATGGTCTGCCATGCGACTGGCAAGCAAGCCATCACCAACTACAAGGTTATCCGCAGCGACGCATGCGAAAGCCGGGTACGCCTCTTTCCTCGCACCGGGCGCAGCCATCAATTGCGCGTACACATGGCTGCACTCGGTCACCCCATCCTTGGCGATCCTTTCTATTCCGACAATGCCGATGAGTATCCGCGCATGATGCTACATGCCGAGGAACTGCGCCTTCGTCACCCCGAAGGTGGCCGGGGCATGCGGTTCCACGCACGGACTCCGTTCTGAAGGTCAGACCAGATGCGCCGGATCATGCGGCGCGTTGCTGCATCAGCGTGACAGCTTCGAAGGGTCGCAGCATCGGATAGCTCGATTTGGAATGCTCCGGCAGCAACGTGCGGTCGATCTCCGCCAATACACTCTGCGCCAATTGCGCGGGCTTGCGCCGCAACCTTCCGATGTAGAGGCTCTCGATCGGACAGCCGGCACCAATCATGGATTCGTGCCGCGGCAGGATCACCTGGCAATAGGTCACGGTTGGCGGCCCACTGAGACTGATTGCAGAAATCCCGTTGACCAGATGCCGCGCCGGTACCAAGACCGCCTCGCGGCCAAAGATATACTCGACCTCTGGCCCGCCCACGACCAACCGCTGGTCCGGGGCCACAACGATGTCGTGGCGCAAGCCGAAATACGGTGCGCGCAGCCGCACGGGGCGGAACGATCCACGTGCCGGCACGGTGCGCCGCACCGCGTGCAGGACCGGCACGAGACCGGCCTCCAAGGTCTCGACCAGATCCCCGCGCCGCAGATCCCCTACCGATACATAGCGATCTGACCCGAGGACAGGCACATCACCACCAAGGCTCGGGGTCGGTCCGACGGGTTCAACCCGGTCGGAAACGGCAAAGAACTCGACATCCCGATCCATCAGACGACGCCCCGGCTCCCGCGTCATCGCATGCACATCCGCGACTCGCATGGCGCGTGGCCGCTCCAGCATGAGTTTGACCATCTTGCCGTGTTCCGGCCGCTCGATCGCCAACCGTCCACTGCCCAGCATCAGATCCCAGCTATAGCTGATGCGCAGAAGGTCTGCGCGGTCCTGTGCATCGTGATCAAGCGTCGCGTGGAACGCCTCGCCATTCTCTGCCATGACCAGCACCACGCCCCCCCCCGGGATCGCCTGCACCGAAAGCTTGAAGTCTCCACAATGATAGCTTTCAAAGGCCAGAAGGGTTTGCGGCCTGCCATCTGGCGACAGACGAGTTTCGATCATCAATGTGCCGCGAGGCAATGGTCCATCCCGCCCGCCTCGTGGCGCGCGAAAATTCGTCGTTTCGCTGTCTGCGATCGCAAACCACCCCATGGACGGCCTCATGCGACCCGGCCGGATGCAGCACCCATTCGGGTGAGAAGCTCGGCCTCGAAACGGCGCAAGGCCGGGCGCGCACTGGGGCCATATCCAGCTCCCGTCACAGGATCCATCTCGGGGAAAAGTGCATGAATCTCCGCGACCATTTCGGCTTCGAGGCTACGCGACGTTTGCGGGCCGGGATGAAAACTTTCGCTCGCAAGCCCGTCGGAATAAACCACCTGATGATCGTCAAACAGAAGATGCAGATATTCGACCGAGCCACCATAGACCGGGCGCACCGTTCGATCATTGACGAGATCACGCGCGGCAACGAGAACTTCGGCCTCGCCAAACAACAATTCGGAAACGCAATCACGCACAAGAATCCGATGCAGCGGCGACACCGCCACCGCACCATGCTGCCCGAACGTGTTGGGCGCGATATAGATCGGCGCGAACTTGCCTTTGGCCTCAACCCGGCGGCGCCCTATCCAGCGCAAGGGCTGCGGGCCGTGGTCTTGCGTCAACACTAGTTCACCAGGTTCGAGAAACTCGACTTGGCGTGGGCCATCGACGGTCTCGATGCGCGTGCCTGCCACGAAACAGGGCACCGACTCGACCAGAACGAACCCGGTGTCATCCTCCGTCCCATTGGTTGCCGTGTAGGTAAAATTGAAGTCTTCGTCGTCGCCATCTCCGACCAGCGTTATCTTTCCGTTCGCATTGAGTGTTACAGTCTGGCCCGTGTTGAGCGTGACCGTATCACCCGCTCCGACCGAATTCCCGTTGATATGTGTAATTGACAAGGTGCCGCCGGCAGCGTTCTCGTCATTGGCCAGAACGTCCAGTGTCTTGGTCTGATCTCCTGTCAGGTGAGCCATGTCATCATTGGCAATAAGGGCAGTTTGCACCGAACCACCAGCAATCAGCAGATTGGAATCATAAGATGAATCCCCGACATCCGCGATCCCGATCCGAATCGAGTTCACCTCGTCTGCCGTGACTGGCGTGGTCAGCGTCATGGTGACGGTGAACCCATCCATCTCGGTGTTGTGTTGGCTCTGGGTATTGTCGTTGTAGAGATTCTGGTTGATCCCGCCGACAAGGTTGCCCGGGTTGGCCGCCCCGACCGCAGTTTCTACAAGAACGCCATTCACCCAGACCCCCACGAAATCCTGAAACTGCGAATTGGAATATTCAGGAAACTCGTCCGAGGAAAAGACGAACTGCATCGTCATCGTGTCCCCGTCAGGAACGAAATCCACATCCAGCCACGACGCATCATAAGTTCGCGCGCCCGCGGCCTCGTTGAACCAACTGTTGTCGTTTGGACCGCTCGTGTCGGTCGAGGTGTTCGTGCTCTGGTTCGCTTCAGTGGGTCCTCCACCCTGCCACCACGGGCGCGTTCCCGCCGCATTGGTGAAATCCTCCGCCCGCCCCGTCGAGAGGATCACACCCTCATCCCCGGGCGTCACGTCGGGCGAGACCGTGTCACCTTCCGAATAGATGCCCGACGACCGCCAGTCGCCAGTGTAAGAAGCATTCACGACCGTGGCACCGTCGCCAAAGATTTTCTGCGCCATCTGCATGGCGGATGCATTGGTGTTGATCGGAAGCTCGGACGCCGCAACCATGACCTGCTCACCTCGCTTATTCTGAGGCAGGCCATCCATTTCAGTCACGATACAGCGCGACCCCAATCAAGGGTCAGCACTGTTCATTCCTGCTCGGCGGGGCGTTTATGCCCTCTTGCCGCAACCTGCCTCGGTTTATTGTTAAATTCAGTATAACACGGAACAATTGGACCTGTTAAGCTCCTCATTTCGCATAACTTCCACTAGGCTCCACCCAAAGCGTCATTTCCGCCACATTTGCACCCGGGAATGGTCCGGTTTAAGGCTTGCGCAAAAGTTGTCGAAAATCAGGCTTGCCTCATGACCCAACAGCTCGACCCCATCCACCTGACCCAAAGCCTCATCCGCTGCAAATCCGTCACCCCCGAGGAGGGCGGTGCGCTCGTGCTCCTCGAGGCATTGCTGAGCAAGGCGGGTTTTGACTGCACCCGCGTGGATCGCGGCGGGGTGGCCAATCTCTTCGCCAGATGGGGGGCCAAAGGCCATGTCCGAACCTTCGGCTTCAACGGCCATACCGATGTCGTGCCACCGGGCGACGTGGCGGCATGGACCCACGCGCCCTTCTCGGGCGACCTGGAAAACGGTGTCCTCTGGGGGCGTGGCGCGACCGACATGAAATCGGGCGTCGCCGCCTTTGTTGCCGCCGCGGTGGATTTCGTCCGCACCACCCCGCCCGACGGCTCGGTTGTTCTGGCCATCACCGGCGATGAAGAGGGCGACGCCGTGGACGGCACCACCGCACTGCTCGACTGGATGGAAGAGACCGGCGAAGCGATGTCGGCCTGCCTTGTGGGGGAGCCCACTTGCCCTGAAAACATGGGCGATATGATCAAGATCGGGCGGCGGGGGTCGATGACGGGGTGGTTTCGGGTGACGGGGATACAGGGGCATTCCGCCTATCCGCACCGGGCGAAGAACCCCCTGCCCGCGCTGGCGCGGCTCATTGACCGGCTGGCCAGCCATGAGCTGGACGAGGGCAGCGAACATTTCGATGCCTCGACACTGGCGGTGGTGACGATGGACACGGGCAACCCCGCCACCAACGTGATCCCGGCCGAATGCACCGCCGCCGTCAACATCCGCTTCAACGACCTGCATTCGGGCGCATCCCTGTCGCGCTGGCTTGAGGAAGAGGCCGATCGCGCAGCGACAGAATTCGGCGTGGGCATTGAATTGAAAGTGAAAATTTCGGGTGAGAGCTTCCTCACGCCCCCCGGGCCGCTCTCGGATCTGGTGACGCGGGCGGTGGAGGCGGAGACCGGGCGGACCCCGGTTCTTTCGACATCCGGAGGAACGTCGGATGCGCGGTTCGTCAAGGATCATTGCCCGGTGGTGGAGTTCGGGCTGGTCGGCAAGACCATGCACCAGGTCGATGAGCATGTGCCCACGGCACAGATCGAGCAGCTCAAGGCGATCTATACACGGATTCTCACCGACTATTTCGCCTGACCGCAACTGTTCGCAAAACCGGCGTTCGCAGGGGTTAACGCGGGCTCACGTGCGTTTTTGCAGGGGGTGACTTCCGGCTGCCACCCGGCTGCTGTCCGGCTGCCGCCCCATCCGCCAGGCGCGCCCTCGCAAATCGGGTTAACGCGGCGCGCGCTCAAGGCTTGGCAGAGCGCGCCCGCAACGCTATGCCAGCGCGAAAGGAGCCCGCGCATGAGCCTCAACACATTCGGACACCTGTTTCGCGTCACCACATGGGGCGAAAGCCATGGCCCCGCCCTTGGTGCCACCGTCGATGGCTGCCCGCCGGGCGTGACGCTCGACGAGGCGATGCTCCAGCACTGGCTCGACAAGCGGCGGCCGGGCCAGAACAAGAATACCACGCAACGACAGGAGCCGGACCAGGTACGTATCCTGTCGGGCACTTACGAAGGGGTCACCACCGGCACGCCGATCCAGCTCATGATCGAGAATACCGACCAGCGGTCGAAGGATTACAGCGAGATCGCCCGGACCTTTCGCCCGGGTCATGCCGATATCACCTATCACATGAAATACGGGCGGCGCGATCCGCGCGGCGGGGGGCGATCCTCGGCCCGCGAAACGGCGGCGCGGGTGGCCGCAGGCGGGGTGGCGCGGGCCGCGCTGGCGCAGCTCGCACCGAAACTCGATATCAAGGGCTACATGACGCGCATGGGCGAGATGGCAATCGACCGCGACGCCTTCGACTGGGACGCGATCGAAACCAACCCGTTCTGGATTCCGCAAGGCCCGGAAATCGCCAACGAATGGGAAAGCTACCTGACCGCGATCCGCAAGGACCGAAACTCGGTCGGCGGGGAGATCGAGATCGTGGCCCGCCATGCGCCCGCCGGACTGGGCGCGCCGGTCTATGGCAAGCTCGACACCGATCTCGCCGCGGCGATGATGTCGATCAACGCGGTGAAAGGGGTCGAGATCGGCGAGGGCATGGCCGCCGCACGGCTCAAGGGAACCGAGAATGCCGACGAGATATTCATGGGCAATGACGGGCAGCCCGTGTTCTCGTCGAACCATGCGGGCGGCATCCTCGGCGGGATTTCGACGGGTCAGGACATCGTGGTGCGCTTCGCGGTCAAGCCCACATCCTCGATCCTCACGCCGCGCCGGTCGATCCGCATCGACGGCAGCCCGACCGAGGTTGTCACCAAGGGCCGGCATGATCCTTGCGTCGGTATCCGAGCGGTGCCGGTGGGCGAGGCGATGATGGCCTGTGTCATGCTTGACCACATGCTGCTGCATCGCGGGCAGGTGGGCGAGATGGGGGGTCGGATCGGCTGAATGCTGGCGATCAAGGCACATCACCGTTTTACGCTCAAGATCGGCTTTCACCAATGCCGGACGAGAGGGCAGCACAGGGCCACGGTCGGGTGCCTGGAACATAAACCCAGGGCAGTTCATCTTTCAACGTCATCCCTTGCACAGACCGGTGCGCACCCTATCGAAAGCACCCGGCCGTCAGGGCGGCCCGGTGCTGCCCGGGCGGCTACGCCGCTGTTCCGGGCGAAGACACGTTTGAATAAGGGCAACATGCCATAAATGCTGGCGATCCTGGGCATCACCTTTCCGATCTATGTCATCATCGCGCTGGGCTATGCCTGTGTGCGCAAGGGCGTGTTTCGCCCCGAGCACATGCCGCAATTCGGCGGTTACGTGATGAACATCGCCCTGCCTGCGCTCTTGTTCAACGCGGTGGCCACGCGCGACGTGAGCGAAGTGTTCGACCTGACCTACATGGCGGTTTTCCTCGCCGGGGCGCTGGCGACCATTGCGGTCGGATTCGTGGTCTTCGGTGCGTTGGGGCTGTCGCCCGGGCGCCGGGCGGTGGCGATCATGGGCACGAGTTGCCCGAATTCGGGGTTCATCGGTTACCCGGTGATGCTTCTGAGTTTTCCCGAGATCGCGGGGCAGATCCTTGCGCTCAACATGCTGGTGGAGAATTTCGTGATCATCCCGGTCTGTCTGGCGATCATGGAAGCATCGAAGGGCCGGGGCGAGGCCGACCTCATGCACAAGCTGGGGCACATCCTGCTTGGCGTGATCCGGCGGCCGATGGTGATCGCGCTAGTGGCCGGGCTGTTGGTGTCGCTGAGCGGGCTGGGACTGCCGGGGCCGGTGCTGCGGGTGTTCGAGATGCTGGCGGCCTCGGCCTCGGCGCTGGCGCTTTTCGTGATCGGCGGGGCACTGGTGGGGGTGCCGTTTCGCGGCAACCGGGGCGTGGCCGTGATGATCGTGCTGGGCAAGCTGCTGGTGCATCCGGCGATGGTCGCGCTGGCCTTGCTGGCGGTGCCATTGGTGGGGTTGGCGCCGCTTGCGCCGGAACTGGCTGCGGCGGTGGTGATCTCGGCGGCGATTCCGATGTTCTCGATCTATGCGCTCTTTGCGCAGGAGCTGGGGCATGAGGGCATGGCCTCGATCGCGCAGATCCTGGCCACGGGCGGGGCGTTCGTGACGCTGAACGTGCTGTTGTTCGTGCTGTTGTAGGGTGGTGGCAGCAAATCGAGTTCAACCGGCGCCAAAGGATAGGGTAGCACCGGGCCGCGGTCGGGTGCTTGTAACATCGGCGTCGGGCACTTTATCCCGCAACGTCATCCCTTACCCGGAATGGCGCGCTACCTCTCAAAAGCACCCGGCCATCGGGGCTGCCCGGGCGGCTTCGCCGCTATTCCGGGCGTAAGCAAGTTTGATCAACAAGGCCCGTGCCTGTCGGGCATCTGCCCCATCAGACCACAGGGCGCTGTTTCGACAATTGCACCGCGAGGATACCCGCCGCGACGGTGGCCACGCCGATCACGTCGAGCGTGCCCATCTTCTCGCCAAGGAATACTGCGGCCACCGCGACACCGAAGAACGGGTTGAGAAAATGGAAGGTCGCGGCCTTGACCGCACCGATCTGGTTGACCAGCGTGAACCAGACCCATGTGGCCATCAGCCCCGGCACGATCGTTGTGTAGATGAAGGCAACGACAAGCTGCCAGGACCAGGTCACGGTCATGGTCTCGGTCAGGGCCGACACCACGGCAAGGCCGGCCGCGCCCACGAACATCTGAAGCCCCACGATCATCATCACGTTGCCCCCAGACGAGGCGCCGCGCACCGAGAGCGTGGCCACCGCAAGGGCGATGGCGCCGATGATGCACAGGGTGACCCCGGTCCAGTCGAGCCCGCCATCGAGTCGCCCGCCCATGATCAGCCCGACCCCGACAAAGCCGATGACAAGGCCGAAGAACGCCATCGGGCTGAGCGCGTCGCCCAGGAACACCCGCCCCAGCAGTGCCACGATGAGCGGCATGGTGCTGGCGATGATCGAGGCAAGGCCCGCCTCGATCCATTGCATGGCAACGAAATTGAGGCCGAGATAGAGCGCGTTCTGGCAGATCCCGAAGATGATCGTGGCGCGCCATTGCGCCCGGGTGAGGCGCAGCGTCTGGCCAAGGGCAAGGGCGATCGCCACGCCGATCAGCCCCGAGATGAAGAACCTGAGCGCGAGCGAGCCCATGGGCGGCGCATAGGCGACGATGACACGGGCCGAAGTGAAGGCCGAGGACCACATCAGGGCAAAGGCCAGGCCCATCAGGATTGCGCGCAGGTTCATCTGGTGTCTCGCCTCGTGTCGCGTCCGGTGTTCGTTGCGCAGTTAACTGCCGCGCGGCGGGAACGGCAAGGGCACGAAATGAAAAGGCCACCCGTACGGGTGGCCTTGGGAAGCGGAATCCGGACGGGTTCAGCCGTTCACGCTGTCCTTGAGCGCCTTGGCGATGGTCATCTTGACCACCTTGTCGGCGTCTTTCTTGATCTGTTCGCCGGTCGCGGGGTTGCGCACCATCCGCTCGGGGCGTTCGCGGCAGTAGATCTTGCCCACGCCCGGCAGGGTGACGGCGCCGCCACCCGAAACTTCGCGGGTGATGATCGAGACGATCGCATCGAGCGCGCCGCCTGCGGTTTTCTTGTCGCTGCCCATTTCGTCGGCCAGGGCGGCAACAAGCTGGGTCTTGGTCATCGGTTTTGCCATTTTGGGTCTCCTTGCATCTGCCCGATCACTTGGGCCTCATTGCCGTGATATAACGGAATATAGGTTAGGAACACAACGAATAGTGGCAAATGGCAAGCCAAAAACGTGCATTTTGTGCCATTTTACACCCGGTCAAAGGAATGCCGTTTCGTTGAAACTGCGCAATTTGCGGCTGTGGATACGTTCGAGCGGCATGTCGCGGAGGTATTCCATGGCGCGAATCCCGATCATCAGGTGACGTTCGACCTGCCCCTTGTAGAAATCGCTGGCCATGCCCGGCAGCTTCAACTCGCCATGAAGCGGCTTGTCCGAGACGCACAAGAGCGTGCCATAGGGCACCCGGAACCGGAAGCCGTTCGCGGCGATGGTCGCGCTTTCCATATCGAGCGCGATGGCGCGGCTCTGGCTCAGACGTTGCACCGGGCCGTGGGTCTCGCGCAGTTCCCAGTTGCGGTTGTCGAAGCTGGCCACGGTACCGGTGCGCATCACCTTCTTGAGATCATAGCCGTCCAGCCGTGTCTCGCTGGCCACCGCCCGTTCCAGCGCGATCTGGATTTCGGCCAGCGGTGGAACCGGTACCCAGATCGGCAGGTCATCGTCGAGCACGCGGTCCTCGCGCAGATAGGCGTGGGCCAGAACGAAATCGCCCAGGCTCTGGCTGTTGCGCAGGCCCGCGCAATGGCCAACCATGATCCACGCATATGGACGCAGCACCGCGATGTGGTCGGTGGCGGTCTTGGCGTTCGACGGCCCCACCCCGATATTGACGAGGGTGATCCCCGACCCGTTCTCGCGTTTCAGGTGATAGGCCGGCATCTGCGGAAGCTTGGCGGGCCTCGGCAAGGGGGCGTCGGGCTCGCGGATCTCGGCATTGCCGGTGGCAACGAAACTCACATAGCCGCTGGCGGGGTCAGCCAATGCCTTTCTGGCGAATTCCTCGAACTCGTTCACGTAGAACTGGTAGTTGGTGAAAAGCACGAAATTCTGGAAATGCTCGGGGTCGGTGGCGGTATAATGCGACAGCCGCGCCAGCGAATAGTCGACCCGCTGCGCGGAGAAGGGGGCAAGCGGCCCCGCGCCGCCCGGGCCGGGATCGTGGGTGCCGTTGACGATGTCGTCATTGGTCGTGGCCAGATCCGGCACGTCGAAGAGGTCACGCAAGGTGAAACCGGCCGCCCCCTGATGCGGCACCAGTATGTCGGGGTCGGACGACATGGCGAAATGCACGGGGATCGGGGTGTCGGATACCCCGATTTCCACCGGAACACCGTGGTTCTCGATCAGGAGGGCGATCTGCTGGCGCAGGTAGTTGCCGAAAAGATCGGGGCGCGTGATCGTGGCCGCATGGGCTCCGGGGTCGGAGACGTGGCCAAAGCTCAACCGGCTGTCGATCTCGGCGAAACTCGTCGTGACGAGTCGGATTTGCGGATAGAAGGCGCGCACATGGGCCGGTGGCAGGTCACCCGCGATGGCGGCGAGAAAACGGGTCTTGAGGAATCCGATCGCATCTTCATAGAGCGCGCAGAGGCGTTCGACCGCCTGCGCGGCATCCATGAACAGTTCCGGCGCGGGCGGCTCGGGCGAAAGAAACTCCGACTCGGGCTTGGTCATCAGGGACTCCGTTCTGGTGGCCATTTCAGCCCGGACGCGGCGATAAGCAATCGGCGGATCACGGCACGTTGACATGCCCGTGCCCCAGGATCAAGTTGCACAAGGGCAAGGATCGCAGGTGCGGCGAAATGGATTACGAGACAGTGAGCCCGGAAGAGTTCGGCGCGTCCCTTCGCGGGATCGGGCTGAATATCCTCGTGCGCGATGTCGAGGCCACGGCGGCGACCCTCGTTGCGGTGTTCGACATGGGCGCGCATCGCCTGTCCGAGGATTTCGCCATCATGACCTATGGCGATCAGCTCTTTCAGCTGCATTCCGACACGACCTATGCGCGGAACCCGCTTCTGAACGTCCTGCCGGAGAACCCGCCCCGTGGCGGGGGTATCGAAATCCGGCTCTATGACAGCGACCCGGACACGGCCACTGAACGGGCCGAGGCCGCCGGGCTGACGATCCTGCAGGCCCCGCGCGACAAACCGCACGGTCTGCGCGAAGCCTATATCCTTGACGGCGACGGCTATGCGTGGGTGCCATCGCGCCCGTTGCCGAGCCACGACATTTCCTGAATTCACCTGATCCAAAGGAGACCCCGATGAGCGTGACAAATCTTCGCCCGAACATGGAGCACTGGCAGGAAAGGGTGGACCTTGCGGCGGCGTTTCGCTGGACCGCGCGGCTCAACCTGCATGAAGGTGTCGCCAACCATTTCAGCCTTGCCATCAACGCTGACGGAACGCGGTTCCTGATGAATCCCAACCAGGTGCATTTTTCCCGCATCAAGGCCAGCGACCTCATCGAGGTGGACGCGAACGACCCCGAAACCCTCGAAGGTCCGGATGCGCCCGACCCGACGGCCTGGGGCCTGCATGGCGGGATTCACCGGCATTGCCGTCATGCGCGCTGTGCCATGCATGTGCATTCGATCCACGCGACGGTTCTGGCCAGCCTCGCGGATTCGAGCCTGCCGCCCATCGACCAGAACTGTGCGACCTTCTTCAACCGCTACGTGATCGACGACCATTATGGCGGGCTGGCCTTCGAGGAAGAGGGCGAACGCTGCGCCGACCTCTTGACGGACCCGGCGAAAAAGGTGCTGATCATGGGCAATCACGGCGTCATGGTCATCGGCGAGACGGTGGCCGAGACGTTCAACCGGCTCTATTATTTCGAGCGTGCGGCCGAGACCTATATCCGCGCGCTGCAAACCGGGCAGCCCTTGCGGGTGCTGCCGGACGAGATTGCCGAGAAGACCGCGCGCGAGCTCGAAGCCTATCCCGAACAGGACGAACGGCATCTGAGCGAATTGAAGGCCATTCTGGACGAGGAAGGGTCGAATTACGCATCCTGAGCCGCTAACGGGGTTCGCCCCGCATCTGGCGCGGAGTCTGGCCGAATTCGCTGCGAAAGGCGCGGGTCATCGCGGCGGGGTCCTGATAACCGCTGCGCAGGGCGATTTCAGCCACGGCAAGATCGGTTTCGAGGACGAGTTTGCGCGCCTTAAGGAGCCGCAGCCGCTTGTAGACGACCTGCGGCCCGGCGCCGAGCTCTTGCGACATGCGGGTTTCGAGCGACCGGCGGCTGCGACCAAGCTGGCGCGCGATCGCCGCGATGGTGAGCGGCGTTTCGAGGTTGGCCTGCATCAGCGCCACGGCGCGGGCCACCGTCCTGCCGCGCGGGCGGGGCAGGTCGCCGGGGGCGGCGGTGTCGGCATTCATGAACAGCGCCTCGAGCTCGATCCGCAGGGCATGGCCATGGCGCGCGCCGATCAGCGCCGCCATCAGGTCGAACGCCGCCTGCGCACCGGAACAGGTGAGCCTGCCGCGGTCGGTGACATGACGTTGCCTTCGCGCCTCGACCTCGGGAAAGGCTTCCTCGAAGCGCGACATCTCTTCCCAGTGAATCGTGGCGCGATAACCGTCGAGCAGACCGGCGGCCGCCAGCAGCCAACTGCCCGTGTCGAAGCCCGCCAGCATGTCATAGCGCCCTGCCGCCGCGCGCAGCGCGCGCAAGGTGGGCGGCACGGCGTGCGCCCCGTAATGATAGGAGGGCATCGCGATCAGCATGTCACCGCGATGCCCCGCCAGTGCGCCATCGGCCTCTACCCTCATGCCGCTCGACGACGTGGCCGAGGCCCCGGTCACGGTCAGGAACCGCCAGCGATAGAGCCCGCGCCCGGCCAGCATGTTGGCCGCGCGCATCGGCTCGACCGTGTTGGCAAGGCAAAGGGCCGAGAAATGATCGAAAAGGACAATATCCACCTGCTGCATCGCGGCGTGCGGTTTCAACCATGTCTGCATGATCCGCTCCGATTCTGCATGAATTTGCCTCCGACCCGTCATAGCCTGCCGGGAGGCAACTAGGACAGGAAAAACCATGCGATTCGATCTGAGCGACGAGCAGCGGATGATTGTCGAAACCACGCGCGGTTTCGTCGAGAACGAGCTTTACCCGCATGAGGCCGAGGTGGAGCGCAGCGGCCATCTGCGCATGGAGTTGATCCGCGAGGTGCAGGCCAAGGCGATCGAAGCGGGGCTTTACGCCGCCAACATGCCCGAAGAGGTGGGGGGCGCGGGTCTCGATACACTGAGCTGGCTGCTCTACGAGAAGGAACTGGGGCGGGCCAATTACGCGCTGCACTGGACCTGTGTGGCGCGGCCGTCGAACATCCTGCTGGCCGGCACGGAGGAACAGAAGGAGAAATACCTCTACCCCTGCATCCGCGGCGAGACCTGGGATTGCCTTGCGATGACCGAGCCGGGGGCGGGGTCGGACCTGCGCGGGATGAAGGCCACCGCGCGGCAGGACGGCGACGACTTCATCCTCGACGGGACCAAGCATTTCATCAGCCATGCCGATATCGCCGATTTCGCGATCGTGTTCATGGCCACGGGAGAAGAGGACACCCCGCGCGGCCCCAAGAAGCTCATCACCGCCTTTTTCGTCGACAAGGGCACGCCCGGGTTCGCCGTGCGCGCGGGCTATCGCAACGTGTCGCACCGGGGATACACCAATGCGATCCTCGAATTCGACAACTGCCGGCTGCCGAAATCGGCCGTGCTGGGCGAGGTTCACAAGGGGTTCCAGGTTGCCAATGACTGGCTGGGGGCGACGCGGCTCCAGGTGGCGGCGACCTGTCTTGGCCGGGCCGACCGGGCCTTGCAACACGCGATTTCCTATGCCGCGGAACGCAAGCAGTTCGGCCAGCAGATCGGCAAGTTCCAGGGGGTGAGTTTCAAGCTGGCCGACATGGCGATGGAGCTGAAGGCGGCGGAGCTTCTGACATGGGAAGCGGCGTGGAAATTCGACCAGGGCACCGTGACCGAGGCCGACATGTCGATGGCCAAGCTCAAGGCCACCGAGGTGTTGGGGATGATCGCGGACGAGGCGATCCAGATCCATGGTGGCATGGGATTGATGGAGGAATTGCCGCTGGAACGCATCTGGCGCGATGCGCGGTTGGAACGCATCTGGGAAGGCACGTCGGAAATTCAGCGCCATATCATCAGCCGCGAATTGCTGCGGCCCCTGGGCGGTTGAGGCGGACGAGCCCCATGGTGCGCGACCTTTCAAGACTTTTCCGGCCCCGCTCGATCGCCGTGATCGGCGGCGGCGCGTGGTGTGCTCAGGTGATCGAGCAATCGCGCAGGATGGGGTTCGAGGGGGCGATCTGGCCGGTTCACCCCAAGGCGCGCGTGGTTGCGGGCGTGCCCGCCTTTGCGCGGCTCGAAGACCTGCCCGATGCGCCCGACGCGGCCTTTGTCGGTATCAACCGCGAAGCCACGGTCGAGGCGGTGGCGGCCCTGTCGCGGATGGGCGCGGGCGGCGCGGTCTGTTTCGCCTCGGGCTTTGCCGAGGCGCAGGCCGAAGACGACCGCTCGCAGGCGCTCCAGGAAAAGCTGATCGCCGCGGCGGGGGACATGCCGATCCTCGGGCCGAATTGTTATGGCTTCATCAATGCGCTTGACGGCGCACTGCTCTGGCCGGATCAGCACGGCGCTGGCCGGGTCGAGAGGGGGGTTGCGATCCTCACCCAAAGTTCGAATATCGCCATAAACCTGACGATGCAGCGCCGCGCCCTGCCGATTGCCTATACGGTCACATGCGGGAACATGGCCCAGACCACGCAGGCCGAGATCGCGGCGGCGCTTCTTGACGATCCGCGGGTCACGGCCATCGGGCTGCATGTCGAGGGGTTTGCCGATCTGAGGGCGTGGGAAACCCTCGCCCGCAAGGCCCATGACAAGGGCGTGCCGCTGGTCGCGATCAAGGTGGGCCGGTCGGATCAGGCACGCGCGGCCACGGTATCGCATACCGCGTCGCTGGCCGGTGGGGATGCCGGGGCGCAGGCCCTGCTCGACCGCCTTGGCATCGCGCGCGTGGGTGATCTGCCGGGTTTTCTTGAAACGCTCAAGCTCCTGCACGTGACCGGGGCGCTGGAGGCCGACACGCTTGCCTCGGTCAGTTGTTCGGGGGGAGAGGCCAGCCTTGTGGCCGATACGGCACATGGGCGCGCGGTGCGGTTTCCGCCGCTCGATCCCACCCAGCGCGAGACGCTGCGCGATGTGCTGGGCCCCCGGGTCGCGTTGGCCAACCCGCTCGATTATCACACCTATATCTGGCGCGACACCGAGGCGATGACGCGGGTGTTTTCGGCCATGACCGGGCCGGAGATCGCGTTGACGCTCCTGATCGTGGATTATCCGCATACCGATGCCGCGGATTGGGACTGTGCCACCCGCGCCGCGCTGGAAACACGGGCGCGCACGGGTCGGAACGTGGCCGTCGTGTCCACCCTGCCCGAGTTGATGCCCGAAGATGTCGCCAAGCAGCTGATCGCGGGAGGCGTGGTGCCGTTGCAGGGCGTGCACGAGGCGATCGGCGCGGCGCAAGCGGCGGTGCGTCGATCCCCGCCCTGCCCCGCGCCCGTAGCGCTCGGGCGATCCGGTGGCACGACCCGGGCGGCTGAAACCCTGACGGAGGCCGAGGCCAAACCGGCGCTGGCCCGGCATGGGCTTGCCATTCCGCGCGGTGGCATTGCGCTTTCGGTCGCGGAATGCGCGGCCGAGGCCGCGCGTCTAAATCCGCCGCTCGCGCTCAAGGGCGTCGGGGTTGCGCACAAGTCCGAGGCGGGGGTGGTGCGGTTGAACCTCGACGCGAGCGACATCGAGGCGGCGGCTGCCAACATGCCATGCGACGCCTTCCTGATCGAGGAAATGGTGCAGGGCGCGGTGGCAGAGCTTCTGATCGGGGTCACGCGCGACCCGGCGCACGGGTTTGTCCTGACGCTCGCCGCGGGCGGGGTTCTGACCGAGCTTCTGGAGGACAGCGCCTCGCTCTTGCTGCCCGCCGCGCGAAGCGACATTGAACACGCGCTGCGCGGGCTGCGGGCATTTCCCCTGCTGGCCGGGTTTCGCGGCAAAACCATCGCCGACCTTGGGGCGGCTCTGGACGCCATCGAAGCGGTTCAGGCCTATGCCCTTGCCAATCTCGATGACCTCGAAGAGGTTGAAGTGAATCCGCTCATCTGCACTGCGACCGGCGCCATTGCCGCCGACGCGCTGATCCGAAAGGCCCTGAAATGACCGACCCGATCAAGACCCACCGCGAAGACCACATCCTGATGGTGACGCTCGACCGGCCCAAGGCCAATGCCATCGACCTTGCCACATCGCGCCTCATGGGCGACGTGTTCGCCGAGTTCCGCGATGACCCGGAGTTGCGCGTGGCGATCATAACCGGGGCGGGCGACAAGTTCTTCTGCCCCGGTTGGGATCTGAAAGGCGCGGCGGACGGGGATGCCGTGGACGGGGATTACGGGGTCGGCGGCTTTGGCGGGTTGCAGGAATTGCGCGACCTGGGCAAGCCGGTGATCGCGGCGGTGAATGGTATCTGTTGCGGCGGGGGGCTGGAATGGGCGCTGTCGGCCGACATCATCCTTGCCGCCGATCATGCCAGCTTTGCCCTGCCCGAGATCCGGTCGGGGACGGTCGCGGATGCCGCCAGCATCAAGCTGCCCAAGCGCATCCCCTATCATATCGCGATGGAAATGCTGCTGACCGGGCGCTGGCTCGATGCCGAGGAGGCGCATCGCTGGGGCATGGTCAACCATGTTCACCCGGCCGATCAACTGAACGACAAGGCATGGGAAATGGCGCGCCTGCTGGCATCCGGGCCGCCGCTGGTCTATGCCGCGATCAAGCAGATCGTGCGGGACGCCGAGGATTCCAAGTTCCAGGATGCAATGAACCGCGTCACCAAGCGGCAACTGGCGACGGTGGACAGGCTTTATTCCTCCGAAGACCAGATCGAGGGCGCGCGCGCCTTTGCCGAAAAGCGCGACCCGGTCTGGAAGGGGAAATGACCGGATTCTGAAGGCGCAGACCCGGCATGGCCGATGGCGACCCGACGCGCCGTGACTGTCGGGCTTTCGCACATGAAGGCGGCGCGGAACCGTCAGGCGGGCGTCTTTTCGCGCGATCTGAATACCTTACCTTGCCCATATCATGTGCAAACGCCTAAATTGGTCCCGGACAGAATAGCGAATCGTTATCGGATCAAAGGAATTGGGCTGACAATTCGGACAGGGTTCGGATTGTATCAGGATGCGGCGTCGTGATCCTTTCCAGGGTTTCGACTTCGCCGCGCCTGAAGAACCGGGGGACAAGATGGCTTTCTATGACCTGGTCACGTCTTTGACACGCAAGCAAAAGCGCGTGATCTTCATGATTGTCGATGCGTTCCTGATCCCGATCGCGTTGGCCGCATCCGTGCTGTTGAATGCCGCGATAAAGGCCGACTGGCACCTTGCCACGACGATCTTGCCGCTTTCGCTGGTCCTGATCGTTTTTGCCGTGGCGCTCTCGCACTCACTCGGGCTCACCCGGATCAAGCTCAACGCCTTTGAAGTTCAAGGCATTGCACGGACAGCGATCTATGCAACGGCCATCGGGGGCCTGGCTGCCATCCTGAACCCGCTTTTCGGGTATCCCGTGAACATGGAGACCATTCTGATTTTCACGATGGTCCTCATGATCGCCGGCGTTGCCACCCGGCTGCTCTTGCGGCAGATCCTCGTCCAGATCTACCGCCGGGGCAAGAACCGCGCGCGGGTGCTCCTTTACGGAGCCGGGCAGACAGGTCAGCAACTTGCCGCCGCCCTCAGAACCGATGACAAGGTTGAACCGGTTGCTTTCGTCGATGACAACCCGACCTTGCAGAGCCTCGTGATTTCCGGCTTGCCGGTCTATGCGGCGACAAAGATTCCTGAACTTATCGCGGAACGCCGCATCGACAGGGTGGTCCTGGCGATGCCATCTGCCCCGCAGACGGAACAGGCGCGCATCTCGCATCGACTTCGTCTCATGGGATGTGAGGTTCACTCGCTGCCCTCGTTCGCCGCGATGATCAACAGTGGCGACATCGGCGCGCGCGTGACACCGGTTTCGCTTGACGACCTGCTCGGCCGCAATCGACTCGAAAAAGAATTGCCGACCGTATCGGACACCTATTCCGGCCGCAGCATCATGATCACGGGTGCAGGTGGTTCTATCGGATCGGAACTTTGCCGGCAGCTGATTGCCTGCAAACCCGCACGCCTCGTTCTCCTCGATCACTCGGAACTTGCGCTTTACAACGTCACGAAGGAACTGGCCAACCTCGCCGGTGATCTTCCGATCACGGCCGTTCTGGGTTCGGTCTGCGATCGGTCGCTGGTGGACAAGACGCTTACCGAGCACGAGGTCGAGGTCGTGCTGCACGCGGCCGCCTACAAGCACGTCACGATCGTGGAAGATAACGAGATCGCCGGGCTGGACAACAACGTGTTCGGAACCAAGATCATGGCGGATGCCGCGCGCGCGGCGCGGGTCGAGCATTTCATCCTGGTTTCGTCGGACAAGGCAGTGCGCCCGACAAACGTGATGGGCGCCTCGAAAAGACTGGCCGAACTGGTGGTGCAGGATCTTGCCACGCGATCCGACAAGACGCGGTTTTCCATGGTGCGTTTCGGCAATGTCCTGGGATCATCCGGTTCGGTCATCCCGCTTTTCGAGGAACAGATCGCCCGTGGCGGCCCCGTCACCCTTACCCATGGCGAGGTTACCCGCTATTTCATGACCATGTCCGAGGCTGCGCGTCTGGTGCTTCTGGCCGCTTCGTTCTCGCGCGGCGGGGATGTCTTTGTTCTCGACATGGGCGAACCGATCGCAATCCGGAAACTGGCGCGCCAGATGATCGAAGGATCGGGCCTGACGGTCAAGGACGAGGAAAACCCCGACGGTGACATCGAGATCATCGAGATCGGCTTGCGGCCGGGTGAAAAACTGCACGAGGAATTGCTGATTTCACCCGATATGCTGACCACGCCGCATCAGAAGATCATGCGCGCGCATGAAAGTTTCCTGAGCGAGCTTGAAATGGCCAATGCACTCAAGGATCTGCGCATGGCTATCGAAAGGCAGGATTGCGAGGCGGCGCGCGCAGTCATCGCAAAATGGGTGGAGCGTTTCGAGGAAACGAAGAAGGAGATCGAAACGCAGCCCCGCCAGGATCTGTTGCCGACACATCCGTGAGGCCGTATCCTGCGCCCGATGCAGCCTGACACTCCCCACATGGATCGCCAAGGCGACGTCATCGACCCGGCCCGCGCCGCGGCGATGCTGGCGCTTCTGGGGCGCGCGCAGGACATCGAGGCGGGCGCACAGATGCCACCCTTCTTTCACCAGCTCTATTTCTGGGACGCCCGGCCAACGCAAGAGCTCGGGCGTGACGGTCATCCGCGCACGGGCATCGGCCTCATTCCCGACATGGGCCTGCCGCGCCGGATGTGGGCCGGCGGGCGATTGCGGTTTCATGCACCGCTTGTCTCAGGCGTGGCCGCCGAGAAAAGAAGCGCCGTGGAAACCACCAACCGCAAGAGCGGGCGGAGCGGTCCACTGGCCTTTGTCACGCTGCGCCACGAGATCTGGCAGGCCGGCGCGCTGTGCGTGACCGAATGGCAGGATCTGGTTTACCGGCAAGACCCGGAAAAGGGCCGGCCTCGCCCCACGCCGCCCGCTGCACCCATGGGGGAAGAGCAAGCGACGGATGTGACATTCGATTCAACGATGCTGTTTCGCTATTCCGCGCTGACCTTCAACGGCCACCGCATCCATTACGACGAACGCTATGCCCGCGAGGTCGAGGGCTATGACGGGCTTGTCGTGCATGGCCCGCTTCTGGCGCAGCTTCTGATGCTGATGGCGCAGGACGCGCTTGGCCCGCTCAGCGGGTTCACGTTCCGGGCCACCGCACCGCTTTTGCACCATGAAACCGCGACGCTCTGCCGGAAGGGCCATGCGCTTTGGGTGCGCGGGCCGGACGGGCGGCAATGCATGCAGGCCGAGGCCGAGGTCTGAACCTCAGAGCGACGCTTCGGGGCGGAACCCATCGGGGATGGTATCGCGCCCGTCGAGCACGAGGTCGGCCATGGCGCGCGCCACGCCGGGGGCCATGCCGAAACCGATCTTGAACCCGCCATTGGCGATGAACTGATCCGGGGCGAGCGGGTGGCGGCCCAGGATCGGCGCGCGGCTCTTGGCGCGGGGACGCAGACCGGCCCATGCCTCGATGATCCGCACACCCGAGAGCACGGGCATGGCGGCAATGGCCCGGGCGATCACCGCGTCGAGCCGTTCATCCGTGCTTTCGGGGCGCTCGAAATCGCGTTCGCTGGTGGAGCCGACGGCCACGGTGCCATCGGCGTGCGGCACGATGTGAACGCCGTCGGCAAAGACCTGTGGCCGGTCGCGTGCATCGAGCGCAAATAGTGCGGCCTGCCCCTTGACGCCATTGCCCACCATGCGCCCGAGCGCGGTGCTGATCCGGTCGAGATCCCATGCGCCCGCGGCCCAGATCACCACGCCCTCGTCGCCTGCCCTTGCCGTGACCTCACCGCCTTTCGCGCGGATCGCGGCCACGAGCGCGCGAACCGCCTGGCGCGGATGGATGCGCGCGGCAAGCGTGTCGTGGATGAGCCAGCCGGTAGGGCTGTGCGGCGCCCAGTCAGCGGTGGTGTCTGCGGCGACCACCCGCCATTCGGCCCGGCCCTGCCATAGCTCACGGGCGGTTTCCTCGCGTGCATGGGCCAGCGCGCGCGTGTGCTCATCGGGCACCGGCTGGAGCCGCCCGAGGCGCGCGAAACCGGGTGAGAGCCCGCCGGTCGTCTCGACGCCGGCCCAGAATTCCTCGGCTGCCAGCAGGCTTTGCAGTTGAAACGCCTTCTTGTCGTTCCAGTTTTCCGGCACATGCGGCGCCAGTGCCCCGACCACGCCGCCCGAGGCCCCGGCCCCCGGCCCGTTCGGATCGACCACGCGCACGGTCGCACCACGCGCGAGGCATTCCCACGCGATGGAGAGGCCGAAAATGCCCGCCCCGCGGATCGTCACGTCGACCATTGCCAAAGCGCCCCTCTGTCTTCATTGTCCCGCTGGTCACGGGGGTTCTAGGGGATCGGGGCGCAATGGGCCAGAGTGCGGAACTTGAATGGCGCGACGGCAAGGTGCCGGTCTCGACCCGGTTCGACGATCCGTATTACAGCCTCGACAACGGGCTGGCCGAAACCTGCCATGTCTTTCTCGACGGCAACGATCTTGCCGCGCGGCTCTGCGACGGATTTCACGTGGCCGAGCTCGGCTTCGGCACGGGGCTCAACCTCTTGGCGACCTGGCGGCTTTGGCGCGGGACCGGACAGGGCGGGCGGCTGCATTTCACCAGCTTCGAGGCGTTCCCTGTGGATATTGACGACATGCGCGCGGCGCATTCGGCCTTTCCCGAACTGGCGGAGGAAAGCGTCGAAATTCTTGATGCGCTCGGATCAGGTCCAGTGGTCGACTTGCCCGATCTGCGCTTCGAGATGATCAAGGGCGACGCCCGCGAAACGCTTCCGCACTGGCCGGGGCGGGCCGATGCGTGGTTTCTCGACGGGTTCTCACCCGCACGGAACCCGGAACTCTGGGGGGCAGACCTGATGCAGGCGGTGGCCGCGCATACCGCGCCGGGGGGCACGGCGGCGACCTATACCGCCGCGGGGCATGTGCGCCGCGCGCTGCAAGCCGCCGGGTTCGAGGTGACGCGCCGCCCCGGTTTTGGCCGCAAACGCCACATGACCACCGCGAGGATGCCCTGAGATGACCGAGCAGAACACCCGCCTCGGCATTCTCCTGATAGTCGCGACCACCTTCGTTTTCGCGGCGCAGGACGGGATTTCGCGGCACCTTGCCGGGGAATACAACGTGCTGATGGTGGTGATGATCCGCTATTGGTTCTTTGCTGCCTTCGTCATCGCCGTGGCCCGGCGCAAGGCGGGCGGGATCGGCGCCGCCGCCGCCACGACGCAGCCCTTCCTGCAGATCTTTCGCGGGCTGCTTCTGGCCACGGAAATCTGCGTGATGATCCTTGCCTTTACCCTGCTCGGCCTGGTCGAGAGCCACGCGGTCTTTACCTGTTATCCGCTTTTGATCGCGGCGCTTTCCGGCCCGATCCTCGGCGAGCGTGTCGGCTGGCGGCGCTGGGTCGCAATCGCGGTGGGGTTCGTGGGCGTGCTGATCATCCTGCGCCCGGGCTTCGGGGTGTTCGCCGTCGAGGCGGTGGTGCCGCTGGCGGCCGCCCTGCTGTTTGCCCTTTACGGGCTGCTGACGCGGTTTGCGGCGCGGCGCGACAGCACGGCCACGTCGTTCTTCTGGACCGGCACGATGGGGGCAATCATGATGACCCTGATCGGCATCTGGTCATGGGAGCCGATGATCGCCGGCGACTGGGCATGGATGGGGATTCTGTGCATCACCGGCGCCCTGGGCCACTGGCTGTTGATCAAGACCTACGAGGTGGCCGAGGCCAGCGCGGTGCAGCCCTTTGCCTATCTGCAACTGGTCTTTGCCTCGGTGATCGGGGTGATGATCTTTGGCGAGGTGGTGAAACTGAACGTGGCGCTGGGGGCCGGGCTGATCGTGGGCGCGGGGCTATTCACCCTGTGGCGGGAGCGACAGAACGCTTGAGCCCACCAGTTCACGGCTGAACGGTTCGGGGAGCGGATCGCGCCCCAGACGGGCGCGGTAAACGGGCAAGGATTCGGCCACGCGCATCACGTAATTGCGGGTTTCGCTGAAGGGGATATGCTCGATCCAGTCGATCATGTCGATCTCGCCCTTGCGCGGATCGCCGCGCTCTTCGATCCAGCGGCTTGGACGGCCCGGCCCGGCGTTATACCCGGCAGACACCATGACGACATTGCCGTCAAACCGGCGTGCCAGCCGGGCGAGATAGGCGCTGCCCAGCGTCGTGTTATAGCGCCAGTCGGTGATCACGCGGCCCGGATCGTGATCGAGGTCAAGCCCCCGCGCCACCTCCCGCGCGGTGTCGGGCATGAGCTGCATCAGCCCCTGCGCGCCCACGCCGCTGGCCACGCCCGGGTCGAACTCGCTTTCGCGCCGCGCGATGGCCAAGGCGAGTTCCGTGGGCACCGGATGGGCCATGTCCTTCATCGGGTGCAGCGCATAATAGGCCCCGGGCAGGACGATCCCACGGCCAGCCGCGGATTTGCCCAGCATCACGGCAAGGTGTGCGGCCCCGGGATAGGTGGCGCCCAGATCCTCGAGCATGTTGCCGATCTGTCCGATGGTCCTGCGATCCTGGCCGTCGGCGAGTTGCAGGACAAACCATTCCGCCAGCGCCAGGTTGCCCATGGCCAGAGCAAGCTCGACCACCTTCACGAGGTCGCTGTCCGCGAAATCGGCCTCTTGCCATGCGGGGAAATACTCGGCCCCCGCAAGTTCGGTCTGCGGGGCAACCCCGGCCTTTTCGGCCGCCAGCAGCCCGTAGAAACTTGTCTGGTGCTCGGCACCTTCGGCATATGCGACCTGCGCGGTCGGGGCATCCTCCAGCGCCTCGTAGGTGCGGCCCAGCCAATAGCCCGCCCGACCGAGCGAAATCGGGGTGTCCACGGCGCCGGTGAAAGCGCGGAAATGCGCGAGTGCGCGGGCCGGATCATCCAGTTGGGAAAGCGCGATATACCCGGCCAGCCATTCCAGATCGGCAAAGGACGCGCCCTCGGTCAGACCATGGTTGGTGGCGATGCGATAGGCCAGGTCGGCGTTGCCCTCCCGCATCTCGTCGCGCGCAAGATTGCGCCGCCACCCGGCCCAGCGGTCCGGCTCGCCCAGCGTGCCGGCGGCACTGCGCTCCAGCAAGAGCGCGATGGCCTCTTCGCGCAGGCCCTTGCCGAGACGCCAGAGGAAGCGCTCGTAGGCAAGTCCGGGGTCGCCCTGCAACACCTCGGGGACGGCTTCGATGAGGGTATCGACATCGCCCGCGCCCGCGCGCAGCCCCAGCCGCGCCTCGGCGAGCGCGCGCCAGCCCTCGTCCACGAGCGGCAGCATCAGGCGCACATCGCTCTCCAAACCGCGCCACAGCGCCATGTCGAGCCGCGCTTCGTGATGCGGGGCAAGCAGATCCGCATGGTTCAGGATGAAGTCGAGATGCTCGTCAGTGCCCAGGTGCAAGCTGCGCCAGGCGAGGACCAACCCGGCCTGAGCGTCGCCCAGGGCGCCCGTCGCCGCAAGCGCCCGGGCATGGCGCAGGACACCGCGCCCGGTTTGCGGTGGATGCCCGTCGAAAAAGGCCAGGACCTGCTCATCCGTGGCGATGGCAAATGCAGTCTCGCTGCGCCTGCGCAAGAGGTCGAGCCCGGGCCAATGTGCATGATCCTCGAGGAAAGCCAATATTTCGGTCGGCGAGCCGCGCCCGGCGCGCAGGCGATACCATTCGATCAGTGATATCGCTGAGGGTCCGTCACGCACGGCGAGTTCGGCCGCGCGATCCCAGTCGCCGCGCTCCGAGGCATGCAGGGCACTGGCCAGCGGACGCGGGGCGCGCGAAGGTTCGGCCATGGCCGTTCCGACCAGCGCGGAAATGCAGAAAATCAACGCAGCCAGCCGCAACATCCCTTGCATTTCCTCGCATGAATCCGGATAGACAGCCCCAGCATAGCGCCCGCGCCCCTGTCTTCAATTCACAAACCCGCAGGCTGGCGCGATTTGCAGCGTCATGTGATCGAACGGAGCCGGGCCAGCCGCCCGCAGTTGAAGAAAGGAGCGTCGCCATGTTCAAAGGGTCCATGCCTGCCCTTGTCACGCCGTTCAAGAACGGCGAGCTGGATGTCGAGACGCTCAAGAAGCTGGTCGAGTGGCATATCGCCGAAGGCTCGCACGGGATCGTGCCGGTCGGCACCACCGGCGAGAGCCCGACCCTGACCCATCGCGAGCACGAACAGGTCATCGAGGAAGTGGTGAAGGCGGTGGGCGGGCGGATACCGGTCATTGCCGGGGCCGGGTCGAACAACACCTTCGAGGCGATCCGCTTTGCCAAGCATGCCGAAAGCGTGGGGGCGGATGCGATCCTCGTGGTGACGCCCTATTACAACAAGCCCACCCAGCAGGGCATGATTGCACATTTCACCGCCGTGCATGATTGCTGTGATCTGCCGATCATCATCTACAACATCCCGGGCCGGTCCGCAGTCGACATGATGCCGGACACGATGGGCGAGTTGGCCAAGCTGCCGCGCATCGTGGGGGTCAAGGATGCCACCGGCGATCTGGCTCGCGTGCCGCTGACGCGGATAACCTGTGGCACGGATTTCATTCAGATCTCGGGCGAGGACGCCACCGCGCTGGGCTTCAACGCGCATGGTGGGGTGGGCTGTATCTCGGTCACCGCCAATGTCGCGCCGAAGCTCTGTTCGGAGTTTCAGGAAGCGACGCTGGCCGGGGATTATGCCGCGGCGCTCGGCTATCAGGACCGGTTGATGCCGCTGCATGTTGCGATTTTCCTAGAACCCGGGCTTGCGGGGGCGAAATACGCGATGTCACGGCTGGGCCTGTGCAGCGACGAGGTGCGCCTGCCGCTCACCACCGTATCGGACGGTGTCAAGGCGCGCATCGACGATGCGATGCGCCATGCCGGGTTGATGAACTGAACCTCAGATCCCGACGTCGAGGATCGCCCGGGCGAGGATCGGCACGGTGCGGTCATTGAGCCCGGCGATGTTCATGCGCGAATCGCCGATCATGTAGATGCCGTGTTCGGCCCGCAACCGTTCGACCAGATCGGGCGTGGTGCCCAGCAGGCTGAACATTCCGCGGTGCTGCGCGAGAAAGCCGAAACGATCGCTGCCCGACAACTCTCGCAACTCGCTTGACAGTGCTTCGCGCAGACGGAGCATACCGAGGCGGGTGTCTTCGAGCTCGGACTTCCAGTCGGCGCGCAGCTTGTCATCGGTGAGGATCATCGTCACCACCCGCGCGCCATGGTCAGGCGGGAAGGAATAGTTCATGCGGTTGAGCGCGGTAAGGTTTTCCTGCGCCAGCGCCTTGGATGCGGGTTCGTGGGCCACGGCCATCAGGATGCCGGTGCGTTCGCGGTAGACGCCGAAATTCTTGGAACAGCTTGCCGCGATGAGCGTTTCAGGGCAGGACGCGGCCACCAGCCGCGTGGGCGCCGCGTCGGCGTCGAGCCCGTCGCCAAATCCCTGGTAGGCAATGTCGATCATCGGCACGGCACCGGCGGCGTTGAGCCGCTCGACCACCTGCTGCCATTCCGGCAAGGTCAGGTTGGCGCCGGTCGGGTTGTGACAGCAGCCATGCAGCAGAACCACGTCACCGGCCCGCAATTGACCCAGATCCTCCATCATCCCGGCGAAATCGACCGCGCCGGACTCGCCATCGAAATAGCGATAGGTGACGATCTCAATCCCGAGATAATTGAGGATTCCGATATGGTTGGGCCAGGTCGGGTCGCTGACAAAGACGCGCGCCTCGGGATTGGCCATCAGTATCAATTCGAACGCCTGACGCACCGCGCCGGTGCCGCCCGGCGTGGCCACGGCGGCCACCCGGTCGCGTGGCACCGCGTCGCCCAGCACCAGCGCGGCCATCGCATCAGCAAAGGCGGGATCGCCCGCCAGCCCGACATAGGCCTTGGTATCCTGTTCTTCCCAAAGGGTTTTCTCGGCGGCCTTCACGGCGCGCATGACCGGCGTCACGCCTTCGGCGTTCTTGTAAACGCCGACGCCAAGGTCGATCTTGTCCGCGCGCGGGTCTTCGCGGAACATCTGCATGAGCTGCATGATCTTGTCGACCGGCTGTTGCGAGAGGGCGTTGAACATCAGATATCTCCGGTTTCGACAGGCAGGGTGGGAAAGGCGCCCCATTCGGTCCATGACCCGTCATAAACCGACCAGTCCTTCTTGCCGATCCGTTCGAGCGCGAGCGACACGACGCAGGCGGTGACACCCGACCCGCAAGAGGTGATCGCAGGCTTCGTGAGGTCCACGCCGGCCTTGTCGAAGACCGCGCGAAGCTCCTCGGGGTCTTTCATCGTCTTGTCTTCGTTGAGTAAATCGGGGAATGGCAGGTTCTTCGACCCGGGGATGTGACCCGGGCGCAGACCCGGCCATGGTTCTTGTTCGGCACCCGCGAAACGCCCGGACGAGCGCGCGTCGATGATCTCGTGATCGCCCAATTTCGCGGCTGCCGAAACCTGTGTCACGTCCTTGACCAGTTGGTTCTGACGCCGTGCCGTCATGTGGCGGTCACGGATCACCGGGGGCAGGTCTTCGACAACGCGACCCTCGGCCAGCCATTTGGGAAAGCCGCCATCGAGCACGGCGACATCCGCGTGCCCCATCAGGCGGAAAAGCCACCAGACCCGGGCGGCGGTTTGCAGCCCCAGGGTGTCATAGACCACCACCTGGTGCCCGTCTCCGACGCCCAAGGCCCTGAGACGGCTCATGAATTTTTCGACCGGCGGGGCCATGTGCGGCAGGTCCGAGCGCGCGTCGGCAATGTCGTCGATATCGAAATAGCGCGCGCCGGGGATATGCGCGGCGGCGTATTCGGCCTTTGCATCGCGCGGGTCGCCGGGCATGTACCACGTCCCGTCGATCACCCGCAGATCAGGGTCCTTGAGATGGGCCGCGAGCCAATCGGTCGAGACCAGGGTTCCGGGATCGTCTTGCGCCATGTTTGCCCCCCATGCGGTTCACGCCATGACTAGCGCGGGGGGGCGAAGCTGACAAGGCCGGACGCCGCAGCGGCCCAGTGTCACGGGGCGCGGGAGAATTCCGTGATCACGGCGCCGCACGGGCCAATCTGCCGGGGAAATCTTGTCAATATCTGAACCCCGCGCACGAGGTTCGGGAAGGCTATGCGAATCGTCGCGCTATCCCCCGTGGCGCAAGAGGCGCTGTTTCTGGCGGTTCCAGTCGCGCTTGGCCTGGGTCTCGCGCTTGTCGTGGGCTTTCTTGCCCTTGCCGATACCGATCTTGATCTTGGCGATTCCGCGGTGGTTGAAATAAAGCACCAGCGGCACGAGCGTCATGCCCTTGCGCTGGGTCGCGTTCCAGAGCCGGGCCAATTCCTTGCGTGAAACCAAGAGCTTGCGCTTGCGCCGCTCCTCGTGGCCAAAGGTCTTGGCCTGTTCGTAGGGCGCGATATAGCTGTTGACCAGCCACAGTTCGCCATTGTCCACATGGGCATAGGCTTCGGCGATGTTGGCGCTGCCCTCGCGCAGAGACTTGACCTCGGAACCTTGCAGGACGATGCCGCATTCGAGGTCTTCCTCGATCGCGTAATCGAAGCGCGCGCGGCGGTTTTCGGCGACCACCTTGTAATTGGGATTGGTTTTTTCCTTGGCCATAACCGGCGTTTTCTAACGCCCGGCGGGGCGACTGTCGAGGGGAAGGTTAAGGCACCGTGCCGCGCGGTTAACGGGGGTTTTCGACAGGGATTCGGGGGGGGTGACATCCGGCTGCCGGACGGCTGCCACCCGGCTGCCGGGGTGCAGTGGGTGTGAAGGAGAAGGCAAAGGATTAATATGACGCGCGAATGACCAGACATGAGCCAAACAGCACGAGGGCGAGCGCCGGAACGGGGGATGGCTTTCGCGACGCCAGCGTCAGGCAGTTTATCCAACAGCGCCATCCCCTCTTCTGAACGGGGTGCAACCCATCCAAAGCGCCAGCCCGTGGGCCGGGCCGGCGCTCGCCCGGCGCCTGCGGCGCTGTTCGGGCGGGACCCGGAAACTCACCGCCCAGCCCGCTTTCCCGTCCAGCCGACGAATGGAAAACTCCTTTCGTCATTTTTTGATAACGAATGAACCATCCCTGCCGTAAAAGGGGCCGTGTCATGACAGGAAACCCGATGAACCGTTATCCCCGCAACATGATCGGATACGGGGCCGACCGGCCCGATCCGCAATGGCCGGGCGCGGCCCGGATCGCCGTGCAGTTCGTGCTCAACTATGAAGAAGGCGGCGAGAATTGCGTGCTGCATGGCGATGCGGCCTCCGAAGCGTTCCTTTCCGATATCGCGGGGGCGACGCCGTGGCCCGGGCAACGGCACTGGAACATGGAGTCGATCTATGAATACGGCGCGCGGGCCGGGTTCTGGCGGCTGCATCGCCTGTTCACCGGGGCGGGCATTCCACTGACGATCTATGGCGTGGCGAGCGCATTGGCGCGCAGCCCCGAGCAGGTCGAGGCGATGAAGAACGCGGGCTGGGAGATCGCGTCGCACGGGCTCAGATGGGTCGAGCACAAGGACATGGCCCCCGAGGACGAGCGCGCGGCCATTGCCGAGGCGGTGCGCCTGCATACCGAGGTGGTGGGCGAGCGGCCGCGCGGCTGGTATACCGGGCGGTGCAGCGAGAACACGGTGCGACTGGTCGCCGAAGAGGGCGGGTTCGATTACATCAGCGATACCTATGACGACGACCTGCCCTATTGGCTGGAAGTGGGCGAGCGCGACCAGCTGATCATCCCCTACACGCTCGAAGCCAATGACATGCGCTTTGCCACCGCGCCGGGATATATCACCGGCGCGCAGTTCTATTCCTACCTGCGCGACGCGTTCGACACGCTTTATCGCGAGGGCAAGGAAGGCCGCCCCGCGATGATGAGCGTGGGGCTGCATTGCCGCCTGATCGGGCGGCCGGGCAAGATTGCCGGGCTGGCGCGGTTCCTGGAGTATATCGGGCGGTTCGACGGTGTGTGGTGCCCGCGGCGGATCGACATCGCGCGGCATTGGGCGAAGGTGCATCCGCCCGTGCGGCGCGAACGGCCCAGCGCGATGGGGCGGGCGGCGTTCGTCGAGCGCTTTGGCGGGGTGTTCGAACATTCCCCTTGGATCGCGGAACGGGCCTGGGAACTTGAGCTTGGCCCGGCGCATGACCGGGCGGCGGGGCTCCATAATGCGCTGGCGCGGATGTTCCGGTCGGCCAGCGACGCGGAGCGGTTGGGCGTGCTCAAGGCGCATCCCGACCTTGCGGGCAAGCTGGCCGCGGCGCAGCGGCTGACCGAGGAGTCGACGGCGGAACAGGCGAGCGCGGGGCTCGATGCGCTGACCGATGCGGAGCGCGCGCGGTTCAGCGAGTTGAACACCGCCTATGTCGAGAAACACGGCTTTCCTTTCATCATCGCGGTGCGCGACCATGACAAAGCGGGGATTCTGGCCGCGTTCGAGCGGCGGATTGCCAATGCGACCGAGGTCGAGTTCGAGGAAGCCTGCAAACAGGTCGAGCGTATCGCGCGGCTGAGGCTGGAGGACATGTTGTGAGCTATGCCTTTCCCCCCGGCGGTTTGCCGGACCAGTCGGAAAATCCCGAAGGCAAGGCGGTCTTTACCGAAGCCTACGCGGTGATCCCGGCAATCACGATGCGCGACATCGTGACGAGCCTCCTGCCCGGCTGGTCGCGGACCCGCGCCTGGATCCTTGCGCGGCCCATGACCGGATTTGCCGAGAGTTTCGCGCAATACGCGGTCGAGGTGGCGCCCGGCGGCGGCAGCGACACGCCCGAGCCGGACGAAGGCGCCGAGGCGATCCTGTTCGTGGCCACTGGGCGCGCGCAACTGACCATAGACGGTGCGCCGCACGAGATGGGACCGGGCGGATATGCCTATATCCCGGCGGGGGCGGATTGGTGGCTGCACAACCCGGGGCCGGACCCGTTTGGATTTCACTGGGTGCGCAAGCATTGGGCCGGGGCGCCGGGGGTGGGACGGCCCGATGCGTTTGTCACCAATGAACGCGATGTCGCCGTGGACTGGATGCCAGGCACCGACAAGTGGGGCACGCAGCGATTTGTCGCGCCGCATGACCTGCGCCATGATTGCCACCTCAATATCGTGACCTTCCGTCCCGGCGGGCGCATTCCCTTTGCCGAGACCCACGTGATGGAGCATGGGATCTATGTTCTTCAGGGCCGGGCGACATACCTGCTCAACCAGGATTGGGTGGAGGTGGGGCCGGGCGATTTCATGTGGCTGCGCGCCTTTTGCCCGCAAGCCTGCATCGCGAAGGGCGACGAGGATTTCCGCTACCTGCTTTACAAGGACGTGAACCGGCATGTGCCGCTCAGGGTGGGCGGATGATCGGGATTACGGCCGAACCGCTGACCGCGGCGGCGTTCGCGCCGTTCGGCGACGTGCTCGAGGCGCGCGGCGAGCCCGACCGGATCATCAATCGCGGGAAATGCGGGCGCTGGCATGACCGGGCGCAGCTCGATTTCGGACCCGGCGGGCAGGCCGGGATTTCGATGTTCCTCGCCGAGGCGCGCAACCTGCCCTATCGGCTCGACCTGCTGGAGCGCCACCCGGAGGGCAGCCAGGCGTTCCTGCCGATGCATGGGCGGGAGTGGCTGGTGATCGTGGCACCGGATGCGGGCGGGCGCCCGGGCGCACCGCGGGCCTTTGTCGCGGGCGGCGACCAGGGGGTGAATTTCCATCGCGGCACCTGGCACGGGGTTCTGACGCCGCTGCATGATCCGGGGCTGTTCGCGGTGGTGGACCGGATCGGGGACGGTGCGAACCTGGAAGAACATGCATTGGAGCCGCCGGTCATGGTGGACCTCTAGGATGGGTTGCACAGGATCAAGTTCAATCCGCCCGGGCTGCTTGCAGCACGGGCAGCGCCCGACCCGCCCCATGGGCGGGCGCTTTGCACCCACCCCGGGCCGGGCGCTGCCCTCGCGGTGGGCATCAGCCGAATCCCGTCGGCACAAAATGCTATAGGCCGCCGGCAGAGAGCGGCCGGACAACAGGAGAGGAGACAGACATGGCAACGACGTCGATCGAAACGCAGGAACAGCTGCGCGACCCGGACTACATGCCGCCGCTGGCGCGGGCGGTGCCGCTGGGCATCCAGCACGTGCTGGCGATGTTCGTGTCGAACGTGACGCCGGCGATCATCGTCGCGGGCGCCGCGGGGATCGGGTTCGGCTCGGACCAGGGGGAGCTCGGCTTTCCCGACATGAGCTACATGATCCAGATGTCGATCCTCTTTGCCGGGGTCGCGACACTGATCCAGACCATCGGCATGGGGCCGGTGGGGGCGCGGCTGCCGATCGTGCAGGGCACGTCGTTTGCCTTCGTGCCGATCATGATCCCGGCGGTGGCAGGTTTGGGCACGGCGGGCCTCGGCGGGCTGATGACGGGCGTGGTACTGGGCGGCCTCTTCCATTTCTGCCTTGGCTTCTTCGTCGGGCGCATCCGCTTTGCCCTGCCGCCGCTGGTGACCGGGCTGATCGTGCTGATGATCGGGCTGGCGCTGGTCAAGGTGGGTATCCAGTATTCGGCGGGCGGGGTTCTGCGATACAACGCCATCCACCTGCAATCGGCGGCGGGTGCGGCGCAGGTGCCGGTCGAACCGGACGAACGCAGCGCGGGGCTGGCCGCGGGGTTCGGCACGCTGAAATACTGGCTGCCGGCGCTGGTCGTGGTGGTGGTCACGCTGGCGCTCAAGTTCTTTACCCGGGGTTTCATCTCGACCGCGGCGGTGTTCCTGGGCATTCTCGCGGGATATGCCGTGGCGCTGGTCATGGGGCAGGTGAGCTTCGCGAATGTCGGCAATGCCGCCTGGTTCGAGGTGCCGATGCCGTTCAAATATGGCTGGGAGATCAACTGGGCCATCGTGATCGGCATGTGTTTCATGGCCGTGGTCTCGGCGATCGAGACGGTGGGCGATGTCAACGGCATCACCAAGGGCGGCGCCGGGCGCGAAGCCACCGACCGCGAAATCTCGGGCGCGACCTTTGCCGACGGTCTGGGCACCGCGGTGGGCGGGGTGTTCGGCGGGCTGCCCAACACATCGTTCAGCCAGAACGTCGGCCTTGTCGCCATGACCGGCGTGATGAGCCGCCATGTCGTGACCATCGGGGCGGTGTTCCTGATCGTCGCGGGCTGCATGCCGGTCGTGGGCGCGATGATCCGCACCATGCCCGAGCATGTGCTGGGCGGGGGCGTGATCGTGATGTTCGGCATGGTCGCGGCTTCGGGGATCAACATGCTTTCGGACGTGACCTGGAACCGGCGCAACATGGTGATATTTGCCACGTCACTTTCGGTGGGTCTCGGCCTGCAACTGGTGCCGGAGGCGTTGCAGCACCTGCCACGCACGGCGCAGATCCTGCTGACCAGCGGGCTCTTGCCCTCGGCGGGGCTGGCCATCATCCTCAATCTCGTTCTGCCCGAGGACCTGGACAAGTGAGACCGGCGCGGCGGCGGGCCAGGGGCCGGCCGCCGCATCCGCCACGACGGAGGGGGTCGTCCTCGGCTCATCACGATTTGCCGCGCAACTGCGTCGTTTTCGTCATAATCGGATATTTCACTTGCCATGCGGAATCTGTCAGGTATCCGGGCATGATCCAATGACAAGAAAACCGAGGCCGATGACCCGCGACCAGACCCTCCGAGAGGCAAGCACCCAGATCACGTCAGCAAACACCCCCAACCCCGACACGACCCCCGCCGCCACCAATCCGCGCGACGCGCGCGACTGGGTGAAGGTTCTGGCGCGCTACCGCGACCCCGACATCGGGCGCAGCACCTTCGAGCTTGGCCTGACCGCGGGGCTGTTCCTTGGGCTCTGGGCATTGGCGTGGTGGGCGCTCTCGGTGAGCTACCTGTTGGCCTTTGCCCTCTCGTGCCTCAATGCCGGGTTCCTGCTGCGGCTTTTCACGATCCAGCATGATTGCGGCCACGGGTCGTTCTTTCACAACCGAAGCGTCAGCGATTGGGTCGGGCGGGTGATCGGGGTGCTGACGCTCACCCCCTATGACGTCTGGCGGCGCACCCATTCGGTGCATCACAGCACCTCGGGCAATCTCGGCCGGCGGGGCATGGGCGACGTGCACACCATGACGGTCGAGGAATACCGCCGCGCATCGCCGCTGGCACGACTGCGCTATCGTATCTATCGCCACCCGCTGATCCTGTTCGGGCTTGGCCCGGCCTGGCTCTTCCTGGTCCAGAACCGGCTGCCGCTCGGGTTGATGAGGCAAAGTCGCTATTGGCTGAGCGCGATGCTGACCAACCTGGCGATTCTCGCCGGTCTGGGACTGATCTGGTATTTCGGCGGAGTGATGCCACTCTTGCTGATCTTCCTGCCCAGCACGCTGATCGCGGCGACGGCGGGGCTTTGGCTGTTCTACGTGCAACACCAGTTCGAGAGCACCGAGTGGCAGGATGACGCGCATTGGCAATTGCACGATTCCGCGCTGCATGGCAGCTCGCATTACGTGCTGCCGCCGGTCCTGCAATGGCTGAGCGCCAATATCGGCATTCACCATGTCCACCATCTCTATAGCCGGATCCCGTTCTATCGGTTGCCCGATGTGCTGCGCGATCATCCGGTGCTGGCGGCAAGCAACCGCATGACGATCCGGGAAAGCCTCGGCAATGTGCGGCTCAAGCTCTGGGACGAGAAGGACCACAGGTTGTTGTCATTCAAGCAAATGCGGGCACTCTACGGCTGATCCTTCGGGCGGGCGGTGGCGGTATGCGACGGCACACCATTTTGCGGCTTACCTCGCGCGCGATCCTTGCTAGAAGGCGGACCGAAGCCAGCAGGGAGACCGGACCATGCCCGCCATTACCGAAGAGCACCTGATCGAGAGCATCGCCGAGGCGCTGCAATTCATTTCCTATTACCACCCGGCGGATTTCGTCGAGGCGATGAGCGCGGCCTGGGCGCGCGAGCAGAACAAGGGCGCGAAGGACGCGATGGCGCAGATCCTCGTCAATTCGCGCATGTGCGCGATGGGCCGCCGCCCGATCTGCCAGGACACAGGCGCGGCCAATATCCACGTCAGGATCGGGGTCGAGGCGCCGCTGAAATTGAAGCGGTCCTTGCAGGAGATCTGTGACGAGGGCACGCGGCGCGGATACCAGCGCGACACCAACCCGCTGCGCGCGAGCGTGGTGGTCGATCCGTTCGGCGCGCGCAGGAATTCGGGCGACAACACGCCCTGCATGCTCAGCGTCGAGATGGTCGCGGGCGACACCGTCGAGGTCGAGGTCGCGGCCAAGGGCGGCGGATCGGAGAACAAGGCCAAGTTCACCACGCTCAACCCGAGCGGCAATGTCGCCGACTGGGTGGTCGAGACGGTCGAGAGCCTTGGCGCGGGATGGTGCCCGCCCGGTATCCTCGGGATCGGGGTGGGCGGCAATGCCGACCGGGTGATGGCGCTGGCCAAGCAGGCGCTGTCCGAGCCGATCGACATGGCGGACCTCTTGCGCCGGGGGCCGAAGGACCGGGCCGAGGAATTGCGTTGCGAGATTTACGAGCGGGTCAACGCGCTTGGGATCGGGGCGCAGGGGCTGGGCGGGGTGACGACCGTTCTGGACGTGAAGGTGAAGAGTTTCCCGACCCATGCGGCGTCGCTCCCGGTCGGGCTCATCCCGAATTGCGCGGCGACGCGGCATGTGCATTTCACGCTCGACGGGTCTGGACCGGCGGAGTTCACGCCGCCAAACATGGACCTCTACCCCGATATCCTGCTCGATGCGGCCGGGGCGCAGAGCCGCAAGCTCGACCTAGACAACCTGACGGATGATGTGCTGGCGAGCCTCACGCCGGGGGAAACGCTCTTGCTGTCGGGCACGCTCTACACGGGGCGCGACGCGGCGCACAAGCGGATGATCGAGATGCTGGACCGGGGTGAGGCGCTGCCCGTCGATCTGCGCGGCAAGGCGATCTATTACGTGGGGCCGGTCGATGCGGTGGGCGACGAGGCGATCGGACCGGCGGGGCCCACGACGTCGACCCGGATGGACAAGTTCACCGACCGGATCCTGGCCGATACGGGGCTCAAGCTGATGGTCGGCAAGGCCGAGCGCGGGCCGGTGGCGCTGGAGGCGATCGCGAAACACAAGGCGGCCTACCTGATCGCGGTGGGGGGCGCGGCCTACCTCGTCTCGAAGGCGATCAAGGCGGCGAAACCGGTGGCGTTCGAAGACCTCGGCATGGAGGCGATTTACGAATTGAAGGTCGAGGACATGCCGGTGACGGTGGCAGTGGACACGGCCGGCAACTCGATCCACCGGACCGGCCCGGCGGAGTGGAAAAAGAAGATCGCCGAACGGGTGTGACGGGGGCAGTGACGGGGTAAATGTCCATGTTATGCTCTTGGCGCGCGGAAACCGCCACATTCGCTAAACTGGATAGTGGAGCGCAATAGTTTGTCGACTCGCTGATAGATCGAGGATGCATCGACGAGGGAGGTATTACCTTTGACCACATTTATCGCCGACGCATTCAAGGCCCTTTTCGTGATTATCGCGATCCTAGCATTGGTCCTTTCCGTTTTCGCCGGAACCGGCTTCATGGTGGCCTATGGCCCGGTCGCAGGCTTTGCAGTGGGCGCCTTGGCGGTCTGTGGGGCGATTTCGATTCTCGGTACGATAGCACTTCTGATCGAGAATAACCGTCTACTCAAACAGATCGCCGACAATCTCACCCCGACACCGCCAGCCCGGCCTAACCCGCCAGGCTCACCGGATTCTCCGTGGGAGGCGCAATAAGAATGAAAACCACGCAATAAAATTGGCCAGCAACAGATTAACCGACGCGCTATAGCGTGTCTTAGAAAATCGGATTCGTCCCCTGCCGGACGATAGGGCGGTACATGGCCGCGGTCGGGTGCTCACAACATCAGCGCAGTGCAATTTATCTTGCAACGTCATCCCCTGATCGAAGCGGTGCGCATCATATCAAAAGCACCCGGCCGGAGGGCGGCCAGGTGCTGCCCGGGCGGCTTCGCCGCTGTTCCGGGCGGGGCGGGCGCTGTCCGGGCCGCATGCGACCCGGGCGGGTGGATCCAACACCCTCACGCCAGCGCCGCCTGCAATGCGCGCTGCACCCCGGGCGCACCGGCCACCACGCCCGCGACCTGTGGATGGGCGTTGTTGAAGCGCAGCGGCGCGCCGTGGCGGTCGGTGACGCGTGCGCCCGCCTCTTCGAGAATGATCGCGCCCGCGGCGATGTCCCATTCCCAGCTGTCGCGCAGGGTCAGCATCGCGTCGTGCCGCCCTTCGGCAACCAGCGCCAGGCGATAGGCGAGCGAGGGGCGATGGGCGCGGGTGACGGGCGGGACCGCGCCGTTTTTCCAGTGGTGGGCATCGAGCGCGGGGCGCGCGGCCAGCACCGAGGCCCCGGCCAGACCCTCGCGGCCCGACACGCGGATCGGCGCGCCGTTGAGCGTGGCCCCCTGCCCGCGCGCGGCGGCATAGAGCCGGTCCTTGAGCGGCAGATAGACCACCCCGGCGATGGGCCGCCCGTTCTCGACCACCGCGAGCGCGTGGGCCCATGTCTTGTCCCCGTTGATGAAGCTGCGGGTGCCGTCGAGCGGATCGACGATGAAGACGCGCTCGTGCCCGAGCCGAACCGCGCTGTCCTCGCTCTCCTCCGACAGCCAGCCATAAGCGGGGCGCAGGGCGCGGAGCGTCTCTTGCAGCATCACGTTGACAGCAAGGTCGGCCTCGGTCACCGGGCCGGCCCCGCCGGGCTTGTCCTCGGAGGTGTAGGGGCCACCGAAATAGCCGGTGGCGATCCGCCCCGCCTCGCGCGCGACATGGATCAGGAGGGCGAGATCATTCTCCGGCAAGCGTCAGCCCCTCGACCAGGATCGACGGCACCACCCGCGACAGCCACGGGCGCGCATCGTTGGCGGGCCGCAGCGTGGCGAACATCTCGCGCAGGTTGCCCGCGATGGTACATTCGTTGACCGGGTAGGCGATCTGCCCGTTCTCGACCCAGAAGCCCGAGGCGCCGCGCGAGTAATCTCCGGTATTGGGGTTGATGGTCGAGCCGATGAGCGAGGTCACCAGAAGCCCGGTGCCCATCTCGGCCATCAGTTCTTCGCGGCTTTGCGCGCCTTGCGTCAGCGCCACGTTCCAGGGGCTGGGCGACGGTCCGCCGCCGGTGCCGCGCGCGGCGTTGGCGGTGCTTTGCATCCCCAGCTTGCGGGCAGTGGCGAGATCGAGCGTCCAGCCCGTGAGCACACCGTTTTCCACGATGGCGCGTTTGCGTGTCGGCAGCCCTTCGGCATCGAAAGGGCGCGAACCGGTGGCGCGGGGGCGGTGCGGGTCCTCGATGAGCGACAGCCCGTCGGGCAGGATCAGTTTTCCCAGATCGTCGCGCAGGAAGGACGCGCCCCTAGCAATGGAGGCCCCGTTGACCGCGCCCAGAAGATGCCCGACAAGCGACGCGGCAATCCGTTCGTCGAAAAGCACCGGCCAGGCCCCGGTGGGCGGTTTGCGCGCGCCGAACATGGCCACGGCGCGTTCGCCCGCCGTTTGCCCGATCTCCTCTGCGCTGCGCAGGTCGCCCTGGAAGATGCGCGAGTCGCCGTCATGTTCGCGCTCCATCGCGCGGCCCTCGCCCGCGATCGCCACCGCATAGAGCGAGCGATCGGTGCGCGCGTAGCCGCCGGAAAAGCCGTTGGTCGCGGCAAGGTGAACGCGACGCGCGGAATAGCCGGCGCTGGCCGATTGCACCTGTGTCACGCCCTTGACCGCGAGCGCGGCAGCCTCGGCCGCGCGGGCATCGTTTTCGAGCGCGGCGGGGTCCGGCTCGGGCGCGGGGTCACAGAGTTCGAGCGCGGCAATGTCCCAGTCGCGGGCGAACTGCGACGGATCGGCCAGCCCGACATGCGGGTCCTCGGGTGCTTCGCGGGCCATGGCGACGGCGCGTTCGGCCATCTCGGCCATGGTCTCGGGGCGAATGTCGGAGGCCGAGACCACGGCCTGGCGCCGGCCCATGATCACCCGCAGGCCCAGGTCGGTGCCCTCGGCACGCTCGGCCTGTTCCAACTGCCCGGCGCGCACGTCGATCGAGACGGCCCGCCCGTCCACGGCCATGGCGTCGGCGGCCTCGGCCCCGGCCTTTTTCGCGGCGTCGAGAAGCGCGCGGGTGAGGGTTTCCAGAGATTGGGTCATGGTTCGGCCTCCTGCATCGGGTTCAGGTAGACAGACCGCGCGCCCGGTGCAAGCCCGCCCGGGTCAAAAGGACCGCCGGATCGCTCCGACGGTCCCTGCCCGCCTCATGGCGGGAAATGCAAGCCGGGTTACTTGACCCGTTGACCGTTGGCCAGAACCTGCCCGTCGTTTTCGACCTCGATCGTGGATGTGAGCACGTCCTCGCCCTCGCCGGGGACGGCGAACATCGACAGCATCATGCGCGCGCCCATGACCTGTTCCTCGGGCACGAGGCCCATCCCGACCAGCGTGTCCATGAGGCCGTTGGCCCCGGTCAGGCGCAGCTGGATCGTGCCCTCGGTCCCCTGCATGCCCTGTGTCGTCATCACGGTCGGGAAATCGACATCGATGCCGCCTTCGCCGGTGAGCGACGCGCCCCCGGCGGTGACTTCGAGCTGGTTGAGATCGAGCCGCTCGATCTCGCCGGGCATTTCGATCTCGCCACGCTCGACCGCCTCCATCTCTTCGGGATCGAACAGGTCGAAGGCAAGCTTGCCCCTGCCCGAGAGGTCAAGCGCGATGGTGGCCGGGTCACGCGGCAGTTCGCCCTCGGGATCGACCATGTCCCAGATCGTGTCGGACATGGTGAAATCGCCCAGTGTGAGGCCCATCGCGAAATCCTGTACCTCGTCGGATTTCTGCAACGGCATCAGCAGCTTGAGCGCGATTTCGTCAAAGGCGAAATCGACGGGAGAGGGCAGGTCCGCAGCCTCGAACGCGGCGGTCAATCCGCGCGACATGATGTCGTATTTCAGCCCCGAGGGTGACATTCCGACCGCGAACACGCCCGAGCCGGTCGATGTCTGGGCCTTGAGCTGATCGCTGCCGTCGTCGAACTCCAGATCCATGCGCCCGCCCTGGTAGGAAAACTCGCCATCAAAGCCGAACCCCGCCTGCAGCATCGCATTCACATCCTCGGAGTCGAAACCGCCCTCGATCGGATAGGTGGCGGTGCCGTCGAAATTCATCCGGTCCATGCCGCCGGTGAGGTTGAGAAACTCGTCGCTGTCGTCGGGATTGACGAAATCGAACATGTAGGCGACGGCGCCGGTGCTCATCACCTGGGCCAGTTCGCGCACATCGCCGATCCTCGTCACCGACGAGCCGCGCACATCCCCGATCGTCAGCTCCGCCGTCCCGATCTCCTTGACCTCGCCCTCGGCGATGATCTCGTTCAGGCGGGCGCGCAGCTCGTCGGCGGAATAGGTATAGGTGATCTCGTCAGGGGCGCCTGCCGCGACCATCTCGAAACCGCTGCTGCTATAGTCGAGACTTACCTTCACCGGGTCCTCGCCATCGGGTTCAACGTCGACCACCACCGGCACCGGCGAGGGCAGTTCGACCGACACCGTGCCATCGCCACGATCGACGAACCCGATCTGGCCCAGCGTGATCGCCACCGTGCCTTCGTCCTCGGGCAAGGGCATGGTCATGCGCATGTCGCGCACCGACAGCGTGTCACCCGCCTGCACCTCGGTCGCCGTCACCTCGTAACCAAGTGTTTCGAAATAGTTTTTCCAATCATTCCAGACCTGATCGGAGGTCACGTCGGCCAGCGCGACCGAACCCGACGTGAAACCGATCATCGCGGTCGTGCCGCATAGCATCCTGAAGTTCGACATCTGACTGTCCTCTTTTGAAATCTCGTTATCAACTCTCATGGTTCACGGTCCGAGAATCAACCCTCGGTCACGCTGGACCGCAGCCCGCGGGAGGTTTACCACTGGACGGGATGGAACAGGGAGACGTGAATGACCCACTTGACAGGAAAAACCGTACTGATCACGGGCGCGAGCCGCGGCATAGGCGAAGCGGCGGCGCGGCTTTTCGCGCATGAGGGTGCGCAGGTCGTGCTGGCGGCCCGCACCGAGACCGACACCGCCCGCATCGCCGACGAGATCGGGGCCAATGCGCGCGCCGTGGCCTGTGACGTGAGCCGGTTCGCGGACATTCAGGCCGCCGTCGATCTGGCGGCAAGCACGTTTGGCGGTCTCGACATCCTGATCGGCAATGCCGGGGTGATCGAGCCGATTTCGCCGCTCGACGCCTCGGACCCCGAAGGCTGGGGCCAGGCGATAGATATCAACCTCAAGGGGGTCTATCACGGGATGCGCGCGGCGATGCCGGTGATGGAAAAGGCTGGCGGCGGCACGATCATCACCATCAGCTCGGGCGCGGCGCACAGCCCGCTCGAAGGCTGGTCGCATTACTGCGCCTCCAAGGCCGGCGCGGCAATGCTGACCCGCTCGGCACATCTCGAAGGCGCGGGCAAGGGGCTGCGCATCATGGGGCTGTCGCCCGGCACCGTGGCCACGCAGATGCAGCGCGAGATCAAGGCCAGTGGCATCAACCCGGTCAGTACGATGGAATGGGAGGATCACATCCCCCCCGAATGGCCCGCCAGGTGCCTGGCCTGGATGTGCGGTCCGGATGCCGACGAATTCCTGGGCGAGGAGATTTCCCTGCGCGACGAGGCCGTACGCCGCCGGATCGGCGTGGCATGATCGAGCTGGCGAAAGAAGGCGGGTTGTGGACCGTCACGCTTAACCGGCCCGACAAGGCCAATTCGCTCACCGCCGCGATGCTCGAAGAGCTGATCGCCATTGCCGAGGCGGCGCAGGAGGCGCGGGCGCTGATCCTGACCGGGCGGGGCAAGGTCTTTTCCGCAGGGGCCGATCTCGAGGCGGCGAAGGCGGGGCTGGCCACGAGCCCGCTCTGGGAACGGCTTTCGGGCGCCATTGCGGCGCTGCCGGGGCTGTCGATCGCCGCGCTCAACGGCACGCTGGCCGGGGGCGCGATGGGCATGGCGCTGGCCTGTGATCTTCGGCTGGCGGTGCCGGGAGCCAAGTTCTTCTACCCGGTGATGAAGCTCGGCTTCCTGCCGCAACCCTCCGATCCGGCCCGCATGGCCGCGCTGATCGGTCCGGCACGCGCCAAGCTGATCCTGATGGGCGGCCAGAAGATCGAGGCAGAGGAGGCGCTGCGCATGGGCCTGATCGACCGGATCGTGGAGGGTGACGCCCTCATGGACGCGGCCCGCAGCATCGCCGCCGACACCATCGCACAGGACCCCGGGATCGCCCACGCCATCAAGACCCTGATCCAGCGCTGATGCGGTCCGCGACGCCCTGACCCGGCCCTTCATCTTGCGGTCAAATACTCTGGGAGTGAATGGCGAAGCCAGAGGGGGCAAAGCCCCCTTGCCCGTCAGCGACCGCGCACCCGTCGCTTTCCCGGTGTCTTCGACCTGAACCCGGGCGGGCGTTTCCGGACCCATGCCACGAAGGCCGCCAGCCGCGGATGGGCACGCAGGGCGGTGATGGTGTTGTAATCGCGCGCCAGGTCGGTTTCCGACAGGGTCGCGTGGATCTCGTTGTGACAGATCTGGTGCAGGAGCACCGTCTCGCCGCCCTTGCCGCCGCGCAGGCGCGGGACGAGGTGGTGACGGCTTTGCGGGACATCGGCGGGGATGGGCCGGTCGCAGAGCGGGCAGATCGGATCGGTCTCAGGCATCGGGCCTCTTGCGCAGGGCGGGTCGATCGGCAAAGGATGCCCGAGTTTACGGATGAGGGGCGCAAATGGAAAGCCGGCCGGAAATCGTGCAATGGGCCGCGTGTCCCGGGCCTTGCGGGCCGGAGACCGCCACATGAGCCATGCGCTGGTCATCGGGGCCGGGCCGGCCGGCCTGGTGGCGGCCGAGGCGCTGGCGCGGGCGGGGTTGTCGGTGACGGTGGCCGAGGCGAAACCCTCGGTCGGACGCAAGTTCCTGATGGCCGGCAAGTCGGGGTTGAACCTGACCAAGGACGCGCCGTTCGAGACATTCCTTTCCGCCTATGGCGCGCGGGCCGACGCGCTGCGCCCGATGCTCGAGGCGTTCGGGCCGGGCGATGTGCGGGCCTGGGCCGAGGGGCTGGGGCAGACGGTCTTCACCGGCTCGTCGGGGCGGGTTTTCCCGCACACGATGAAGGCATCACCCCTCTTGCGCGCCTGGCTGGGGCGGCTTGACGGGCTGGGCGTTGCGATCCGCACGCGCTGGCGTTGGACCGGGGGCGCGACATTCGACACGCCCGAAGGGCGGCAGGTGCTGGCGCCGGATGTCACCGTGCTGGCCTGTGGCGGGGCGAGCTGGGCAAGGTTGGGGTCGGACGGGGCCTGGAGCGCGCAGTTTCCCGGCACGGATATTGCCCCGTTCCGCCCCGCGAACATGGGGTTCCACGTCGATTGGTCCGCGCACATGGCCCGGCATTTCGGCCAGCCGGTCAAGAACGTGGTCCTGCACGCGGGGCCGGTGCAACAGCGCGGGGAGTTCGTGGTCTCGGCGCGCGGGATCGAGGGTGGCGGGGTCTATGCCGTCTCGGGCGCGATGCGCGACGGGGCGGCGCTGGTGCTCGACCTCCTGCCCGATCTTGGCGAGGCGGACATCCGCGCCCGGCTGGCGGCACGACGGCCCAAGGAGAGCCTCGCCAACACCTTGCGCAAGCGGCTCAAACTCGACCCGGTGAAACAGGCGCTCCTGATGGAGTTTGCCCGTCCCCTGCCCGATGACCTGGCCCCGGTCTTGAAGGCGCTGCCGGTGCGCCATGGCGGGCCGCGCCCGATGGACGAGGCAATCTCGACCGCCGGGGGACTGCGCTTCGAGGCGCTGGACCGGGGGCTGATGCTGCGCGACCGGCCGGGATGGTTCGCCGCGGGCGAAATGCTGGATTGGGAGGCGCCGACGGGTGGCTATCTGCTGACCGGGTGCCTGGCCACCGGGCGCTGGGCGGGGGAACATGCGGCGGCGTGGGTTTCGGGGCGGAATTGACAATCGTCAATGCCTGGCGGCCCGACCCGTGACAGAGGTGCAAGGCACCGGGTCATGCGCACGAAAGGGGCTGAGATGGGGTTGTTCTTCCTTGGGTTCTTCTGGTTCGCAGGCATGGCGGTCGCCACCGCCCTGCCCATCGTGATGGGCGCCCGTCATGGTGTGGCGCTGGCCTTGGGGATCGCGATCCTCTGCCTTGTGGCGTTGCAGGGGCTGCATTTTTCCGCGGGACTTGCCTGTGCCGGGGGGGCCTGCGGCGACCTTGGGGCGCTGATGGATCATATCCGGCTGGTGCTGGCCTCGCTCACCGGGCTGGGCCTCGTGGCTGGGCTTGGGGCCGCTTGGATGATCCGGCGGCGAGAAGGCGCGGAGCGGGGCTGAGCGCTTCAGCTCAGCGCCTCGACCCGGGCGCCGCCGAAGCGGGCGACCATGTCGGTGATGCCCTGTTCATCAGGCATGAGGCAGGCCGCGGTCGAGAGCGCATCGGCCAGCCCCGCCGAACGGGCCGAGATGCTGACCGCGCGGGTGGGTGGCTCCTTGCCCAGCGGCGAGAGGATATGCCCCTGATTGCCATCGGCGTCGAGCACCGTTCCAAGCGTTTGCGAACTCGCCAGGGCGCGATCGGACAGGGTGAGTGCGCCGCCGGACTTCAATTCGACCGGCCAGTCGGGGCCGATCGCCTGCATCTCGCCAGTGTCGATGAAGCCCATCTCCAGCCCTTCGCGCCGCAGGAGCATGGCCACCCGGTCGGCCACCACGCCCTGCGCCACGCCGTTGAGCGTGAGCGCCATGCCGGGGCGGGCAAACCGCACGGACTGCGCGGAGAAGTCCACCCCGCGCCAGCCGATCAGGGCGCGCGCCTGCGCGATCTCGTCCCCGGTCGGGGCGCGACCCGCGGCATGGGCCTCGGCCAGCGCCGCCCAGAGCGGTTGCACCGTGGGATCGAAGCGCCCGCCACTGGCCGCGTGAACCGCGGCGCAAAGCGCCAGGCATTCGAGCAGTTCCGGCGCGGGCGCGTCGAGCTGACCCGCGCGGTTGAGCCGCATCAGGGCCGAGTCCGTATTGTAGAGGCTGAACACCTCTTCGAGCCGTGCAATCTCGGCCAGCGCCATGCGGGCAAGGCGCGCGCCATCGGGATGGGCAAGGCGCAGTTCCACCCGCGCACCCATCGCGAAACCGCGCCAGACGCGCGAGGGCTCGGAGGCCAGCGCGGGCAGTCCGGCAGCGAGCGGAAGTGCGGCGGAAATGGTCAGCAGGCGGCGGCGGGTCAGGCGGCGCATGGGTTTATCCTCCGCTCGTGTTGGTGATCGCCCGCAGGCGGTCGAGATAGTCGCTGTCATCGTCGCCGGAAGGCGCGGTCTCGGGCGCGTTCTCGGGGCCGAAGACGCGATCGTCGGGAATATCGGCCAGCTCCATCAGCACCCCGCCATGCCGGTCGGCGAAATCGCGGGCGGCGGCGCGGTCGGAGAAGGGCACGAACTCCTGCGCGCCCATGCCACCGGCGATGGCCGCGCCTACGACATAGACGGCCTCATCGGCGGCGATCCAGTTGTCCTTGCCGGGATCGTCCCAATCGGGCGCCACGGCCATGTCACTGACATAGATCGCGCTGATCGCGTGGCTTTGCTCGGGCATCCGGCGATAGGCCTCGGCGTCGCGCACCTGGCTGAAAAAGAGCGGATGGGGCATGCCGTCGAGATGCACCTGCGCCTTGGGTCCGGGATGTTCGAGCAGGTCCATCTGGCAGAAATGGCCCACCGCCTCGGCGGTCATGGTGACGGGATCCGGGGGCGCTTCGGCCTCTTCCTTGCAGGCGGTGAGCGCGAGAATGGCGAGAAGGACAATGCGTTTCATGGGGTCACCCTGCGGAACGCCGCGACGGCCAGCGCCAGCGCGGCAAAGGGCCAGAGCGCGAGCGAGGTGAGCGCGGCCCAGGCCGGGATGGAACTGGCCGCCCCCGCGAGGCCCGCAGCGGCGGCGGTCGCCTCGGACGCGGCGAGGTTGAAGAGGCGGAACGCATCGGCCGGGTTGGCCAGCATCGCCCAAGGGAAAATGTCGGTGGTAAAGCGCCCGCCGTCATCGGCAACGAGCGCGGCCAGGAGACCCAGATCGTAAAGCACGATCAGCCCGAGCCAAAGCCCGATCGCCAGCCCCGCCGCCCCCGAGGGGCGCCGCGAGAGCGCCGAAAGCGCATAGCCCGCGCCGAGAAACACCGCGCCCAGCACCATCGACGACCAGAAGAGCCGCCACAGCGCGGGAATCCCGGCAAGCGCACGGTCGTCACCGATCCAGGCCGCCAGCGCCGCCAGCCCGTAGCCTGCCGCCAGCGCAATGGCCAGCACCGCGACATGGGCAAGAAGCTTGCCCAGAAGGATCTCGCTGCGCGACAGCGGATAGGTGAGCAAAAGCGGCAGCGTTCCGCGCTCGACCTCGCCCGCCAACGCGTCGAAACTCATCAGCAGCGCGACCAGCGGCACGAGATAGACCGCCAGAGAGGTAAGCGAGGCCACCACCACCGAAAGCCGGTCGGCCCCGAGCGCACCGGTGGGCGCGGACCCCGCCGCCGACAGGACCAGTGAGAAAAGCGCCATCATCGCCACCGCAACCGCCACCCAGCGGTTGCGCAGGGCGATGCGGAACTCGGTCTGCGCCATGGAAAGGATGCGATTCATTGCCCGGCCCTCCGGCTGTAATGGCTGTAGATGTCTTCGAGGCTGGGCGGCTGGATGTCGATATCGGCGATCCGGTCGGACAGGTCGGCAATCCGGACCAGCACGGAAAGCTTCTCGTCCTGCGGGCAGGACAGCACCACCTGTTCGCCCTCTTGTTCCGACCCGGGCAACGCCTTGAGCAGTGTCGTGGTGGAACAGGGGATGTCCGAAGGCGTGACCACGATGCGCACCGGCAAGGTGGCGCGGCGGCGCAGGTCGGCCATCGACCCTTCGGCCACGATGACGCCGCCCGAGAGGATCACCATCCGGTCGGTGCGCGCCTCGACCTCGGTCAGCGCGTGACTGGACAGAAGGATCGCCGTGCCCTCGGCGGCCAGCCCGTCGAGAATGGCATAGAAATCACGCCGCGAAACGGGATCGAGCCCCGATGTCGGCTCGTCCAGCACCATCAGGCGCGGGGTGCCGATGAGCGCCTGTGCAAGGCCAACGCGCTGGCGCATGCCCTTGGAATAGGTGCCGATCCGGCGGTTGGCGGCCGCGCCCAGCCCCACCCGGTCGAGCAGCGCCATCGCGCCCGAGGCGGGCAGCCCGCGCAGGCGCAGGTAATGGGCGATCTGTTCGCGTCCGCTCAACGCCGGGTGAAAGGCCACGTTCTCGGGCAGGTAGGCCACGCCATCGCGCGCGCGGGACGATCCCGGCGTGGTGTCCAGCACCTCGACCGTGCCCTCGTCATGGGGGATGAGGCCGAGCACGATCTTCATCAGCGTGGATTTGCCCGCGCCGTTATGGCCCAGAAGCGCCACGCGCTCACCGGCCGCCACCGAGAGCGACACGTCGCAGAGCGCCGCGACACCGTCAAAGCGTTTAGTGAGATGTGAGAGGGTCAGCATCGTTGAACTTTCGTGTTTTCGCCGCCGCGATGGCCTCGGCCTCATCGGCCAGGAACTCGGGCGGAACGGGAATTTCGACAGGATGGGTGAGCGGCGCGCGATCGACCACGCCACCGGGCAGCGTTGCGGGAAAGGCGGCCTGCGACCAGCGCACGAGCTGCACCGCGGGCGATCCCATCAGGAGCTTGGCCGAGGGTTGCGACCACAGGATGTGATCCATCAGGTCATTGGGTCGGAACGCGCTGTCGGCCCGCCCGTCGCCGTCAAGGTCGAAAGCCGGGTGGTCGGACCAGAAATTGCCGCGCCCGGCAAGGCTCCATTCGACATCCGTGGTGCCGACATACTTGACCTGCGTGCGGTTGCCGATGAAGGCGTTGCCGGTGATGCCGTTGCGTTCAGAACCGGCGGTGAAATGGATGCCGATCTCGCAGCCCTCGAAGCGGTTGTTCGCAATGAGGTTCTTGTGGGCGTTGTAGATGAAGGTGCATTTCTCATGCGTGCCGCCGCGGACCAGGTTTCCGGCAACGTCGGCGTCGTTTGCATAGTTGAGCATGAGCCCGTGGGTGCGATCGCCCAGCGACAGGTTGTCCTCTATCACCGCCCGGTCGGAGAACATGATGGCATAGCCCAGCGTGTTGCCGATGCTGATGTTATCCCGCACCTCGGAGTCGTTCGTGTGCATGAAATGCACGGCAAAGCGAAGGTTGCGGAAAATGTTCCCGGCAAAGACGTTGCGGCGCGAGACATTGGTGAAGATGCCGTCGCGGCCAAGGCGGATGTCGTTGCCGATCACCCGCGCGCCCGGCGCGTTCCAGACATAGATGCCGTTGCCGCGGTCGTTCATGCGGCTATCTTTGCGCCCGACGATGGTGTTGGAGCGCACGATGCTGTCATTCGCGCCGTGGATGTCGACGCCGTAGAGATTGCCGAGGATGCGGTTCTTCTCGACCAAGGCGCGGCGGGCGGTTTTCGAAAGTTGCACACCCGAATCGATTTCCTCGTGGTCGTTGCCCGATCCGGTGATCTCGAGGCCGCGAACGGTGACATCTTCACCGGTCACGGTGATGACCGATCCCGTTCCGCCGCCGTCGATTTCGGCCTGCCCCTGCCCATCGAGCGTGATGGGCTGCGACAGGGTCACCGGGCCATGATAGCGGCCCGGTGAGAGGATCAGCACATCGCCGGGGTCGGCCCCGGCGATGGCCTTTTCCAGGGCACCGTCGCCCGGGCGCACAGGCACCTCCGCCGCCCACGCAAGCGGCGCGGCGAGGATGCACAGAAGGGCAAGGGCGAAACGGTGCGGCATTGCTCAGGCTCCCTTGGGCTTGACCAGCATGCGGCCGCGCATTTCCATGTGCAGCGCGTGGCAGAACCACTGGCAGTAATACCAGTAGACCCCCGGCTTGGCCGCGGTGAAGGTCACCGACGCGGTAGCCATCGGCGCAAGTTCCATCGCGACCCCGTGATCGCCGAGGCAGAACCCGTGGGTGAGATCGTCGATGTCGTCAAGGTTGGTGATGATCACCGTCACCTCGTCACCTTGCGTCACCTCGAACTTTTCAAGACTGAACATCGGCGCCTGGCTCGACATGTAGACCCGCACCTTGTCGCCATCGCGGATCACCGTGTCCATGTAGTCGTCGATATCGACGCCGTCGGCCTCGGCCTGGGCGCGCGTCTCGGCCCACATCGGATCGTTACGATCCCAGATGCTGACCGGGTTCACGATATCGCGCCGCACGAGGATCGCGTCATGCGGCTCGGCAAAGGTCGGGCCGTCGTGGACCACATTCATCTCGTCGTTGGAGATGTCGATGATCTGCTCGTTCTCGGGCTTGAGCGGGCCGACGTTGAGGAAACGGTCCTTCGAGAACTTGTTGAGCGACAGGAGCCAGCGGCCGTCGGCCTCCTTCGTCTCGCCCATCGTGGTGCTGTTGTGGCCGGGCTGGTAGTGCACGTCCACCTTGGACACGAGCGGATCCACGTCCTCGCCGTTGTAGGCGCGGATCGCCTTCTCGATGTTCCACTTCGCGATCTGGCTGTCGAGGAAGAGCGTGGTGAAGGCGTTGCCCTGTCCGTCGAAGGCGGTATGAAGCGGCCCGAGGCCCAGCTCCGGCTCCGCCACCACGACCGAGCGCGGATCGGCGTCGCTGTCGAAGAGCGCGTCGAACTTTGTCACGTCGAGCACCGAACAGGTTGGCGAGAGCTTGCCGTTGACGACGACGTGGCGCTCGTCGGGCGCGGTGTTGATCCCGTGCGGGCTGTTGGGGATGGGCACGTAGCGGGTGTATTTCTTGTTCTGGCCCTTGCGCCCGTCGATCACCTTGACGCCATTCAGCTCCTGGAAATCGCCCTCTTCGATACCCTTCTCGATCTCGGCCAGGTTGAAGATCACGACATGGTCCATCTCGTTTTCCGTCATCTCGGCCAGGTTCATGCCCATTTCCGAGTTGTAGGAGGTCGAGAAGGCGTATTTGCCCTGGTAGTCGCAATCGGTGTTGTCGAGGTTGCCCGACACGATCACCTGCCACGCCACCTTCATCGTGTCTCCGTCGAGCGCGGTGAAGAAGTTGACGTATTTCTCGGGCTCGTCCAGCACCTTGCCGTCATTGACCATCGGGGTTTCGTCTTCGCCATTGGCGAAGACATAGCCGGTGCGCGGGAATTTCTGCGGGCGCAGCCCGTGGATCGCCTTGGCGTTGGGGATCTCGGTGATCTTGTCGCATTTCATCACGTCGCAACGCACCCGCGCCACGCGCGTGTTGGCCTTGTCGTTCATGAAGAGATAGCGCCCGTCATAGGTGCCGTCGGTGAACGACATGTGCGGGTGGTGCAGATCGCCGTTGTCATGGATGCGCTTGCCGTTGGCGTTGAGGAACGCCTTGGTTTCCGGCCGCATCCCCTCTTCGAAGATCCTGAGGCTTTCGTTGGTCTGGCCCCAGCCGGTGGCCGAGCAGCGGTTGAACACCGGAACACGCATCAGCTCGCGCATCGACGGAAAGCCGAGGATGCGAAGCTCGCCGGTCTGGCCCGAGGACCAGAAGCCATAGTACTCGTCCAGTTCGCCAGGGGCGAGGTGGAGCTGATCGCTCTGGGCCTGGGCCGTGCCGGTGCCGGCCGCGGTGGCCACGCCCGCGGCGCCGCCCATCATGGCCAGCCGCGCGCCTCCAACGCCGCCCACAAGGGCCGCACCGCCCGCCGTGGCGCCCAGAAGGCCCCGGCGGCTGATGCCCGATTTATTGGTTGTGTCAGTCATTGACTTATCCTTTCGCTTGGTTTGGATGGTTGGTCAGCACCCGGTCGAGCGCAGCCGCGCCGCCCGAAGCGGATTCGCGCCGCTTGAGCTTCTTGATGACGACCGGGCATTTGGTTTCGGACTGGTAAAGCACCTGACAATGCATGCAGTTCAGGCACTCGTTGGGGTTGATCTCACCGGTGGGATGGATCGCCTGCACGAAACATTCATGCGCGCAGGTCTGGCAGGGGTTGCCGCATTCCTTGTACCGCTTGAGCCAGTCAAAGGTGCGCAGCCGCGCCGGGATCGCCAGCGCCGCACCGAGCGGGCACAGGTAGCGGCAGAAGAAGCGCTCGACGAACAGCCCCGCGATCAGCAATGCCGCCGCGTAGGCCACGAACGGCCATGCGCGGATGAATTTCATGATGATCGCGGTCTTGAACGGTTCGACCTCGGCCAGCGCCTCGGCCTGTTCGATCGAGGCCAGCGAGACCCCGAAAAGGCCAAGGAAGATCATGTATTTCAGCGGCCAGAGACGTTCATGCAGGCCCCATGGCAGGGTCCATTGCGGTATGCCCAGCTTGCGGCCGATCTGGTTGGTCAGTTCCTGCAACGCGCCGAACGGGCAGAGCCATCCGCAATAGGCCCCCCGCCCCCAGAAGATCAGCGCCGCCGCGACCGAGAACCACAGGATGAAAGTCAGCGGGTCGAGCAGGAACGCCTGCCAGCTGAAATCGCTGGTCAGCGCGCCGAAGAGCGCCATCAGGTTCACCACCGAAAGCTGTGCATTCGCATACCAGCCCAGGAACACCAGCGTCACCGTCAGGAAGGACATGCGGAACCAGTAGGTCACGCGCTCGGAGCGGGTCAGGAAGCCCTGGAAGAAGAACGCCCCGGTCAATATCGTCAGCATCACAGCCAGGATGACGACCTCGGGGATCTTGTCGCCCCAGATCCGTTTCCAGAGGGCGCTTTGCGCGGCCTGCTCCTCCTGGTCGGCCACGGCTTGCGCGGCGCCGGCTTCGCCCGGCGCGTCGTCGGCGCGGGGCAGCTCGCGCAGGTACTGGCGCGGCAGGGTGTAGCCCAGCTCGAAGGTGGTAAAGACCCGCTCGATCGCGGCCACGTCGCGCTGCACCAGAAGTTGCAGGCGGAACGGCTTGGTCGGATCGAACCCGGCATCGGCGGGGATCTTGAAGAGGTCGGTCTCGCCAAAGCGCGGCGCGCCCTCGGCGGCGATGTTGCCTAGACGCCGGTGCCAGCGGTCGCGGAACCGCACCGAGGTATCGTCCTGGATGAGTACGATGCGGTCGAAGACGCCGCCGCGCACATAGCCCGAACCCTTGAACGAATAACGCCCTCGTCCCGCGACCATGATCGCGTGCTCGCCCTCGTCGAGCCATTCGGTGAGGTTGGCATATTCCGACCTGCCCAGAAGCGCGCGGCCGACCGGCGGGGCGGAGACCAGCGCAAGCTGCATCTCGATGAACCGGGTCTCGGGCGGGGCGTCGATCGGGCGCTCGGCGGCGCGCGGGTCGTCGACCTGCTCGAAGGCCTCATTGACCTGCCCCACGTCGAGCGACAGCCGCCGCAATGTGCCGTCGCCCTCGAGCGTCATCCAGTCCTGCGCGGCCTCGGCCTCGGGGTCGATCTCGTATTGTGGCCCGGTGGGCGCACCTCGAGACTCCAGCCCGCCAAGGCCCAGCGCGCGCGCCACCTTGAGCCCGGCGCGCACGATGGAGTCGTCGATCACCATGATGGTGACGGTTGCCCCGGCGATGATCTTGAGGTCATGGCTGGTGCCGCCGGATTCGGCCTCGGCCACGAGGTCGAGCCCGATATAGTCCGAAGCCAGCGCCTTGATCTTGCGGTCGGGGATGCCGATCAGGACGATCGGCTCGGAATGCTTGACCAGTTGCACCCCCGACACCCGCGCGTCGTTATCAATGGCCACCATGGTGTGGATCGGCTTGCCCGAATAGCCGGTGGTGCCGACGAAATCCGACGCGATGAAGGCCCAGCCAACGGTTTCGCCATCCTTGAGCACCGGCGCGACCGGCAGATCCTCGCGCATCTGGCCATAGCCATCGGCACCTTCGACCAGTTCGGAGGCGGGCATTTCGTCGAGGAAACGGGAGAGATGGGGCTGTTGCGCCTGAAGGGCGGCGGGCAACGACAGCAGCAGGGCGAGGACGAGGGGCAGGAAACGACGCATCAGATCACTTCTTCTTCACTTGGGGGACCACGCGGTGCCGGGAGCAGCGACCGCCGTACGGGGAGACGCGGCCCGGCAGTGACGGGCCAGTCGGCAAAATTCTGCGTCAGCGTGAGCGAACGGCAATCGGAGCGGTCCGGCAAAACCGCGTGAGACGTTTCGCAAGCCGCACAGCACGACTCGCATTCCGACAGGGGGTCATCCGAAAGCGGGTTGCCCTCGGCATCGACACGGATCGTCTCGACCCCGGTCGCACCACAGATCACCATGTCGAAGCCCGCCGCCTGGCCAGGCAACGGCAAGAGCCCGGTCATCAGACCGGGCAACAAGGCCAGAACCAGCAGGAGTCGGACGAGCGTTTTCATGACATCTTGATGTCCGTTTTCGCCGTCGCGCTTCTTGACTATTGTCAACGGTTTCGCGATTTTTTCACACTTGACAGAAAGAGAATCCTGAACGTGAACCGGCAAGGCTCGCGTTTCTCGCGCCATTTCAGTGAGATGTGCCTTCGGCGAATGTGATCTTGTTCCACACGTTGTATTTGCCCGAGGGCTTTTTCATCGGCAGGCGCGTGACCTCTTCGAGAGTATCAGCGTCGTAGACGATCACCGCGCCGTCATCCTCCCAGATCGAGACAAGCGCATGTCGCCCGTCGCGGGTGAACTCGGTATGGGCGACGGTCTTGCCCGGCGCGGGGCGCAGGGTCTTGACGATTTCGAGCGTTTCCTTGTCGATCACGTGCATCACGTCGCGATTGGGGCCGAAGAACACGTCGGCCCAGGCATAGCGGCTGTTGGCATGGGAGCGCATGAAGAAGCCGGGGCCCTCGGTCTCGATCCGTTTGACCGTCTGCCAGGTTTCCATGTCGATGACGGAAATCATCCCCTCCTTGAGATGCGGGGTGGCCATGACGCGCGTGCCGTTCCACTCCCAGGTGATCCCCGAGCCCAGATGCGGCATGCCGGGCAGGTCGATCTCGGCCACTTCCTGCCCGCTGACGAGGTCGAGCACGCGCGCCTTTTCGGTCTCGCGCGAGGCGCCGATGAGGTGTTCGTAACCCTGATCGAAGAAGAAATCGTCGAGGACATGCTCGACCGTGATCTTGCGGATCGGGAATCCGTGGGCGGTCCCCGGCGGGTCTTCGAGGCGGGTGTCGGAAGTGGAAATTTCCCAGACCTCGGGAATGTCCTTGAGGGCCAGCACGAAACTGTCGCGCGGCGGGGCCTGGTAGACGGCGGAAACCCGGCTCGGCGTGCCGTCGCTTCCCGTGACCTCGATCACCTTCTCGGGGCGCAGCGTCGCGGCATCGAGAATGGTCAGCGTCATCGGCAGGTAATTGGCAACGGCCAGCCATTTGCCATCCGCACTGATCGCGATGTTGCGCGCGTTGAGGCCGGCACGGATGCGGCCCACCTCGGTCAGGCCCCAGAGGTCGTATTTCTGCACCCAGCCATCGCGCGAGACGACATAGACGAGCCGCCCATCGGGGCTGAATTTCGGCCCGCCATGCACGGCAAAGGGGGTTTCGAACCGGGCCAGGCGCGCGAAGCTGTCACCGTCGAGCACCGAGACGTGACTGTCGGCGATCTCGACCGCGAGGGTCACGTTCATCGGATCGACGTCGAAAACCGGGGTTTTGGCGGGGGTGTAGTCGTCGCGGAAATCACGGGTTTCGAGGATCTCGACCATGCCCCAGTCCGGGCTTTGCGCGAGCGGCTGCGAAAGATAAGCGGCAATGTCGGAGATGTCGATCTCGCTCAGCAGCTCGCCGAAACCGGGCATCTGCGTCGCCACGCGCCCGTCGCGGATCACCGTGTCGAGTTTCGGCCCGTACATCCGGTGCAGCGTCTGCGGGATGAGCGCCGGGCCTGTGCCGCCAAGGCGGCTTGCCATGTGGCAGTCGGCGCAATGCGCGTCATAAAGCGCGCGGCCATGGGCGGGATCGCCCCCGGCCCATCCGGTGACCGGCGCCATCGCCAGCGTGGTGACGAGCATCACGCCAGCGAATGAGTATTTGAGGCAAGATGAAGGGGCGGGGCGGTCAGAAGAATTGATGCTTGGGATCATGGCTCTTGCCTCGGAAGGGTTTGACGGTCAGCCGGTCGCCCGTAGCGTGACCCGGGGCGAGGCCGATCTCGGCGTCGGAAAGGTAGCAGGCCGGATCCTCGGCCCAGGGGTCGCCCGAGACCTGAAGCGCGCGGATGCGGGTGTTGCCGCCGCAAACATGGTTGAAGGCACAGGCCCCGCAGCGCCCCTTGAGCGGGCGCGGGCGCCGGCGCAGGGTGGCGAGCATCGGGTCGTTGCCGGTCCAGAGCTGCGAGAACGGCGTCTGCTTGACGTTGCCGACGCCATAGTCGGACCAGTAGGTGTCGGGATGGACCTGGCCCAGCGGGTCGATATTGGCCACGCCCAGCCCCGAGGAATTGCCGCCCCAGGCGGCAAGATGCGCCTCGACATGGGCGGCGCGGTCCGCGTCGAAATTGCGCCGGACCCAGTGCAGGAACCAGACTGCGTCGGCATCGTTGTTGCCGGTCACGATCTCGAGCGGCGCCTCCTCGGCCACCGCGACCCAGGCGCGGTCGATCAGGATATCCATCGCCGCCTTTGTGCGGGCGTGTTGCGTGTCGTCGCCGCGGTGCTTGTCGCCACGCCCGGCATAGACGAGATGCGAGAGGTAAAACTTGTCCACGCCCTCGCCATCGCAGAGGTCGAGCATGTCTTCGAGCATGTGGGCGTTGTCCTCGGTGATGGTGAAGCGCAGCCCCACCTTGACGCCGCGCCGCTTGCATTCGCGCACGCCGTGCAGCGCCGCCGCATAGGCGCCATCGACACCGCGGAACCAGTCGTTGGTCTTGCCGATCCCGTCGATCGAGATGCCCACGTAGTCAAAGCCGAGATCCGCCACGCGGGCGGCGGCGCTGTCCATGATCCTGGTCCCGTTGGTGGACAGCGCGAGATAGCGGAAATCCAGCCCACGGGCGTGTTCGGCCAGTTCGAAGAAGTCCGGGCGCGACATCGGCTCGCCGCCCGAGAGGATCAGGGCGGGAATGCCAAAGTCGTGCAGGTCGCCCATCACTCCCCTGACCTCGTCGGTGGACAATTCACCCGGGAAGCTCACATCCGCAGAAGAGGTATAGCAATGACGGCAGCGCAGGTTGCAGCGCCGGGTGAGGTTCCAGATCACCACCGGCCTGACCATGCCTTCGCCCCTGCGCGCGCAGATCGGCGTGGGGTCGGTCAGTTCTTGCATGTATCGGGTCAGCCGGAACATGGGCGCCCCTCCCTTGACAGGCGCATCCCGGTTTTCTTGAGGATGCGGGTGGAATAGAGAATGTCGTTTTCGCCGCAGGCATCCCCGAGGATCGCAGCGATCTCGGCGCGGCGGGCCTCGACCGCGGCACGATCGGGGCCATGGATCATGGTAAAGAGGTTGTAGGGCCAGTCGGGCAGCGCACGCGGGCGCAGGTAGCAATGGGTCACGAATTCGAGCGCACCCACCTTTTCGCCCAGAGCGTCGGCGCGGGCGTCATCGACATCCCAGACGCTCATCCCGTTGGCCAGCATGCCCAGCGCATAGTGGTTGGTCGCCGCCCCGATGCGGCGGATCACGCCATCGGCCATCATCCGTTCGATGCGGGCGATCACCTCGGCCTCGTCCACGCCGATCCAGTCGCCCACGACGGAAAAGGGCCGCGCGGTGAGCGGCAGCCCGGCCTGCGTGGCGGTGAGAATGCGGCGGTCTATTGCGTCGATCGTCATAGCGCCACCTGGAACCCGATGAAGAATTCCCTGAGCTTGGGAAAGCGGTGCACCGCAAGGCCGGTTTCCCGCGCGATGCGGTCGGCCTCGCGCCTGATCGCCTCGGGAGTTTCGCAGGCCAGCACGAACCACATGTTGAAGCGGTGGTGGCGCTCGTAATTATGGGCCACTGCGTCATGGGCATTGACCCGCGTTGCGACCTCGTCGAACCGGTCCTCGGGCACGGCCATGGCGCAGAGGCAATAGGCCCCGCCCAGCGCGGTGGCGTCGATGAACGGGCCGAACCGGGTAATCGCGCCGATCCCGCGCAGCCGCTCGATCCGGCGGATCACCTCGGCCTCGTCCAGCCCGGTCGCGTCGGCCAATGGCCGGAACAGGTTCCGACAGGGTGCCAGCCCCGCCTGAAGCAGGTTCAGCAAGGCGCGGTCCGTCGCATCGAGGGAGTCTTCCTGCAGTCGCGACCGGTGCATGGGCTACACCGCCCCCGGGGTTGTGGCGGGTGCCTGAATGGCGGTGCGCGGGGTCATGTCAAAGCCCTCCACATGCTGTGACGCTTGTCCTGTTCACGCGCAGAGTTGCGCAGATACCGTGCGGCAACCTTGACTTTCGTTAAGACGCCCGACCGCCCCGCGCGCCTATGCTTGCGTGCGAATGCGACAGGACGTGACAGAAGATCGGAACAAGGGAATGCCAAACGCAATCATCCGCCTATTCGGCGAGGGCCACCGCGTGTTCTTTCTGGCGGCGGGGCTCTACGCCATTTTCGCCCTCATCGTCTGGGAAGGCTGGATCGGGATTCACGCGGTGGGGGGCATGGTCAGCGACATGCCCTTTGCGCCGCCGCCCCATCTCTGGCACGCGCATGAGCTTGTCTTTGGCTACCCGGCGGCGGCGATGGGCGGGTTCTTCCTCACCGCCGTGCCGAACTGGACCGGCGCGCGGGCGGCGCGCCACGCTTTCATCGCCGGTGCCGCCGGTCTGTGGCTGGCCGGGCGGGTGGCGATCTGGTACTCGGGGAGCCTTCCGCCGCTGGCGGTGGCCGTGATCGACCTGGCCTTCCTGCCGCTGCTGGCGGCCAAGGTGCTGACCCAGCTTCTCAACCGCCCGAAACCGCAGAACATGATGTTTCTCGGCCTGCTGGCGATGATCTGGGCGGGGAACCTCATGATGCATCTCGACTGGCTCGGGGTTGCGATGGTGCTCGATGCAGGGTTGCGGCTCGGGCTTTACGCCACCTGCGCGTTGATTGCCGTGCTGGGCGGGCGGGTCACGCCCGCCTTTACCCGCAATGCGATGCAGCGTGAGGGGCGCACGCAGGGATTGCCCGAAACGCCCATGCCGCTCAACATGGCGGGCATTGCCCTGCCGATCCTCGTGGCGCTGGCCGCGGCGCTGCCGCTGCCGGGGGCGGTGTTCGGCGCGTTGGCGCTGGCCGCCGGGGGGGTGCAGGGCGCGCGCAGTGCGATGTGGCGGCCGGGCTGGACCTGGAAACAGCCGATCCTGTGGGTGCTGCACCTCGGCATGGCAGCGCTGGCGCTGGGCTATCTGCTGGCCGGGCTGGCGGCGTTCGGCATCGGCTCGGAGGTGGCGGCGCTGCATGTGCTGGGCATCGGCGCGGTGGGCGGCATGACCCTTGGCGTGATGAGCCGCGCCGCGCTGGGCCATAGCGGCCTGCCGCTGATCGCGCCTTGGCCGCTGGCGCTGGCCTATGTGCTGCTGCCAGTGTCGGTGCTGGCGCGTTGGGCCGGTTCGAGCCTCGGGTTCGAGGGCTATTACGCGGGGGTTCTGATCTCCGGGGCCGTCTGGATCGCAGCCTTCACGCTCTATACCGCGACGCTCTGGCCAGTGTTCTGGGGCACACGCGCGCCGCGCGGATCGCATTGAACGGTTACTGCATCTCCCGAGGCGGGTCCGAACGCAGGGCATGCGCCTGCCCGAGGGGGGCGCAGAATGCGCCCGCCTGTGGGGCGGGCGGGCGCATGCCCGGTCCGCAGAGCCGCCCGGGCGAAGTGCGACCAATCATGCGACAGCATATGGATTGCAATGCAAAAAACCCCCTGATCGCCGCGCGGATCGCATTGAGTGAGGGACAAATGCGGCCGGTTGACTTTTGTTAAGGCCCCTCGCCCGCCCGGCGCGCAAGCAAGGCCAGTCAACAACGGTTCCGGGAAGGAGTTAGCGCGATGCGCGAAGTCATGACCAAGAACATGGCCCGCAATATCTTCTATGGCGGCTCACTGTTCTTCATCCTCATCTTCATCGGGCTGACGGCCCATTCACACAGGTACATCGTCAATACCTCGACCGACAAGGAAGGTCTGACCGAGAGCGTCGCGGCGGGCAAGCATGTCTGGGAGAAGCACGCCTGCGTCAACTGCCACTCGATTCTCGGAGAGGGCGCCTATTACGCACCCGAGGTCGGCAACGTGATGGCGCGCTGGGGCGTTCTGGACGACCCCGAGGCCGCCCATGACGTGCTCAAGGGGTGGATGGAGGCCATGCCAACGGGCATCGAAGGCCGCCGCCAGATGCCCAATTTCAACCTGACCGACGAGGAATACCGCAACCTCGCCGATTTCCTGCTGTGGACCAACCGGATCAACACGCAGGACTGGCCGCCCAACGACGCGGGCTAAGGAGCAATCACCATGAAATACGAAACCCAGAATATCGCGCTGGCCTACTTTGTGGTGGCACTCGCGCTCTTTGCCGTGCAGGTCTCGATCGGCTTGCTGATGGGCTATGTCTATGTCGCGCCCAATTTCCTGTCGGAGCTCGTGCCGTTCAACATCCTGCGGATGCTGCACTCCAACAGTCTTATCGTCTGGCTTCTGCTGGGCTTCTTCGGGGCGGCCTATTACCTCTTGCCCGAGGAATCCGAACGCGAGATCCATTCCCGGACACTCGCCTGGCTGCAACTCGGCATTCTCGTGCTGGGCACGCTGGGCGTGGTCGTGACCTATCTCTTCGACATCGCACAGGGCAACTTCATCTTCGGCAAGGAAGGCCGCGAATTCCTTGAACAGCCCAAATGGGTCAAGGTCGGAATCGTCGTGGCCGCGCTGATCTTTCTCTACAACGTCTCGATGACGGTGCTGGCGGGTCGCAAGACGGCGATCACCAACATCCTGCTTCTGGGCCTTTGGGGGCTGGCGCTGCTGTTTCTCTTTGCATTCTACAACCCTGCGAACCTCGCGCTTGACAAGATGTACTGGTGGTATGTCGTCCACCTCTGGGTGGAAGGCACGTGGGAGCTCGTGATGGCGTCGATCCTCGCCTTCCTGATGCTCAAGCTGACCGGCGTTGACCGAGAGGTGGTCGAGAAATGGCTTTACGTCATCGTCGCCGCCGCGCTCTTCTCGGGCATCCTGGGGACGGGGCACCACTATTACTGGATCGGCACGCCGGGATACTGGCAGTGGATCGGCTCGATATTCTCATCGCTCGAGGTGATCCCGTTCTTTGCCATGATGGCATTTGCCTTCGTCATGGTCTGGAAGGGGCGGCGCGATCACCCGAACAAGGCGGCGCTTCTGTGGGCGCTGGGCTGTGCGACGCTGGCCTTCTTTGGCGCAGGGGTCTGGGGCTTTTTGCACACGCTGCACGGGGTCAACTACTACACGCACGGAACACAGATCACCGCCGCGCACGGGCACCTTGCCTTCTATGGCGCCTATGTCTGCCTCAACCTCGCGATCATCACCTATGCCATGCCGCATCTTCTGGGCCGCGAGCCCTATAACCAGGTGCTCAACATGGCCTCGTTCTGGCTGATGTCGGCGGGCGTGGTCTTCATGACCTTCGTGCTGACCTTCGGCGGCACGGTGCAGACCCACCTGCAACGGGTCATGGGCGAGGAGTTCATGTTCGTGCAGGAGCAACTGGCGCTGTTCTACTGGATGCGCTTCGGCGCGGGCATCGCGGTGGTGCTGGGCGCGCTGCTCTTCATCTACGCGGTGTTCGTGCCGCGCCGTGAAGTGATCTCGCCCGAACCTTCGGTCGCAGCGGAGTGAGCGATATGGATGGCACTTTCCAACCGGAGAAGGGGGCGGCGGACGCCCCCTTCTACCTGCCCCAGGGCGACGAGATCCCGATCTTTACCGCCGCCCATGAAAACGACCTGCCGGTTCTTCTGAAGGGGCCGACAGGTTGCGGCAAGACGCGTTTCGTCACCCATATGGCCGCGCGCCTTGGTCGGCCGCTTCATACCGTGGCCTGCCATGACGACCTTTCGGCCGCCGACCTGATCGGGCGTTACCTGCTCAAGGGCGGCGAAACCGTCTGGGTCGACGGGCCGCTCACCCGCGCGGTGCGCGAGGGCGCGATCTGTTACCTCGACGAGGTGGTCGAGGCACGCAAGGACGTGACCGTGGTGCTGCACCCGCTGACCGACGACCGGCGCATCCTGCCGATCGACCGCACCGGCGAGGAGATCGAGGCCGCGCCCGGCTTCATGCTGGTGGCGTCCTACAACCCGGGCTACCAGAACATCCTCAAGACGCTGAAACCCTCGACCCGCCAGCGTTTCATCAGCCTTGAATTCACCTTCCCCAGCGCAGAGCACGAAATCCCCGTGGTCGCCCGCGAATCGGGCCTTTCGGAGGAGCGCGTGAAACCGCTGGTGCGGCTCGCGAACAAGCTGCGCGACCTCAAGGGCCAGGACCTCGAAGAGGGGGTATCCACCCGCCTCGTGGTCTATGCCGCGACACTCATCCGCCAGGGCATGCCGGTCGAACGCGCGATCCGCGTCGCGATGATCGAACCGCTGACCGATGATGCGGATGTCAAGCGTGGGCTCCTCGATCTTGTCACCGCCGTTTTCGGGTGAGGCCGGTGATGGGCAGGATCGACATCGAGCCATGGGAACCCGAAGAAACCATCGGGAAACTGTGGCACGCCTATGCCAGCCGTCTTGACGCCCCCGGCGTGCATGATGGAGCCCGTGTCGACCTTTCCGAGGTCGCAGGGCGGCTGGCGGTTCTTTTCCGGGGTCTCGGCGGCGATCCGTCGGTCGAGATCAAACCGGTGTCCGAGGAACGCTCGAACCACCGCCTGTCATGGCTGCGCCGCCTCGGCACCGACGAGGAGCGCCTGCCCCGCGCCTCGTTCGACGGGGCGAGCCTGCGCCTGCCCGAAAGCCTTGCCGTCTTTCCCGCGCGCGAGGCCAATGGCGCGCTCTACCTCTGGCTTGGCGCCTGCGCCGCCTTTGCCGGGCCCGGCCGCGCGACGCTCGACGATCCGCTGGCCCGCGATCTGGCCGCGCTGGCCGACGCGCAGGACATGGTGGCTGCGACGCTGGACGAAGCGCCGGGGTTTGCCGCGCTCCATGCCGATCTCTGCGCCGGGGTGCTGGCCCTGCGCCCCCGGCCCCAGCTTCCACCGGTCGAGGCGGCGGTCGAGGCGCTGATCCGTCATATCCTCGGCGACGAGACGCCCCTTTCGACCCGCGCCGTCGCCCTCAAGACAGCGATGCAGGCGCGCGACTTCGACACCCTGCGCGCACCCCGCGGCTATCGCGCCGCGCGTCCGGTGCCGCTCTGGCCCGGTCTGCGCGGCATGGATACAAGCCATGCCAGCGCGGTCGCGACCCGCGACGCCGAAGCCGACCCCGACAGCCCCACCGACGAGCCGCAGGACGGCAAGACCCGCCGCGCCCGCCGCCGCAAGGCCGACGAGATCGACCGCACCGACAGTTTCATCTTGCACAAGTTCGAGGCGATCCTGAGCTGGGCCGAGTTCATCAACCTCAACCGCCGGGTCGAGGATGATGACGACGACAGCGCCCGCAAGGCCGCCGACGACCAGGACGAGATCGGTCTCGGCCAGATTTCCCAGGCCCCCGCGACGCGGCTCAAGCTGCATCTCGACCTCGCCCCCGAGGACGTGGACCGCGAGGCGCTTTCCGATGTTCTTACCTATCCCGAATGGGACATGCGGACAGGCCAGCACCTGCCCGCGCATGTTCGCGTGCTCGTCTCTCCTGTCGAGCCCGAGGATGATATGCCCCCGTTTCGGGACGACCCGCGCGCCGCCGCGCGTATCCGCGCCGTCAGACGACAGTTCGAGGCCCTGCGTCCCGGGCGCATACTCACGACAGGGCATCTCGACGGCGACGATCTCGACATGGAGCGCATGGTGCGCGCGCGGGTCGATTTTTCTGCAACAGGCGAAGGCGACGACCGGGTCTGGATGCAAACCCGGCGCGAACGGCGTGATCTGGCGGTGTCGATTCTGCTCGACGTGTCGCGCTCGACCGAAGGGCGCGTGACCGGGCATGGCGGCGAAAGCCGCAGCGTGATCGAGATCGCCCGCGAGGCGCTCAGCGCGCTGGCCGGCGGGCTCGATGCCTGCGGCGACGATTTCGCGATCAACGCCTTTTCCTCGCTCAAACGCCAGCGGGTCTGGCTGCACCAGGTCAAACGCTTTGACGAGCCGATGGGCCCGCTCATCGACGCGCGCATCGCCGCGCTCAAGCCCGGACATTACACGCGGCTCGGGGCCGCGATCCGCCATGCCAGCGCCGAGTTGCACCAACAGGCGCGCAAGCGCCGCCTGCTGCTCGTCATCACCGATGGCAAGCCCAACGACCTCGACCATTACGAGGGCCGCCACGGCATCGAGGACAGCCACATGGCCGTGCGCGAGGCGCGCCGCGCCGGGCAATCGGTCTTTGGCATCACCGTGGATCGCGACGGCAAGTCATGGTTCCCGCGCATGTTCGGACAGGGCGGTTATGCGCTCATCCCGCATCCCGACCGGCTCACCCGGGCGCTGCCCCAGATCTACCGGCAACTGGTGGGCGCATGAGCCAGCGGCCCGACGATCCCCCCGGCCTGCTCGACGAGCTGCCCGGCGAGGTGATGATGTGGGTGCTCATCATCTCCGAACTTCTGGTCTTTGGCGCGGGGCTCGTGGCCTTCATGGCGATGCGCCTCACCGATCCCGCGGGCTTTGCCGAAGCACAGGCGCACCTGCACCGCGCGGGGGCGGCGCTCAACACTGTCGTTCTCGTCACCTCGGGCCTTCTGGCCGCTTGGGCCGTGCACGCCGCCGAGGCCGGACGCGAGGCGCGCAAACGCGCGCTTCTGGCCGGGGCGATGGCCCTCGGGGTCGTGTTTCTGGTGATCAAGGGGATGGAATATGCCGACAAGGCCAGCCAGGGTATCGGCATTGAGACGAATACCTTCTTTACCTTTTACTACCTGCTCACCGGCTTTCACGCCGCGCATGTTGTCGCGGGCGTCGTGCTGCTGGGTCTCGTCGCGGTGCTGCGCGACCCGCGCGCCACCGAGACCGGGGCAGCCTTCTGGCACATGGTCGACCTGGTCTGGGTCCTGCTCTTTCCGGTGATCTACCTGATCCGATGACACGCGATCCGCTCATAAGGGCCTGGGGTTGGCTGGTGGCGCTGTCATTGGCGGGGGCACTGATTACCCGCGCGCCTGATGTTACCGGGCTGGCCGTCGTGATCCTTGGCCTTGCATTCGCAAAGGCGTGGCTGATCCTGCATCACTATCTCGGGCTGGCCGGTGCGCCCTCGTGGCGGCGCGGCTTTGACATGGTGGTGGCGGGGTTCTGCCTGCTGCTGGCCGCGCTGGCCCTGCTGGCCTGAGGCCCGATTCCACGCAGATTCGCCCCCGAAACCTGTAACACCGCTCACGCGCGGGTCAGCGCGGGCGGCCTGGCGGCCGGGTGCGGGGGGCGAACCGGGGGGGTGGGCGATCACGTTTCGCAGGATTTTCGCCAACGCCGCCGTGATCCGTGAGTGATGTTTCAAAGGTGGTCTTTTGGATGCCTATCAACCCATTGATAAAGAACTGTAAAAACACCTTTTCGAAAGTCAGGGGCACAACGCTGCGCGGCCCTCGCATCCGCGCACGGCGCGGTGAGCGCAGGTGTTTTGTAATGCACCCCGGCAAGGCGCATCTTGGGTGCAGATCAAGACAGATCGACAAACAGACCAAGCAACCCGAAAGGAACACGACATGAAACTCGCACTCGCAACCCTCGCCACCACCATCGCACTCGCCACCGGCGCCTCGGCCATGACCTCCTCCTATGACCGCGCCGTCAATAACAACGAAGAGGGTCTCATCAACCACGGCATCCAAACCCAGAAGGTCATCGAGACGCACAGCGACAGCCCGCAGGCGGAATACGCGGTCGAAGGTCAGAAAGAGGTCACCGCGTTCTCGACCGATGCCTCGGATCAGCACCAATTCAACGGCTACGAAGGCCGGTAATCCCCCTCAAGCCAAAAGCGCCCGGGCCATTCCGGGCGCTTTTCTTTTCTCGCAGGATCGCGGGAGAGACCATCCCGTGCCGCCAAACCGATCCCGGTTCGGATCAAGCCTCAATTCGACTTTTCGTCCTCATCCTCGTCATCGTCATCAGAGGGCAGGTTGAAGAAGCTCTCGGCATCGTGGATATCCTCGTAGTCCCTCTCTTCCTCGTCATCCTTTGAAAGCGAGAAGGTTTCAAGCCCCTCGATCGCCGTCGGAATCTTGGGTTCAGCCTCCATTTCAAGGCTTTGCTCGGTCGAGACGAGCTTGCGGCGCTCGTCATCGCTCATCACGGCGCCCTCGGCGGCCTTTTTCTGGGCCGCCTTCTGGACCATCGCGTCAAGTTCGGACTGTTTGCACAGGCCAAGAGCGACCGGGTCGATCGGCTGGATGTTCGCGATGTTCCAATGCGTCCGCTCGCGGATCGCCTGGATCGTCGGCTTGGTCGTGCCCACCAGTTTCGACACCTGCGCATCGGTCAACTCGGGATGGAACTTGACCAGCCAGAGGATCGCCGCCGGGCGGTCCTGCCGTTTCGACAGCGGCGTGTAGCGCGGGCCGCGGCGCTTTTCCTCGCCCACCGCCGCCGGGTTGAACTTGAGCCTGAGCTTGTGCTGCGGGTCCTTCTCGGCCTTGTCGATCTCGTCCTGCGTCAACTGGTTGTTGGCGATCGGGTCGAACCCTTTCACCCCAGCCGCCACATCGCCATCGGCAATGCCCTGAACCTCGAGCTCATGCAGGCCGCAGAATTCCGCGATCTGCTTGAAACTGATCGTCGTGTTGTCCACCAGCCAGACAGCGGTGGCCTTGGCCATAATCGGTTTGTCACCCATGCTATCGCCTCCATAGCGTAAATCATCCCCGAACATGACTTTTCAGTGCCCTGGATCGGGCTGGCCACCGGGGCCGAAGATCGAGTTGTCGGGGAACTCGGGCGCTGTATACTGCCGATCGGCGCGAAAGAAAAGAGTGAATGCGCCTGTTCGCAACGGCCCCACCCCACCGCGCGAAACAGCATATCAAGACAGAAAAACCGCCCCCCGTTGCCGGGGCGCGGTTCTTCCCATGATCCTGTCGTCGGCTTTTAGCGACGGATGCCCAGGCGCTTGATCAGGTCCCTGTAACGGGCCTCTTCCTTGCCTTTCAGATAGTCCAGCAGCTTGCGGCGCTGGGCCACCATCTTCAAAAGACCACGGCGGCCGTGATTGTCTTTCTTGTGGGTCTTGAAATGCTCGGTCAGCGTGGTGATACGCGAGGTCAGGATCGCCACCTGCACTTCGGGCGAGCCGGTGTCGCCGTCCTTGGTGGCAAATTCCTTCATCAGGCGGGCTTTTTCTTCCGCGGTAATCGACATCGGGGTCTCCTTTTTCGTTCCAAGGGTTCGGGCGCAAGCCGGGATGTCGTCCAGCAAGGTCCATAAGAGCTCCCCCGCAAGAGGGGGATGCGCGCGTATAAGAGAGAATCCCGGCAAAGAAAAGCAGAAATCGCACGGTTCAGTCCAACAGGCCCGCCGCCGATTCCGGCACGATCTGAATATCGTCCAGCGTCAGGCCCGACCCGCCCGACACCGCCATGGCCCGCGCCCCGTCCAGCAGGACATGGGTCACCGCGTCGTCGTCGGAATCCGGCTCCAGGTCCAGTCGGGGCGGCGCCTCGCCCTCGCTGTCGTCATAGAACACGACGATCGTGTCCTCGGCCGCGTCGAAGTCCAGGAATTGCGCGATCGGGGAATCGCCCGCATCTTCGCCCGCAACGGCGACCTGATCCGCCCCCTCTCCCGCCGTGACGACGTCGCCCGGCCCGGCCCGAATCGTGTCATCGCCCTGTCCGCCATTCAGGTAATCCTGCGCCGCATCCTCGCCCTCTGGTTCGAGCCCGATCACCAGATCATCGCCCCAGCCCCCGAACAGCGTGTCCTCGCCCGTGCCACCGATGAGCGTGTCATCCCCCAGGTAGCCATGCAGCGCATCATCGCCCGCGCCGCCGGTCAGAATGTCGTCGCCGGTTCCGCCATGCATGGTGTCGTCGCCATCGCCCCCGGCCAACATGTCGTCGTCAGGATGACCAAGGACCAGGTCATTCCCCGCACCGCCGGTCAGCGTGTCCTCGCCATGGCCGCCGTGAACCTCGTCATCGCCCGTATTCCCGGCAACCGCGTCCGCGCCGTCACCGCCGTGCAGCACGTCATCGCCCGGGCCACCGGAGATGCTGTCATCCCCCGCGCCGCCATGGATCTGATCGGTGTTGTCACCTCCGGTGATCGCGTCATCACCATCGCTGCCTTGAAGCATCTCGCCCAGGCTGCGCATCGACGCCTCGCGTTCGTCACCCGCTTGGGCAAACTCGTCCTCGTCACCCGGTTCCGGCTCCATGCCCACGAACACGCTGGCGCCGACCAGAACCATACCCATCAAACCCGCAAGAAACATCATCGCAAGCGATCCCACTTGAAAACATGGGGTATTGCGCCACAAAGCGATGCAGCGGTCAAAGCGTTTCGGATCAATTGGTTAACGCGACTCCTCGATCCGGTCGACGATCTCCGCCGCCCATTCCCCGATCAGGGGCAGGAACTCGAACTGCGACACCCACCAGGCCAGCAGCGAAACCAGGATCGTCGCCCCCATCACCGAGCCGAGGCCGAATGCCAGACCCCGCGCGAACTGGAACAGCAACAGCCGCCAGAGCGAGTTGTGAATGATGACAAACCGATGGGTGTTGAGCCGCTCGACCTCCCGCGTCAGCCGTGCAATCGCCTGCGTCTGGGCCTCGGTCGGGGTCGTTTCCTGCGTCATGGCCGCCTCCTTGGTCAGAACCAGCGTTCGGGTTGCCGGGCATAGGCAATATAGAGCGGATGCCTGGGGTGGCCATCCTTGCTCAGCCCGAGGTGGAACACCGGCGCGCCGGTGCCGCGCAACAGCGCTTCGACCGCCGCCCCCCGCCCCATATGCGCGCCATGCGTGCCCCAGGCCGCGACGATCCGGTCGGCCCAGCCACAGCTCTCGACAATGGCCGCATCGTTTTCCGGGCCCACCGGGTCGGGCGCGGCGCGCATCTTCCTTGGGTCGGTGTCGCGCCAGGCAAAGATGTTGGTCACCCGGAACGCGCCAAAGCCCAGCGCCCGCGCGCGCCTTTCGCAGCGTTCGACCGTCGGATCGTTCTGCACCTCGGTCGCGGTCGAGGGGTTGAGCATGATGAAAAGCGCGCGTTGGCCGCCCGGCTCCCATTCGCGGGTCAGCATGTAGCGGTAGCGCTCACAGTCCGAATAGACGGCGGTCGAGGGCGCGTCGCCCTTGATATGCGTGCGGGTGATCATGCGCCCGATCACCCCCGCCAGTCAAAGAACCCCGGCCCGGCACGCTCAAGCAGGCGCGCGGCCATATCGCGACCCATCGCCGCCCCGTCCTCGACCGGGCCTTCGACCGCGTCGGCGAACCGTTCGCTACCGTCGGGCCGCAGGATTTCCCCGCGCAGCCGCAGCCGCCCGCCATCCAGCTCGGCCAAACCACCGATGGGAGTCTCGCAACTGCCGTCGAGCCGCGCCAGAAATGCCCGCTCGGCAGCCAGTTGCTGGCCGGTGGACCCATCGTGAATCGCCTCCAGCATGTCCGCCACGCGGGTATCATCCGCGCGCCGTTCGATCCCGATCGCACCCTGTGCCAGCGCGGGCAGCATCTCGTCCGGGGCAATCGCCGTCGCCGGAACCTCGCCCAGCATGCCCAGCCGCCGCAACCCCGCCATCGCCAGGAAGGAACAGCTCGCCACACCGTCATCCAGTTTGCGCAGGCGGGTCTGCACGTTGCCGCGAAATTCCACCACCTTCAGGTCGGGACGCGCCACCAGAACCTGAGCCCTCCGGCGCAGGCTCGACGTGCCCACCACCGCCCCTTCGGGCAGGTCGGCAATCCGGGCGTAATCGGGCGAGATGAACGCGTCGCGCACGTCCTCGCGCGGCAGGTAGCAATCCAGGGCCAATCCCGCGGGCTGATCGACCGGCATGTCCTTCATCGAATGGACCGCGATGTCGATGCCCCCGGCGATCAACTGTTCCTCGATCTCCTTGGTGAAAAGCCCCTTGCCGCCGATTTCCTTCAATGGCCGGTCCCTGGCAATCAGCGCCGCATCGTCGCCCGAGGTGCGGATCACCACGATCTCGAACGCATCCGTGGGCAGGTCGAACGCCGCGCCCAGCCTGCGCCGCGTCTCGTGTGCCTGCGCAAGGGCAAGGGGCGATCCGCGCGTGCCGATCTTGAGGGGGGAGGCGGGGCTGGGCAAGGATCCTGTCATATGCCCCTGTTAAGCGCGCCGATGTGACCTTGCAAGCCACCTGCGCCTTGACATCGCGGCGCGGGCCTTTCACCAACCCGGCTGACAGTGAAAAGGAACCCGATCATGGCCCAAAAGAAACTCCTGCGCGCACTCGCGGGCGAAACCCTGCCCACCCCGCCGATCTGGATGATGCGGCAGGCGGGCCGCTACCTGCCCGAATATCGCGCGACGCGGGAAAAGGCGGGCGATTTCCTCTCACTGTGCTACAACCCCGAGCTTGCCGCCGAGGTGACGCTGCAGCCGATCCGCCGCTATGGCTTTGACGCGGCGATCCTTTTTGCCGATATCCTGCTGGTGCCGCAGGCATTGGGCGCCGATTTGTGGTTCGTCACCGGCGAAGGGCCGCGCCTGTCGACGATTACCACGCAATACGAGTTCGACCAGCTCAAACCCGTGCCCGACATCCACGACACGCTTGCGCCGATCTACGAGACCGTGCGCATCCTGACGCGCGAACTGCCGTCCGAGATCGCGCTCATCGGCTTTGCCGGGGCGCCCTGGACCGTGGCCACCTACATGATCGCCGGGCGCGGCACGCCCGACCAGGGCCCGGCCCATGCCCTCAAGGCCGAGAACCGCCCGCTCTTCGAGGCGCTTCTCGAACGGCTGACCCATGCCACGATCGAGTATCTCTCGATGCAGATCGAGGCCGGGGCCGAATGCGTGAAACTCTTCGACAGCTGGGCCGGCTCGCTTTCGGGCGAGGATTTCGACCGCTACGCCACCGAACCCGCCCGCCAGATCATCAAGGAACTCAAGATCCGCCACCCGGGCATTCCCGTCATCGCCTTCCCGCGCCAGGCGGGCGAGAAATACATCGGCTTCCACGCCGCCACCGGCGCCGATTGCGTCGCGCTTGACGATGGCGTGACGCCGGAATGGGCGGCGCAACACGTCCAGAAAGACGGCTGCGTGCAGGGCAACCTCAAATCCTCGCACATGGTCACCGGCGGACAGGCGCTCGTCAACGAAACCCGCCGCATCGTGCAGGCGCTGTCGAAGGGGCCGCACATCTTCAACCTCGGGCACGGCATCACGCCCGACGCCGACCCCGAGAACGTGCAACTGATGATCGACACCGTGCGCGAAGGTTAGGGTTGAGACTCAATCAAGTCCACCAGATGATTGTTGCAGCGATGGCCACGGC
>OFEU01000109.1_pt1 | contig 107362 bp, 107 predicted proteins | sample 1521221 | NCBI WGS metagenome assembly OFEU01 (sample SAMN03766357, study PRJEB24113) | microbial mat metagenome | isolation source: enrichment culture HLUCC-O from microbial mat sample contains cyanobacterium... | reverse complement strand
GCCGTTTCATCTATTACGTCGGCCCCGTCGACCCCATTGGCGATGAAGTGGTAGGACCCGCCGGACCCACGACCGCAACGCGCATGGATAAGTTTACCCGCACCATGCTTGAGGAAACCGGTTTGTTGGGAATGGTGGGTAAAGCCGAGCGTGGTCAGGCGGCGATCGACGCTATTCGCGATAACCAAGCAGTTTATCTGATGGCGGTAGGTGGATCGGCCTATCTCGTTGCTCAGGCGATTAAGAAGTCTAGTGTGGTTGGCTTTGAAGATCTAGGTATGGAAGCCATTTACGAATTTGAAGTGGAAGACATGCCCGTAACTGTGGCCGTGGATAGCGCAGGAACTTCGGTGCACCAGACTGGCCCTGCCAAGTGGAAAGAAATCATCGCCCAAACGGCGTAAGCTACGCGTAGAGTAAAATATCCTTGGCTTAAAAGGCCCCGCCATTGGTGGGGCCTTTATCCATGCCGACAGGTACAGCGCACGGAATTAACACGCATATTGAGGACACCACTATGACCTCGTGGTTGCTAGGGACCGGCATATTATTAATCTACGTGCTAGGCATCGTTTCAGCGGTGATGGCTTTGATGTCAAGCCGAACCTCCCAGGGGGCGGTCGCCTGGATTATCTCACTGTTAACGTTTCCTTATGTCGCGGTGCCTGCCTATTGGCTGTTTGGTCGGCCGCGGTTTTATGGTTATGTCACCGCGCGGGGCGTACGAGATAATATCTTACGCCGTATGCTAGTCCGCTATCGCACCCACGTTGATCCTTATTCTGTTCCGTCTAAAAGTGCCGACGTCCAGGCGGTTGAGCAATTAGCCATGATGCCGATGACGCATGGCAACCAAGCAACCTTATTGATCGATGGTAAGGCGACGTTCGATAGTCTATTTGCAGGCATCGAGCACGCACAGCGCTATATTTTGCTGCAGTTTTTTATCGTGCGAGACGATGCCCTTGGGCGTCGATTGATGGGATATCTTCAGCAAGCCGCTAGTCGCGGCGTCAATATCTATTTCCTTTATGATGAAATGGGAAGTCGCAAACTCAGTGAGCGCTATTTAAACGACTTAACTCAGTCAGGTATTGAAGTGAGTGCGTTTCGCTCCTCCCGCGGTCTAAAACACCCCTTTCAGTTAAATTTTCGAAATCACCGTAAAGTAATGGTAGTGGATGGCCAGGAAGGCTGGCTCGGTGGATTCAACGTGGGCGTGGAGTATTTGGGGGAAGACCCCAGTCGTGGTGCCTGGCGAGATACCCATCTAAAGCTGCAAGGACCTAGTGTTTTGGGTTTGCAGGAAGCCTTCTGGGAAGATTGGCATTGGGCCACCGGTGAGGTCATTACGTTAGATTGGCAGCCACAGGAAACGTTCGCCAGCAACCATCACGTGGTGGTAGTCCCTTCCGGCCCTGCGGACCGGCAAGATACTGCGAGCTTGTTGATACAGCAGGTAATACAAAGTGCCGAAGAAAGGCTCTGGGTCACCAGCCCCTACTTCGTTCCTGATCAGGGAGTACAGGATGCTCTTCGTTTAGCCGCGATGCGCGGCGTAGATGTTCGCGTGATGATTCCCGAACGCCCTGATCATTTATTGGTATTTCTTTCGGCGTTCTCGTTTCTACCCGATATGCTACGTGCAGGCGTAAAAATATACCGTTATCTTCCTGGATTTTTGCATCAAAAGGTGATGCTTGTCGATAATAAGGCGGCTACCGTGGGCACGGTTAATATGGACAATCGCTCTTTCCGTTTAAACTTTGAAATTACAGCGTTTATGCCTAGTGCCGCTGTGGCCGCCCAGGTTCGGGTGATGCTCGAAAAAGACTTTGCGCAGTGCCGACGTATCGGGCTGGACGAAATTGCTCAACGCCCCTGGTGGAAAAAAGTCGTCTCGCGCGCCGCTTATTTAACCGCCCCGATTCAGTAGCTCAACGGCTCGGTGTCAGATTAATTTAGACCTTTAGGGTGACAAGGAGTCGTAGGTGAACCTTGAAACAAAGTGGCTAGAAGATTTCGTTGCATTGGCCAATACGCGTAGTTTTTCCGCCTCGGCAAGGCAGCGGCACGTCACTCAGCCAGCCTTTAGCCGCCGGATTCGCGCCTTGGAGCAGGCAGTAGGGGTTACGTTGGTGGACCGCTCGACGACGCCGGTGGGTTTGACATCAGAAGGTCAACTATTTCTGGTCACAGCACGCAACTTAGTTGAGCAGCTCGCTGAATCGCTAGGCCATTTGCGCGGACTTTCGATGGCCAATGAGGCGTTGGATATAGTCGCCGCCCACTCATTAGCGTTGAGCTTTTATCCGCCCTGGATATCTCGCTTGCAGAAAGGTCTCGGTGAGCTGCCAACCCGATTGGTTGCCATGAACGTTGGGGAGGCAATTCACGTTCTGCGAGAGGGAAACTGTGATCTTATGCTGGCCTATTATGATCCCTTTGCCACCATGCAGTTAGACGCCGAAGTGTTTCCGTCTTTTTCAATCGGCAATGTCAATATGCTGCCGGTGTCCTTGCCTGATGCAAAGGGTCGGCCAATGTTCTCGCTCCAGCACGACAGCTCAGTGCCTTATCTGGCCTATACGCAAGGGGCCTTCCTGGGGCGCAGCGTTCGCATGCTACTCAAAAACGACCCCCTGCGCATGAAGCTGCGCACGGTCTATGAAACTGCCATGGCAGAAGGGCTAAAGGGAATGGTATTGCAAGGAGTTGGTATGGCGTGGATTCCTGATTTCTGTATCCGGGAGGAGCTAAAAAGCGGTCGCTTGGTGCGCGCCGCCGATGCTCAATGGGATATTCCACTAGAAATACGGCTATACCGATGCTCGTTGGTGCATAAACCCGGCGTCGAACGCCTGTGGCGGCAAATGATGAAGCTGCCACGGGATTTTCTGCAAGGCTAATCATTAGGCTTAATGCGACAGCGCGCTACTAAAGTCCGCGGGCAAGCCTAGAAAGTTTTGGATAATGAAAAAATGGTCTTCAAATAGACTGTCGGGCTCCAGGTCAGCCAACGCAACCCAGCGGGCATGATCGCCGCCCTTAACGGGTTTTAAGCGGGGCAGCTGTTGATCGGGGCGTAATGCAAAATAAAACGCCTCGGCTAGCGTACGGCCTCGCCAGCTCCGGTGAGGCTCATCAAACAAGCGTTGGCCTCTTAATGAACCTTTTAGAACTGGCTCAGGTACTTTTAAACGAATGCGTTCGCGTAACTCGCGCAGACATGCATCCAGTAGGCGTTCATGAGGGTTGATAAACCCACCAGGTAACGCAAACAGGCCTTTACCCGGCGCCGCGGTGCGTCGTACTAGCAGCACATGGCCCGATTGGACCACTACGGCATTAACCGTGACAAAAATAGGTGGGTAGGGCGCTTGTTGCCATGCTTGACGATATTGGTCCAAGAGCTGCTGTTCCTCTAGCAGTTGCTCGTAGTCGCTGTCCCGGCAGAAATTTTGTACCCGCTCAACCACTCCAGGCGGTAAATCGTGGTAAGCCCCTGTGCTTAGATAATCGTCTGTAGAGCCGGGCGAGCGGAATAGGCGTTCACGGATATGATTGGCGGAAATGCCTTCGATCAACGGGACGCTTACCGATTCCCACTGGGGAAATAACGATAGGTAATAGCTTGATTGCCCACGGCTAGCCCCAATCAGGCCGATCCGTGGCAGCCGGGCGTTTGCCGGCGCTGCCAGGTCGCGCACTTTACGCTGGACGTCCCGAACCCATACATCGTCGTTATAAAGGGCATCGAGCAGCGGCGTAATTTCCAATCGCTGGTGATCCTCCTCGTCAAATCCCGAACGCAGCATTGCCTCGCGCTCTTCGAATCGCCATGGGTTGCGTAACGAGCGTGCTTGCCAGGATGACCCCACCAATACAATTACCTGACGCGCTTGCTTGAGTGCCTCACGAATAACCGCCAGGTGGCCCATGTGCGGTGGCTGAAAACGGCCAATGAAGACGAGACAGTCAAAGTCGTAGGCCTTGCTCGGATGAGGGGCATCAGTGGGCATGCGAGGCTGTCCTTTGTCTGCAAGTGATTAGCTGAGCATTATGGTGGGCTTGGCTAGGTGGCGCAATCTAGCTCTGCAGCCAACGGTTTGATTGGGTATGCTAATTAAAATAGGTCATGGATAACTGACCCTATATCAATCACTAGGGAGTCGTCATGCTCAAACGCAGTGCTTATTTTTGGGGCAACGTTATCAAGGATTCAGCGTCACTGTGGTTGAAGCGCAATGCCTTCAGCTATGCAGGCTCCCTGGCGTTTTACACCCTCTTTTCACTGGCGCCTACCATTATTATTGCGGTCACCGTCATTGGCCTTGTGCTGGGAGAGGAGGCGGCTCAAGGGCAGATTGTGGCTCAGCTGCAAGGCACTATCGGTAGTGACGCCGCGGCGGTGGTGGAAGAAGCCGTTGCTCAATCGCGTATTCAAGAAGCGGGCATTATGCCTACGTTGCTGGGGATCGCGGCGCTCATGGTTGGTGCGACGACGGTATTTGCGCAAATGCAGTTTTCGCTCAATACGATCTGGGGGGTGACCGCAAAGCCGACTGCTAATGGGGCGCTGGTATTTATAAAAAATCGCATACTCTCGTTAACGGTGGTGCTCTCCATCGGGTTTATATTGCTGGTGTCGTTGGTAATGGGCGTGGCGATTCGCGGCGCGCTAGGGGCAGCTGATCAATTGCTGCCATATGTTGGTTTTCTCAGCCAATTAGCCGAGTCATTGATTTCGCTCATGGTGGTAGCACTGCTTTTCGCGACGATTTTTAAAGTCTTGCCCGATGTGGTGTTAAGTTGGCAGGATGTGTTTATTGGGGCGCTTGTGACCGCCGTACTATTCACAATTGGCCGCAGCGTTATTGCCGTTTACTTAGCATACACAGCCACTGCTTCGACCTACGGGGCGGCCGGATCGGTGGTGATGATATTGCTATGGGTTTACTATTCATCGCTTATTTTGTTGTTTGGTGCTGCGTTTACAAGGTCTCTTTTACTGCGCAGAGGTCGGCCACTGGTGCCACGCAATAGCGCCGTTGTGATTAAATATCAAGAAAGTGTCGACAGCTAGGAACCGGAGGCAACAATGGCCGAATGTTGTGTACGTGCATTGGTGACAGGCAAAGTGCAAGGTGTATGGTTTCGCCGTTCTACTCAGCAGCAGGCGCTCCAGCAGCGTTTGACGGGCTACGCAAAAAACTTGCCCGATGGCCGTGTAGAAGTACTGCTTTGCGGCAGTCCGGAAAATGTGAAAACGGTTAGCGAGTGGTTGTGGAGAGGCCCAGAGGGGGCGCAGGTGACCCACGTTGAATTTAACGTGCTGGATCAGTGCCACGCCCCGGATCATTTTGCGAATTATTAACGTTTTGCTTCCCACTGCTGAATATTGTCAGCGGTTAAGCTGACAATGTTTTGCCTCGCCTCCGGGGTAACCCAAGCGTTATGGGGCGTGACAATCAAATTGAGAGGTTCGGCCAACGCTGACAATAGCGGATGGCCTTCCCGCGGTGGTTCTTGAGGTAACACATCGACAGCCAGGCCTCCGATTTGTTGATTCTTTAGCGCCGCTAATGCAGCTTCTTCATCGATAATTCCCCCACGGGCGCAGTTGATCAGCAAGAGCGACGATTTTGCCCTGGCAAGGCGCGCGGCATTGATCAAGTGGCTTGTCGACTCATTAAGTGGGCAGTGCAGACTGATAACGTCAGCCTCGGGCAGTAATTCGTCAAGCGACGCCCGGGTATCGTTAGCCTCATTACCCGGGCGGGCCGCAAAGCTAACGCGCATTCCCAGCGCTTCAGCCAGACGCGCAACTTCTGAGCCAAGTTCGCCTTGGCCTACCATCACCAGATGCTTGCCCGACAGCTGCAACGTTGGATAATGCTGCAGGCAAAAGAAGTCACTTTTCTGCCATGCGCCTGCCGCCACATCCCGTTGATACAGCGGTAGTCTGTTTGCCAGCGTTAGCATAAGCATCAAGGTGTGCTGCGATACACTGGCGGTGCCGTAGGCCGTCACATTTTTAACCTCAATGCCCTGTTGTTTGGCGGCGTCCAGGTCGATGTTGTTCAGCCCCGTGGCGAGCACACAGATCAATTTAAGATCCGGTAATTGTTGTAGCGTTTCCGCATCCAAGACTACTTTGTTTACAATCGCGATATCGGCATTAACCAAGCGTTCGCGAGCTTGCTGAGGGGAGCTTTGGCCAAACACCCCAAGGTGAGATACCACGCTGCGGATAGCGGTTAGATCAATTTGTGGGCCAAGGCTATCGGCATCCAGCATCACTGCATTAAGCATTTTCTGACCTCCATAACCCACCGGAGACGTATAGCCTTGCTCGGCAGGGGGCACAAAAGGGTATAATAACGTGGCGTAAATAATCATCGCCTTGGAATTTATCCCGACTGGCCGCATATCGCAGCTTGTCAGCATTTATACTGCTGTTTTTTGTCGGAGTTGAGCTTTTCAGGAGCCATCAACATGCCCATCTATGAATATGAGTGCAAGGCCTGCGGCCATCGCATGGATAAATTGCAAAAAATCAGTGCGGATCCGTTAACGGACTGCCCAGCCTGTGAAAGTGCTAGCTTATCGCGTCTGGTATCAGCTGCAGGCTTCCGATTAGCCGGTGGCGGCTGGTATGAGACGGATTTCAAAACCGGCAGTAAAAAGAATTTAGCTGCTGACGCGAAAAGCGCAACAGCAGAGACTGGTGGCCAAAAAAGCGCCAGTTCAGAGCCCAAGAAAAAAGACACGGCGGCTTAGCCGGCGTTGTCAGGGCCGGTAAGGCCTACGATCACTTTTGCCACGAAACACAACAGGATGAGACATGCGCAGTCATTATTGCGGCCAGCTAAACGAAACCTTGGTAGACCAGACGGTCACCGTATGCGGATGGGTACATCGCCGCCGTGACCACGGTGGGGTTATTTTCCTCGATATGCGCGATCGCGATGGCGTCGCTCAGTTCGTGGTGGATCCGGATACCGCCGAGGCGTTTGCCAATGCAGACCGCGCTCGTAATGAGTTCGTTCTGCGCATTACGGGCCGTGTGCGACTGCGCCCCGAAGGCACGCAAAACCCCAACATGCCGACAGGGATGATTGAAGTACTGGCAAAAGACGTCGAAGTGCTTAACACCGCTGTCACACCGCCTTTTCAGCTTGATGAGCATGGCAAAGTCGGTGAAGAGGTGCGTCTTAAGCATCGCTACATCGATTTACGCCGTCCGGATATGATCGACAAGCTGCGTCTGCGTTCTCGCATATCGCACAATGTCCGTGCGTATCTCGAAAACCAAGGGTTCTTGGATATTGAAACGCCGGTATTGACGCGTGCAACGCCGGAAGGGGCCCGTGACTACCTGGTGCCAAGCCGCACTCATGCAGGTAGTTTCTTTGCGCTGCCGCAGTCACCTCAGCTATTCAAGCAGTTATTGATGGTGGCGGGGTTTGACCGCTACTACCAGATTGCCAAATGTTTCCGTGATGAAGATCTACGCGCCGATCGTCAGCCTGAGTTCACGCAAATCGATATTGAGGCCTCATTCGTCGAAGAAAGCGACATCATGGACATTACCGAATCCATGATTCGCCAGCTCTTCCAGGAAGTGCTTGATGTCGAGTTAGCCACATTTCCGCGCATGACCTGGCAGGAAGCTATGGACCGTTTTGGTTCAGACAAGCCAGATTTGCGCATCCCGCTTGAATTGACCGACGTTGATGACCTGATGCAGCAGGTCGACTTTAAGGTGTTCTCAGGTCCAGCCAACGCCTCCGACGGTCGAGTTGCTGCGCTAAAAGTACCCGGCGGCGCTTCGTTGTCACGCAAGGAAATCGACGAATACACCAAATTTGTCGGTATTTACGGCGCCAAGGGGCTCGCCTGGATCAAGGTTAACGAGCGCGCTAAAGGGCTTGAGGGGCTTCAATCACCGATTGTGAAGTTCATGGAAAACGTGGTCGAGGAGTTGCTCGATCGTGTTGATGCTAAAGACGGCGATATTATTTTCTTTGGTGCTGACAAAACTCGTATCGTCAACGAAGCCATCGGTGCGCTACGCGTTAAACTTGGCGCGGACCTCAACTTGTATACTCAAGCCTGGGCTCCTCTGTGGGTAGTGGACTTCCCAATGTTCGAAGCGGACGCTAACGGTCGACTAAGCCCGTTACACCACCCCTTTACCGCGCCATCCTGCTCACCTGAAGCTCTCAAGAAAGACCCGGCGAACGCGCTATCCCGAGCCTATGATATGGTGCTTAATGGTACGGAGCTCGGCGGCGGTTCGATCCGTATCCATGATCAAACCATGCAAAGCACGGTATTTGATATTTTGGGTATCGGTCAGGAAGAGGCCCAGGAGAAATTTGGCTTCTTACTCGATGCGCTTCAATACGGCGCGCCACCCCACGGTGGGCTGGCCTTTGGTCTAGACCGCTTAGTGATGTTGATGGCCGGTGCCAAAACCATCCGTGAAGTTATTGCTTTCCCGAAAACCCAGAGCGCCGCCTGTCTGATGACCGACGCGCCGGGCGAGGTAAGTTCAGATCAGTTGAAAGACCTGAATATTCGTTTACGCCAAAAAGCCAAAGCGGAAACCAACGCTGAATAAGTGTTCTGTCGCCCTTATACACCGGCGCTTAGGCGTCGGTGTTTTTGTATGGATAACCTGAGTGCTGTTACATGCAGACACCCTCCGCCTCCTCGCCGGTGCGCATTCTGGGTATTGATCCTGGCTCACGTATTACTGGTTATGGTGTTATTGAGCTAGAGGGATTGATTCCCCAGTATGTTGCCAGCGGTTGCATTCGTACTGCTGAAGGCGCTCTAGAGCAGCGTTTAGCGCAAATATACGCTGGGCTTGGCGAGGTGGTGGGATTGCACCGGCCGAATGCAGTGGCGATAGAGCGCGTCTTTATGGCAAAAAATCCCGATTCAGCGCTGAAGTTGGGACAAGCGCGAGGGGTGGCATTGGTGTGTATGGCCAACCACGGCTTGGCGATTGAGGAGTACGCCGCCCGGCAGATCAAGCAGGCCGTAACCGGCCAAGGTGGCGCTGATAAGACGCAAGTACAGCATATGGTGGCGGCAATTTTGCACCTTGCGGCCTCGCCGCAAGCCGATGCTGCCGACGCCTTGGCTATTGCGCTGACCCATGCGTACGCCAGTCAGGCTCCTCAGGCGCTATCAACCCGAGGGGGAGGGCGTCGACGTTCGGCGGGGCGCTGGCGACTCTGATGATCAAGCGCTAGGGTCTATTGACGTTTCGCTCATGGTTGCGCTGAAGTCACAACAGACCCTAACTACTGGTCACTTGTACAGAGTCGCTTTATAGTAGTGATTGATTTTGCTTAGCGTGAGCGTAAATATGATCGGACGGCTTCAAGGCCAGTTAATAGACAAGCAACCACCCTGGATTGTAGTGGATGTACAGGGAGTGGGGTATGAGCTGGAAACGTCGATGACGACGCTAGTCGCGCTGCCGATGGTAGGTGAGCGCGTTTTTTTGTATACCCACTTAAGCATCCGCGATGACGCTCATCTGCTCTATGGGTTTGGTCGAGAGCATGAGCGCGCCCTGTTTCGCGCCTTGATCAAAGTTAACGGCGTGGGGCCAAAATTGGCTCTGGCTATTTTGTCAGGCATGGACGAAGACGCCTTTATGCGTTGTGTAAGAGATGACGATAGCAAGGCACTCACCAAGCTCCCTGGCGTGGGTAAGAAAACCGCTGAGCGCTTGATCATTGAAATGCGCGACCGTTTCCCTAATTGGGAAAGCGGACGCGGTGCCTCGCTACCTCTTGAAGCGACCAATGGGCAAGCGGCTGCCCGCAATAGCGTGGCAGACGCGGAGGCGGCTTTGGTAAGCCTTGGCTATAAACTAACTGAGGCTTCAAGAATGTTGGCGGATCTTGATGGTTCCCAATCTACCGAAGCGCTTATTAAAGCGGCACTAACGCAGCGTATGAAAGGCTGATCGCGGTTTAACCACGGACGTAAAAAAGAGCGCTTATGCTAGAGCACGATCGACTGATTGCCGCTGAGCCAGAGCAGGGTGAAGGCCGCATCGATTATGCGATCCGCCCCAAACGGCTTAAAGATTATATTGGCCAACCCCGCGTTCGCGAGCAGCTGGAAATATTTATTGGCGCCGCGCGCCTACGTGAAGAAAGCCTTGATCATACGCTGGTATTTGGCCCACCAGGCTTGGGTAAAACCACCTTGGCCAACATTATCGCCGCTGAGATGGGTGTGGGGCTCAAGTCTACCTCAGGACCGGTACTAGAGCGCGCGGGTGACTTGGCCGCGATGCTTACTAACTTAGAGCCCGGTGACGTTTTGTTTATCGATGAAATCCATCGTTTATCTCCCGTTGTGGAAGAAGTGCTTTACCCGGCGATGGAAGATTTTCAACTCGATATCATGATTGGAGAGGGGCCAGCTGCGCGTTCGATTAAGTTAGATTTGCCACGCTTTACTTTAGTGGGCGCCACTACCCGAGCGGGGCTGCTTACTTCACCTTTACGCGATCGTTTTGGTATCGTTCAGCGACTTGAGTTTTACAACCTGACAGAGCTCACTGAGATCGTCACTCGCTCTGCAAAGCTGCTTGGCGTAGAGACTCATCATGATGGTGCCGTAGAGGTGGCGCGCCGTTCACGGGGCACGCCGCGAATTGCTAACCGGCTATTGCGCCGTGTACGCGACTACGCCGAAATGAAGGGTAATGGTACGGTTGATGCTACGCTGGCAGACGCAGCGCTCAACATGCTCAATGTCGACCACCACGGTTTAGATCATATGGACCGGCGGCTTTTGCTGGCGATGATCGATAAATTTGACGGTGGACCAGTCGGCGTCGATTCGCTCTCCGCGGCGATTGGCGAAGAACGCGATACCATTGAAGATGTCATTGAACCTTACTTGATTCAGCAAGGACTGATGATGCGCACCCCACGCGGACGAGTCGTTACCCGGCAAGCATGGTTGCATTTTGAGCGTGCCCCACATGAGGCGTCTATTGAAGCCCAAGGGGAACAGCGACCATGAGTCAATCCGTTTGCTTGCCGGTTCGCATTTACATGGAAGATACAGACGCCGGTGGGATTGTCTACTACGTTAACTATCTGAAGTTTATGGAGCGTGCCCGCAGCGAATGGTTGAGATCTCTTGGACTTGATCAACAATCGCTGCTAGACGCAGGCACGCAGCTAGTGGTATATCGCTTGTCCTGTCATTATGCCAAGCCTGCGCGGTTGGACGATGCGCTTGACGTGACTGCCAAAGTGGTCAGCATTGGCCGCTGCCGGATGACATTTGAGCAGCACGTATGGCGGGAAAAGGAACGTCTTTGCGCCGCCACGGTCGAGATAGCGTGCTTAAGCGCGCAGCATCTCCGTCCAGTGGCATGGCCGTCTGCGCTCAAATCGGTAATCTAACGCACGATGCGGGCACGTTATTTCCACATTTATTGATATTGATGAGGGCACTTGTGAACGATAATGCCATGTCTATTCCACACCTGATCATGAACGCCAGCATTGTGGTCCAGCTGGTCATGCTATTGTTAGTGGTGGGGTCTATTCTCTCGTGGATAGTGATTTTTCAACGCGGCATAGCCCTTCGTCGCGCTCAAAAAGAATATGCGCAGTTTGAGGAAACGTTCTGGTCAGGCGTTGATTTAAATGAGCTTTACCGTGATATCCCGGCCGACGATCCCCGTCATGGTGCCGAGCACATATTCCAAGCTGGATTCCGTGAATTCAATCGTTTGATGCCCAAAACGCGCAACACGCCAACCATCTTGGAGGGCGTGCAGCGCAGTATGCGGGTAGCGTGGTCACGTGAGGAAGACCGTTTGACGCAACACCTTGTGTTCCTGGCGACAGTTGCCTCCGCAAGTCCTTATATTGGGCTGTTTGGCACGGTTTGGGGGATCATGGGGTCTTTTCAATCGCTGTCGATGACCCAGCAAGCCACGCTGGCAACGGTAGCTCCCTGGATTGCAGAGGCGTTGATCGCCACGGCGATGGGGCTGTTTGCCGCGATACCTGCGGTGATTTTTTACAATCGCCTTTCTAACACTGCCGGTCGCCTATTAGGTAAATACGAAGATTTCGCCGAAGAATTCCACGCTATCTTGCACCGTAATCTGCAAGGGCGTGATAGCGCGTCAAGCTAAGGGAGTTGCCCCATGCAAGGACCGTTTAAACGCGGCGGACAGCGTAAGCCCATGGGTGAAATCAACGTTGTCCCCTTTATTGATGTCATGCTGGTGCTGCTGGTTATCTTTATGATTACCGCCCCCATGTTAAATCAAGGGGTAGATGTGGAGCTGCCCCAGGTGAGCTCTGAACCGATGGAAAGTCAAGAAGACAATGACCCGATCATTATTTCCATCGACCGTGAAGGGCAATACCATCTCAGCTTAGGAGAAGAGTCGACCCAAGTTTCTCGCGATGACATTACACGCCGGGTGAGCGCCGTTTTAGAACAGCGGCCTGATACTCCGGTGATGGTCAGGGGCGATCAAAATGTGGCTTACGGCGAAGTAGTGGTATTAATGAGCAACCTACAGCGCTCGGGTGTGGCAAATGTGGGGCTCATATCTGAGCCACCACAGGATGAGTGAGGGTACCCAGGGCATGGCTGTAAAGACACCTCGTGACCCTCAAGACGTTGGCTATACCTGGCCAGCCGTTTTCGCGATTGCAGTGCACTTGTTGATCGTGCTGATATCAATAATTCATTGGCCGGAACGCGATGCAGAGCCGGACTCGTCTTCGATTGTGCAGGCAACGCTGGTCAGCACTGAGGCTTTTACCGATCAGGCTCAGCAGGCAAATGATCAGTCGGCGGCAATGGAGGCGGCTGATGAAACCACTGAAGAACCTGATGCCGATACATCGGAGGCCGAAGATGAAGCTGCTGAAGAGCAGGCGGCGGCCGAACAGGAAGCTGCTGAAGAGCAGGAAGCTGCTGAAGCCGAAGCGCAAGCCTTAGAGGCCGCTAGAGCCGAAGCCGAGTCGCAGGCTCAACGCCGCCAGGAAGAGGCGGAAGCCGAGGCCGAACGTGAGCGTGAAGCCGAAGAGCAGCGCCGCCAGGAAGAGGCAGAAGCCGAGGCCGAGCGTGAGCGTGAAGCCGAAGAGCAGCGCCGCCAGGAAGAGGCAGAAGCCGAGGCCGAACGCGAACGTGAAGCCGAAGAGCAGCGCCGCGAGGAAGAGGCAGAAGCCGAGGCCGAACGCGAACGTGAAGCTGAAGAGCAGCGTCGCCAGGAAGAGGCAGAAGCCGAGGCCGAGCGTGAACGTGAAGCCGAAGAGCAGCGCCGCCAGGAAGAGGCAGAAGCCGAGGCCGAACGCGAACGTGAAGCTGAAGAGCAGCGCCGCCAGGAAGAGGCGGAAGCCGAGGCCGAACGTGAGCGTGAAGCTGAAGAGCAGCGCCGCCAGGAAGAGGCGGAAGCCGAGGCCGAACGTGAGCGTGAAGCCGAAGAGCAGCGTCGTCAGGAAGAGGCGGAAGAAGCTATGCAACGCCAGTTAGAAGGTGAGGCTCAGGCCGCTGCCGAGGCACAACAAGCTGAAGAGGCAGCCAATAGTTTCTTAACGATAGTCAAACGTGCGGTCGAGCAGGCATGGATTATCCCATCTGAGGCAAGCGACTCAATGAGTGCTACGCTTCAAGTCAGGCTCGGCCCATCTGGTGAGGTACTGGCAACGTCGGTGGTCTCGTCCAGCGGCGATAGCAACTTTGATCGGTCGGCGATGCAGGCGGTAGAGCATGCAGCGCCATTCGGTGAACTGCGTGAGTTGCCGACCGAACAGCAGCGTAATTTACGTCAATTCAATCTGCGATTTACCCCGGGGGATGTTCGCTGATGCACACCATAAGTAAGGTATGGCTATTCTGTTTGTTGCTTGCAATGAGTACTGCTGCTAGCGCAAACCTGACCATTGAAATCACCCGTGGCAGTGATGAGGCGCTACCGATAGGCGTGGTTCCGTTCCAAGGCTCCGATGACATGCCCGAAGACGTGGCACAAATTATCCATGACAATCTGGATCGTAGCGGTTTTTTTGATCCCCTTGATCGCGATTCTATGTTCGAGCAACCAGGCGAAGCTGACGACGTTGAATTTAGTACTTGGCGTTCGCTGGATGTTCGTTACTTGGTAGTGGGCCAAGCCGAGCGAACCGATGATGGCTATCGCCTGCAGTACGACCTGATGGATATCAGCGGACAGCAGCGCATGATGAGCGAAACCGTTAACGCCAGCGAAGATGATCTGCGTGGCGCCGCTCATTACATTAGCGATCAAATTTTTGAAGAAATCACCGATATTCGCGGTGCCTTCTCTACGCGTATCGCTTATGTGACCGCTCAAGGAGTGGGCGACAATACGGATTATGGCCTATACGTTGCGGATGCTGATGGGCGCGATAGCCAACAGATTCTAACGTCAGATGAACCGATTTTATCCCCTGCTTGGTCGCCGGACGGTGGCAAACTTGCCTATGTATCGTTCGAAAACGAACGCCCGGAAATTTACATTCAGGAAGTGAACAGCGGTAATCGTGCGCGGATTACATCATTTGAGGGCATTAATGGTGCACCGGTATGGTCACCAAATGGCCGTCGATTGGCCATGTCATTGTCAAAAGACGGCCAGCCGGAAATCTACATCATGGAGATCGCTGATCGCTCGTTAACTCGCGTCACAGATAGCAGCAGTATCGATACCGAGCCTGCTTGGTCGCCGGATGGGAATAGCCTGCTGTTTACCTCTGATCGCAGTGGTGGTCCGCAAATTTATCAGCATGATCTCGGTAGTGGTGAAACGGAACGCCTGACCTATACCGGTAATTATAACGCCCGGGCGCGCTTTTCACCTGACGGCGACAACCTGTTTTTCATCCATCGTTCGGATCGCGGTTATCAAGTGGCACGCCAAGATGTTGAGAATGGCCGTTTAGTAACGCTAAGTGATTCTACTCAGGATGAATCTCCTAGTGTTGCGCCGAACGGGACCATGGTAATCTTCGCTACCCAACAGGGTAACAACGGGGTGCTGAGTGCCGTTTCTGCCGATGGCCGTTCGTCATTCAGGCTTCCCGCAGCACAAGGTGATGTGCGTGACCCCGCATGGTCACCGTTCCTAAACGAATGAAGTCATTCACGTTTTCAGGCAAGGAGTCTGATTATGCAACTTAAACCGTTGGCTCGCTCATTGGCAGTCGCACTGTCTCTTGCAGTAATCGCTGGTTGTTCCAGCACCGGCGGCACTCAGGACGGCGATTCATCTGGTAGCCAGGATGGCCGTAATGGAAGCAGTAGCAGCACATCGGGGGCCGGCTCCAGTGGTCAATATGGCAGCGACTCTTCCCGTTCTGACTCTGACGGTAGTCAGCAGCAGTCTGACTCACGGATTCCAGACGTCAAAACCATTTACTTTGATTACGATCGCGACACGATTAAAGACGAATACGAATCCGTAGTGATGGCCCACGCGCGTTATCTTCGCTCCAACCCTGATGCGGAAGTCGTGTTGCATGGGCATACCGATGAGCGCGGTACACGTGAATACAACATGGCGCTTGGCGAACGTCGTGCTAATGCCGTTGAGCGTTTCCTGAATATTCAAGGCGTATCATCATCGCAAATGAGCGTGGTGAGTTATGGTGAAGAACGCCCGGCAGAACGTGGTGATAGCGATGAAGCGTATTCACAAAACCGCCGCGTTGTGTTCAATTATTGATGACCCGCATGGGGTAAGTGCGCATCAGTCATTTTGGAGTCATCATGAATCACAGTCTCAAGCGTTACTTTGAGAGGCTGTGCGGTGCGGGAGCCTTAGTGCTCCCGCTATCCGTATTGCCCTTAGTCAGTTTTGCCCAGCAACCGGTTGTCGAAGATCTGTCAGACTCGGACAGTGGGTTCTATGAACAAGCCCAAACCCAAGGCGATTCTAATGGCAGCTTGGTATTGTTCAATACGGTGCAAGAGCACCAGCAAGAAATTCAACGTTTGCGCGGTGAAATAGAAGAGCTTCGTCATCAAATGGAGCAGCTTCGCCGCCAGTCCCAGCAGCAATACTTGGATATTGAAGACCGCCTGATGAGCAGCGGTCAGAGTCAAATCGAAGAGTCGACGCCTGAGGTCGAACCGGAAGCGGCAGAGGAAGTGGCAAGCGCGCCTTCTTCTCGCGACGTAAGTGATGAAGCACAGCAGGCATACCAAGATGCCTTTGCTCACGTGCAGGCACGGCGTTTTGATGAAGCTATTTCCGCCTTTGAATCTTTCGTGGAAGCTCACCCTGATACCAGTTTAACGGCTAATGGTCATTACTGGCTGGGTGAGCTCTATGCGGCAGAAGGCGAACTGGATTCTGCAGAGCAATCGTTCACCCGCGTGATTGATGACTATGATGGTAGTAGTAAGGTGCCAGATGCCATGTACAAACTCGGTTTAGTCAAAGCACGTCAAGGTGAAGCGGAAGAGAGTCGTGCACTTCTTGAGAAAGTGCAGGACGATCATCCGCAAAGCAGTGCGGCGGGGCTAGCCGATGATTTTCTTCGCCAAGGCGGTTAACGGCGACGTCGTCAGGAGGAGGGTCTGCGATGACATGTAAAATTGATTATCAGCCAGCGCCCGATTTACTCCGTGATCGAGTGGTCTTGGTCACCGGGGCAGGAGATGGCATCGGTCGTGCTGCCTCGCTTAGCTATGCACGCCATGGGGCGACCGTTATTCTATTAGGCCGCACCATTGCTAAGCTTGAGCGGGTATATGATGAGATAGAAGCCGCAGGTGGCCCTCAGCCAGCTATTTTTCCGCTTAATTTCGAGGGTGCAACGTTAAAAGACTTTCACGATATGGCGGACACTCTCGATAGAGAGTTTGGATGTCTAGACGGTTTGCTGCATAACGCTGGTCTACTAGGGCGTATTACGCCTTTTGCTCAGTATGATGCTACGCTCTGGGAACAAGTCATGCAGGTGAATATCAACGGCCCTATTTGGATGACGCAAGCGCTATTGCCGTTGTTACAGCGATCCAGCGATGCCTCAGTGATATTTACCTCTTCCAGTGTTGGCCGTAAAGGCAGGGCATATTGGGGTGCGTATGCGGTGTCTAAGTTTGCAACCGAAGGTTTTGTAGAAGTGCTGGCCGATGAGATGGATAGTGAGCCAAATCTGCGCATTAATACGCTTAACCCAGGGGCCACACGGACTCAAATGCGCCGCAACGCATACCCCGGGGAAGATCCAAATCGCTTACGCACCCCCGACGATATTATGCCCACCTATCTTTGGCTAATGGGGCCCGACAGCGCCGGGACCCATGGACAGAAAATCGACGCGCAGCCGCCGAAACAGCCATAGCATTACGGGTTAGGCAATACTAGGTAGGGCGTCTACTAGGGAAGCACATTGCTGATACCAGCAGTGTGCTGGCCATTGGCGATAATCATCGCCTTCCGCAATATACCCATAGCCAACCGCGACCGCCGTCATGCCTGCCGCCCTGGCTGCTTGCATATCCCGGAGGTGGTCGCCGATATACCAGCAATCCTGCGGTTTAACGCCCAAACGATGAGCGGCTTCCAGTAGTGGCATCGGATCGGGTTTCTTGGCGGCAAGGTCGTCAGCGCAAAGCAGCGCGCCAGGGGTTAGGGACAACGCCTCAAGCAGCGGGGTGGTATAGCGCCTAGGCTTATTAGTAACAATTCCCCACGGGCGATTGCGCCGCTGCCACACCTGAAGCCACTGATCGAGGGGTGAAAACACCTGACTGTGAACTGCCACGGATTTTTCGTAGGCATCCAGTAAATACTGGCGAGCCTCCCTCTGATGGCTAACGCTCAGGTCGTTTCCTAGCGCCAAGCTGACTAGGGCGTTGCCGCCATTGGAAACTTGAGCACGAATCGTTGCGAAGGGCAGTGGGGCCAGGCCGTGGTGCTGACGCAGCGCGTTGGTCGCCACAGCTAAATCTGGGGCGGTATCCACCAGAGTGCCATCCAGGTCAAACAACACGGCGCTGGGCGTTGAACAGGTCGACATTTACGCGCTCACCTTACGGCAATACATCATATAGTTAACCGAGACATCGTTTTCGGTTAGTCGATAACGCCGTGAAATGGGGTTATAGGTCAGACCGATCTGCTCGCGAACCTCTAGACCGCTACGACGGTTCCAACTGGCCATTTCGGAAGGGCGAATAAATTTCGCGTAGTCATGCGTGCCCCGGGGCAATAATTTCAGCACGTACTCGGCACCCAAAATAGCGAATGCGTAAGACTTGGGAGTGCGGTTAAGGGTTGAGAAAAACACATAGCCACCTTGACGCACCAAAGCAGCGCAAGCGCGCACTACCGACGCTGGGTCGGGGACGTGTTCCAGCATTTCCATGCAGGTCACCACATCATATTGGCCTGGCTGCTCATCCGCCAGCGCTTCGACACTGACATGACGGTACTCAATGGCTACGCCTTGCTCTTGGGCATGTAAGCGGGCGACGCCCAATGGGGCTTCACCCAGGTCAATACCGGTCACATCCGCACCGCGGCGAGCCATGGCCTCACTTAAAATACCGCCACCGCAGCCGACATCCAGCACTTTTTTGCCGGCTAAGCCTGCCCTTGCGTCAATAAAATCGAGTCGCAAGGGATTAATCTCGTGCAGTGGCTTAAACTCACTTTGTGGGTCCCACCAGCGGCTGGCAAGTGCTTCAAATTTCGCCACTTCGGCATTATCAACATTGCCTTGATATTGGTGAGCAGTGCTATCCTGAGGTGTCGCTGACATATTTTGACTCCATCAACAGTGAGCAAGCACGGCGTGACCCGTGGCCCGATACTTGCAGTGTAACGGCGAACTGGAAACCCACCGCGCGTTCAGTATGATGGGCATTCTAACCACTCCTGAGCCGGAACGCATGAAAAGGACCTCTTATGATTCGTAAGGCTGTACTGCCTGTGGCGGGGTTTGGTACCCGCTGTTTGCCCGCTTCCAAAGCCATTCCCAAGGAAATGATCACCATAGTAGATCGACCGGTGATTCAGTACGTGGTTGAAGAGGCTATTGCCGCTGGTATCCGCGATATCGTGTTTGTGACCAGCAGTAACAAAGGGGCCATCGAAAACCACTTCGACACCCACGCGGAATTAGAGGCGAGCTTGGAAGCCAAGGGTAAGCATGAGCTATTGGCCTCGCTAAGAGCCATGGTGCCTGATGACGTAAACATTATTAGTATACGCCAAGGCGAACCTCTAGGCTTGGGCCATGCCATCCTTTGCGCGCAGCCGATTATTGGTAATGACGAGCCGTTTGCGGTGCTGCTGCCGGACGTATTGGTAGATAACAGCGACACGCCGCGCAGCGACCTAGCGGGTATGCTGAAGGCTTACGATCAGCATTCCACAGCTCAATTAATGGTCGAAGAGGTAGACTGGGATCAGGTCGAAAAATATGGCATTGTCGCGCCAGCCGGTGACGTGCCTGCGCCCGAAACGTCTGCCGACCTAGTGGGCATGGTAGAGAAACCACCACGTGACCAAGCCCCTTCGAATCTAGCCGTTATTGGTCGATATGCCTTGCCGGGCGCAATTTTCCCTATTCTTGAAAACACCCCGCCTGGTGCAGGAGGTGAAATTCAGCTGACCGATGCGATTGAAACGCTTCGCGAGCAGCAGGGCGTTCAGGCCTACCGCATGCGAGGGACGACGTACGATTGCGGGCAGCCTCTGGGTTATTTAGAGGCGACGCTGGCCTATGCGCGCAGGCACCCTGAGTTGGGTAGCGATTTTAAAGCGTTGCTCGCGCGCTATCACCAGGGAGCGTAACCGATGCGGGTGCTTCTATACGGCAGTGAATTAAGCACCGCAACCGCGGCTGCGGCGCTGTCTTCGGTGGGCCATGCCGTTAAATGGCTTCCCCACGAGACAATGCCGTGGTCTACGCTGGTTAATGAGGATTGGCTACGCCGCGAGCCCCAACTGCTTGAGCAGCTAGATCAGTCTGAAAAAATGGGAACGCTTGAGTTACTCAGCGAGCTTCACGCCAATTCGGTGTTTGATGTGGTTTGGATAGCGCTCTCGCCGTCGCAGCGTGAGTCGGCTGCTGAGCTACTCCAGCATCCCCTGTTGACGCCGCAGGAAGGCCGTGTCCTAGTCAATAACTCGACTTTTCCGGTAGGTGATACGGAGCGGTTACAACACCTCATTGGCCAAGACGGTTTGAGTGTGGCCTTGCCGGATACGCTAGAAGAAGGGCGGGCCTGGGCGTCGTTCACACGCCCTACGCGCTGGCTGCTAGGGTGCGATAACTTGCTGGCTGAGCAAAAACTTAGGGAGCTGCTAAGGGCCTTTAACCGTCGCCGAGACGCTTTTCAAGTAATGCCTCAGCGTGCTGCCGAGCTAACCAAACTGGCCATTAACGGTATGCTAGCGACACGCATCAGTTACATGAATGAAATTGCCGGGCTAGCGGATACTCTGGGCGTTGATGTAGAGCATGTACGTCAAGGGATGGGAGCCGACTCTCGCATAGGCTATGAATACCTTTATCCAGGGTGTGGCTTTGGCGGACCAAGCTTTTCACGAGACTTAATGCGACTAGCCGACGTACAAGTCGCCAGCGGACGACAATCGGCCTTGCTGGAGCATGTGCTTGATATCAATGAACAAAAGAAAGAAACACTATTTCGCAAGCTGTGGTCTCACTATAACGGCGCCCTTGAAGGGAAGACAATTGCCATTTGGGGGGCTGCCTTTAAACCTGGCACCGCGCGAATTGATCATGCCCCGGTGTTAACGCTACTCAACGCACTTTGGGCGCAAGGCGTTCACGTTAAACTTCACGATCCAGCGGCCACCCCGGCATTGAATGCCGTAGTGGGCTCACGCAATGATTTGGTTACCTTTGTCGATAGTCCGTACGATGCCTGTGAAGGTGCCAATGCACTAATGTTGGTGACCGAGTGGAAAACCTACTGGAACCCCGATTGGCATCGCTTAGCTGCGCAGCTTAGCGATAAACTAGTCCTGGATGGCCGAAACATCTACGACCCTGATTTTGTTGCCAGCTGTGGGTTAAAGTATCGAGGAATAGGTCGGCGCGCCGATCCAACGCCGTTGTGAGGAAAATGCATGTCCGATAAAGCCCCGTCTTCGCGCATTGTGCCCGATGCAGATCAAAGTATCGCATCTCAGCACATCAAGCACCGCAAAGGTCCTTCACTTTGGCCGCTTTGGCTATGTGTGCTGCTGCTGATTGCTCTATTAGCGGCGGCTGCTGTTGGCCTTTATTTGGAGCGTGAGCGGCTTCAGGGGGAGCTCCAGCGGGTGAGTGGAGAAGTATCAAATATGCATGCTCGCTTAGACGCGGGTGACAGTGATGTACAAGATACGTTAACCTTTGTCCAGGCTCAGATGAGTACCTTGTTTCAAGAGCAAGAGCAATTGTCCACGGCGCTAACCGATACGCGCAATGAGCTCTATGACGTATTAACTGAAAATGAAAGCAATGTTTCAAGTGACGCGATTGATCCATTGCTTGAACGTTTGGAAGAGCAGCGTGAGCAGGCGGCATTACGTGATAGTCAGCTCGCCTCTATCCACACATCGTTGGATGCGTTAGAGCAAGCGGGCACGTCAGGGCGGTCTTCGTTGGCAGATGAAATAGCTCACGTGGAAGCCCAAAGCCGAGAACGACTGGAAGCACTTGAGTCCTCGGTTGCTGGATTGGCTAGCGATATTGACGAACGCTTCGATGAGCGCGATGCCGAGCAGCAAGAACAGTGGTCGCGCTTTGAAGCGTCAATTAGCGCGCTTGAAGAGAGCAATAACGGAAACGAAGCGCTCGAAACACTTGAAACCGATTGGTCGCAGCGCGTCGATGAGATTGAAGATGACGTACGCCAAGTTCGCCAAGCACAGCTAGCTTTCAGTGCTCAGCTTGAAATGTTGCGGTAATTTACACTGGTGGCTGAAAGGCAACATGCCGATGATTAGGTTAGGGAAAATGTATGGGACGACAACGGCAATGGCTACCAGCATCGGTAATCGCCCACTTAATGACGTTGCCGCTATGGATGGCTGCGCCAGCGGTTTGGGCGCTGAGTGTTGATCTGGAAGGCGTTGAGGGTGAAGTGGCGCGCAATATTCGCGCCTATCTGCAAAATATTGAAGAAGACGAGTACACCGAAAGCCGACTGGAGGTAGAAATACGCCAGCGTATTGAAGCGGCCATTCGCGTATACGGCTATTACGAACCCGATATTTCGATTGATCTCCCTGAAGACGGTAACCCTCGCCTGACCATCGATCCAGGCCCGCAGGTAACCATTGAAACGCTGGACATCAATGTGCTTGGTGATGCCGCAGAGGATGAACCGTTTCAGGAGGCGCTGGAGCGATTCCCTCTGAAAGAGGGGGATACGTTGCGTCATGCACCCTGGGATCGCCTACGTGGTGAGTTTTCCGGCTTGGCCATTGAGCGAGGCTACTTCGATTGGGGGTTCACCGACCGCCGTATGGAAGTACGCCCCTACTTACAAAGCGCCCAACTGTACATGGATTTTGACAGTGGTCCGCGCTATCAATTTGGCGAAACGCTTGTTACGGGCAGTCATATTCAACCCGAGCGCCTACAAAAAATGCGCACTTATCAAGAGGGCGAGCCTTATCTTGCGGAATCGCTGGCACGTTTTAACCAACGACTCGCTGAGACCGGATGGTTTAGCTCAGTGTCTGTTACCCCACGTCTGGAAACTGCGCAAGAACTCTCCATTGCACCCTCAAGCGGTGGTGATGCCTGGTGGGTAGCGGCCACCGAATCACAGCCAGAACGACCCAGGATCAGCAGTGCCGCACTATCAAGCGCACTTAGCATGCGTCAATCTGACGACGCATCATTACCCATTGATGTCCGCGTTGAACCTGCTAATCGTCATCAGTTTGAAACTGGGCTGGGGTTCGCTACCGACGTAGGCCCTCGCTTGCGATTTGGATGGGATCAGCCTTGGATCAACCGCTATGGGCACAGCCTGGATCATGACCTTTACCTTTCGGCTCCTGAGCAGCGCTTTACCGGCGTTTACGATGTTCCGCTAGAAGATCCGCTGCGCGATAGCTATCGCCTGCAATATGGTATTCGTAATATTGACGACAGCGATACCGACTCGCTCGAGGGTACCGTGGAAATCGCCAGGCGCTGGGAGTTCGATAATGACTGGGTGCAATCGCTGTATTTTCGAACCACCTATGAAGATTTCACCCAAGGCGGAGAAGCTGATCAAGTGTGGTTGTTTTACCCAGGGGTTCAGTGGTCCCGGACGCGCACGAGGCCGCAGCGATTCCCGTTATGGGGCGATCGTCAGCAGTTCTCGGTGGAGTACTCTGATCCAGCTTGGGGCTCGGATGCACAATTTTTGCGCATCACTGGCGATACCGAATGGATTCGCACCTACGGCGATGATAACCGTTTTTCGGCACGCGTCAGCGTAGGGGCTATTGAAACCAACGATTTCGATAAGATTCCCCCATCGCTTAGGTTTTTTGTCGGTGGCGACCGCAGTGTGCGCGGTTATTCGTACGAAGGACTCTCGCCTCGTAACGAAGAAGGCAAGCTGCGCGGTGGTCAACAAAAAATTACTTCCAGCCTCGAGTACCAACGCCGTGTCACCGGGGACTGGTGGGGGGCAACGTTCGTTGATGCAGGCGATGCCTTCGATAACTGGGGCCCTAGCGACCTGAAAAAAAGCGCAGGCTTGGGGGTGAGATGGATATCCCCAGTTGGCCCTATTCGCTTCGATATTGCGCATCCCTTTGACGATGACGACGATAACTGGCGTTTGCATTTTTCGATTGGACCCGAATTCTAGGAGGGCGATGTGCCTGAAGTTTCGCAAGCGCCTGCGACCGGTCGTCGGGCGTTATCACGTCGCTTCCGTCTGTGGTTATTATTGTGGAGTACCCTGCGACTCGTTTTGTTACTTCCGCTATGGCTGATTGGTGCTTTGGCTTTATTGTTGGGTGTTGCGCTATCGCCATGGGGCACCGGTGTTTTGTTATCCCAAGGCCAAGATCGCGGCTGGTTTAGCGTCGAGGAGCACGATGGGGGGTTACTCGATGAATTCCATCTCACGGATTTTCAACTTAACGCCGCGGGGGCAGAGATACGAATTGACGAGCTGGAACTGGCTTGGGCCGATGACTGTGTATTATCCGGCAAGCTATGTCTGGACACGCTGCGTGTAGTGGGTGCCGATATTCGTCTGCCTAATGGTGGCGGCGGTGAAGAAACACCTGCTGAAACCAGTGGCTCAGGTGGTCCGGCGGCACTCCATTTTCCTTTTCCTATCGAGCTGCGGCAGTTGGTGCTTGATGATGTAACGTTGCACTTGGCCGATGGCAGCCAATTTTCCTGGGCATCGTTCCGTTCCTCGGTTGAGGCCAGCGCGGGGCGCGTCGATATTGCGTCGACGCACTTGGAAAATCCCCGGCTTTATTTACCGCCTTCAGAGGGGGCACGCCTAGCGCCACCTGATGATGATTCAGGCTTGAGTGCTGCGGCCATTGATGCCGCTATCGCGTTACAAAATCCGCCCGACGAAACACCTGACGACATGCCCGCCAGTAACGATGCAGAGGAGCGCTCACCAATTGAGTTGCCCGAAATTCGTTTGCCGGTCGATATCCGCCTGGCTACGCTGACGGTCAATGACATCAACGTTGCAGGCCGTTTTGATTATGTTGTTGAGCGCTTAACCTTGGGTGTCGAAACCGAGGGTAGCAACGTTACACTTTCCCATCTCGACGTAACGTCTGCCGATGCCGAATTCAGTCTGGCGGGGCAGGTGGCACTACGTGATGACTATCCGCTGGACCTTCGCGCTGAAACTACCTTGTTTCTTGATCAACCGCTTCCGGCCCTGAATGGCCAAGCGCTCACCCTGGAGCTTTCAGGAGCGCTCAGCGAGCTGACGGCACGCCTTGAAGCTGAAGGGGCGGTTAACGCAGTGTTAGAAGGTCAGCTCAACGCGTTAGACCCGGCGTTGCCGTTTCAAACTCGACTGCAAAGTGATCAGGTGACGTGGCCGCTGCCAGAGACCGCTGCGGCGCTTGAAGAAGGCGATGAAGCTGTAGAGCAAAATGAAGGGTTTACCATTGATAATATTGACCTGCAGGCCAGTGGTGATCTCGACGCCTATGAAGCGCAGCTCGGGGTGAAGGCACAAGGCCCCGGTATTCCCGAAACCGATATTTCGTTGACGGGACGCGGCAATACTGAGCAGTTTAATTGGCAACCGCTGACGCTGGCAGCAGGCGAAAGCCGGCTGACCAGCCAGGGTAGTGTGGATTGGACAACGCCACTGACAGTGGATGCCCAAGTAGAGCTAGAGCAGTTTGATCCGGCTTTATTTAATGGCCAGTTAGATGGCGATATCGATGGCGAGTTAGCGTTCAATCTACGCCAGGACGGAACACGCTGGTTAGTTGATGTACCTAACTTAACGCTGGACGGTGATCTTCGTGACTATCCGCTACAGCTAGATGCTGCCTTTGATGCCAATAGCGACTTGCAGGCAAACATAGAGCGCTTTCGCTTTCGTCAGGGTGAAAACCGATTATCCGCCAGCGGTTCGGTGCAGCCAAACGATGTGGCTGTAGACGCCGATATCGATCTGCGCGAACTGCAGACGCTTTCACCGGATCTCGCCGGCACCCTAAGCGGTGAGATTATGGCGCGTGGCAGCCTAGAGCAGCCGCAGCTTGAGGCAACCATCAACGGAGATGCGCTGAGGTTTGCTCAAAACCGTGTTGAACAGTTACGCCTAACCGCTAATGTCGACGGACTTGAGGATCCCCAGCTAGATGTTTCGTTGGCCCTTGATGAATTACTTGCTGGCGGTCAATCTTTGGCAGCGGCAAACCTGACACTGGATGGTCGCCTGTCATCGCATCAATTGGATATCAACGTTGAGGGTCAGCCTAATGGCATATTAGAGCGTGCCCTGCTCAGTCTCAATGGCCAGTTTGACCAGGACGCACAGCGCTACCGTGGGCGGCTCACACCGCTTGAGATTGACGCTGAGGCAGGCAATATTCGGCTTGAAGATCCTCTCGATATCACCTTCGATCTAGCTAGCAGAGAGGCTCGCTTAACACCGTTTTGCCTACTGCGAGAGCAGGGCGGACGCTTATGTGCCGACCAGCCAACGGTCGCATCACCTGACCAAGGGCAAACGGCACTTAGCGTGCGTGATATTCCTATCGAAGCACTTGAACCCTGGCTGCCTGAGGAATGGCAGGTTGAAGGTGATACCACCGCGGACCTATCCGCTCAGTGGAGCCAAGGCGGTCAGCGCTGGCAAGCTGACGCCGAGGTGCTGGGTGATTTGGCCGTCACGGCAATTAATGATTATGGTCAGCCTGTTGAGTTGCCGCGTATTTCGCTGGACACCCAGATCACGGCTAACCAAGCCCAGGCGGACGGTAATGTATTGTTGTCGCTTGAAGAAGCGGGGGATGTGGAACTGGCGCTGTCAGTCACTGACCCGCTCGGTGCGGGCGAGTTATCCGGCGTTCTTGAAGCCAACGAGGTATCGTTGGCGCCTTATCGGCCCATGGTGGTGGGGTTTGAAGAGCTTGCGGGCGATCTGAATGGGCGGGTGGATATTGCCGGTACGACTCGTCAGCCTGATTTACAGGGTGAATTGTCTCTATTGGGTGTTCAGGTTAATGGCCCGGATATTCCTGTTGATATACAAGATGGTGAGGTGGTGGTTACCTTCGACGGTGAAGAAGGCGCTATTGATGGCTTTTTGGAGGCCGAGCGAGGGCGGCTCAACGTTGAGGGCGATGCCTACTGGCCAAGTGATGAAGATTGGCGAGTAGGCGTCGACCTCAACGGCACACAGTCTCCTATACTGGTCAATTTGCCGCAATTTGGTCGCTTGGAAGCCGCACCGGATATTCGCGTGCGTGTCACGCCAGAGCGATTGCAAGTGCGCGGCAACGTCGACTTGCCGTGGGCCAGGTTAGAGGTGGGTGACCTGCCTTCATCCGCAACATCGCCAAGCGCTGATGAAGTGATTATTACCGAGCGAGAGGACCAGCAAGCGGAGCGCGAAGCACGTCGCGCTGCTGAACGCGGTGATGACGAGCCTAGTGCGGCAGACGAGTTGGCGAATAGTGGGATGGCACTTGACGTCTTGATTACCCTTACGCTGGGTAACGATATGATGATTTCAGCCTACGGGTTGGAATCCGCATTAGGCGGCACATTAGAAGTTCGTCAGGATAGCGGCTCGCTGCAATTATTTGGTGAGGTTAACTTGGTTGACGGTCGGTTTCAGGCTTTCGGACAAGATCTGCTCATCCGGCGCGGCCAATTATTATTCAGCGGCCCTCCAGGACTGCCCACGCTTGATTTTCAGGCGATACGCAATCCGGATGTGACCGAAGACGATGTTATCGCTGGCCTTAGAGTGACGGGTAATGCACAAGAACCGAATGTGGCAATTTTTTCCGAACCCGCGATGAGTGAGACCCGTGCGCTTTCCTACATGTTGAGGGGGCGGGCGCCCGACGACTCTGGCGGCGGTGTTGATAGTGCAGTAGCAACGGCGCTAATTGGCATGTCATTGGGCCGTACCGGCGGCGCGGTAGGCTCTATTGGTGAAGCCTTTGGGATTGACGATTTAACCCTTGATACCGCAGGTTCTGGCGACGACAGCCAAGTAGCGGTGAGCGGTCAGTTAACAGACGATATCCGTATCAGTTACGGCGTGGGAATTTTCTCGCCGATTGCGGAACTAACGTTACGCTACACCTTATGGCGCAATCTGTATTTGCAAGCGGTGTCCGGGACGAGTCAGGCGGTCGATCTGATCTATACCTTCAGTCGTCCGGGCGACCCCACCATTTTCGATCAGCAATGAGGTAAACACTATGCATGTGTTTGGACATCACAATACAGCCCGCCAGGCTGAGCCTTCCTTGCCTGGCCGACAGTCACCCATTGCCACGAGTGATCACCATGCCGTTAACGGCCACTCACTGCATCCGCCTTTTCCTCCGCAGTCGGAAGAGCTTGTGGTGGGGATGGGCTGCTTCTGGGGCGTTGAGCGACTGTTTTGGGATCTCCCAGGTGTTTACGTGACGGCGGCAGGTTACGCAGGTGGCGAAACGCCCAATCCTACCTATGAGGAAACCTGTACGGGACGAACTGGGCACACTGAAGCAGTGCGTATTATTTACCAGCCGAGCCAAATATCGCTGGCTACCTTACTGAATGTTTTTTGGGAACAGCACGACCCAACCCAAAAAAATCGCCAGGGTAATGATATTGGCTCCCAGTATCGTTCGGCAATTTATACCACGACAGCGGCGCAATACGAGACTGCCCTTGAGAGCGCCGACGCCTTCCAAGAAGCGCTTCATGCCGCTGGAAAAGGTGATATTACGACTGAAATAAAACCGTTGGATACTTTCTACTATGCCGAGGCTTACCATCAGCAGTATCTCTACAAAAATCCCAATGGTTACTGTGGGATTAAAGGGACAGGTGTTAGCTGCCCCATTGGATAATCGCTGAGGGTGAACGTATACCCCCGCACGCAGTACTGCGGGGGTATGTGCTCAGTCGCCAGCCTGTAGGCGGTCAATGCGGTATAAGGTTTCCACTTGGTCGAGGCCTTTTATGGTGCAATCAAGATCTTTTACGCGTCCATCGCTTAATCCATACACCCATCCATGTACTGAAATCTGTTGACCGCGTTGCCAGGCCCGCTGAAGAATTTTGGTCCGGCACAAACTATTCACTTGCGCCTTTACATTCAGCTCACACATGCGGTCAATTTGCTCGTCTATGGGAAGGTGTTCGAGAGAGCTACGGTGCTGATTGTACTGCTCACGCACGGAGTGCAGCCAATAATCAACAACGCCGCACTCGCCACCGGTTACTGCAGCTTTGATACCACCGCAGCCATAATGTCCAACAATCATGATATGGCTTACGTGGAGCACATCCACCGCAAATTGCACCACCGACAGTGCATTCATATCAGTATGATGCAGCAAGTTGGCAACATTACGGTGAACAAAGACTTCACCTGGTGGAAGGGCGATGATTTGATTGGCAGGCACGCGACTGTCGGAGCAGCCAATCCATAGATAGTCCGGATTCTGTTGCTGTGAAAGTCGTTTAAAATAGTCAGGGTCTTCTTCGCACATGCGCTCTGCCCATGCGCGATTATTCTCTAATAACGTTTCAATAGGGTCGGACATAAGGTCTCCCGTTACACTAGTTGCCCATCATTACCAAGGTGCGTTCGTCGTTAAAACGTAATAGCCGGTGTATCAACATTGAGGGGAGGTTTTAACCTTCTCGCATCATTTGGTCAACATGCGATGTGTTGGCAGTAAAGGAGTTTGCAATGTCAAAGGTTGCGGAGTACGACTACGATTTATTGGTGATTGGCGCCGGGTCTGGTGGGGTACGTACGGCTCGAATGGCCGCAGCAACAGGAGCCCGCGTGGCTATTGTGGAAGACCGTTATCTTGGCGGCACCTGCGTTAATGTAGGCTGCGTGCCCAAAAAGCTGTACGCCTACGCATCCCATTTCAACAGTGTGTTCGATGATGCCACTGGCTTCGGCTGGCAGTTGCCTGGTGAGGCGAGTTTCGACTGGGCGACGTTAAGGGACAACAAAACTAGCGAAATTAAGCGACTTAATGGCATTTATCTACGCTTGCTAGAGACAGCCGGGGTCAGCCTATATCACGGGCGGGGCCGCCTAGAAGGTGCCCATACAGTTGCGATTAGCCGTCAGCAAGGCGAAGAGCAACGTGTCACGGCCCAGCGTATTTTACTGGCAACCGGTGGCTGGCCTTGGGTTCCAACGTTCCCGGGTAGTGAATACACATTAACCTCCAATCAAATTTTTGATCTCGATCGTTTGCCAGAGCGGTTTTTAGTGCTGGGAGGCGGCTACATTGCCGTCGAGTTTGCCAGCATCTTTAATGGTTTGGGCAGTGAAGCGCACCTTATCTACCGCGGTGATTTATTCCTCAAAGGGTTTGATAACGAAGTGCGAGAATTCACGCGTCAGGAAATGGATCGACAGGGTGTTCATCTTCACTTTGATACCAATATTGAGGCGATCGAAAAAAACGAGGCTGGTTACCAAGTTGCCCTAACCAACGGCGATACGATGGAAGTGGATGCCGTTCTAGCCGCAACCGGACGACGCGCCAATGTGGCGGGTTTGGGCTTAGCATCGGTAGGGCTTTCATTAAATGAGCAGGGCAAACTAGACGTCAATGAGCGCTTTGAAACCGATGTCCCGTCGATACTAGCTTTGGGTGACCTCATTGATACGCCAGAGCTGACGCCAGTAGCTATTGCAGAAGCCATGCTGCTCGTTGATCACCATTTTGGAACGGTAGCCCCCGAGCCGCTGGACTACACTCGCGTACCTACTGCCGTGTTCTGCCATCCCAACATTGGGACGGTAGGGCTATCGGAAGAAGCCGCACGGCAGCAGTTTGGTACCATTCGCGTTTACCGCACCGATTTCCGGGCCATGAAACACACTCTGTCAGGCAGCCAGGAGCGAACCTTAATGAAGCTAGTGGTGGACGAGGCCACCGATGTAGTGGTCGGAGCGCATATGGTGGGTGACGATGCCGGAGAAGTCATTCAGGGAATCGCTATTGCAGTGCGCGCGGGGCTGACCAAAAAAGATTTCGATAACACGGTGGGGATTCATCCCACCGGCGCTGAAGAATTTGTCACTATGCGCACGCCCGCTCGTTGAAATTCACACTTAAAAGTCGAGAGGGAAACTGCCCCAGGTAGCCACCTTGGGTGGGCTAAACTAATAAGCGCAAGGTGATGGATTAGGACAGCAAAAACAGCTCGTATAATAAATATTTATCGAATACAGGGGGTTGAATAACATGGCTTTTGAATTGCTCATAATCAGCTGTTATAATTGCGTTCAAATTCGCAACAGCGAAGCATAACCATGAGCACCCCAACACCGCCGTTTACCCCTTCAGCTGATCTTGCTCGGCCTACTGTTGCTGATGCTGTTGTTGGTCATGCGGACACCCCACTATATATTCGCAAACCCAATGCCGAAGACGGCTGGGGCGTTTATGAGCTGATAAAAGCGTGCCCTCCGCTCGATGTAAATTCTGCCTACGCTTACCTCTTGTTAGCCACTCAGTTTCGCGACACCTGTGCCGTTGCCACCAATGAAGAGGGTGAAGTCGTGGGCTTCGTTTCTGGCTACGTCAAAGATAACGCGCCGGATACGTATTTTTTATGGCAAGTGGCCGTGGGCGAGAAGGCCAGGGGTACCGGTTTGGCACGCCGCTTGGTAGAAGCCATCATGTCACGCCCCGAGTTAGCCGATGTGCATCATCTTGAGACGACTATCACGCCGGACAACCTAGCTTCTTGGGGGTTGTTTAAGCGGCTGGCAGGGCGCTGGCAAGCCCCCTTGAACAGCCGTGAATACTTTTCAACCGAGCAGCTCGGAGGAGAGCACGATCCGGAAAACCTAGTGCGTATTGGTCCGTTCAATACCCACAATATCTAACCGGTTTTCCTGCTCGCGTCATCTTCTATTTCCTCCCGCTTGGCAAATTGATCATTAAAAAGGAGGTCGCCAATGCAGACCCAGACACTCGAACGCATGGAATCCAATGTACGTACCTATTCACGTTCTTTCCCGGTCGTGTTTACCAAAGCGCAAAATGCCCGGTTGACCGATGAAAATGGCCGCGAATATATTGATTTCCTTGCCGGTGCGGGCACCCTGAACTACGGCCACAATAACCCTCACCTCAAGCAAGCCATGATTGATTACCTGGCGACAGACGGCGTGGTACACGGTCTGGATATGTGGACCGATGCCAAACGAGATTACTTAGAAACGCTCGAAAACGTCATTCTCAAACCGCGCGGATTGAACTATAAAGTCCATCTTCCTGGCCCGACAGGTACTAACGCGGTAGAGGCGGCCATCCGCTTGGCGCGTGTTGCCAAGGGGCGCCATAATATTGTGACCTTCACTAATGGTTTCCACGGCGTCACCATGGGGGCTCTGGCTACCACCGGTAACCGTAAATTCCGTGAAGCAACCGGCGGCATTCCGACCCAGGGCGCAAGCTTCCTACCTTTCGATGGTTACATGGGCGAGCATGCGGACACCCTCGATTATTTTGAGAAATTGCTGAAAGACAAGTCGGGTGGCTTGGATGTTCCTGCAGGCGTCATTGTCGAAACAGTACAAGGCGAGGGCGGTATTAACGTAGCCGGACTCGAGTGGCTGAAGCGCTTGGCTGATATCTGTAAAGCCCACGATATCCTGTTAATCGTCGATGATATCCAGGCTGGCTGCGGACGTACAGGTAAGTTCTTTAGTTTCGAGCACGCAGGCATCAATCCCGACATGGTCACCAATTCCAAATCCTTGTCTGGGTTCGGCATGCCTTTTGCGCATGTTCTGATGAAACCTGAGTTGGATAAATGGAAGCCGGGGCAGTATAACGGCACCTTCCGCGGCTTTAATCTGGCCATGGTCACCGCCACCGCGGCATTCAAAAAATATTGGACAAATGACACCTTTGAGCGTGACGTACAACGTAAAGCGCGCATTGTAGAAGAGCGCTTCCAGTCGTTAGCCGCCTTGCTCACCGAAAACGGCATTCCAGCCACTGAGCGCGGCCGTGGCCTGATGCGTGGTATTGACGTCGTATCAGGCGATATCGCGGACAAGATTACTGGTATGGCGTTTGAGCACGGGTTGATTATTGAGACCAGTGGCCAAGACGGTGAAGTAGTGAAATGCCTATGCCCGCTCACCATTAGTGATGAAGACTTGCTGGAAGGGCTGGATATCTTAGAAAAATGTGTCAAAGCTGTCGCTAGCGAGTAACAACGCTGCCAATATCCCGCTAAGATATAAAATATGCGGCCCCGCTCGGGCCGCCTTTAAATTGGAGCACAAATATGATCGTTCGCAATATTGACGAAGCACGCAAAACAGATCGTCTAGTAACAGCCGAGAGCGGAAACTGGGACAGCACGCGCTTGGTATTGGCGAATGACGGTGGCAACTTTTCATTCCATATCACCCGCATCTTTGAAGGCACCGAGACACATATTCATTACAAGCATCACTATGAGTCCGTGTACTGCATCGAGGGTGAGGGCGAAGTAGAAACGCTAGCCGATGGTAAAATTTGGCCCATCAAGCCTGGTGATATCTACATTCTTGACCAGCATGACGAACACTTGTTGCGTGCTCATAAAACCATGCACTTAGCGTGTGTATTCACACCGCCTATCACCGGCAATGAAGTACACCGTGAAGATGGCTCGTATGCACCGGCTGACGATTGAAGCCAGGCGCTAAAATTTAGTCCGATGTAGTATCCAAACAGCCTGCTGAATTAGCAGGTTGTTTTACGATAAGCTAAAAGCGTGCTTGCTACTGACTCTGGGACGCCTGCTCAAATACCAGCGTAATTTCACCCAGGGTTACACCGAACTTTTTCATCTCCGTACGGTTGATTAAGCGTCCATCGGGTTGAAGATACATCCAGTCATTCATAGTGAAATTGAACGTTCTGTCGCCGATATCCACATCTAATGGGTAGTTCATGTGAAATGCATGCCCATATTGGCGAGCCTCCACAGGACCCTCAACGTCGTTGGCTGTGCCTACCCAGCGATGTTCATCGACACGCTCGAAGCGCCATACACGCCGATCCGTTTCACCATCGGCAAACTCGAAGTCTTCATCCAGAATTAGCGTGTCGTCTTCAACACGGCCATCAATGGTGACGGTAAACCGACGCTGAACTTCACCACTATAATCCTGCACCATACCCCAAGCGCGGGTGGTGCCGGTAAAGTAGTCTGCTATATCCAGGCGTGGCTCAGTGCCAGCATAATCTTCAACGTCGACGCTTGAGCATCCTGCAAGCAAAAGGAATAAAAGGGGAGCTGCCATCGCTAGAATGCGGATTTTCATTGTGCATTTCCTATATAGTCCGTATTGTTCGTACAAATATTGGTTAGTTTAGCCTGGCAGCAACGCCTGAAGTCAATTGTTTTCTTCCGGTTCGCATAATATATATTATGTTAAATAATATAGATTGTGCGGGAAAACAGCATGCGGTGTTGGACAACGGGTCTTACTACTCCTTATCATTCATCCTCTTATTGTTTAAGGATGTAGCTCTTATGCGCCCAGGTGTTGTATGGCTGATGGTAGGTATGGCTTTTTTGGCGACTGGTTGTGCGGTGCCAAAGCCTGTTGCCAATAAGCCCCCTCCTCTTGATGAGGATGCTTTCAACCTTCGCATGGATGAACTACAGAGCAATGTATCCCAGCAGTGCAGCAACGCTGCCTCCCTCCAGCAGCGCCAACTGGACCAGCAACACGTATTTACCGCCGATGTACGAGAAGTCGGCAGCCTGCTTCGCTTGCTGCGTGATGATGTCCAACAGTTGGGCGCCCGCAATGAAGAGCCTGTGATTATCCGTGAGGAATGCCAAGCAGAAGACAGCTTATTAGATGGTAAAACTCTGCTGGGTCGTAATGAATGGGTAGGTTTGCCCGGCATCGGTACCTATCTGCAGGCCCGCGTCGACTCTGGCGCGAATACCTCATCACTGTCTGCCAAGGATATCACCCCTTTTGAGCGCGATGGCGAAGACTGGGTGCGCTTTAAATTAGCGCTTAATGATGACGATGTGGTCGTTGAAAAACTGCGCGATGAATGGATTGAGGCACCCGTTGAGCGTCGTGTACGCATTGTGCAAGCTTCGGGTGACGACTCGCGCCCCGTTATTTCCTTGCTCTTAAACCTAGGGCCATTGAGGGAAAACGTGGAATTTACCCTGAATGATCGTAGTCACCTAGAGTACCCGATCCTACTTGGGCGTCGTTTTTTATTGGATATTGCCGTTATCGATGTGGCAGAAACCTACCGTTTTGATCGGCCAGAGTTTCCCGGTGGAGAGCCTTCAGATCAGGCGGCTGACGATGAAGCAGCCGATTCAGACGATAACGAAGAATAACGACAGCCTCTGCTGTCACTATTGAAAGGAATCTTGATGTCACGGCTACCGTTTTATTTCATCGTCGGCTTGCTGCTCATTGCAGGTATCGCGATGAGTGTTCACCGCCACATTCAGTTTGAGATCCCTTGGGTACCGGACGAACAGCGCCAGGTTTGGGAAATTGAAGCGGTTATTTCTTTTGACGCCCAGGATGGTCCCGTAGAGGTTGATTTCGCGCTGCCAACACAACAGTCAGGGTATCGTGTATTAACCGAGAACACAGCTTCTTCCGGCTATGGACTCGCCTATCAATCCGATGAGACCGGGCGCAGTGCCGAGTGGACTATTCGCGAAGCCGATGGAGAACAGCAACTTTATTATTCAGTGCAAATGCTGGTCTCACCTGATGCCCAGGCGCCCGTACAAATCGCACCGGAGCTGCCGCCAGCGGTGGAGTGGGAATCGCCTTTCGATTCCGCCGCCGAGCAACTTATTGAGGAAGCCTGGGAGCGCAGTGCCAATAATGCCACCTTTGCTCGTGAGCTGATTCGTGACATCAACGGCGAACGTCAGGATGAGAACGCCCGGTTACTGCTTGGTGAGGTCGATCCGGCGCCGCTGATTATCCGGCTATTGAACCAGGCAGAGGTAAAAGCACGCGCGGTGAGTGGCTTGCTCTTAGAAGATGGTCGCCGTCGGCAAACCCTAACCAGTTGGATCCAGGTATTCGATGAAGATGAAGAAACCTGGTCGCTCTTTCATCCAGTAACTGGCGAGCAAGGCAAACCCGACAATTTATTGTTGTGGGAAACGACCGGCGAGGCTGTGCTTGAAGTCCAGGGAGGCAGCAACTCCAACGTTAGTTTTTCAATGATGACTCACCACCAGCCCGCTTCGGCGGCGGTGCGTAATCTTAACTCTAATGACACACTGCTCAACTTCTCGATTCATAGCTTGCCGCTTGAAGAACAGGCGCTGTTTCAAACCATTTTGTTAATCCCCATTGGGGCTCTGGTGGTGGTGTTTCTGCGCGTGTTGGTCGGCATTAAAACCTCAGGCACTTTTATGCCGGTATTAATCGCCCTCGCCTTCATTCAAACCAGCCTTACCACCGGTCTGATTGGTTTTTTACTGGTGGTCGCGGTTGGGTTGATTATCCGTAACTATTTGTCTTATTTGAATTTATTGTTGGTTGCTAGGGTCTCGGCGGTGATCATTACCGTCATTGCCATTATCTCGGTGTTTTCGGTGTTGGCGTATCGAATGGGCCTCAACGCGGGGCTGACCATTACATTCTTCCCGATGATCATTCTCGCCTGGACGATTGAGCGGATGTCGATTTTGTGGGAAGAGGAAGGCCCCAAGCAGGTCTTGATACAGGGAGGTGGTAGCTTATTAACCGCAGTGATTGCATTTTTAGCGATGAACAACCCTTGGGTACGCCACATCACGTTTAATTTCCTGGGCGTCCAGTTCATATTAATGGCGCTGATTCTGCTGCTGGGTAATTACACCGGCTACCGGCTGTTAGAACTGCGTCGCTTTAAGCCTATTACCGAAGAAGATAAACCCTTATGAGTTGGCTGAGTAATTGGACATGGCCAACGAAGCTGCGCGATAAAGGCATCATCGGCATGAACCGGCGCAATATCCGGTACATCGGGCGCTACAATCACCGACGCCTATACCCGCTGGTTGACGACAAGCTTAAAACCAAGCTGCTCGCGCAGCGCTACGGCATTACCACGCCAGCGTTAATTGGCACGGTAACAACACAGTTTGGCGTCAAGCACATTAGTCCGATGCTGGCGGGCCACCATGGGTTTGTGATTAAGCCGGCCAAGGGGAGCGGTGGCAAAGGTATTTTGGTCATAGAAAGCGTCGAGGATGGCGACTTCATCAAACCCAGCGGCGCGCGCCTCTCAATTACCGATATTGAACGCCATGTTTCCAACATTCTATCGGGTCTTTACTCGCTAGGCGGTTCACCCGATGTGGCCGTTGTGGAAACGTTGATCAATTTTGATGAAAGCCTGATGGAATATACCTACGAAGGCGTGCCTGACATTCGTGTTATCGTTTTTAAAGGGTACCCTGTTATGGCCATGATGCGGCTGTCAACGGCCGCTTCGGATGGTAAGGCTAACCTTCACCAAGGGGCTGTCGGTGTAGGGCTTAATATGGCTACGGGGGCTGCCCTTCGAGGTGTTCAGTTTGATCGGCCTTGTTTTGCTCACCCGGATACCGGGCACGATCTGGCAAGTCTAGTGGTCCCACAGTGGAAAACGTTGCTGAACTTGGCAGCCGGCTGTTTTGAGATGACCGGATTAGGCTACTTGGGAACCGACATGGTGCTTGATCGTCAGCATGGCCCTATGCTTCTGGAGCTCAATGCTCGCCCTGGGCTAGCTATTCAAATGACCAATGGTGAGGGGCTTCGTCGTCGGCTGGATCTTATCGAGCGGCAGCCAGAGGGCGTATCCGTTGAGAAACGGGTGGCGTTTGCGCAGCATCATTTTGCTCGCACAAGCGAGTTGGTTGAGCCCCCTGACACACCTGATGTAAGCGCGTAAACTTATACTTATCACGTAAACAACTATTTCCACTGCACGAACTGTGCTCACAGTGGCCAACGAGACGTTTATGACACACGCCAATGCGCTATTGCAGCAGGCAGAATCCCAATGCCACACGCGTGGCGTGCGCTTTACGCCTATTCGGCGCCGAGTGCTGGAGCTTATTGCTCGCCATGGTGGTGGTTTAAAAGCCTACGACCTACTCGATAAACTCTCGACGGAACACGCAGCAGCTCGCCCGCCGACAGTCTACCGTGCTTTGGAGTTTCTCATTGAGCAGGGGCTTGTTCACCGTATTGAATCGCAAAATGCCTATGTTGCCTGCGCGTGCCCGGAACACGCCCATGGGTTTCAACTGTTGATTTGTCGGCAGTGCGGCTATGTGGATGAGCTACATTTGGATGAAATTAGCGATCAACTGGCCGCTCTTGCTCAGCGTAAGGGCTTCAATGTAGAGCGTCAAACCATTGAATTATCAGGGTTATGCCAGCAATGCCAAGCCAATGATGAGTCGTAAACATGTCCTCAGAAAACCCTCTATTCAAAGACCTTGAATCAGCGTCACCTGCTGATGCCCTCCCCTCATTAACGACGTTGCTGGATGCCGCTGCGTTTAATGCCGACGGTTTGATACCTGCCATCGCCCAGCAGCACGATACCGGTGAGGTATTGATGATGGCCTGGATGAACCGTGAAGCGCTGGAAGAAACGCTACAAACCCAGCGGGTATGCTATTACTCGCGCTCGCGGGGCAAACTATGGCGTAAAGGCGAGTCTTCCGGCCAGCAGCAGCATCTGAAAGCCGCTGCGATCGATTGTGATGGGGACACGCTACTGCTCCAGGTCGAGCAAACGGGACCTGCCTGCCATACGGGGCGGCGCAGCTGCTTTTATCTGTCACTGTCGAATGAACGCGTGGCGGTCAATAGCGAGCCCCTTATTGATCCCGCCGAGCTCTATGCCAAGTCATCGTCATGAAGGCTTGGCGCACCCTGGTTAATGCCGTTCGCTGGCTGGTCGGTCAGTGTCTCGTCGTCATGGTGCGCATCTACCAATATACGTTAAGCCCCCTACTCGGCCCGCGCTGTCGCTTTTGGCCAAGCTGTTCGTCCTATGCCATTGAAGCCATTCAGGTGCACGGGCCGTTCAAAGGCAGTTGGATGGCCATGAAGCGTATTTTGAAATGCCACCCGGGCAGCAAAGGCGGTATGGATCCCGTTCCCGGTGGGCGTAGTGAAGCCTTGTGCCGGGAAGACGAGGATCCCTGTCATGCCGATTGCCACCACCCCAAGCGCGACTAAGCGGTCTGCCGGGCAACCTGGTAAATGCGCTCCAGCATCGAATGCAAACCGTTGCTGCGCGTCGGCGACAGGTGTTTGTCCAGGCCCAGGTCCGTCATGAAATGCGGCTCCGTATTACGCACTTCGGCAGCGGTTCTTTCGCTGTAAATGCGTAGCAGCACGGCAATCAATCCCGATACAATCGCTGCATCAGAGGTGGCCTTGAAGATCAGTTTGTCACCCTGCGCTTCATGGTGCATCCACACATTCGACTGACAGCCCTGTATTTTACGATCTTCGGTTTTCCACTCGTCTGGGAAAGGGGGTAGCTGTTTGCCCATATCAATAATGTATTGATAACGGTCCATCCAGTTATCAAACATATCGAACTCTTCGATCAGTTCCTGTTGGGCTAGCTCGGCACCGGACGTGCTCATGGTGAATCCTTTGGCGTTGGGGTCACAAAATAGGGTCCATTATAACGTCTCAATGTTGTCTTGGGGGCTTCGCGGCATAATCTGATGGCGCTGTTGCTCATGGTGCCACTCGATGGCTTCGTTATGTAGGTAGCGCGCCGTGGTATCAAGTCGCGAGTGGCGTGCACTGTCGGCTAGGTGCCGCAAGCTGATGCCTGCCTGGGCCTGATGGGTGATAGAGGTGTGTCGTAGCCAGTGCGGGGTGGCTTTGCGCAGTGCAGCGATATGCGCCGAATTACCATCGGCCGCTTGTAGCGTGTCGGCCGCTTCTTTGAAGGTGTCACGGATCAGCCGATACAGCTGGTTATGGCCCACGCTGCGCTGTTTATCCAGTGCGCGAATAACCGGCGCGTCATCGTGGTGAGTCGGCAACCCCGTCAGCCCCAGTGCGAGACGCCACTCGATTAAGCAATTCTGCATGTCGGCGGGCAGCGGAATACGCGCCACCTTATTTCCTTTGCCAACCACAGACCACCACCAGCGGCCTTCACTTTGCTGGAAATCGCCCATTCGTGCATCCGCCATCTCGCTCAACCTGGGGGCTAACAGGTAAGCAAATCCAAAGATAAAACGACGCCTAGCGCTTTCATAAATAGCACGTTCGCCCTGCCCCGCCACCGGCTGATTTAACCATTGCCACAGCCATTCCCAAAGTTCGCGTTCTAGGTAGCGTTCAATACGTGGCGTTTGATTGTTTAGCCGCCGTGACTTATCGCGCATTAAGCGAAACGGGTTATGCCGCACCCACCCCGCTTCAACCAGCCAACTGAAGAGTCCTTGCAAGATAATCAGGCTTTGCCGACGGCTGGCCGCTGACAAGCCGCCTCGAAACGGCCGCCATTGGGGGTGGTGACGCGGTTTGGTGGGCCCAACCCACTGAGCGCTTGGCTGAGGGTCAGCAAGGAACGCCTCAAAGTGGCGCAGTACGTCGCGGTTTACTTGGTCGAGCGTCAACCTCTGGGTCGTCAGCCATAGCAGCAAGCGTTCGGCTTCCCGGCGGTAGCATTTCCAGGTCTGCGGACTTTCCTGATATTCAGCAAGCCAAGCCGATACCGCCTCCACGTCCGTGTTCGCGGTAATTTGCGGCAACACCGGCGAACCACGAAGGCTCTCCAACGGCGCTATCGGGTTGGCGGTGGCTGTATTGTCCCACGTTTCCATTGACGTCTTTTCTCCTCTCGTACCCTACGCTCTTCCTTCTTCCTTCTTCCTTCTTCCTTCTTCCTTCTTCCTTCTTCCTTCTTCGCCTTATTCGAGTCTGTTGCTGGCTGGTGCACCAAGTCTGGCTTTTATGCTCTAAAAACTCAAGATAATACGGGTAATCTTGAATTTATGTTTTTTAAGATAAATAAATTACATTTTACGTATTACGTAATATTGCGTTATATAAACAAGAGCAGGACAATCATGGTTATTAAAACCTCATAAAAGGAGCAAGAAATGGCGCGCAGCGGTATTCAATATGTAGATGTACAGCAAGCCATCGACACCTTGCTTTCTCGAGGTGACACGCCAAGCGTTCAGCGCATTCGTGAAGTGCTGGGTACGGGCAGCTTTACCACTATCAGCGAACATTTCCGCCAGTGGCGCCTTGAGCGGGAACATAACCGCGACGTACCACCACCCAAGGGCGTGCCCGAGTCGGTGGTCAGCGTCGCCAGTGAACTATGGAAAGAAGCTATGGAAGCGGCGCACGATGCGTTACGCCACTATCGTGAGGAAGCCGATCGCCAAGTAGAGGTCGCCCGATTGGAGGCCAGCGACGCCGACCAGCGGGCCGCCAATGCGGAGCAGCGTGAAAGCGCCCTGGCGGAGCACCTGCGACATACAGAAACGCGCGTCGAGGCGCTCAGTCGAGATCTGGCCGCAAGCCAGGCTGATGAGGCGCAGTGGCGCACCCAAGCTGGCGAGGCGCGTGACGAGCTAGCCAAGTGGCAATCAGCCCATGAACGCCTCCAGCAGCAACTGGCTGAGCGTCAGGCAGAGCATGCTGATCAACTGAGTCGCGAGCAGGCCGAATGGCAGGCGCGTTTGTGCCAGGAAGAACAACGCCACGAAGCCGCCGAAGATCGCCTGATGGGCCTGCTGGACAGCGCTCGGCAAGAACGTGCACAGGAAGAAACCGCCTACCAGCAACGACTGAAGCAGGCAGACGAACGCAATCAGGCGCTGTCGAGAGAGATCAAGGCGCTGGAAAGGTCACTCCACCAGCATCAGTTGGAGGCAAATGTCCAGCAACAAGCTCAGCAACAGCTTGAAGTTACGCTTTCGTCCCTGCAGCAACGCTATGATGAGGTGGCTAAAAGACTCGATAGCGCAGAAACAGCACTAGCTGCAGAAGCTCAGCAGCATGAGTCTCGCGAAAAGGCTTGGCAGGAACAACTTTGGTCACGGATGGATGCCATGCAACGGCAACTAACTGACCTGCCGACGTCGATGGCTCGCGATCAGGCTGATGAGGGCATAGAGGAAGGTAAACGTGACTAGCATACAAAAGTGCCCAGCATCTGCTGGGCACTATAAAGCGGGCGGAACGCCATGGCTTACCGGTAGTAAGCGTTGGTCGTATCCGAATGGTCGGTCACATCGCGAATGCCGCCAAGTTCGGGAATACGCTCCATTAGCGTTTTCTCGACGCCGTCCTTGAGCGTCAGGTCAACGGCCGCACAACCCTGGCAGCCGCCGCCGAAGGCCAGTACCGCCATATTTTGCTCGGTCAGCTCAACCAGCTTGACTTCGCCGCCATGAGAGGCCAAACCAGGATTGATTTCGCTGTATAGAACATAGTTGACGCGGTCTTCCAAGGGGCTATCTGCATTGACCTTGGGCATCTTGGCGTTAGGCGCCTTGATGGTCAGTTGGCCACCCATGCGGTCGGCATTGAAGTCGACGACGGCTTCCTCAAGAAATGCCAGGCTGTTTTTATCGAGAAAAACATTAATTTTCTCAAGTTCCAGCTTTACGTCGGTAGGCTCTTCTTCTCCCGGGCGACAGTATGCTAAGCATGTCTCGGCGTAGGGCGTGCCCGGTTGGGTGATGAAAATGCGCACGGCGATACCTTCAACGTTTTGCTTTTCCAGCAATTCCGCCAAGTAATCCTGCGCACTGTTTGTAATATCAATACCTTGGGTATCGACGTTGGTTTCTGCTTCTGCTGTCGTGGTCATGAGGGGTGTTTTCCTCCCGTGGCAGTGGCGGCGCCACTTCACATGTCATTTTGTGTCTATGGTAAGCAAAACAGCGCGCCGACACAATCCCGACTGTTTTACTAGGCTATTTATGATACCCACTTTATGTATGCCTATGGCATTCATAAACAATACATTGCTGCCCCGCATGACACCCTTTGTTATCATAGTGCGCCGCTGACCCATTTAAACGGCGACTGCCGACGATAAGAGAACCTCTTTTGACTGCGACGCTGGAGACTTTCCCCTGCCATGGCTGCTAGTGATTTGATTGCCACCTTAACCCAACGCCTGAATCAACGTATCCATATTCTGGATGGCGGTATGGGGACCATGTTGCAGAATGCCGAACTGAGCGAGGAGGAATTTCGTGGCCAACGTTTCAGTGACTGGCCGTCGGACCTGAAAGGCAACAATGATTTGTTGGCACTGACCTGCCCGGACGTGGTGACCCGCATTCACCGCGATTACCTTGAGGCCGGTGCCGATATTATCGAAACCAATACCTTTAATAGTACGCGCCTGTCCCAGGCCGACTACGGTATGGAAGCTATTGTACCGGAACTGAACCGCGAGTCTGCCAGGTTGGCCAGGGAAGTATGTGACGCCGTTGCCGACGAAACCGGTGTGCCGCGTTACGTGGCTGGTGTGCTGGGCCCTACATCGCGCACCGCCTCATTATCGCCGGACGTTAACGATCCAGCCAAACGCAATGTGACGTTTGATGAGCTGCGTGAAAACTACCTTGAAGCGGCTCAGGCACTCATCGACGGCGGCGCCGATCTTATTATGATCGAGACCATCTTCGATACACTTAACGCCAAAGCCGCCATCTACGCCCTTGAGGAACTGTTTGAGTCCCTTGGCCATCGGCTACCGGTGATGATTTCAGGCACCATCACTGATGCCTCCGGGCGGACGTTATCGGGGCAAACGACAGAAGCCTTCTGGAACTCCATTCGCCATGCCGAGCCGCTTTCCGTGGGCCTTAACTGCGCGCTAGGGGCCGAAGAACTGCGCCAGTATGTCGAAGAACTTTCCACCAAGGCGGATACCTTTGTATCTGCTCACCCCAATGCGGGCCTGCCCAACGAATTTGGCGAATACGACCAAACGCCCGAGGAAATGGCAACCATTGTCGGTGAGTTTGCGCAAAGCGGCCTGGTGAACATTATTGGCGGCTGTTGCGGGTCCACACCGGAACATATCCGCGCCATTGCGGAAGCCGTACATGGCTTGCCGCCCCGCGAAGTGCCTGAGCGTTCACGCGCCTGCCGTTTGTCGGGGCTGGAACCGTTTAACATCGAAGCCGATTCGCTGTTTGTCAACGTCGGCGAACGCACCAATGTGACCGGTTCGGCGCGTTTTAAGCGGTTGATCGTGGAGGAAGATTTCACCACCGCCCTGGAAGTCGCGCTCGAGCAGGTGGAAAACGGCGCCCAGGTTATCGATATCAATATGGATGAGGGCATGCTGGAGTCTCAGGAAGCCATGGTGCGCTTTCTGAACCTGATTGCCGGCGAGCCCGACATCGCCCGCGTGCCGATCATGATCGACTCTTCCAAATGGGAGATCATCGAAGCCGGACTTCAGTGCGTTCAAGGCAAGGCCGTGGTTAACTCCATTTCTCTCAAGGAAGGCGAAGCCGCCTTCCGCGAACAGGCCACCAAATGCCGCCGCTATGGGGCCGCCATTGTGGTCATGGCGTTTGATGAGGAAGGCCAAGCCGATACCTTTGCCCGCAAGACGGAGATCTGTAAGCGCGCCTACCGCCTGCTGGTAGATGAAATCGGCTTCCCGGCAGAAGATATTATTTTCGACCCCAATATTTTCGCCATTGCCACGGGTATTGAAGAGCACAATAACTACGCTGTCGACTTTATCGAAGCGTCTCAATGGATCCGCGAACACCTGCCTCACGCGATGCTTTCCGGGGGTGTGTCCAACGTATCATTCTCGTTCCGGGGCAATAACCCGGTTCGCGAAGCCATTCACTCGGTCTTTCTGTATCACGCCATACGCGCGGGCCTTACCATGGGCATCGTCAACGCGGGCCAGCTCGCCGTTTACGACGACCTGCCTGCCGAACTGCGCGAAGCGGTTGAAGACGTGGTGCTCAACCGGCGCAGTGACGGCACCGAGCGCCTGCTGGATATTGCCGATAAATATAAAGGTGATGGCAGCGGTGCAGCGAAAAAAGAGGATTTAGAGTGGCGCAGCTGGCCGGTTAACAAGCGTATCGAACATGCCCTTGTCAAAGGGATTACGGCGCACATCGAAGACGATACCGAGCTGGCACGGGCAGAAGCGGCGCGCCCCATTGAGGTCATTGAAGGGCCGCTGATGGACGGCATGAACGTAGTCGGCGACCTGTTTGGCGCGGGTAAAATGTTCCTGCCCCAGGTGGTCAAATCCGCACGTGTCATGAAACAGGCCGTTGCTTACCTGATCCCCTATATCGAAGCGGAAAAGAGCGAAGATACCCAGGCCAAGGGCAAGATTGTCATGGCCACGGTTAAGGGCGACGTGCACGATATCGGCAAAAATATTGTCGGCGTGGTGCTTCAGTGTAACAACTACGAGGTTATCGACCTGGGCGTGATGGTGCCCGCCGAAAAAATCCTCCAGGCCGCCAAGGATCACAACGCCGACATCATTGGGCTGTCCGGCCTGATCACGCCGTCCCTGGATGAAATGGTTCACGTGGCCAAGGAAATGAAGCGTCGCGGCATGGACCTGCCGCTTTTGATTGGCGGTGCAACGACCTCGAAAGCGCATACGGCGGTCAAAATCGAGCCCCAATACGACCACCCGGTGATTTACGTCACCGATGCCTCCCGGGCTGTTGGCGTAGCGAGCCGATTGCTTACTCCGACCCTGAAAACGCCCTACATCGCGGAGATACGTGAAGAGTACGAAAAGGTTCGCGAACGCAACGCCAAGCGACGCCCAAAAGCTGCCGACCTTGACTACACCCAGGCGCGCAAGCGGCGTTTCCGTACTGATTGGGCCAGCTATACGCCAGCAAAGCCCCACCAACTTGGGCTGCAAACCTTTAACGACTATCCGCTAGACGAACTGCTCGAGCGCATCGACTGGACGCCCTTCTTCATGAGTTGGCAGTTGGCGGGCAAATACCCCAAGATCCTTGATGACAAGGTGGTTGGCGAGGCGGCCCGCAATCTGTTTGAAGATGCCAAAGTAATGCTGCGCAAGCTGCTTGACGAAAAACGCGTCCAGGCGCGGGGCGTGATTGGTTTATGGCCAGCGAATACCGTCGACGACGACGTCATCGAGGTGTACGCCGATGAATCCCGCACCGAGGTCGTTGAACGACTCCACCATATCCGTCAGCAGACCACCAAAGGGCGTGACGGCATTTGCTATAGTCTGGCCGATTTCATCGCTCCCAAAGACAGCGGAAACGCCGATTGGATTGGCGGCTTTGCGGTCACCACCGGACACGGCGTCGATGCGCTTGCCAAAGAATACGAAGCGGCGGGCGACGACTATAACGCCATCATGGTTCAGGCGCTGACAGACCGTTTGGCGGAAGCTTTTGCCGAGCGTATGCACGAACGTGTGCGCAAGGAATTCTGGGGCTATGTACCCCAGGAGTCGCTTGATAATGACGCCTTGATTGCCGAAAAATACCAGGGTATCCGCCCTGCCCCCGGCTATCCCGCCTGCCCTGATCACACCGAGAAGGCAACGCTGTTCAGGATGCTTAACGCTACCGAAAATACAGGCCTCGCACTGACCGAAAACTTTGCCATGTGGCCAGCCGCTGCCGTATCAGGGTGGTATTTCTCGCATCCCCAATCCAAATATTTTTCAACCGGTAAGATTACTCAGGATCAGGTCAGGGTATTGGCTGATCGCAAGCAAATGCCGCTTGAGGAAATGGAACGCTGGCTGTCACCGGTGCTGTCTTACGACCCCAGTTAGTCGTGTCGTATGTCGCACGCCGCCACGGCAAAGTGGTTCGTCTGGCTTGGCCGATCATGCTGGGCATGCTTTCCCAGAGCATGCTCAATCTGGTCGATGCCGCCCTGGTGGGTCGTTTAGGCGAAACCGCCCTGGCGGGCGTTGGGCTCGGCGGTTACGCCATGTTCATGATGACGGCGCTGGTGTTTGGCCTGTCCTCAAGCGTTCAATCCCAAACTGCTCATCGCCTGGGCGCGGGTCATTCAGGCCTATCTCAGCCACTTTATGCGGGTCTGTTAGTAGGCCTGGTGATCGGCACTGTGTTGGCGTTACTGGCATGGTGGCTAGCGCCGACCTTCATGCAATGGATGTCACCTACCACAGAAGTGCAAAGCGTGGCCGTCGACTATTTTCGCTGGCGCGTGGTGTCACTGGCGGCGATTGCGCTCACCCTTTGTTTTCGTGGGTACTGGAATGGCCGTCAGTACACTCGCCTATATTTGCGTATTATTGTGGTTGTGCACCTGCTTAACGTGGCCCTTAGTGCGGGATTGATTTTTGGCCTTGGTGGACTGCCCGAATTGGGGGCCCGCGGTGCAGGCGTGGCCACAACGCTTTCGCTATGTGTAGGGCTTGTGCTGTGGATAGGCGTCACCGCACGTCAAGGTGATATTACGCAGTGGCGCAAAGTGTTACCTGACGAACAAGTATTGCGAACCACCGCCCGGCTGGCGTTGCCCCACTCGGCCCAGCAGCTTTGGTTTGCCGCAGGCTATGCCGTGCTTTTCTGGCTATTGAGTCAGCTCGGCACGGCAAGCGTTGCCGTCGGGCACGTATTGATCAACCTATCACTATTACTCATACTCCCCGGCGTTGGCGTAGGTGTCGCCGCTATGAGTCTGGTGGGTGAAGCTCTTGGCCGAGACGCCGAGTGGGAAGCGCACCGCTGGGGACTGGACGCGCTGTGGGTGGCGGGGCTATTGCTGGTAATCCTGGCGCTACCCATGTTGTGGATGCCGGACAAAGTCCTTGGCGTGTTTTTTGACGCCCCCGCTTTAATAACGCTCGGTACGCTCCCACTTCAACTGACTGGCTTGATGGTGGTGATAGATGTGGCCGCGCTGGTATTGGCGCAAGCGCTTATGGGTGCTGGCGCTCAGCGAACCGTGATGCTGTTGACGCTGGGCATGCAGTGGCTGCTTTTTTTACCGCTAGCTTGGTGGGCTGGGCTGGAACTTGGCTATGGACTACTGGGGATTTGGCTAATGCAGCTTATTTATCGCATCATTAACTCAGCCGCTTTTTTCTGGATATGGCAACGCCGCCAATGGGCGTCGTCGCTAGCGTAATACTGTTTCAAATACCATTTTGAGATAAAAAGATAATTATATATTCTTTTGTAGAATATGACGCCCGCGTTATGGTGGCGACACTGATTCGTCCCGTTTCAACGTGACAACTTCGCTTTAGCAGGACCGTGCCCCATGTACCGTTATGATATTCATGACCAAACGCTGGTAGATGAGCGTGTCGCTCAGTTCCGCGATCAGATGGATCGCTACCGCGCCGGGCGTTTGGGAGAGGAAGAATTTCGTCCACTGCGTTTGCAGAATGGGCTCTATATCCAACGACATGCGCCGATGCTGCGCATCGCGATTCCATACGGCATGTTGGCTGGCCATCAATTGCGTGCGTTGGGCGACATTACTCGCCGCTACGACCGCGGCTACGGCCACTTCACCACGCGCCAAAACCTGCAGCTCAACTGGCCTGCGTTGGAAGATGTGCCGGACATTCTGGCGGATCTGGCGAAAGTCCAGATGCACGCGATCCAGACCAGCGGCAACTGCATTCGCAATACCACCAGCGACCAGTTTGCGGGTATTGCCAATGATGAAGTGGAAGATCCGCGCCCTTGGTGCGAACTGATTCGTCAATGGTCGACGCTACACCCTGAATTTGCCTATTTGCCACGCAAGTTCAAAATCGCCGTCAGCGGTGCTTCCCAGGACCGCGCAGCCATCCAGGTTCACGATATCGGTCTGCGGCTGTGGTACAACGAGGCTGGCGAACTGCGTGTTAGAGTCCTCGCCGGCGGTGGTCTTGGTCGCACGCCGATGATTGGCGATGTGGTGCGCGACGACCTGCCCTGGCAGCACCTGCTGACCTACCTGGAAGCGTGCGTGCGGGTCTACAACCAGTTCGGGCGTCGCGACAACAAGTTCAAGGCGCGGATCAAGATTCTGGTCAAGGCACTGGGCATCGAAGAGTACCGTCGCCGCGTCGAGGAAGAATGGGCGCATCTGAAAGACGGCCCTCAGACACTCAATGCTGCCGCCGTCGAGGCAGCGAAGAGCCACTTCCCCGAGCCGGAACGTCGCGCGGTAGATAAAACCGCGGTGGCCGATTATGAGCGCCTTCGCCAGGAAAACCGTGGCTTTGCACGCTTCGTGACCAATAACGTGACCGACCACAAGGTATACGGCTATAAAGCCGTCACGCTGTCTCTCAAACGCCGCGAGCATGCTCCCGGCGACGTGACGGCTGACCAAATGGACGCCATCGCCGACCTTGCCGACCGCTACAGCTTCGGTGAAGTCCGCGTTACCCATGAGCAGAACCTGGTGCTTTCTGACGTCCCGGTGGATGAGATGGAAGCGCTCTGGCAGGAGCTTGATGCGCTGGGCATGGCCAACCCGACGGTGGGCACGCTCAACGATATCATCTGCTGCCCTGGCGGCGACTACTGCAGCCTGGCCAATGCCGTCTCGATCCCCATCGCACAGGCATTGCAGGAGCGCTTTGAAGACCTCGATTTTCTTTACGACCTGGGCCCGCTGGATCTGAATATCTCCGGGTGCATGAATGCCTGCGGTCACCACCATGTGGGCCATATCGGCATCCTCGGCGTTGATAAAAAGGGGGAGGAGTACTACCAGGTATCCATTGGCGGCAACTCGACGGATGACGCCTCGTTGGGCAAGATTCTTGGCCCTTCCTTCTTCCGTGAAGACGTTCCCGGTGTCGTCGAAAAAGTATTGGAGGTCTACGTCGCGCAGCGCCATGAAGATGAGCGCTTCCTGGATACCTATCGTCGCATTGGACTGAAACCCTTTAAGGAGCGTGTGTATGCCGCCTAAAGATAACCAGGCCGACGCGGTTGAACTGGCGCCGGTTCATGCCGATCACTTGATCGCCGATGGCGAACTGGCGGCGGAAAACGCCTGGTGCGTGTCCTACGATACGGAGGCACTCCCCGAGCATCGCCCTGCCTTCGTACCGGTTGCACTGTGGAAAGCCAACCAGGAAGACACCGAGCTGGCACCACTGCTGCCAAGCGATTGCGAGCTGACCGCTGCCCTGGCCGAAGAGATCGGTTCGGCCCCGGCAATTGCGATTGACTTTCCGGCGTTTACCGACGGGCGTGGATATACGCTTGCCCGGCTGTTGCGCGAGCGCTTCGGCTATCAGGGTGAAGTGCGTGCAGTGGGCGATGTACTGGTCGATCAACTGGAGTACATGCGCCGCTGTGGCTTTACCGCCATGGCGTTGCGTGATGACCAGCATCCCGAGGATGCCCTGCGGGCGCTGAGTTTTTTCAGCGTGCGTTACCAGACAGATGTAGAAGAACGCCAGGCACTGTTTGAAAAACGCTTAAACGCTGACCAATAGATAGCGTGTCAGCGGTCAAGCGGTATAAAAGGGGCAGCCGCACGGCTGCCCCTTTGCGTTGTTGCTGACACATCACTAACCACGCCGTTTCTGCTGCCGTTCACGGTTATTGGCTTTCGCTCGGTCGCTTTTGCGCAACATTACCCAAGTGGCGCCTAGCCCGCCGTCAGAGGGCTGAGCGGAGATGTAGGCCTGCACTTCGTCAAACTGGATAAGCCACTTGGCAATATAGGAGCGCAGTACATTGGCCGGGCTGTCGATTTCCCGCCCTCGCCCATGAACAATTAATACCGAACGTAGGTCGTGAGCGTAAGCATCCTGGATAAAGGGAAACACCAGTCCTCTGCATTCGGCCAGCGGCCGCCTAATCAAGTGAAGCTGTGCCTGAACCGGGTAGCCGCCGTGCTTGAGTTTATCGACGACGCCCTGCTGAATCCCTTCACGGCGGAACACAATGGGGTCAAAAGGCGGTATCAGGTCGACAAAGTCATCGGACAGAAAATTATGCCGCTCATCAATTTCCGCTTCGGCACATTCGCGTCTTGCCAGCTGTGCTTCAGAAGGTCGCTTACGCGCAGTGGCCGTATTTGCCCGATTTTTTTGTGGAAGCGGCTTAACATCGCCTACAAACGCTCGAAAATCCATCTCATCATGAAGTGGCTGATTCATGGCAGGCTCTCCGATAGGCTGTGGCTCTCATCCTATCAAACCCATATCGATTGCTTAAGCGTCTTGTTACGCTTGTCTTCCACGCAGAGGCACGCCACTCTAATGCGTTTGCTAGCCGCATAAGGGGACACCATGGCTTGGGTCAAACGCCTGCTCGCGTTGTGTGCAATACTGGTGCTGGGCCTTGCAGGATGGCTTTGGCTGACCATGCTTAGCCCTTGGTTCTATGAGCGGCCTGACGATCTTGCGGATGTTGAGCAGCGTACACACTACGTATTTGTATATGGCACCTTGCGTTATGCCCCCGTCCGATGGGTTGTAATGGGCGACTCAGGACACCCCGAAGAAGCCACGCTTGAGGGCTATCAACGTAATGGCCTGGATTTATCGCCCAAACCTGATAGCCATGTTCATGGTTTACGCTTGCGCGTTACCGCTGATCAGCTAGCACGCCTTGATCGCTACGAACGATTGGGTATTCGCTATGAACGGAAAGAAAAGCAACTGGCCGACGGCAAACGCGCCTGGGTCTATCAACGCCTATCCAATGCTCAAAGCCTGTTTTCGCCATTACCCGCTGCCCGCATCGCTCTGGTACCCTAAGGGAATACCTAGTTTGGAGTTATTATGTCCGCATTGCCCTATGTCTTAATACTTTATTACTCGCGTTCAGGTGCGACTGCCACAATGGCGCAGCAGATCGCCGCTGGGGTAGAGCAAGTGGCCGGTATTGAGGCGCGTTTGCGTACCGTGCCGCCGGTATCTCCCACCTGCGAGGCGACAACGCCCGAGATTCCCGAGGAGGGTGCGATTTATGCCGAGCTTGACGATCTACGTCACTGTAGCGGCTTGGCACTCGGTAGCCCCACGCGCTTTGGCAATATGGCGTCACCGCTTAAATATTTTCTCGATACTACCAGCAGCCTTTGGATCAATGGCGCCTTGATCGATAAACCGGCTACCGCTTTTACCTCAAGTTCGAGCCTGCATGGCGGGCAGGAAAGCACGCTATTGACCATGTTGGTCCCCTTGCTCCATCACGGCATGGTATATGCTGGCGTGCCTTACAGCGCCACAGAGTTACTGGCGACCCAGACAGGTGGAACTCCGTATGGCACAAGCCATCTAGCAGGCCCGCGCAGCGACCGCTCGGTAGATGAGCACGAGCGTACTCTTTGCGTAGCGCAGGGCAAACGATTAGCCAAACTAGCCCTGGCGATGCACGCGATGCGCGAGGACGTGCGATGAGACAATGGCTAGAGGGCATCGAGCAACAGCATGGTATCGATCGACTGACGTCACTTTCACGGCAATGGGTGCTGATAAGCTTTAGCCTGCTATTACTAATGATGCTGTTTCGCGGTTTTATGGTCCAGGGAGACGCGTTTAACTGGCGACCTATGATTGCCTTTGTACTGCCGCTGGTGCTGTTTTTGCCTTCTATCATTGGTCGACGTCCGCGAGGACACGCATGGCTCGCTTTTGTAAGCCTACTGTATTTTAGCCAGGGGGTGATGGTGGCGACGCTGCCAACACAAACGCTACGTGGGGTCGTTGAGGCTCTTTTATCGCTTGCCCTGTTCAGCGGTTGCATGGCTTACGCACGTTTTCGTAGCCGCCAAGTACGCGCGCAGGGATAAAAATCCTCTTATTATTCACTACAACGACATTTTTTGATGGAGAGCATAGCAATGGCACGCGACATAGCGGATATCAGGCGTGATTATGAAGGTGGTCGACTCGATGAAGCGCATGCCCCCGACGATCCCCTGGTGTTGTTTGATGAATGGTTCACCCTGGCGATTGAGCAGGAAGGAAGAGACAGCAACGCCATGACGCTCGCTAGTGTTGACAGCCAAGGGAGGCCCCACGCGCGCGTCGTTTTACTAAAAGGGTTCGACCAACGCGGCATGGTATTTTTCACCAACTACCACAGCCACAAAGGCAGCGAACTCAGTAATGTGCCCTACGCTGCCCTTACCTTCTGGTGGCCATCGATCTCCCGTCAGGTGCGAATTGAAGGGGCCGTTGAACAGGTGGCGGCGGAAGAGTCCGACGAATACTTTGCTAGCCGTCCACGTGGTAGCCAGTTAGGCGCCTGGATTGCGACCCAAAGCGTCGTCATACCCGACCGCAACTGGATTGAAGAGCGCCAAAAACGCTTCGAACAAGCATATGAAGGGCAAACTATTCCTCGCCCCATTCACTGGGGTGGCTATCGCGTTAACCCTGATATGATCGAGTTTTGGCAGGGGCAACCCAGCCGCTTACATGATCGTATTCGCTATGAGCGGCGTGATGGTGGCGAGTGGAGCTATTTTCGCATGGCTCCCTAGGGGGCATTCCCAGAGCTGTGGCTGGCCCAAGGTGGTGGGCTAGCCATGAACTTAATCGAGCTTGGCGTCCCTCTAGTCCGGCAGGCTTTCAAGCCGGTGACGCTGCCATTCACTTTCAGGCTCGTTGAGCCGCATGGTGGCATCGATCACCTGCTCTTCCATGTTGTAACGACAAGTAAAGCCTAAGTGCTTCATCAATGCCCGCATGGGGTGATTATCCGGCATGATCTTACCCACCATTTCCAGTGTGCCAATGTGAGTGCAGTAATCGATCATTTTCTTCATTAACAAACTGCCAATTCCCAGCCCTTGCAGGTCGTCGCGAATGATGACCGAAAATTCTGTGCGGATGTTATCCGGATCATTCCAGACGCGCACCACCCCGAGCATTTCTTTACTGCCATCATCACGCTGATGTTCGGCAATGAACGCCATTTGTCGGTCGTAATTGATATGCGACAACACCGAGAGGTCGCGCTGGGTTAAGTTTGATTTGTTATGAAAGTAGCGAAAACGAATGCTTTCTTCCGACAGTTGCCGGTGAAAGTTAGTGATCAACGGCGCGTCTTCGGCACGAATGGGCCGCACCTCGACCTGCCAGCCGTTTTTCAGCGTCACCCATTCTCGCAGCTCTTCAGGGTAAGGCATGATCGCGAAACGGGCTGGAGGCCCGAGATCCATGGCAAAATCCACGGCTAGCATGCCGTCGCGGTTGAGCAACAGCGGGTTCAGCTCAAGTCCGCGCAGCTCGCCCAAATCCGAGGCCATTTGCGACAGCTTCACCAGCAGTTGGCATAAGTGCTGGGTATCCCGATCGGGGTCTGATGAGTGTTCGCGTATCAAGGACGCGGCGTGGGTTCGATTGACCACATCCGCTGCCAAGCTCATGTTGAGTGGTGGTAACGCGACTTGCCGGTCGGCGAGGACATTGACTTTATAGCCACCGATGCCGAATACAATCAGCGGGCCAAATACCGGGTCCCGGGTAATACCCGCGCACACCTGCATGGAATGTTTGCCGCGTTGCATGGGCTGCAAACAGTATTCATGAATCGCATACTCAGGCAGTTTTTCATTGACCTTTTCGCCTAATCTACGTACGCCATCCGCCACCTGCTCGGGCGTTTCAAGATCCTGCAGCAGTCCTGCCGATATTTTATGCGGGTGCTTGCGATAACGATAAGGTCGGCAATTTCCCTCATGAACGACCTTCAATGCTTTTGGTCCTTCAATTTGAGCGGCAACCTCAAGCGCCTGCTCCGCACTGGTTATGTAATAGCTAGTCGCCGCGGGTATGCCATACGCTTCAAGCACCTGCGCGGTTTCAGAGTGGCTTAACGTCTGGCGCCCTTGTGCTTTGGCCTCGCTGATTAACGTTCGACACTGGGCGCGAATCTCGGCGCTGGTAGAAAACGGCAGGCTGGGAGGCGTTTCCTGAAGCAACTGCTGAACTCGCTGATAGTCCACCATGTGCATAAAGGCTTTCACCGCCTTTTCGGGCGAAATATAAGTAGGAATGCCCGCCAGATTGCATTCGTGGCGGGCGTTCAATGCTTCTTTCAGGCCCATCCAACTGGTCAACAGGTTACGACGAAACGCTTTACGATTAGCAATCAATGCCTGTGCAGTCACCAGCGAGGGCGCGAGCCGTGTTGGCGCATGCACCACGAGCACTGCGTCCACATTGGCATCAGCGGCCACAATGCGCAGCGCTTCGACAAACCGTTCGGGTGTGGCATTGCCGCCTAAATCGACGGGGTTCTCCCCGGGTTTGCTGACATCTACCTGACTTTGATGCAATGCCTGCTGTGTTTCTTCGCTAAACTCAGCGAGCTTGCCCCCGGCACTCACCAGTTTATCGATGGCGAGCATGGCAGGGCCCAATCCGTTGGATACCACCGCCAAACGGTCGCCACGAAGCGGCTTCATGCGCGAAAGCGTTTCCAAGGCGTCTAGTAGCTCGTCGGAGTCGTTTACGCGCACCACGCCCGCGCGAGAAAAAGCCGCGTCAAACACCACGTCGCGATTGGCAATACCTGGTGTCGGTGCCATGCCGGAAATATCCGAAGCAAAGGTTCGGCCGCTTTTGATTGCCAGCACTAGTCGGTTGCGGGAGGCATCACGCACCGCCGTCATGAAATGCTGTGCATCGGATATTCGTTCAAGGTGGAGCAATATTGCCTGCGCTGGCGAGAATTGATTTACGTAATCGATTAGATCCGGCAGCAGCACATCAACGCTGTCACCCACGGTAATCAGGTGTGAAAACCCCACATCGCGCCCTGCGGCCCAATCAATCATGGCGTTGGCCAGCATGCCCGACTGGCCTAGGTAGGCCACACGGCCTGCCTTGACGGGTTGGCTGGCATACGACGCGTTAAGTTTTTTGGCCGGCACGATAAGGCCCATGCATTCAGGGCCTAGAACGCGGATGCCTGATTCCCGGGCGGCACTCAGCATGCGCTCGCGAATCGACCCTTTATTGCCCTTGTCGCGGTCCAGATAAGCGCCGCCGGACAGCACCAATGCCGCTTTTACGCCAAACTTGCCTAATTGATGGATTAATTTGGGCACGCCTTCAATGGGTGAGCAGATAACGGCGAGGTCGGGCACCTCAGGCAAGTCTTCAATGCGCTTGACACAGGGGTCGCCGAAGACCTGATCATAACCTTTCAGGTTCACCGCCCAACGCTGCCCCTTGAACCCGCCTTCATGGATATTGCGAAGGACCAAGCCCCCAAGCGAGGCCGGGTTCTCTGACGCGCCGATGACGGCAAGCGTGCGGGGTTCAAAAAAATGGTGCAAGAAACGTGTACTCACGTTTGCCTCTCCTGAAGCGGTGCAGCGCGATGTAAGACTTATGGACACTGTCGCGCATCAGTGTGTCGCGATTAAGGTGATGCTATCCATCCTGGAGCGCTTGAATGATCACTGCCTACCTTACTCACCCGGACTGCTTATTGCATCACATGGGACCGGAACACCCTGAAAATCCTCAGCGACTGGAGGCGATCCGAGCGCGTTTAGCGTTATCAGGCCTATTACAGCAAACCATGCAGTCCGATGCCAAGGAGGCGGATGAACTGGCGCTTAGCCGTGTTCACGCTACGCGCCACCTTAACGCCCTCACCAAGTGCCTGCCTGAAGAAGGTATCGTACCGCTTGATAACGATACCTTGATGAACCCGGATAGCCTGAAGGCAGCACGTCTGGCGGCCGGTGCGGTCATCAAGGGAATTGATCAGGTCTTCAAGCGCCAGGCCGACAACGTATTTTGTGCTATTCGTCCACCTGGGCACCATGCTGAAGCGGCCGAGGCAATGGGGTTTTGCTTTTATAACAATATCGCCGTCGGCGCAGCCTATGCCAAAGAACGTTATGGAGCCCAACGAATTGCGGTGCTGGACTTTGATGTTCACCAGTGCAATGGCACCATCGATATTTTCAAGAACGACCCGAGCGTGCTGATCTGCACCAGTTTTCAATACCCGTTCTATCCTTGGCGGTATTTGCGCAGCGAATGGCAGAATGTGGTCAACACGCCTCTAGAAGTCGGCACCGACGGGCCTGAGTTTCGTCGTCTAATTGAAAACCAATGGCTACCGGCGCTACATCGCTTCAAACCAGATTTAGTGCTGATCTCAGCAGGATTTGATGCCCACCGTGACGACCCCATGGGCGATGTGTGCTTAACGGACGAGGATTTTTACTGGGTCACGCATTTGGCGATGGAAATTGCCACGCTGTACGCCGATAACCGGCTGGTCTCATCGCTGGAAGGTGGCTATAACCCAACATCGTTAGCAAGCGGTGTCGAGGCTCACCTGAAAGCCTTGCTGGGTTTACCCTTTTCAGTTGCGCCCTAACCAAACAGCCCTTATGCCACCTATGCTATGATGCGCGTTTTTAACAGACGCTATCGTGACCATTATGACCGCAACTTCGGAAGAGCATGCGGCGTTGCGCATTGCATCGGGATGTAAGCCCTTTGTTGAGCCGCTGCGTCTGGGCGAGCGGCTCAAGCAGATCCGCCTTGCTAACCACTGGACATTGGAAGACGTCAGCCAGCGTACCGGTTTGGCGAGATCCACGCTGTCTAAAATTGAAAACGATCAGGTGTCACCCACCTTTTCAGTGGTGCAAAAGCTGACAACGGGCCTCAATATTGACCTGCCCCAGTTGTTAACACCACCTAAGCGGGAACGTTACACGATGGGGCGACGGGATCTTACCCGCAAAGGCAAAGGCCAGCTGCACCCCACGCCGACCTATGAGCATGAACTTTTAGGCCATCAGCTAGCGCAAAAACGCATGATTCCGTTTAAGACCATTGTTCGGGCGCGGCATTTCGACGAATACCACCAGTGGGTGCGTCACGACGGTGAGGAATTTCTCATTGTTTTACACGGCGATGTGATGCTTTACACCGAATTTTATGCGCCTTTGGTACTGGCCGAAGGTGACAGCCTGTATTTTGACAGTGATATGGGCCACGCATTGATTTCGACCAGCGAGGACGACGCTGTGGTGCTGTCAGTCTGTACCCGCGGGGAAGACCCCAACTGATGTCAATGAAACACCTGAATACGCTTCAAAGGCAGTTGGTGGGTTTGGGAAGCCCCGCAATACGCGCCACCACCTTGGCGGTGCTGCCAGGGAAGAGTCGCATCAGGTAAATAGAGCGGCCTTTGTCATTGCCCAGCGCCTGCTGGGTGGCTTTGACGAGGGGACGCATCGCAGGGGCCATTTCATAGCGCGTATAGAAATTTCGCGCCAGGCGGATGATTTCCCAGTGCTCAGGCGTTAATTCGATCCCTTCATCGTCGGCCAATTGTTCAGCAACGGCTTCCGACCAGTCATTCATCTCGGCCAAGTACCCTTCCGGGTCAAGCGTCACGATAGTGTCGGTATTCTCCATCGGTCTACTCACTCGTTACGAATCTAATACCAGGTGACTGACTGTGCATGTTGCTCAGTCAGTGTTACAAATCCGGCCATGTCCACGGTTGCCAACCTATGATGGGTAGCGGTGCCGGCTAGCCCCCTGGCAACAAGGTCTTCTTCCAGCAAAAACACCGCGTACTCTGTTTGTGTCCAGCAGGGTAAACCCGGGTTTAACGCCGCCGTTACCCCTTCCTCGATCAGCAACAGCGTATCGCCCGCCTGAATGGCCTGCTCGACCTGTTGGGCTACTTCGCTGGTGGGCGCAGTGGTCAAAATATGCAGGATCATGGAACACCTAGAAGTTGAGGATCGGCCGATCTTGGCTAAACAGGGCTTTCACCTGTCCCTCGCTGAGCGGCGTTATACCATCCACCAATGCCTCCAGGGGAAGGTTGAGGTCATCGAGCGTTCGCTGGGGGACGTTTAACTGGTCGATATCATACATCTCAAGCATGTTGATCGTTGGCAGGCTGGCCTTTTGCCCCGGTGCGCCGGCCTGCTGTTCCTTGCACAGTGCCAGAGCCCCCTGCCCCATAAACATCAGCCTGACGGATTGACCAAAGGCGGCAGCTACCAGCGCAGCGTCGAGACCCTCGCGCAGCCAGTTCGAGTTATGGGGAGCATGACGGATGATTACCAGCAGGTCTTCAGATGCGTGCATGATCGGTCTCAACTGGCAAAGGTAATCAAACGATCGCAGCGCTGTTGAAGCGTCAGCAACTGGCCTAACCCCGTCAACTCAAAAGGCGCCGCCAAGTTAAAGGCATCGTGACCATGGCGCGTCGCTTCAGCCTGGCTGACGATTCCACGTCGCAGCGCCGCAGCAATACAGACATCCAGCGTCACAGCGTGTTCTTCGTGTAGCGCCTTCCAGGCATCGCGCAGGTTCAGCTCATCCTGCGGCGGAGTCATTAGCAGTGATGCATTATGAACACCGTCATGATAAAAGAAAACGCCAACAAGCTGGTGTCCTTTGGCAAGCACCGCATGAGCAAACCTGAGCGCCGAATGAGGCGCTGGTTGGCTGTAGGGAGCCCCCATTACTAATAGTCCGTAGTCCATTGCCCTTGCCTATCGTGGTGGCTAATGACATCGCCCATGTAATAAAAAACAGACCCTAATAATAGGGTCTGTTGAGACATGCAGCTCTGCGCCTAACGCCAGATGGGTTAGTCGTTGCTCATAAAGCCGAGCAGCGACAGCAGGCTGATAAACAGGTTGTAGATGGAAACGAAGAGCGTGATGGTCGCCAGAATATAGTTGGTCTCGCCCTGGCGATGAATGATTTCACTGGTTTGGTAAAGAATGGCTGCTGAAGAAAACAGCACAAAACCAGCCGATACCATCAGCGATAGCGCGGGGATATTGAAAATAAGCCCCGCCACCATCGCGAGCACCAGCACAATGGCACCTGCCAGCATAAAGTTGGCAAGGAAGCCAAAGTCTTTCTTCGTTACCAGTGCGACGGCTGAAAGACCGATAAAGGTAACGCCCGTCATTGCCAAGGCGTTCATTATCAACGCGCCGCCATTGGGCAGTGCCAAATAGGCTGACAGGATAGGCCCTAACGTAAAGCCCATAAAGCCAGTGAAGGCAAATGTAGACAGCAGCCCTAACGCTGAGTTGGCCGTTTTATGGACCAGGAACATCAGGCCATAGGCACCGATAAAGAACACGAAGATGTTCATTTGCTGAACGCCCATCGCGACGGAGGCGCCTGCGGTTACCGCAGAGAAGAGTAGCGTCATCGCCAACAGCGCGTAGGTGTTACGCAGCACTTTGTTGGTGCTAACCGAGTTGGCTACACCGCCAGTGGCTGATTGCGCAATATGTGAGTCGTTGTAACTCATGTGTTCATGCTCCGTAATTATCTGTCGAACAATGGACCAGCATGCCGTTACCGAGTTCCAGACGCAAGCCTTTGTCTTCCACGCTAAACATCTTTCTATAATATGTCAGTTTAGCAAGTATTGGCTATGCTTGCTGGACATCTCTCTGGATACCAAAATGATGAAGAAAATTCTACTCCCCTCCTGCGCATTAGCGCTGTTAACGTTGAGTCAAGCGTCACTGGCTTTTTCTCCCGCTGGTGAAAGCATTTCATACACGGTGGATGAAGAAAATTTCGAGGGCTATTTCGTCTCAGGGGGCGACGACGTACAAGGCAGCGTACTTATCATTCATGATTGGGACGGATTGGATGATTACGAGCGTCAACGTGCTGATATGCTCGCTGATCAAGGCTACGATGTATTCGCCGTGGATCTATTTGGTGAGGGTAACCGGCCCCAGGCAGTTGAAGATAAACGAGCCGCCACCAATCGGCTTTACGACGATAGAGAACGGATGCGTGCACTCACGCTGGGCGGCCTGGCGCAGGCAAGAGAAGAAGGCGCCGCCGAGCAAACGGTAATCGCAGGGTACTGCTTTGGCGGTGCAGTGGCGTTAGAAATCGCCCGCTCTGGAGAAGCCGAGGGCATTGCGGCTTACACCAGCTTTCATGGTGGTTTAACAACGCCCGAAGACCAATCTTATTCAAGTGATACCGCGCCTATCTTTATTGCCCACGGGGGAGACGACTCCTCGGTGAGCCTCGACGATGTGGCGACCCTTGCGGATGAGTTGGAAACCGCGGATGTTACCTATGAAGTTGGTATTTATTCCGGCGCGCCACATGCCTTTAGTGTCTTCGGAAGCGATGCCTACCACGAACGTGCCGACCAGCGTTCGTGGGCGGCCTTCAATGACTGGCTGGACGAAATGCTTTAACTATCCGGGTCTTTGGCAGCGCATTGCGCCGCCAAAGATGGTGGTGTACGTTAGCTTTGCACTTCTTTCTCGTCATTTTTCTGCGGTGTGATTTTGACCACCGGCGTTTGACGGGCATCCTGAGGGGAGTTGTAGAGACGCACATCAATGACATGCAGTACTGCTAATTGTGCGAACAGCACAGCAAAACAAACAATCAGACCTTTTAGCATGGTGGTTGTCCATAAGGGCTCCCGATGAGCCTTATAGCTGCATAGTAGTGCAATGCTCCGCCAACACAATCGATATTTCACGCACAGCTTGCTAATTGTTTTGCACCTGACAGCGTAGACGCCAACCATGCTGGCAAGCGTCGTTCCAGATAATAACCAGGTGCCCAGGGCGTGCCCTCAATAAAACCCACATGCCCACCCTGGCGATGAAATTCAAGCGCCACATGAGCCGGTAAGGACGATGGTTGCGGTGCACTTTCAGGGTAAAGAAACGGGTCGTCCTGCGCCTGGATAATCAGGGTCGGTACACTGATCGACGAAACAAAATACAGACTGCTGCATCGCTGGTAGTAATCGGCAGCGCTTGAGAAACCGTGCAGCGGTGCCGTTACCCGTTCATCGAAATCCCAAAGCGTGGCAATACCTCTGAGCGACCCCAAGGCTAAAAGCTTGGCGTACTCGTCAGGGTCGCCATGTATTGCGAACCGCTGGCGTTTATCTACCATGTAGTGGCGTAAGTCGCGCAAAAAGCGCGCCTGGTAAATCTTCGACATCCCCTGGTTAATTCGCTTGGCACTGTGATCCAATCGGAACGGCACCGAGATAGCAGCCGCCGCCTGCAATGGCGTTGCACTGCCCTGCTCGCCCAGGTACTTCAACAGCACATTGCCGCCAAGGGAATAACCAACGGCCGCCAGAGGCCTGCCTGGTTGGCGAGCGGATAGCATTCCAATGACATCGGCTAGATCTTCGCTAACGCCCGAGTGATAGCCGCACGCCAGGCGGTTGGGCTCCCCCGAGCAGCCACGCCAATTCACAGCGACACTCTGCCAGCCTTTCAAAGCGAGCGCTTGCTGTTGTCCTAAAATGTAACGCGATGAAGAACTACCGGTTAGTCCATGCAGCAAAATGACGCACGGCGTGTTGTCGTCACTACGGCCAAACCAGTCGAGATCCACAAAGTCCACATCTCGCAGCGTCATACGCTCTCGCTTACGCGCTAAAGGCAGCCCTGATCGAAAAAAAGGGCTATACAGTGTTTGCGCATGGCCGCCAAGCAGCCATCGGGAAGCAAGAAAGGTGGACATCGACTGCATCATCCATGAAGAAAAGAAGTAATAATGGGAGCGATCAACGCTAAGAGGGATCAGTCATTAACGGTCACGTCTCTTAAATCATCAATGCTCACACCCTCAGGCAACTCTGATTCCGAGCTAGGTACCCACACTGGAGATAGGTCGCTATCTTCTCGACCATCGTCAAAATGGTGGCCGGGCAAACGATATACTACTCGCTGATTATGATGGTCCCAGGCGAAAATGCGGTCCATACATACGTCCTTATTCATAAGCCAGATAATGACTGCCAGTGTAGTACAGAGAGAGTGGACTCAGTAAACAAGTGTGATATCTAACAGTTGGCTTATCAATGATTGTAGAGCGCACGCATCATTAATCCGAACTCTCCAGCTGGTAACGGTTTATTGGCATAAAAACCTTGAAACTGATCACATGAAAGGGAGCGAAGATAGTTAAGCTGCTCTACCGTTTCCACACCTTCAGCAATCACTGTGAGGCTTAATGTTTTGCCTATTTCGATGATTGCCTCCGTCAGTTTTTGATTCTTAGTACAATCGATCATGGCATATATAAATGAACCATCGACCTTGATCGAATCGAGCGGAAAATCTTTCAACCTGGCGAGTGAGGAATAACCGGTACCGAAGTCATCAATTGCAACCCTGACGCCCATTTTTTTAAGTTCTTTGAGAATCCGCACCGTCTGCTTGACGTCATACATCATCATGCTTTCTGTGATTTCCAGCTCAAGTAGTTCAGGCGCCATACCAGTCTCCCGCAGCACGGTATTGATATCGTCGAAAAGGCCTTTATCAAGGAACTGGCGTGCGGAAAGATTCACCGCCATGCTCAATTCTGGAAACCCTTCCTTTTGCCAGGCTACATTTTGCCAACAAGCCGTCTTGAGCAGCCAGCGGCCAATAGGAATGATGAGCCCATTTTCTTCTGCTATAGGTATGAATTCCATGGGCGCCATCAGCCCTAAATCTGGATGTTGCCAGCGTAATAGTGCTTCCATTCCCGTGACCTGACCGTTCATATCCTGCTTTGATTGGTAATAAACTTTAAATTCTTGATTCTGCAGCGCACGGCGCAGGCTCGAGTCCAGGACAAAGCGCTCCAAAGAATCTGAATTCAATGTTTCGGAAGAGAACTGGACATTATTTTTTCCTTTCTCCTTGGCGTAATACATCGCAATATCAGCACTTTTGAGCAGTGATTGCTCGTCTTCCCCGTCTCTAGGGAATAGGGCGACGCCAATACTCACTGTGATGTGAAGTTCCTGGCCCGCTAGCGTGAATGGCACTCTGACAGTCGAAAGAATTTTTTCAGCGACGATTTCCGCTTGTTTGATTGCCTCAATTTCAGGAAGCAACACTACAAACTCGTCCCCGCCCAGGCGCGCTACAACATCGCTTTCACGCACCGCCTCACAGAGGCGCTGCCCCATTTCCTGAAGCAACTCATCGCCAGCGTCATGGCCCAGTGAATCATTGATAATTTTGAAACGATCAAAATCAAGATAAAATAACGCCAATTTTGTGTCGTAGCGACGCGAATGATGCATACCTTGGGTTAGCAACTGGGTGAAGAAGGCGCGGTTGGGCAGCCCAGTGAGGCTGTCATGAAAGGCGAGGTATTCCACACGCTGAGCATGGGCGATACGCTGTTCCATATTGCGAACTTGTGCTCGCTGGAGCTTCCAGCTCAGTCGGCCAAGTAAGGCCAAAACAATTAGAAGCAGAAGGCTTGCCAGCATGGCACGCCACAGGTACGTTTGCTTAAGCTCATTGGCGGCGGCCAAACGCTCAGCTTCAGAGAGCCCAACGACGATGGCGAGGGGGAACTCGAACAGTTCCCTGGCCACGGTATAACGCGGAACCTCATCCCACGGATTAACCGTTACTGCAGCCGATGTTTCAACGTCTCCGCTGTCGGCCAATATGGTTTCGTAATCGACTTTCTGATTCGCACTGATGTGATCGCCAGTCCGTTTGATTCGCAAAATACCATCGGTACCCACTAGGGCCAGCACCCCCTGCTCACCCAGCACCTCTGACTCATAGCTGCTGACGAAATAGCCAGCATGTACCGATACCGTCACTATGACTTCCGAGTCCATATCATCCACTTGTGCACGCCGACTGAAGAATAACTCCCAATCATCAGATTGCTGATTGAACCAAGGTAACCCCACCACCATTTCTTGGGTTTCCTGAGCGAAGCGATAGTAATTATGGATCGCCATATCCGGATGGGCGAGAACCTCTGTGCTAGCAAGCACGTTGCCCCAAGAATCGGTAACGCTAACCGTGAATAAAGACTCAGGCGGTAGCATGCCCCGTGCACGTAAATCTCCCAGTACCGAAGGTGCAGACTGGCCATCGAGGCTGTATAGAACTAGTTTCAGAGTTGTATCAATCTCACGCAGCGCCCGTACTATTTGTGCCTCGTAGGTATCAGCGGTGTCCTCGGCAAGCGCCGCAGCTGTGCGTTCTGCTGACGCTTGCTCCCTGCTAACAAGGTGAAGGGTTGTGGTCCAGATCACCACAAGTGCTATCACCGCAATGCTGGTAAACAAAACGTAGGGTTGGATCAAGCGATCTAACCAACACTGAACAACACTAGGGTCTGAAGACTGCCCATTACGTTTCATTTCATTGTTGTTATTCAATCAACACCACCCGTAGTCTCTCATCAGTGATACTCGAATCGAGATAGCCAATGGCACGTGGTGACGTCGCTATGGTGTTTGCCATAGCGACGTCGTTGGTAACCAGTGGCGGAGGCTGCCCACGGCCAGTGAAGATCAGCTTCGACCTATGCGCCTTGATCTGAGTGGGCGTCATTTCCAAGTAATATCGATAAAACTCGCTATATACAGGTGAGCTCTCCCGCTGGTCGAAAGGCTCCACGGCAGCGCCATTGGAAAAGCGATTCAACCTGCCCAAGTAAATATCTCTGAGCTCAGAGCGCGACAAGGTCTCGGTCGGGTTTTGTGCTGAGACCACTACCACCACTTCAGCCAAGGCGGTGTTAACCATTAGGCTGAAGAGTAGGCCCCACATACTAAATATCCGTCGCATGGGCACCCTTAAAATACAAAGTCGAGCGCGAAGCTGAAGAGGTTGACCGTACCGCCGGGTTCAAACTCCGGCTGGGTGTTAACCAAGAAACCGGGAGATCCTGAATCCAGGTTCATATGGTCGTATTGTGCTTTTAGCGCCATGTTAGGAGTAAAATCCCAACGAACGCCCAACGATAGGCTCTCCTGACGAGGCTGGGATTTCACAATGGACTGTAGGAACGCATCAAGTTCCTCGGTGTAAGGCTGTGACAGACCGGGGTTGGAGGAGCTATTGTGAATACGTTGCTGAGCGTAAGTCAGGTACGGCGTGATGGTTCCGAAGCGGTAGCCGCCGGTGACATACCAACTGCGGCTATCTGCAAACAAACTCCGGCTTTCCATTTGGGTCCATTCTCCCGTTAGGAACCAGTCGCCCGCATCATAACTCGCCCCGAGAGTGAGCACCTCGAAACGTTTGTCATCCAGATCGTAGCGGTTGGCGAGATCATTGCCCTCTGGCCCGAACATCCGATAAATATCGAAAAGGGGATTGAACTCATCAATGGTCAGGCGAGTTTGGCTATAAGCTGCAAAAAAACTGACGCTTCCACGTTCCAGCGTATTGCTGATCGTCAGCCCTTCCCTGGCCTGGGCTTCGCCCTTGGACCAGCCGCCGTTTCCGTCGGCAAAAGGAAATGCCTTGTCGGCTTGGCCGTAAGTAGCCTGAAGAGTATTGGTGAAGTCATCGAAGCGGAACCGATAGGCAGCATCAATACCATCAACGTTGGAGACGGGTACGGTGCGGTAGACTTCTTCAGGAGGTCGGATCCAGGGTATCGCGTATCCCACTTTGCGATACTCTGAATTCATGAAGGTAGGCAACACTACACGGCCCGCTCTAAGGCTCAGCTCAGGAGTTATATCGAACTTGACATTAGCCCACTCAATATCTGGCGTGTAGTGGCCTTTATAGTCCTGCTCTACTATTACCTGCAGAACGCTTGACCACTGTGGTGCAAGGTTAGCGGTAAGTTGCAATCCGAGACGACTATCGACCTCCGCACTCCACTCGTTCTTGTGCCCTGCCCCCTTGGGCACAAAAATGTTGGAAACGAACGTTGCCTGGTCTTCATCAGAATGAACTATGCCGAGCGTGCCAAAACCGTCAAATGAGACACTGGGAGTATCGCCTCCATGCGCCTTTACGTCAGTCACAGAAAGGACCAATGCAACCGCCAGCGCGCTTTTTCGCTTATCCAAAGTTCATCCTTCGCCATCAGCGTTGCCGTATCACAAAAGGTCGGGGTGCCACGAGTAACGTGGTCTGCCATATCCTTAGCAACACCGCTATCCCTCACGACGCTATATGCATCTATGCTAGTTATCGGCAATACTTAAGATTACTTTAAGGGGCAGAAGATGCTTTGTAGTAATTTGTTGCGTTCTCGGTAATGTTTTCGTCCATCGGGAATTTTCGGCAGCACTCTGATTAAGGTTTGCAACGCAGGAAAGTAACGACCTCGTCAAAAAGGGCTGTTTCCCGTTAAATTCGTCTCTATAACATTCGCCTATGACGATACCCCTTCGCTATCGACAAGCCCGAGCTCCTTTAAAACCCTCCCTCGTTTGAGCAGCAGCGGCCCTGTTGTACGGGCTTGACCAGTGAATCAAAGAAGGTTGCTTCATCTTAGGGGAGCGTTGACGCGGCCAAGAATACTGTTGAGCGCTTGGCATTATTATCGATAACAAAACCTGATACGGTAAAAACCTTTCTAGGGATAAACTTCTCAGCACCTGTCCGTAATGGGGCCCGTCGGGAAAATAATCATTAAACGGTATGGGAGTGTTGGCTTATGGCACGGCAGGCGTCGACGTGGCTCTTAGGTGTGAGGGAAAGAAAGACTTCATCGTCTTTTCTTCTGGTGGTTTTGTGCTGCATAGGCATATTGCTTTCCGCAGGAGCCTTGCTTGTAAATCTTACCGGTGGCACACCAAACGAGAATGCCCACTTCATGTATGTGCCTATTTTTCTGGCTGCCGCCATCTACGGAATCGTGGGTGGTGTGGTTGCCGGATTATTCGCGGGGTTGATGCTGGGGCCCGTTATTGGCGGAAACATAGACAGCATAAGTACGATCATAACCACCTGGGGTGTGCGCGCGCTCTGGTTCATGGCGATTGGTGCCAGCTCTGGATTATTGATCCAGATAATTAACTTCCTGAGCAATGAACAACGAAAAAAAGTGTTGCATGACCCTTCGACAGGACTACCCAATCAGGCAGCTTTGATTGAAGACCTTGCCGCTCAAATTACTCCGGAATCTCTTGAGAAAACGCCAATTGCCGTCGTCCTGATTCGTGCCACTGACCACAATGAGTTTGTTGAGGTGTTTGGTATTGAAGAAGGTGATCGAATTATCTACACGGTCAGCCAGCAACTAAATCAATCTTGCCCTGAAGTCCAGAAGAGTTACCGCTTCGGTACTTCTGAGTTAGCCCTGATCGTTGATTATAAAAATGATGAAGACCTCAAGCGTGTTTCTCATTTATTGCATGCTGCCGCCTCGGCGACCTTTATTGTCGATGATGTACCGGTGCGAATCGAACCGGCGTTAGGGTTCGGACATGTACATAATGAGACGGACGTAACGCGTCACCCGCTGGAAATCGTTCGGCGAGCCCGTGTAGCCCTTGAAAAGGCCGTAACTCTGGAACGGCAAATGATGAGCTATGAGCCTGATTTTGATACGGCTAATCGAGATTCGCTCGAACTGATCGCCCGAGCGGAGAAAGGGCTCAAAGCCGGAGAGTTCGAGCTCCACTACCAACCCAAATTGCGGCTGGCTGACCGACATCTTGCCGGTGTAGAGGCATTGATACGCTGGCGGCGCCCGAACGGAGAAATAGTACCACCAGGCATGTTTATGCCTAAACTCGAGAGAACAAGCCTGATTGATGCGTTCAGCTTATTTGTCATCCAGATCGGAATCGAATATGCCCGTTCCGGGCTGTTGGTCCCGGTAAGTATAAACCTTACCCCGCGTAACCTGACTAACGATAGCCTGGTTGACGCGCTGATTGACAGTCTGCATGAATCGGGCGTGCCACCTGAATACATCGAAGTAGAAATCACTGAATCGGGGCTGATGCAAGAACCAGAGTCAACAATCAGGGGGCTTGGTCGCCTCCGAGATCACGGTATCGGCGTGAGTATCGACGACTTCGGCACGGGCTACGCCTCTTTCGCCTACCTGCGCAAGCTACCGGTCACGGGACTGAAAATCGACCGGGAATTCATCAGGCTACTCGAAGACGATGCCAAGACTCGACGTCTGGTCCTCGCAATGATTGAAGCAGGCCATGCCCTCGATCTTACTGTCACGGCTGAGGGTATAGAGACTGAGCAACAGGCCAATATCCTTACTGAGTTCGGTTGCGATCTCGGCCAGGGTTTTCTCTGGAGCCCGGCCCTGGAGGAAAGCGTGCTCTGTCAGCGGATGGCCTCCCTAGATTTCAACCATTCTTCTTCGTGATGTTATGGAATAAATGGGTGGCATACTGCTGGCAGGTGGAAGGGCGATACAAGCAATGCTGGTGAGCCATTTCCCTCTGGCCAGCGCACTTACGAGAACGCTACTGAATGGCTCTATGAAGGCCTACCATTGATGGACGTCAAAGAGGTGCTTGGGCACTCAACGATCAAGATGACTGAGAAATATGCCCACCTGGTTCCCCACCTTGCACGCGATGCGCTCAACCAACTGGGGAATCGCTCAGTACGGAGCACGCCGGCAGAGGTCGTCGAACATTCCCAGACACAATCTGGACACACTGAAAGACCGGTGCATTTAATTGAAGGCATGCTTAGAAGGAAACGGAGGAAATATAAACGATAAAAGCCCCGTAAAAACGGGGCTTTTATGTCGTGTTGGCGGAGGGACAGTCCGTTATTTTTATGTCTATCGCCATTTCATAATGACTATTAACAACATATAAATCATTAAGTTGCATTGCCTTTCTGTCTACCGAAGTCTATGGTGATCTATAATATATGGGGGACTACTTGGGGGACTGCCCAAGCCTTAGCTTAGGGGATAAGACCATGGCAATACACAAACTGAGTCCACGCAAGGTAGCTACTGCAGCCCCTGGCAAACATGAAGATGGTGGAGGGCTACGCCTTGTGGTTTCTGAAGGCGGGGCAAAAAAGTGGGTGCTCAGGTTTACCTTTCACAGTAAACGCCGAGAAATGGGGCTTGGCAGCTTCCCTGATACAAGCTTGGCTGAGGCTCGCAGCAAAGCTGAAAATTTCAGAAAGTTGGCCAAGGATGGCATTGACCCCATCCATGCTCGCGAGCTTGAAAAACAGGAACAATCTACACCGACGTTTATAAATTGTGCTGCACGGTATATCCAGTCACACCGTCGCAGTTGGCGTAATGCTAAGCATGCACGCCAGTGGGTGAGCACATTAAAAACCTATGCGCGACCAGTCATCGGTGACCTACCCATTGATGAAGTAACTACCCAAGATGTTCTCAAAATATTGACACCCATTTGGACGGTAAAAAATGAAACAGCTAAGCGTGTACAGGGCCGTATTGAAAACGTACTAGATTTTGCGGCTGCTCACGGCTACCGAGAGCCCATCAATCCCGCACGCTGGCGTGGGCATCTTGATAAGCTATTGGCAAAGCCATCAAAGGTTCAGAAGGTTACTCATCACCCTGCCATGCCTTACGACCAAGTGGCTGACTTCATGGAAGCTGTTAAAGATTTCAATAGCATGTCATCAAAAGCACTGCAGCTGTTGATTTTAACCGCGACACGAACATCAGAAGTCCTGAATGCTGAGTGGCATGAAATTGACCTTAATAACGCCACATGGACGATTCCTGCTGAACGTATGAAAGCTATGCGTGAACATCGGATACCCCTTTCCTCTCAGGCTTCGCAATTGCTTTCCGATTTGCCACAAGTCAAAGGGAATTCGTATGTGTTTCCAGGCATGAGGGCTGGGCGCCCTCTTTCGAATATGTCTCTACTGCAATTTATGAGAGGAATTGGCTATGGGCAAAGTGGCGAAAAAGGTAACTATGTTCCGCACGGCTTTCGCTCTAGTTGTCGTGACTGGACCGGCGAAGTCACTAGTTATCCTCGGGATGTTGCCGAGATGGCGCTGGCGCACTCTATCGAAAATAAGGTTGAAGCGGCCTATCGCCGTGGTGACCTGTTTGAGAAGCGGCGTAAGATGATGCAGGAGTGGGCTAATTACATCGCGTCAACTTTAAATAAATCGTTGTAATACTGATTGGAACAAGCGTAATGCACTTTCGCTTCGATCTGATAGCAGCTCAGCACAGCGTAAAAGTGCCTCATCTAGTCCCATAGGTCCATCGGCTAAGGACATGGCAGCAGTAACGCCTTCGTTGTAAGCAGACTGCCATCCTTCACCAAGGCTACCCGCCAGCACCACTACTGGCACTCCCATTTCCCTTGCGCAGCGAGCAATACCAATAGGTGTTTTCCCTGACATGCTCTGACCATCCAGCCTCCCCTCACCTGTAATGACCAAGTCTGCATACTCAAGTCGTTGCCGAAACCCCACCTGATGCATTACCAGTTCAATACCTGGACGCAGCTCTGCCCCGAGAAAGGTGCGTGCTGCAAAGCCCATCCCTCCGGCTGCCCCTGAACCAGGTAATTCACGGAAGTCGCCTCCCTGAGCCTCAGCTACCTTGTCTGCGAAATGTGCAAGCGCAGCATCCAGCATGACGACATTTTTGTCGCTAGCGCCTTTTTGGGGACCGAACACTACACTGGCGCCGTGTTCACCAACTAGCGGATTATCTACATCCACGGCCGTCTCAAAGATCACCTCTGACAGGCGCGAATCTAGGCCTTCAAGCTCCACTCGAGCAAGATTGGTCAGAGCCGCCCCGCCCGGTGGCAAAGGTCGTCCTTGATCATCAAGCAATTTTGCCCCCAAAGCCTGCAACATGCCTGCGCCCGCGTCATTGGTCGCACTCCCCCCAAGCGTGAGTATTACGCGCTCTGCATCAGCGTCCATGGCGGCGAGAATCATCTCACCTACCCCATGCGTGGAACTATGCAATGCCGTGCGTTCAAGAGGTGTCAGATGCTGAAGCCCAGATGCCTCAGCTAGCTCAATATAGGCTGTACGATTGACGGAGTGCCAGCCCCACTCTGCTTGCCGAGGTCGACCTAGGGGATCATTCACCTTCTGATAACGTCGCTCCGCTCCCGTCGCACCAATCAGAGCATCTAAAGTTCCTTCTCCACCATCCCCCATCGGGCAAGCATCCCACTGTGCAGAGGGTAATGCTCTCCGAATGCCGTCAGCGATCGCGCTGACGGCTTCCCTAGCCGATAATGCATCTTTATAGCTATCGGGCGCTACGATGATGCGCATCACTCGGCTCCTTTAGATTCTCTTTGGAATGGCGAATTGACCGCCGGGTACTGTTGCGCAGCATCGGTGTCACCGGGAGCATGATATGTTCTGGAGCAGTGTCAATCTGGTTGATCTGCGCCATCAATAACTCAGTAGCCTTTGACGCCATCAATTCGACTGGCTGTTTCAGCGTCGTCAGAGAATGACTCGGCCAAGCCGCCATCGGCACATCGTCAAAACCAATAACCGAAACGTCATCGGGTACTGCAAGACCAAATTCATGACGCAAAGTATCAATAGCTGCGATTGCCATCAGGTCATTTGCACAAAAAAGTGCATCGGGTTGTGACGAATTGGCAAACAGCCGTCTCGTCGCATGGCAGGCATCTGCATAGCGGTAGTTACCAATTTCCGCTGCGTGGCAGGCTAACCCCTCGTCGGCGAGCCCTTCTAGAAAGCCAGCTTTGCGTTGGAGATCGGTGGAAGAGTCTGGCAATCCTGCCAAATAGGCAATGCGGCGATGACCAAGTGAGGCAAGGTAATGGCCTGCCCAATAACCCCCGCTGTGGTTGTCGCTGCCGACCTGGCTGATGCCATCAAAGTTGACGGTACGGTTGATCACAACGAAAGGTATACCAAAATCCGCCACCTCTTCGGCTTGAGCGCTGTCCAGAGTAATAGCCAACATCAAAACACCCTCCACTTGGCTTCTGATAATGTCGTCGATTACTGTGGCGAAACCGCTATCTGATGGAGCGAAGAAAAGCTGAAGATGGTACCCCTGTTGCTGAAAATAGCGTGACGCTTTTTCCAACATGAAACTGTAAAAAGGGTTTTCGAGACTGTAAGTCACCACAGCAATGGTACGACTCGACCTGGTGATCAGCGAACGTGCAATAGAGTTGGGGCGATACCCCAGTTCCCGAGCTGCCTGCATTACCTTTTTGCGGGTTTTCTCCGCTACCTTGGCATTAGGCGAAAAGCTGCGACTCACTGCTGATTGCGACACACCAGCAAGCTTCGCCACATCGCGGGAGGTTACGGATTTTCTTTTCATGCATCACGCTCTCAGAGGGCCAACTAGTGTTAGACAGCCCGATTCACCAGAACCAAAGGCGGTGGCTTACCGCCCTCACTCGCACAGCTTTTCAAGTGACCGATACTGATCGATCTTTTTCACGTAAACCGTGCTGTTATCTAATGCGCCTTGCACTTCTTCATCGGTAAGCTCTCTGACCACCTTAGCGGGTACACCCACAATTAACGAGCGCGGAGGAAATCGTTTGCCTGAGGTGACTAGAGCCCCTGCACCGATGATGCAATGATCACCAATCTCAGCACCGTTAAGTAGCGTGGCGTTCATGCCCACTAGTACGCCGTCGCCAACTTTACAACCATGTAGCATGGCTAGGTGGCCAACAGTTACCTGACAACCGATGTTGACTGGATGTCCGGGATCGGTGTGTACCACACAGCCATCCTGCAAATTACTCCCATCTCCAACGCTGATAGGTTCATTATCTCCGCGTAGCACAGCGCCAGGCCAGACAGATACTTTATTGGCAAGATGAACACGCCCAATCAGCGTAGCTTCTTCCATCACCAAGGCGCCCGACGCTATGTCGGGAGTGTTGCCTTCAAGTCGATACACTGGCATTTGATAACCTCCTTAGAAGCCGACTTGGTCGGCTCCTTTAAGCTGAAGCATTTCTCGTGCTTCTTCGGGCGTTGCTACTTCAAAGGAAAGACCCTCGAGTATTTCGCGAACTTTGGCTACTTGATCTGCGTTGCTTTCAGCTAGCTTTCCGGGGGAAAGCCATAGCGAATCTTCAAGACCGACGCGTACATGGCTCCCAATGGCCGTCGCTTGAGCGGCAATACGCATCTGGTTACCTCCGGCACCCAGAACCGACCATTCGTAGTCGTCTCCGAATAGGCGGTTGGCGGTTCGGCGCATATGCATAACATCCTCAGGGTGGGGGCCGATACCGCCCAGGATGCCAAACACACTTTGCACAAACACTTTTCCGCTAATAATGCCACGGTCCATCAGATTGCGTAGATTGTAGAGATGGCCAATATCGTAGCATTCGCACTCAAATCGGGTGCCGTTCTTTGCACCAAGCGTCATGGCCTTTTCGATATCAGCAAAAGTGTTCTTGAAGACCAGGTCACGACTATTCTCTAGATGGGCACGCTCCCATTCGTACTCGAGATTTTCATAGCGGTTGAGCATGGGGAACAGCCCAAAGTTGATCGACCCCATGTTCATAGAGGCAAGCTCGGGTTTGAACTCCATGGCTGGCCTCATGCGTTCTTCCACGGTCATATGCGGGCTGCCACCAGTGGTAAGATTGATGACCGCATCGGTGGCTTTCTTGATACGCGGTAGAAAGCGCTCGTAGATCGCTGGATCTTGTGTGGGCTTACCATTATTAGGATCGCGGGCATGAAGGTGAAGTATGGAAGCGCCCTCCTCAGCAGCAGCAATGCCGGCCTCGGCAATTTCCTCAGGTGTCACCGGCAGGTGTGGAGACATGGACGGCGTATGGATGGCACCGGTTACGGCGCAGGTAATGATGACTTTGCGCTTGTTAGCCATTGAAAGTCTCTCCTTGCAAGATCAAAAATTATTGGGTCTCGATATGACGCTGATGCGCCATCAATGCCATTAGGCGGCGGTCGCGCCAAGCTTGCCGCTTTGCTAGGCCTTCGGAAGGTAGCTGCTCTCGTCGTTCCTGTCCTAGGGCAGCCAGGGTGGTGACATCCCAGGGGTCATCATCCCCGCGCTGTCGGTCGACATCGCGGTAAAGTGGGCCATAGCGATCGCCATAATCTACGACTCCGTTAGGCGCATTAAGGTCGATGGTTTCGAATGGCCCCATAAACGACCAGCGCAGTCCAAGACCGTGTTTGACAGTCTTGTCCAGATCCTCAGCGGAAACATAGCCATCACGAAACAAGCGTAACGATTCGTTCAGTAATGCGCCTTGCAAACGATTGAGTATGAAGCCTTGAATTTCCTTGCGAACCAGGATTGGGGTCTGCTGCGCTTCTTCCATCAATTGCATGGTGCTGTTAACCGATACTTCCGAAGTAGCGGGTGATGGGGCTACTTCAACTAAAGGAATCAAGTAAGGTGGATTGACAGGATGGGCTACCAAGCAGCGCGCAGGGTGTTTCAGGTGATCCGTGAACCGGGACGCGGAGATACCGGAGGTGGAACTAGCCAGCACGGTATCTGGCGCTACCACCGACTCAAGCTCGTTATAAATACGCCGTTTGGCAGCAACGTCTTCTGGCCCACATTCCTGAACGTATTCAACACCCATCATGGCGTGTGCGAGGTCACTTTCTGTCTGAATGAGGGATAGAGGTGCCTCAACGTCCTCGATCAAGCCCACCTGTTGTAAGTCCTGAAGAGATTGACGAATAGCGTCTCGGGCTTGGTCCAGAGCATTAGCATCAACGTCATACAGGCATACAGTCATACCGCTTCGGGCAAAAACAATGGCCCAAGCGCGACCAATCAAGCCTGCGCCGATTATTCCTATACGTGCTGTCATGGGATGGCTCCTATATCGGTCACAAAGATTCGACGTTGGCACAGACACTCAGCGCCTGACCCGAAATATTGGTGCCCCCCGGAGCTGACAGGAACAGAGCCATAGCCGCAATATCGGAAGGCTCGACCATGCGTCGCATGGATATCTTGGAAAGATTTTCCTGTTCCATTTCGGCATAGCTGAGCCCGCGCTTGGCCGCTCGGTCTTCAATGACCTTTTCGATACGTGGCCCACGCACGATGCCGGGTAAAATTGCGTTGACTCTCACTCCCTCTGGGCCGAGCTCGCTAGCCAAGCTCTTGGTCAGGCCGACCACAGCCCATTTGCTGGCGGCATAAGGCGTACGGTAGGCGAAGCCCAGGCGGCCTGCGACCGAAGCCAGGTTGATAAGCAGTCCCTGGCTTTCCTTCAGTAACGGCGTCGCCCGGTGAGCAACCCGGTACTGACCATTGAGATTGATGTCGATGGTGCGGGTCCAGGTGTCATTGTCGATCTCATCGATCCCCCCGGTTGGCCCCGCGATGCCGGCATTATTAACCACAACGTCAAGCCCACCCAGAGAGGCGACATCTTGGAACAGCCGGTTGATGTCTTCTTCTAGGCTGACATCAGCCACAGTGTGTGATATTCCCTCGGGCAGCGAGGCCAATGCTTGGGTGTCGATATCACATACGTGCACTTGTGCACCTGCTTCCTTGAAGGCCTTGGCTATTGCCAAGCCGATGCCATTGGCGCCTGCTGTAATCAGCACTCTTAGGCCATAGCGCGGTGTCAGGCTTTCTAAGACGGTCATAGAGTTTTCTCCTTAAAGGGACTTACAGCGAAGGCAACCAAGTGGAAAGGAAAGGCAGCAAGCTGATGATTAATAGATTTATTAGTACGATGCCGACAAAGGGCAATACAGCCCAAGTGAGGCGCGAGATACCAACATTGGATATCTGAGACGCTACAAAGAGGTTGAGACCAACCGGTGGAGTGAACATGCCCATGGCCAAATTGACTACCATGATGATGCCGAAGTGGATCGGATCGAATCCGAAATCGATAGCAATAGGTAAAAGGATTGGCACGAAAATGAGGATCGCAGCTGCAGCCTCTATGAACATACCGGCTACTAACAGCAACAGATTCGCTAGGATAATGAAGAGCAACGGGCTATCAATGGCAGAAATCGCGAACTCGGATATCATATCCGGCACTCTAAGGCGTTGAAGAATGCGCCCATAGAGCCCTGCGGTGCCAATAATACTAAGCACCACAGCGGTGGTAACTGCCGACTGCTTGAGGATGCCGACTAGGTCAACCAACTTAATTTCGCGATAAATCACGAAGCCGACCATGAATGAGTAAACCACTGCAATAACTGCGGCTTCGGTCGGTGTAAAAATACCACCGTAAATACCACCTAGGATTATGACTGGCATAAAAATAGCTAGGATGGCCTTTCGCCCAGCGCGAAAAATATCCTTAAGGGAACTCTTTTCGTTACCTTTAAGGCCATTTGCCTTAGCAAAAAAGTAGGCAAAGATTATCAAAGTCAGTGTGACCAAAACTCCAGGCAGGATGCCGGCGATGAACATGTCACCTACGGAAACGTTTGCCGCAATCCCGTAGAGAATTAGCGGAATACTAGGTGGAATGATTACGCCAAGAGCGCCGGAAGCGGCTTGATTGGCAGCTGCATAACCACTTGGATAACCCTTGGACAACATTGCTGGGATAAGAATGGAGCCGATGGCTGCTGTAGTGGCGGCGCCTGATCCCGAGATGGCTGCAAAGAACAATGAAGTAACGATGGCTACCATCGCTAACCCACCCGTCATGCCACCGACTAGCGTATCCGAGAAATCTACCAGGCGTTTAGATATCCCACCCCCCTGCATCAAATAACCCGCCAGAATGAAAAACGGGATCGCCATCAATGGAAATGAGTTCACAGATGCTACGATCTGCTGGGCTACGACTACCAATGGCATTATGTCGCCCTGCCAGACTGTAACCGCAGAGGCTAACCCAAGAGAGAAGGCGATTGGTACACCGATGATGAACAGTGATATCAATAACAAGAACAGGAGAATAGCCATAGTCAAATCACCTCCTGCTTGGGACTTGGCGGTGTGCCGAGCACTTCGTCTATCAGCAAGCCCACGCTATTAATCATAATTACGATGCCACCTACTGGAACTGCGAGATATGGCCACATCATAGAAATCCGAGTGCTGGGTGCGGTTTGGGTTGAAACACGATCAGTCAATTCAAACCCGTATTTCACCATGATGAAGGCAAAGAGGAATGAACACAGAACGACGGCAATTCTCAGCAGGCTAGCCAACTTATTGCCGGAATATTCAAGCAGGATATCTACGGAAATTAGCAACCCATTTCGATAGGCATACCCGGCACCAAGAAACGTCAGCCATAACATGCAGAAACGAGCGATTTCATCAGAGAAATGCAGTGGGCTGCCTATAACGAATCGAGCAAATACCTGCCAGAAGATGAGCACGGTCATCACCAGCAGAAGCGTGGCTAGCCCCCAACCAATCAGCTTGTTGAAATGATCGATGACCCTGTTGGCTAGCAATAGATATTTCTTCATAGCTGCCTCACATTCAAGCGTAGCCCCGCAGAGGCTTAACCCCTGCGGGTATAGCGATTTCAGTAGTCGAAGTTGATGGCATCGTCGACGAGATCTTCACCGACAGTAGAGCTCCATTCATCGATCACCGGACGAACCGCCTCGCGGAAGGGATCAAGGTCGGGCTCGGTCACCGTCATTCCCAGTTCCTCAAGCTCTCCTTGGAAGCGCTCCTCCAGTTCCTGACTTGCTTCACGCTGAACGGGGAGAGCAGCCTGAGCCGCCTCCATGATGATGGCCTGATCTTCTTCACTGAACGAATTGAAGAGATCCAGGCCCATCATTAGAGGTGCTGGTGAGTAAACATGCTGAGTCAGGTTCAGGTAATCCTGCACTTCGTAGAAGTTGACGTCATAGATTGTGGCCAGAGGATTTTCCTGGCTTTCCATAACGCCTTGTTGCAGTGCCGTGTACACCTCAGTCCAGGCCATTGGAGTGGCGTCGGCACCTAAAGCTTCCCAAGTATCAACTTGAACGCGACTTTCCTGCGTGCGGTGATCAATACCATCTAAATCGCTTGGTTTCTCAAGTGGGCGTACCGAGTTAGTGTTATGACGGAAACCATTTTCCATCCAAGCAAGAAACTTAACGTTCATCTCTTCTTCGGCCAACTGAGCAAGCTCCTCACCATGCTCACTGTCCAGGAAAGCATAGGCATGCTCATGATTTTCAAAAATGTATGGAAGATCGAAGAGCAGGAACTCGTCCACAAAACCACCCATCGGGCCAGTCGATGCAATGCCAGCATCAATCATACCTAAACCCATGCCTTCGATGACCTCACGCTCAGCACCTAGAGCATTGTCATACTGAGGATCAATAGTTAGGCGGCCATCAGATAGGCGTTCAAGTTCTTCACCAAATTTAAGCACCCCGACGCCCTGCTGTGATTCGGGACCAAGCGGTAGACTCACTTCAATGACACGCTCTTCCTGCGCAAAAGATGAGCTAGAAGTGGCTAAAGCGACGGCAGCGGCCAGAGATGTAAGAGGTAAGGTCTTTTTGAGGAAATGTGTCATGCAGCACTCCTGGTCGTAGTCCAGCAATAAAGCTGTCTGTTTTGTGTTTGTAGTCAGTTACTTAATTCGATATGGGCTAACAGTCGAGACTCTGTCACGCTGCTCAAGCCCAAGTAAAGTTGTAGTAAATAATGAATACGTATGCAATAAAGCCTATTAAATATTTGGCAAACATAAAATATAAACCCATGATAATATTGAAAATATACTTTAGTATTATTTAGTGAATACGTATTCTATAATTTCCAAAATCTCTCTATGGGAGTATTTTGTCCTTAGAAAGCGGCCTACAAGTTTTGAATTGAATGTAGCCGTCTTACTTAACAGCCAGCAGCTCATTCCACTGTGTCGTGTAACGTGGCGTACGCCGCTCACTGCGTAGCGCCCAAGCGTTCCCTTTGCGGGGCAGGCCCATCTGGATGGTGCCTCGCCCCAGCTCCCGATTGAGCTTATCAACCGTGGCCATCAGACGCTCGCTTCGCTTGGCGTCTGCTTCGGTTTGCGGGGTCTCGGCGAGAGTGAGCTGGCGATTGGCCTTGGGGGAAAGGTCGAGCAGCATCAGGCCGGCTTTTTGGTAGGCGTAGCCCTTACGCCAAAGTTGCCGCAAGCCCTGTACCGCAGCGGCCGTGATCTCCCGATTATCGTCGGTGGGTCGTTCCAATGAGATGACGACGCGGTTGGTGTACTGCGGCAAGTCGTTGCGGAAGGGATTGGTGCGGATGAAGACCATCACGGCACTGGTCACGCTGCCTTGCTTGCGAAGCTTCTCCCCGGCCCTGGCGGCATGCTGCCTAAGCGCTTCGCGAAGATCATGCGGATTATTGGTCAGTCGTCCGAACGAACGCGATACCATGATCTGTTGTTTGGGTTCGCTCATGTTGTCCAGCTGTATCACCGGTTGACCCCTCAGCTCCCACACGATGCGTTCCTGGACCACGCTAAAATGCCGCCGTATGTGCTTCGGATCGGCTTCGCGTAGATCCCACGCTGTCTCGATGCCCATGACCCGCAGGCGCTCGCCAGTGCGGCGGGCCACACCCCACAGCTCCATGACGGGCAACTGTTTCAACAGCGCCTGGGTCTCGATGCTGTCAGCCATCAGCTTGCATACGCCCTGCTCCCTGTAGGCGGGGTGTTTCTTGGCGGCATGGTTGGCGACCTTGGCCAGGACGCGGGAGGGTGCAAAGCCCACCGAGACCGGAATGCCCGTCCACTGTTTAACCGTCTCTCGCAATTTTTGCCCGTAATCCTCCAGCTTGTCGGAGTCAAAGCCCTGGAACCCTACGAAGCTCTCGTCAATCGAGTACACCTCGACATGGGGTGAAAACTCGCCCAGCACCTCCGTGACGCGCCGGGACATGTCGCCGTACAAAGCGTAATTACTCGACAGTAGGATGGCTTGACGGCGGATCTGGGGCGACAGCAGGTGCATTGCCGCGCCCATCTCGACGCCAAGGGCTTTCAGTTCGTTGGAACGAGCCACCACGCACCCATCGTTATTTGAGAGCACGCCCACCGGCCGACCTTCCAGTGCCGGGTTGAAGACCCGCTCGCAGGACACATAGAAATTGTTGCAATCGACCAAGGCCATCATTGCAGGGTTGCCCCGGGCAGGCTGTGCAGCACATGAGTGACGACACCCCAGACGTGGTACTCCCGCCCGTCAATGGGAATGGGTGGGTAAGCGGGATTGCTTGCTTTGAGGTAGGTGCGTTGGCCAACCCGTTCCAGTCGTTTCACGGTCAGCTCGCCATCAACGCAGATCACCACAATCCGGCCTGGCAACGCATCCAGGCTGCGGTCCACGACCAACAAGTCACCGTGATGGATGCCATCCCCTATCATGGAGTCCCCCTCAGAGCGCACGAAGTAGGTCGATGCCGGGCGTTTGACCACATACTGGTGAAGGTCTAGGTCGGTATCCAGGTGATCATCGGCGGGGGACGGAAAGCCTGCACGCACGGCACTCGAATAAAGCGGTAACGGGCATAACGGGGCTGCAACGTCTGCTCGGCCCAGCAGGGAAACGGGCAATGACATGGTAAGGCGTCTCTCTATAACTGTATATATAGCCAGTATCAAGAAAGACGCCGGTTGACGCAACACCAACAAGGTCAACGCCACTTATTTTGAGATCTATATCACTCCCATGAACCCACCACAGGGATCGCTTCCCTGACCATAGGAGTGCCACTTATGCCACCACCCTGCTTTAACTGTGCTGAAACGCGCATGCTCAACCTTGATACCGCTCAACGGATCGGCACCACGGGGAGTTGCCTGATTGGCGGGGCGATCGGTGCCTGGCGATCAGTCGCGGTCACGGGGCCCTTGTCGATAGCCACTGCGCGCTTTCCGCTCGCCAAGCTGCCCGTCGCGATGATGGGTGCGATTGCCGGTGGACAGTCGGGGGCGCGGGTCGCCGCCCTGTTCTTCTCGCAATGGCTGCCGCCCGGTGAAGGCACCCCGTGGCTCTGCCTATCGTGCGGGCATATCTTTCGTCACCCCTTTCCGCCCCTGGCATCCGCACGCTGATACACCGCTTTATAGCGATACAGCTTATTCAACACCTACCCATGCGCTGGCAGCTCTGTCAGCGCTTTTTTTACGTCTGGAGAATGACCATGGCACATCTCGTTGAACAAATGGCTTACGTCGGCGCTACCCCCTGGCATGGCCTGGGGCAGCAACTGACCCGTCATCAACCACTAGAAGTCTGGCAGCAACAGGCCGGTATGAACTGGCACATCGAAGAAGCGCCGGTACGCTTTATTGCCGAAGGCGCAAGCCACCTGGGCAGCATTCATTCCTTCCCCGAGCAAAAGGTACTCTACCGTTCGGACAACAAAGCACCGCTCTCCGTGGTATCGCAGCGCTACAAGGTGGTGCAGCCGGAAGAGATCCTGGAGTTTTACCGTGACCTGACCGAGTACGCGGGGTATGAACTGGAAACTGCGGGGGTGCTCAAGGGCGGGCGCAAGTTCTGGGCCCTGGCGCGCAGTGGCTTGAGCACATCGCTGCAAGGCCAGGATGAGGTGAACGACTACCTGCTGCTGGCCACCTCGTGTGATGGCACCTTGGCCACCATGGCGACACCCACCACGGTACGGGTGGTGTGCAACAACACGTTGCAGATCGCCGTTGATGGTACATCGCAGGCGGTGAAGGTCCCCCACCGGTCGGAGTTCGACCCGCGGGCCGTCAAGCGACAGCTGGGGATTTCCGTGTCCCAGTGGAACGATTTCATGTACCGCATGAAGGCCCTGTCGGAACGCAAGATCAACCGCCGTGAAGCCCAGCAGTACCTGCAGTCGGTGATTTGCGGGGCCGAAAAGCCTCTGGATGATCCTTCCAAGCTGCCGAACTACCGGGCACTGAATAAAGTGCAGAAGCTTTATAGCGGCGAAGGTCGGGGCTCGCACCTGGTCACCGCCAAGGACACGGCCTGGGGCCTGCTCAATGCGGTCACCGAGTATGTCGATCACGAGAAACGGGCGCGTAGCAACGATACCCGCATGGACTCGGCTTGGTTCGGACAGGGCGCGCAGCTAAAGCAGGAAGCGCTCGATGCCGCACTTGCGCTGGTGGCTTAATCAGCCCCTTAACGTCGCTTCATCGATTTCCCGGATATCCCATTATCACGCTATTCCCTATCCAGTGACACTAACCACCTCCACGGCATAAACGCCCGGCCCCATCAAGGCCGGGCGTTTTGCTGTGGGCTTACCCTATACGAGGAACTGCCATGACATTCGTTTCCCACACCGTCGAAACCGGGCTGACACAACTGACCGAAGCCCTGCTGGCCAACCAAAAACATCACGCCGAGACCGTCGTCTGCGCCCAGGGGAAGTTCTACCGGGCGGAAGTCCACCTGGAGCCCCTGGATGCCGAGACATTGGCCGATCACCTGGGCGACTAACCCTACCCGCCTTACCGCTTCCAACCAGCCCAGCAACGTTTGGGCGTTGGATTATCCCTGTATCGATTCGAGATAACCGGAGGTGCCTCATGGCACAACGCACCCATGTCATCAATTCCAATCACCCCGAAACATCGTCATCAGCTATTCAGCCAGACGCTGCCTCGACAAACACACCGGCCTCCTTGGAGGCACATCCCACCGCCGACAGCACTGCGATCATTCAGGTGATCGAGCGTGCCGCGCTGAACCCGGACGTCGACATCGACAAGATGGAGCGTTTGCTGCAGATGCAGGAGCGGGTGATGGATCGCCAGGCCATGATGGCCTATAGCGCGGCCATGGCAGCGATGCAGACCGAACTGCCAAGCATCGAGGAGCGAGGGCAAACCAACAACGGCTTCTACGCCACCCTGGAGGATATCGTCGATACCGTGCGCCCGATAATGCAGAAACATGGCTTTGCGGTGAGCTTCCGTATTCAGACGCAGGAGCATGGTATCCAGATCACCGGTGTCCTGATGCACAAGGATGGCCACCGTGAAGAAACCAGCATGCTGCTACCCGCCGATATCAGCGGTAACAAGAACGCGGTACAGGCGTTTGGCTCCTCCACCAGCTACGGCAAGCGTTACGTGCTGTGCGCGCTGCTCAATATCACCACCCGCGGCCAGGACGATAACGGCAATGCCAGTACTAAAACGGGTACCAAGACAGTCACCGCTTTCCAGGCGGGGCAAATACAGAGGCTGATCAGTCAGTGCCCGGCGACGACCCAGGAATGGTTCAGCGGCAAGTACGGGTCTGCCGTGCAGGTGCCCTATAGCGACTTCGACAAGCTGCGGGCGTCCCTTTCCAAGCGGGCCGTTAAGTAACTGGCCTTTTAGTCCTATCTATCCAAGTAAAGGAGGCGACCATGCAGATCCTCAACATGGCGCAAGGCTCCCCCGAGTGGCTGGCGGCGCGTTTGGGGCGCGTCACCATGTCGGAGCTCAATACCTTGCTGGTCAACGGCAAAGGCCCTGGTGGATTCGGTGCCGGGGCCATTACCTACATGCACCAGTTGATGGGTGAGCGGATGACCGGCGAATTGGCCGAGCCGTTCCAGGGCAATGCGCATACTCGCCGCGGTCATGAGTTGGAAGGCGTGGCCCGCTCGCTCTACGTCAATACATCCGGTGAGCCGAAACCCCAGGAAGTGGGCATCATCCTCAACCATGACGTGGGCTACTCGCCCGACAGCCTGGTCGGCGCTAACGGGCTGCTGGAAATCAAGACCAAACTGCCCAAGTTCCAGATCGAGGTACTGCTGAGCGGGGAGATTCCGGCAGAGCACGTTGCCCAGTGCCAGGGCGGCTTATGGGTCAGCGAGCGGGAATGGATCGACTTTGTCAGCTACTGGCCCGGTATGCCGCTGTTCATCAAGCGCGCCTACCGCGACGACATCATGATTAGCACCATTGCCGAGCGGGTTGAGGCGTTCCATGAAGAGATGGAGCGACGCATCAGCCAAGTGATGGTGGCATGAGCCAACCTCATCATCGACGAACCCTCTATCACATAACGACATAGACGCCGGGGCCACCACCCGGCGTTTTCTTTTTTTGGAGACAACCATGACGAACAGCAAGCTCAAAGCCGGTGAAGTAGCTGGCACTTACCATGTCGTAGAACCGGTTACCGAAGCTGACATCATCAACCTCGCCAAAGGCTTTGCACGACGCAAGCTTGCCAAAGGCTGCAAGATCACTCAGCCGTCACAAGCGTTTGAGCACTTGCGGCTGCTGCTTCAGGACTACGAGCACGAGGTATTCAGCGTTCTGTTTCTCGACACCCTGCACCGTGTCATACGCTTCGAGGAAATGTTTCGGGGTACCATCGACACCGCCAGCGTCTATCCGCGTGAAGTGTTGAAAGCGGCGCTAGCCTACAACGCGGCTGCCGTCATTCTGGTGCATAACCACCCCAGTGGTGACCCGGAACCCAGCGATTCGGATAGGCAAATCACCCAGCAACTCAAGGAAGCCCTGGGGCTGATGGACATTCGGGTGATTGATCACGTGGTGGTAGGAAGTGAAGGATGCACGTCGTTTGCAGAGATGGGGTATTTGTAGCGGTATGGTAGATCGAAATGGATCCGCCCGCCGGGGCGGATCCAAGTTGGATGTTTTCTTTCTTTTTATGTCAGCTATCGGTCAAAAGCGGTCTTTCAGCACCTACGCATATACATACCCGCACTTTTCACCAGATCGCGTTTTAAACCAAATTTTCGAGGGAAACTGCTCATTTGATAGTCTGGGATCCAGCATGTATTGGATTTCAGGTGATGGACGACCCCAGCCTGCCGCTATCAGGAACAGTTAGTCGGTGAAGCATCGCGATAGGCTGCTACGACCGCTTCCATGCCCTGCTGCAATGCCTCGATACGTGATCCATGGGCAGGGTGAGTTGAGAGGAATTCAGGGGGCTGATCACCACCGGCGGCGGCCATGTTGCACCATAGCGCCACGCTCTGTTGCGGGTCAAACCCCGCCCGCGCCATGATTTCCAACCCCATTAGATCGGCCTCCTCTCCATGGGCGCGGCTGAACGGCAGGCGGATACCGAGTTGGGAGCCAAGGCCCAGGGCCTGCATCGACTGTTGCTGACCAAGATCCCCCTCTCCTAATTAACCTACCAGCAGCAATCCGGCTTTAATGCCCAGCTGCTGGGTAAGCCGCTCATTGCCATGGTCAGCCAGCACATGCGCCACCTCGTGACCGATCACGGTTGCGAGCTGGGCCGGGGTTTCGGCCACCCGCAGCAATCCGGTATGCACGCCGATGCGTCCACCCGGCAGGGCAAAGGCATTGGGTGAAGGATTCTCGAAGACCACGACCTCCTAGGACTTCAGTAATTCGAGGTGCGAGTAGATTGCTTTGGCGGCAGCCACTACCTCCCGAGCTACACACTTTACTTGGCGATTAACATTCGTGTCATGTGACTCCGTTTGGCGACGAAGCAACTGGTCGAAGGCATCCTCGCCCATGTGCCATTAAGCTTTCAGGCACCAAGACCAGCTGGGGAACGCCCAGTTGGCGTCTTTTCACAGCCCGCCAGAAACACAAAAAACAGTATGACCCACAACAGTGGCAGCAAGTGTCAGACGCATCGCTCCTCTCCTTCATCAGGACACATGCCGCAGGCTATTCGGTGCTTCGGTTAACTCATTGCCTTCAAGCGAGATACTATTCCAAGCTTTTGAAAATTGGATTGAATGGTACGCTCAGTCGGCTGGCAAAGGCGGACATTTACCAAAAGATAAAACCGTAACCCAACACAGACGCCGCTGGAGGCTTTATCTTGAGAAGCCACTCGGAAAAATGTATGTTCGTGACCTTAGCCGCCGAGATGCTGTCGAAGCTCTCCAGAAAGTTGCAGCAGAGAGGGAATGTAAAACCTGTCCCCTCCGGCCGGAGGCAAGATGGGCGCTCAGAGTCAAGGTATAATTGGGTATGCTTAGAATGATGATTGAAGTGGCTTAATAGATGTGACGGAGCTCATGTTAATACAAATACTGGCTATGCCGTTCCAGAAACAGCTTGTTAAGAACGCCACAGGCATGATGGCCACAGGGATCAAGGCGGCCAAACTTAAAGAGATCCTAATATCTATGTCGCCACTTGAGTAGCAGCGTCGCATTGTCAAAAAAGTCGAAAAACTCATGGCCTTCTGCGAACAGCTCAGAACCAGCCTCCGCGAAGCCCGCAAAATCCGCACCCATCTTGCCGAAACGGTCGTCGAGCAGGCTGTTCACTGAGTCCAATCTGCCGGCAGAACCGGGGTGATTCAGACGCCGTTATCACCAACGCCAAGGAAATCGAGGCATGACCGACTTTCAGAAGCAATACGCCAAATGGGACGAATTTCTGGCCGCCTGGCCCCGCGAGCGCCTGGCGACCATGACGCTGGACGAATACACCCAGGCGGGGTCGACGGACACCTTTACCTACTGGATCGAGGCCGGCCTCGAAGAACTGGGTAGCATCTGGGGTGGTTCGGCATTCAAGTTCGGCGTGTACTCGAGAAAGGCCAACGATGAAAAATCATCGGGTGCCAAGCTCAGCTACTCCGAGACCCATGGGTGGTATTCCTCGCTCGGTGAGTCAGCCGAAGAGGCCTTCGAGAAGGTTCGCAGCTACGTGGCACAGGTGGCGGAACTTGCTGCCCGAGGCAACGTGGCGAGCATCGAGGCCTTCGAGTATCTGGGCGAAGCCTTCAAGTGGAAGATCGCGTTTCACTACCAGGATCGGCAGGCGCCGGTGATCGTGGGTGTCTTCAAGCGGGCGCCGTTGGCCATGTATGTTGGCAGTACCGCGAAGGACCCCATGGGCAGCCTGCAACAGGCAACCCTTGCCCAGAAACCGCCCGGTTTGGGGGTCCTGGAATTCGGTAAGCAGGTCTGGGAGGCATGGAGTCAGAAGAATCTGGCAATCTGGAAGCTCTCCCATGGGGGAACGGACTTCTCCGACGACGAGCGGCAACGATATATGCATAATCGCTTAGCCGTGATTTACGGCAACACGGCAAAAAAGCAAGGCGAGAACTTCATAAATGCCCCTGTCGGAACCCTTTTCTTCTTAGGCCATGGCAACAGCCCACAACTGGTGGGCCTGTTTGTCTCCAAAGCCAAGCCTTCCTCTAAAGGCGATGGCTGGGTACAACGAGAATACCGCGTGCTAAAGACCGCAACACGAAAGGACCGCTACAAGGATAATTCTAAGGGTTGGTCGCCGCAAGGCAACTCCACTTTCTGGAGAGTCGGCGAAAACGATCTTCCACTGTTCGAGAACACCCTGCTGAATCCCTACTTCGACACCGATTTGGGCGAACTGGCAACATTGGCCGGCGAGCTGCTGGAAACGAAAAGTTTGGATGGAAAGGGTGTGGCCGAACCAATCTCAGAGCCAGAGTCGCCAACGGTGAACAAGCCCATGGCCGCCTGCATCAACCGCATCTACTACGGGCCGCCGGGCACGGGAAAGACCAAGGCCGTGCTCGACCTACTCCGCACCGAATACACCGATGAACCTCAGCACATCAACGCCGAGGAACGGAAGCGACAAGCCATCGCCCAGCGCATGGCGACGGCACGGTGGTGGGAGGCGGCCGCCGCCGCGCTGTATGACATGGGCGGAGAGGCCAAGGTGCCCCAACTGGCTGAGCACCCGTTCATCGAGGCAATCGCCCAGGCCAAAGGACGGACGACGGGAATCAAGCAGACGTTGTGGGGCATGCTGCAGCGTCACACCATCACGGATTCTGAAACCGTGAACATCACGTTGAGACTCGCCCCGGCCATCTTCGACAAGGGAGAGAATTCGGTCTGGGGGTTTGCCGGCGAATGGCAGGAAGTCTGCTCGGACCTGGCAGAGTGGGTGGACTCGATCAACAAAGGCGAAACCGGCCGCCCCGAGCGCAAGCGCTATCGCTTCGTGACCTTCCACCAGTCCTACGGTTACGAGGAGTTCATCGAGGGGCTCCGTCCCGTACTGGCTTTGGATGACGAAACCGAGGTTGGCGGCATCGCCTACGAACTTCGGGCTGGTGTGCTCAAGGAGATGTGCCTGGAGGCCCGGCAATCACCGGACAAGCGGTTCGCGCTGGTGATCGACGAGATCAACCGGGGCAACATCAGCAAGATTTTTGGCGAGTTGATCACGCTGATCGAACAGGACAAGCGCGATCCCATGGGCGCGAGTTCATCGCCAACACCGGTCAGGCTGGCGTATTCCGGAGAACCTTTCCTGGTACCGGCCAACGTGGACATTATCGGCACGATGAACACGGCGGATCGCTCATTGGCCCTGCTGGATACTGCGCTGCGTCGTCGCTTCGAGTTCGAACCCCTGATGCCGGACACCCGTGCCGAGAAGGCCCCAGATGAACCCGACAGCGCTCCGCTGGCTGGTTTAACCGTTACCTCCTCCGGCGTTTTGATTGATGTGCGGCGTATGTTGGAACGCATCAACGACCGGATCGAGGCCCTTTACGATCGAGACCATACCATCGGCCACGCCTACTTGACCCAGCTTCGTGGTATGACCGACGAAGGGGAACAGTTCGCCGCCCTGGCACGAATTTTTCGCAAACGTATCTTGCCGCTGCTCGAGGAGTATTTCTTCGAGGACTGGCAGAAGATCCGCCTAGTGCTGGCCGACAACCAGAAAACCGACCCGGCGACCCAGTTCATTGCCGAGAAGGAGGACCATGAGCAGGATCTGGCATCACTGTTCGGCGGTGAGGATGACTTCGACTTCTACGCCGCCAAACGGCGCTACGAGATTCGGGAAACCGCCTTTGACAATCCCCGATCCTATCTCGGAATCTACGAGTCTCCGTCTCCCTGATGGTCGGTCGTCCGATACGCAGCATTACCTGTTTCGAGTATGACATCCTCGTCCGGGATGAGCCCGGGCAGTCCGTCGGTGGCAATCTGTGTGCTATGCCTTCCGCGGTTTTCGATTGGCTTGAAGCTGAGGCGCTGCGCCTGACCGATCCGTCGCGAGGCACACCCAACCGCTGGGTGCGTCTGACGCAACGGCGAGGACGCCGCGGGGTGCAGATGACGAGTTTCGTCGGCGTGATACAGGCACCGAACGGCTTTCAGATCGAGGTACTGCCAAAGGTGGGCAAGGCCATCGGGGGAGGCATCGTGGAGGCGCGTAGCCTGCTGATCGACATGCTGCGCTGCCTGGGCCCATTCCGCCACTTACAGACCGCCAGCGCCCGCCTCAAAGCAACACGCATGCCGCTGCTCGAGGTGTTCATCGCGGAGTTTCTGCAGAGCGTCGACCAGGTGGTCAAACGAGGACTGCACGGCGGATACGAGGTTCACGAGGGCAATTTATTCGCCCTACGGGGGAAGTTGCAGATGGCGCAGCATCTGCGCGAGAACCTGGTCCGCCGGGATCGCTTCTTCACCAAGTACGACGAGTTCACCTCCAACCGCCCCGAGAACCGTCTACTCCACGCGGCGCTGAGGGTGGTTCTCTCAGCCTCCGCCTCGCATGCAAATCAGCGTCTCGCCCGTGAGTTTTGCTTCGTGTTCGCGGAGGTGCCTGTTTCCGACGTTCCCGCCCGAGACTTTCAGCAGGTTCGACTTGATCGCGGCATGACGCAATATGCCGGCGCGTTGGCATGGGCACGGCTGATACTGGAAAACTCCTCGCCCCTGACAGGGATGGGCAACCACCACGCGCCATCGTTGATGTTCCCGATGGAAGTCGTGTTCGAGGCCTACGTAGCCAAGCACCTTGCCCGCCAGTTGGCCCCTTCATTCACCTTGAAAACCCAGACACGGGTCTTTTCGCTGGTGAAGCACATTGGGCAGAACTGGTTCCGCTTAAAACCCGATCTGCTGATCACCGAGGGGAAGAAGAAACGGGTGGTATTGGACACAAAGTGGAAATTGATCGACGCCGCAAAGGGGAACGGTACGGACAAGTACGGTCTCGACCAGGGTGACTTCTACCAGTTATACGCCTACGGCCAGGGCTATCTCGACGGCGAAGGCGATGTAGTGCTGATCTATCCCCGCACAGATACGCTGGAATACGCGCTCTCCGTGTTCGACTTTCCGAAGTCTAAGGGGCTGCGACTGTGGGTGCTGCCGTTCTGCCTCAGGACCCGGCGGTTGTCGGTTCCTGAAAACGCCCCTTTTGCGGATGTGCTCGTGGGCAAGAGATTGCCCGCAAGCACGCAGTTCGAGACCTCTGCTTCGACTAAAAATGTCAACGCCGAATGAAATGTGCTCCTTCTGGGGATCAAATCGCCGCCATAAAACTGCCCCTCTCGAGCTCATTATCGGTTGGGCTGTTGGTTCATCAAGCCCAGTTAGTAGTCTTTGAAGGGCTTGTATCGGGGCTTCCGGTTTTCGCGTCATCGCCCTTCTGCCGAGCCAATTTCGCCAGTGTCGGCACCTCGCGCCGCTTTAGCATGCGATGCAGACTCAAGCGTAACAAGCGGGAATCCAGCGAAAACTCTCTAGTACGACCAAAGCCCCCTGATGAAACAGGCTCACAAAGTCTAAGACCGTAAGCGTACCTGAGCATAGGTCTTCAACCAACTCTTGGATTCCTATGAGCACGAAGAGAGCCTTTACTCTTCAGGCCAAAGGTACAATGCTGGCTTCAGTTCTTCGTCTCGCCAGTCATCGCTCCAAAGGCTATTGCGATAAGTAAGACCGCCAAGCAGAGTTAGGCTGAGATCGCTATCGATTTGCTGGCCGGGCTTCCATACGGCGCTCGTAGTGGCGTTGGCCTCCAAGTAAGGACCACCTGTACCGTAGAGGATCAGTTCCAGCCGCGGTTCGAGGGCAAAGCTTGCATTTAGGCTGGAATTCAGCATCAAGGAGGGTAGCTCAGGGCCTTGATGTTGAGAATGACGCGGCTGGGGTTGCCACTTGCCGTTTTGAAGCTGTAAGGCACCAGCACTATCGTAGTGTAGTTGAATCGGTTCGCTAATACTGAGACGCCCACTGGTAGACAGCAATGCATTGAGACGAGCATTCACGGTAAACATGATGGGTAGCCAGCCCACCATGCGGTAGAATGGCCCTTGCTGGCGTAACCAGATTGTTTCGTCTCTCTGGAGCTTCTCTTCGAAGCTTGGTGTGATTTCGGTACCCTGGCACATGCGACCTTCCAACTTGGCCTCTTTCAAACGACCGCCTTCAAACGTCATCTGTCGTTTCAAGGCGAAAGTGGCTTGTAAGCGAATTGCGGCGCTGGCTTGCGGTGTAAAGTAAAGAGTTTTCTCGTGCTCGAAGGAGGTGTCTTCGGGTGGGCATGGTTCCCAGCTTCGATCCTGAAAAGTGGTCAGCAGCCATCGACCTGTCGCTGAGGGCGCTTTACCCAGCAAGCTCTCTACTGGAAAATCATCCTCTTCTGAGGTGACGCGCTCCACGACGATGATTGTTAACGTGCCGTCTTCCACCACATCTCCCAGCTCGGCGGACTCTATCGATAGCCTCAAGGTGCCATCTTCGTCTGTATCGGTCGCTGCAACGTGCGCGAGCAGACCTGAGTCCACCAGCTGCCCTTCGGCCTGCCCTAGCGGATGAAGTGGCGCGTCGGTAGCGGCAACCAGCCGCCAGCCGACTGCTAAGGGCTCGAGAAAACTTGGCGGCGACTTGATGACCAGTTCGAAGGCATCGTCGCCCAATGAGTCGATGTTGTCGACTGTATCGAACAGCTTGGCCGAATCATGGCTATCAAGAGCGAGTACTCGGGACTGAGGGGTTAAGTTACCGTCGATGAATGTCTCCCTGGCCAGGCCAGAGCTAGCCAGTCCAACCATCACCGGCACTGTCAGAAAGCGCATGATGAAACGGAAGGTAGACATGATGAGGGCTCGGTTGTGGAGTGGATTCATCTAAGTGTAGCTAGTGGTACCGTGCTTGGTATTCTTTTCTCCCGCTTGGTAAGCGCTCCAGTAACCGTATCTGTTGCGTACTGACTCAGGTCGGTAGAATGACTATCCAGCGCCAGAACTAAAGCACCGTCTTTAGCAGCCAATGCTCATTGGCATACTCTAGCTCAACGCGATCAAGATCATTACAAAAGGAAGGACAGTCCAATACCATCCTGTGATTTTCAGTGGAAGCCAACTCAATGGTGTGGGTCAGAATGTGGGTTAAAATCATAAAGACATAAAAAAGCCGCTGAAATCAGCGGCTTAATCGTAATACTTGGCGGAGGGACAGGGATTCGAACCCTGGAAAGGCTATTCACCTTTGCCGGTTTTCAAGACCGGTGCATTCAACCGCTCTGCCATCCCTCCGGCTTACGGGTGCATAGACTACCAGCTTTTCCTTGGAAGTCAACGTCTTTAGTACAATCTTAGCCCGACCCGGGTGATTTTTCCGCCCTGCATATCGCTGACGACCCAGTGAATGCCGTGCCAATCCACATCGTCGCCAACCACTGGATGGCCGCCAACGCGTAGCGATACAAAGTCGGCCAGGGTCATGTCTTTCTCACCTGGGCTTAGGGTCAGCCCGTAGGCCTGCGCAATATCCTGCATGTGCGCACTACCATCAAGCGTAAAGGTACCGAAGAAGGCGCGTTCTTGCTTTAGCTTAGAGTCTCCGTTGAACAGGCGGTTGAGGGCGTTTAGGTCTTCCGAACGGCCTATCACGCATATCACATCGCCTAATTTTAGCCGTGTGCTGCCTTTAGGATGCAGCATGGCATGTTCACGGAATAACGCTGAGATAAGTGCGCCAGAGGGAAAGCGCAGCAAACGAATAGGCACGTCGTCCAGGTCTTTATTTTCAACCGGGTAAACAAACATCTCGTAGTCGTTTTCCGGCAATATCCCCAGCGGACCTCGCCTGTCCGGTGTAGTGCCCGTTGGCACCTCGACTTTTAACCATCGAGCTATTAATGAGAGTGAGCCACCCTGGATCAGCAGCGACATTAATACCACCGCAAAGGCAATGTTAAAGTACAGTGACGCGTTCTCTACCCCGCCAATCAGAGGGAAAATCGCCAGTACAATAGGCACCGCACCGCGCAGCCCTACCCAAGCAATAAACCATGTTTCCCGCCAACGAAATTTAAAAAACGGCTTGATGGTGATCAGAACCGCCAGGGGGCGGGCAATAAAAATCAGCGCCAATGCCACTAATCCCGCTGGGAGGGCGACTTCCCAGAGCTCGCTTGGGGTGACGAGCAGCCCCAATACCAGGAAGAGCCCGATTTGGCTCAACCACGCCAAGCCATCGTGGACGGGTAAAATAAAATTGAGGTGGCGCCCCGGCTGGTTGCCAATCATCAGACCTGCCAAGTAGATTGCCAAAAAACCACTACCGCCTATAACGCTGGTAAGCCCGAACACGCTAAAGCCCAAGGCAAGCGCCAACATGGCGTAGAGGCCTGGTGCTAAATCAAGCCAGCGCAGCAGCTTGGCACTGAGCCAGCCGCCACCAATACCCACTACCAGCCCAATGCCGAATTGGCTAATAAAAAACATTAGTGTTTCGACGGGGCCGCCGATATCACCAACTAAAATATCGACCAGCATCAAGGTCAGGAAAATCGCCATCGGGTCGTTGGTACCCGACTCAATTTCCAGCGTGGCCCCTACCCGCTCATTGAGGTTTACTCCTCGCCCACTGAGCATCGAAAATACTGCCGCGGCATCGGTGGAGCCAACAATGGCGCCTACCAGCAACCCTTCCACCAAGGTTAAATCGAACACCAGCATCGCGATGCCGCCGACAATGGCGCTGGTGATAAACACCCCAAAGGTAGCAAGCGAAAGCGCCGGCCTGAAGCCGACGCGAAAGGTTTTGAGGCGTGTGCGAAGACCACCATCAAGCAGGATCATCGCCAGGGCGAGATGGCCGATCGTGAAAGCCATAAAGTAGTCATCGAACTCGAGACCCAGCAGCCCTTCTTCGCCGGCCACCATGCCCAATCCCAGGAAGATAAGAAGAAGCGGCACGCCCATCATGGCGGACAAGCGGCTCCCCAGAATACTGAGCGCCATTAATGAGCCGCCGATCAAAAAAAACGTATAGATTGCGTCCATGACTCTCCATCTCTTCCTAAAGCATGTCTATTATCGCATGTCAGCGTTGAATTTACTGCGGCTTATGGCTCGACAAGACGCAATTGAAGGCTGGTCAGATGCTTAGCGCGGCAGATACACTTTGGTTTCTGTTACTGGGAGTTATTGACGATGCTGACCTGTGTATGTCGCGCTTGGTATTTTTCACTGCTTTTAAAGGCCGTTTTATTACTCGTAAGTTCAATGACATACGCAAATGAGCCACAAGTTGACAATGATCCTAGTGAAGATAATCGCGAACTGAACAGTAGTGTATTGGTGCCTCCCATGTGGTGGACAGTCGAAGCCGAGGCCGAGGAGGCGCATCAGGGAGCCCCTACCGCCGCCGCCACGCCACCGCCACCGCTTGAGCCACCGCCGCTCAAACAAATCCGCATCATGCTGGATTGGTTTTTAAGCCCGCAGCATGCAGGCCTTGTTATTGCGCAACAACGCGGCTTATTTACGGCGCAGGGCATGGAGGTGGAGCTCCAAACCCCGGCGGACCCTGCCATAGCGCTTAAATTATTGGTCGCCGGTGAGATTGATTTCGCGTTAAGCCGCCAGCCTGCCCTGCATCTTTATGCGCACGATGGTGCGCCCATCGTGCGTATCGCGACGCTGATTGAAACACCGCTTACAGCGGTGGTCGTGGCAGGCGAGCTTGAAGAGCCTCTCAAGGAAAAGCTGGCGCCGCTGCGCTATGGCTATTCAAGCCTCGAAGGCCGCGACTTGTTCATACCGCACTTAATTCCTGACGCCCTGACACAGTCGGGCAACGTTGCGCCACCGGTTAACCTCCACTTTGACACTCGACGCGCTTTCGTTGAGGAGCAAGTGGATGCAGTCGTCGATGCACCTTTTCACTCATTGCCTGCACAGTTAGCCAGTGAAGGGATCAATACGCAGGTTATTCGCCACGAGGCGCTCGACATCCCCCGCTATGACGGCCTTGTGTTATTGGCCAACCGTGATGGGGCCATGCGGCGTGCAGACACATGGTCTCACGTCGTAATGGCTATTGAAGACGCGCATCACTGGATGCTGGAAAACCCCGACGCCGCATGGGAATTACTGATTAGCGCCGAACCGGTGCTCGACAACGCCATCAATGAGTCGAGCTGGCAAGACTTGCTCAGGCGTATAGCGTTGTCGCCTGGCGCGGTGGACAGCCGTCGTTATCAAGCATTTGAGCAGTATCTACAAAAGCAAGGCGTTAGCGATGAGTTGCTTCCGGTATCACGTTTAGCCATCGACCCACATGCCCAGTAGAAAGGCCGTTGTGTGATATTGACACGTACCTCAATGAATATTGAAAGTGATATTTTTAGGCAGCTACCGTGCGCACCTGGGGTGTATCTTTTCTATGGGCATAACCGGCTGCCGCTTTACGTCGGTAAAAGTATCCGGCTGCGTGATCGCGTGCGCGATCATTTTCAGCGTGCCCACCACCATCACAAGACCATGCGAATGGTCGAGCAGATACAGCATATAGAGTGGGAAGAAACAGCGGGTGACCTGGGCGCTCAACTACGTGAAGCACAGCTGGTAAAGTCATTGCTGCCGATTATGAACCGTCAATTGCGCAAGCAACGCAACCTGACCACCTGGCATTGGCCTGAGGAAGCGATAAAGCCACAACTGCTCAGCGGCACAGCGCTTAATCAACCGGTAACGGGCGCGTTCTACGGCCTCTACCGTAATGCCTCCGCCGCAAAAAAAGCGTTGCGAACGCTGGCCGAAACACACCGGCTTTGTCCGCGAGTGCTTGGTCTGGAAGCAGGTAAAGGCCGTTGCTTTGGCAGTCAGATAGGTAAGTGCCTTGGCGCCTGTTTCGGTAATGAAACGATGGGCGCTCATACACAACGCGCGCAGTCAGCCCTGCAGCCGCTTCAGGTCAACACCTGGCCATGGCCGGGACGAATTGTCATCAGGGAATCCCCTCCGGCACATAAGGCAGTGGCTTGGCACGTGGTGAACCAGTGGTGCTACCTGGGAAGTGTAGGGTCCCTTGCGGAAGCCAAAGAACTGGGCAGCAGCGATGTCAGTTTCGATATCGACAGCTATCGCATCCTTCAGCGCTTTTTACGCCACCCTGATCAATATGGCGTATCCATTATGCCGCTATAAGCGAAGCTCAGGGTGTTTGTGCTGTCAAAAACGCGTCGACTGACTGCTGAAAGGCGGCGGGTTGATCGGCATGTAACCAGTGCCCGGCTTGCTTTAGCGTCACGACCCGCGCGGTGGGGAGTATCTCACGCAGCGCTGGCAGCATGGCGTCGGTCACGTAGGGCGACTCATCGCCGCGCAGCACCAGCGTTGGCCCATTATAAGCAGCGTCCCCCGATGGCAATCCGATAATCCTTTCGTAGTCTTGGCGGATATGATCCAAGCCGACGCGCAGCGTGAGCCCGCCTTGCTCTGCGCGCACCAGATTGGTGGCAAGAAAGAGCCGGGTTGGACGAGAATCGACGTGTTCAGCGAGTAAATCATCAGCTTCTCGCCGATTAGCAGGCTGCCCTTCTCTAACGCGCTCTAACGCAGCAAAGACATCATCATGGCCGTGCTGGTAGGCCACTGGAGCAATGTCAGCTACCACCAGCGAAGCGACACGCTCAGGATGTTGGCGCGCTAAGCTAATGGCCACCTTACCGCCCATTGAGTGCCCCAGTAGATGTACGCGAGCAAGCGATAGCTTATCCATTACATCAACTACGTCAGCGCTCATCTGCGCGTAACTCATACCTGCCGCATGGGGCGAGCGACCATGATTGCGCAAGTCGACCGCAATCACTCGACGCGAGGTCTGCCACGTCTTGAGATGCGAGCGCCAGTTGTCGGCACTCCCCAGAAGCCCATGAATCACCACCAGGGGAATGGCATCGGGGTGCTCATCCGATGGCTGGTCCAGATAATGCAAATCTACTGGCGTGGCATCAGTCATCTAAGCTCCTTATCAGTTGAAGGGAAATCAGGCTGTACGCGGTGCGAGATCTGCCTGGTCGGTCCAGACCACCAAGCGGCGCGTCAACCATGATAGCAACAGGCCATAAAGTGGCAGGAAAAATAGCAGGCTGATGGCAAGCTTAATGGCGTAATCGACAGCGGCAATTTCAACCCAATGGGTAGCCATGAAGGTGTCTGGGCTTTGGTAAAACGCGACTGAGAAAAATGCAAAAGTATCGGCCAAGTTGCCCAGTACGGTAGAAAACACCGGGGCGACCCACCAAACCCACTGCCGCAAACGATCAAACACCTGCACATCTAACAACTGGCCAATAACGTAAGCCAAAAAGCTCGCCAGCGCGATACGGGCGACAAACAGGTTCCAGTCACTCAACGCTTCTATACCCGCGAAACGTCCTTGGGGAAAGACCACCGATACCACATACGAGACGATCAGCGCAGGGAGCATCACGCGCAGTACAATAGCGCGAGCCGGCTCTTTGCCAAACAGTCGGACGGTCAAGTCGGTGGCCAAAAAAATGAATGGAAAGCTGAAAGCACCCCAGGTGGTATGGAAGCCGAACAGGGTAAACGGAAGCTGAACGAGGTAGTTACTGGCGGCGATAATACCAATGTGGAACGCCACCATCACGGCGAGGCAACGGCGGTGCTGAGCGTCGCTTAAAACAAACATACGGCGGGCCTTTTTTGTGTTGACGAGGGGTTAGGGAACCCTCAACGCATTGCGCACCTAGGTGCAGTGAGAGGCGCATTATACGCCTTCTCAACCGCAATAAAAGTCATGGGCAATCGGGTTAGACAAGTGGAGGCGTCTTATTCGCACTACCGACCTGATGGTCACGCATGGCGCGATATACATCATCCACGCTGGTGGGGTCATCAATCGTGGAGGGGATGCCCACCTCCTGACCATCGGCCAGGTTGCGCAACAGTTTACGCAGAATTTTCCCCGAGCGTGTTTTGGGCAGACGGTCCACGACGATAACGTGTTTAAAACAGGCAATCGGGCCAATTTGCTCCCGAACACGGGCAATTAAAGCGGCCTCCAAGGCCGCTTCACCTTCTATATAGCCATCTTTGGGAATCACAAAGCCGACGGGCAATTGCCCCTTTAGGTCATCATGGATCCCGATCACCGCGCACTCTGCAACTGCCGGGTGGCCGCCAACGACTTCTTCCATCTCGCCGGTGGAAAGCCGGTGCCCTGCGACGTTAATGACATCATCGGTGCGCCCCATGATGAACAGATAGCCTTGCTCATCAAAAAAACCGCCGTCGCCGGTTAAGTAATAGCCCGGAAACGCAGCCATGTAGGCAGAGTGAAAGCGCTTTGGGTCACCCCAAACACCCGTTAAGCAGCCCGGTGGCATCGGTTGCTTGATGACCACACTACCCTGCTCCATGGGCGCGGCCTGCTGACCATCCCGGTTCAGTACTTGGACATTAAAACCGGGCACGGGCACGGTGGCTGATCCAGCCTTGGTGGGCATGGCTTCGATACCTGGCAGATTAGCGGCAATGGGCCAACCGGTTTCAGTTTGCCACCAATGGTCGATGACCGGGACGTCGAGCAGGTCATTCAGCCAATGATAGGTCGGTGGATCAAGCCGCTCACCTGCCACATAAAGATGCTTGAGACTACTGATGTCGTACTTTGCCAGCCAATGAGCGTCTGGGTCTTCTTTTTTAATCGCACGAAAGGCAGTCGGTGCACTAAAGAAGCTGGTGACGCTATATTTTTCGATAAGCCGCCAAAAACTCCCTGCATCGGGTGTTTTAACCGGTTTGCCCTCATACAGCACTGTCGAACATCCATGCAGCAGTGGGCCGTAAACAATATAGGAATGCCCTACGACCCAGCCAACATCCGATGCGGTAAAGAACACATCGCCAGGCGCCAAGGCATAGATAGCCTCCATGGAATAAGCCAGTGCAACGGCGTAGCCGGCAGTATCCCGCACAATGCCCTTAGGTTTTCCCGTCGTGCCTGAGGTGTACAGCACGTAAAGCGGGTCAGTCCCTTTTACCGGCACACAGTCAGCGGGGGTGGCTTGGCTGACGAGCGTTTCCCAATCGTAATCCCGCTCATTAAACTCAACCTCGCACTCAGGGCGGACTTTAATAATGCAGGCATCCGGCTGATGCGGGCTTAATGCAAGTGCTTGATCAATGATTGGCTTATAAGCCACGACGTTGCCTGCCTCGATACCGCAGGATGCCGCGACGACCACCTTGGGCGCAGCGTCTTCAATACGCGCTGCCAGCTCATGGGGTGCAAAGCCGCCAAACACGACAGAGTGAATCGCACCCAGTCGGGCACAGGCGTACATGGCGACCACGGCTTCCGGAATCATCGGCATATAAATGACAACACGGTCGCCTTTCTCGACCCCTAACTGCTTAAGCACGCCTGCAAAGGTGGCCACCCGCTCCAGTAGCTGGCGATAAGTAATGGTTTGCTGAGCCTGGGTCACTGGAGAGTCCCAGAAGATAGCAGTTTGTTCGCCACGGCCTTGCTCGACATGGTAATCCAGTGCCGCGTAGCAAAGATTCATTTCACCGTCGGAAAACCAGCGTGCATGCTGCTGTTCGTCGTAGCTCAAAATGGTCGCAGGCGGTGTGAACCATGGGATTCGCTTAGCCTGTTCAGCCCAGAAGTGCTCGGGCTGCTCGATAGATTGCTGATAAATCTGCTGGTAGCGACGCATGGGGTACCTATCTTTATTGTGATTAGATGAGGCTTGTAGAATTGTTGACACTTTATGCGCTAAAACGTCGTTTTACCCTACAACTATGGGCTACACCCCCGTGGCAATTCAGCCGAGGCTGATTCTACTGTCGCTAAAAATGCATTTATTACCATTGATTAACCGTTAAACAACGACTTGGACAAATCCCGCTAAATTACTGATCATTAAATAATCAGATCCTACACGCGGCGATGCCTTCAACAACCAATAACAAAGCTACCTTGATAGGTAGGCCAGGAGATATCCATGTCGGCTTCCACAAGTGCTGCACGCCTGCTTGAACACAATGGCCACGCCATTGAGGCGGGAACCAACTTATTAAAAGCCCTAGCCAATGAAAAAAGGTTGCAAATATTGTGCTTGCTTGCCAGGAAGGAACTGTCGGTAACGCAAATCAACCAGCAGCTGGCATTAAGCCAGTCGGCGCTTTCACAACACTTGGCGATTTTGCGACGTGACCATTTAGTGGAGACCCGGCGGGAATCACAAACGATTTATTATTCTCTTAGCAGTGCGAGCGCCAAGGCCATTATTACGACCTTGGCGGACCATTTTGCGGGATAATGACACCTAAGCGATAAGTGCTTGGTATTGTTCGAGGGCGCCTAACGACGATGCCAGCCTGTCGCTTCGAGCATACTTAGTCCTTTAAGCACGGCGTTCTCTACACCGCTTGCAATCGCCAGCCCAAACTTACGCCCCACTGTTTTGGGGGGCTCTAACTTCACGCGATATACATGAGCTTGTGCGATACGCTCCATCAAATACGCCTCACTGGTGCCGACGCTATCCACCAGCTTGCGATCAAGCGCCTCACTGCCGTACCAAATTTCGCCCGTCGCCAAGGCATCAATATCCATGTCGGGTCGACGCTCGCCAACATAATGCTTGAACAAGCGATGCGTGTTCTCAAGATCTTCGAGGAATTTTTCACGTCCCTCATCGGTGTTTTCACCCAGCAAGGTAAGTGTGCGCTTGTACTTTCCAGCCGTTAGCAGTTCAACGTCCACGTCGTGGCGCTTCAGCAAGCGGTGAATATTAGGGATTTGAGCAACCACTCCAATCGAACCAATCACGGCAAAAGGTGCCGCTTTGATGTGGTGCGCCGTGCAAGCCATCAAGTAGCCGCCACTCGCGGCTACTTTATCTACGCAAACGGTAGTCGTAAGACCCGCGTCGCGAAGCCGGTCAAGCTGGGCCGCCGCTAACCCATAGGCATGAACTAATCCGCCAGGGGACTCAAGACAAATCACCACCTCATCCTCAGGGCTGGCTACTTCAATCAGCGCTGAAATTTCTTGGGCGAAATGCTCGGTCGCTGAGGCTTTCATATCACCCTTGAACGTTAGTACCCACACATTGGGAGTGTCAGTATCAGCTTTTTCTTTACGGCGATGTTTATCTTCTCGCCGGAACGTTTTGAGTAGCTTTTTGCGAATGCCTGCAGGCGTTGCAGCCAGCCGTAGGCGCCGTGCCCGGCTTCGCCGTCTTTCGTGCAACGGTTCCACATGCAAGGTTAAATCTCTCTCACCCTCCGCCTTAGCACGTGCGATAAGCAATACGCTGATGCCGATAACGGCGACGACAATGCAGGCTTGTACGATAAATGTACCAATTTCTACTACCCATTCGTTCACGTGCATCTCCTTGCTTACAATTTAGCGCTAAGCCGACACCGTTGGGCAATGCATTGAAAACGGTGCTTGATATGAAACATATGTTTGAAATATTCTCTTATCAAAGGCCGCAAATTTTACAATTGTTTGGCGCTTTATACGCCAAGAATTTTCTTCTCGCATTTAATGGAACGCTATTATGTCAACGAATACCCTCGAAAAGTTGCAGGCTCGCTTTGATCCGAAAGCAGCTCAGGGGATACATGAGATTTTCCAGTTTCATTTTTCTGATGCAGACAGTTATTACCTCGATATTCAGGATGGAAAACTCGACGTTCAACAGGGTGAGCATGATGATCCCTCCGTTAGCCTGAGTCTGAGCACAGATACGCTAAAAGGCATCATGAATGGTGATATCAACGGCATGACGGCATTTATGACGGGCAAGCTGAAAGCCACGGGTAACGTGATGCTGGCCACCAAGCTAACCACGCTATTCCCTAGCGAATAATCGACAGCCTGCCTTACTTATCGCCAGCGTGCTAAGTGGGTTTCAATCAATTCGCGAGAAATCGAGTACACAGGCGGCAAGGCGGGTAGTTGGCGTGGTGAAAACCAAGCCGCATCGCTAATTTCCACCTCATCAATACGTATACGCCGCGTGGTGGCCTCGGCAAAGAAGCCCAGCATTAGTGAGTGAGGAAATGGCCACGCTTGGCTTTGGTAGTACCGCAGTTGGCTGACATGAACGCCGACTTCCTCAAAAATCTCCCGATGCACAGCCTCTTCGGCCGTTTCACCTGGTTCAATAAACCCGGCTAAGGTCGAGTAGCGGCCTGGCGGAAAACGCGGGCTACGAGCCAGCAACATCGCCTCACCACTAGTGACCAGAGTAATAATGCAGGGCGAAATTCGTGGATAGTTACGATGGCCGCAGGCGTGGCAATGCATCGCAAACTCGGTTGCCAGCTTAGTGGCCTCGGCGCCACAGCGGCCGCAAAAGCGATGATTTTCCAGCCATGCCCCGACCTGCAAAGCCGTTGATAACAGCGCATACCATTCCGATGGCAACTCGCCCATCCATTGACGCCCATCTATCCATTCATCCCCAGGTTTAGCGGCCAATTGCAACGCAACCGGCTCGTCCTGCCAATAACACAACGGCTGCATGTCGCTGGTCCATGGCTGCCAAGGGTGGAGCGGGGTTAATACATCGCCATCAGCAGGTAACGCAGGTGCCAACCGGCTACGCGAGAGATATAGGACGCGGCCTTCATGTACCTGATGGGGTATCTCTCTTCTAAGCATCGCTTACCGTGCCCTCACTCCAACGCAGTTGGTGCGCTTGGCATTTAGCCTGATGTGCTCGACGCTCTTCATCATTAGGCGCAATGACCCTAAGCTGCCCAGGCGTTAGCGTCATCCGTTGAATCGAAAGCCCTGATTCAGCGGGTGCATCACTGCGCTGAGATTGATTAGCTTCCGCATCCAGCGTTAGCGCCGTTTGCCCTCCCGTCATGGCCAAATAAACATCAGCCAGGATCTCGGCATCTAGCAGTGCGCCGTGTAATACGCGATGACCGTTATCAATATCGTAACGTTTGCATAGCGCATCAAGACTGTTGCGCTGGCCAGGGTGCATTTTTCTGGCCATGACTAGCGTATCAAGAATACGGCAATGATCCCTGACAGGACCTAGTGGTTGTGCACGGCCCTTGAGCATTTTCAACTCATGATCAATGAATCCCACATCGAAAGGCGCGTTATGAATGACCAATTCCGCGCCTTCGATGAATGCCCAAAAGTCATCGGCCACCTGCGCAAATACCGGCTCGTTGGCGACTTTGGCGTCATCAATGCCGTGAACGGCGACTACCTCAGCATCGATATGGCGCTCTGGGTTGATATATTGGTGGTAAGTACGGCCGGTATAACGCCGGTTGACCATTTCCACGGCACCAATTTCCACCAAACGATGGCCATCTTTAGGATCGATCCCCGTCGTTTCTGTATCCAATATGACTTGGCGCATCATGGTCTCCTACGCGCGTTGTGTTGCTTCATCAATGGCTTGGTTTGCAAGTGCATCGGCTTGTTCATTGCCAGGGTGTCCGCTGTGCCCTTTGACCCAATGCCACTCAACCTGATGCCGCTGGGCTTCGGCATCTAGCTGCTTCCATAGCTCAGCGTTTTTGACGGGTTGTTTCGCGGCGGTTTTCCATTGGCGCTTACGCCAATTATGAATCCACTGTGTAATGCCTTGGCGGACGTATTGTGAATCCGTCCAAATCGCCACCTGGCAGGGTTTATTCAACGTGCGCAACGCCATAATAGCCGCCATTAATTCCATTCGGTTATTGGTCGTCTGTGCTTCATACCCATACAAGGTTTTCTCATGCTGCCCACTTGCCAGCACAACCCCCCACCCGCCAGGGCCAGGATTTCCACGGCAGGCTCCATCGGTATACACGGTTACCTGAGGCAACCGCTCTGTTTCAGTCACGTTTGAGAGTCCTTAAATCGAAATTATCGCGTGCTTAGCGCCTAATGAAACCGTCAGTCATTTTTGGTGCGTGTCGCACCAAGCGAATTTGCTGCTACTGGAGATTTCAAACCAAATTTGATGCGTTGCATAGGCGCTCTGGGCTGGCGACGCTTGGCCAACACTATATAGCTTTCTCCCAGTGGACAGTTATAGCGCCGCCCCAGGGACTCCCAATGCTCCACGCAGCGCCCTCCAGGCCAGCTTCTAAAACAGCAGTAGTCTACGCGTTCGACCTCAAAGTCGACAAATGCTAACCAGTCACCCATTCGGCTGGCCGTGCGCCATTGCCCATTCCAGGGATATTGGCCTTGACGTTTGCGCCATTGCTTAACCACGCCGCTAACGCCGATGGGATTGAAACCAAACAGCACCAAAATACCGCTATCAGAGGTGACGCGCGCGGCCTCTTGCAATGTGTGGTGGGCATCCGGCAGGTGCTCAAGCCAGTGATGAAGCACCACAACATCCAGGCACCGATCAGGCAATGCCAATCGTTCAGCTGGACAAACCAACGTCTGCTCGTGGGGGGCACTCTTTCGGTTGGGCGCCCATTGAAGCGTGTGTGCAATTCCCGACATGGACATCATCGTAGGCCCCATGGCCATCTCAAGGCTATGGCCGCCAGAACGTGAGTCAACCAGGGGCCCCAGGCAGGCTCGCTGGGAATCCCATAACGATTTGCCTGCCTCAGATTCCCAGTAAGCTCGACTCGCGAATAACTGCTTGGCAAGTGTCTCTGTCGCTGCTGAATTTGACATGTACCGCACAACCCTCCAAAGTAACGGCTTTTTGACGTCTTGCATGCACCACGAAAGCGCTATCAAACTAACCGTAAGCGCTAATTCATCGTTAAAGGATCTCGCCTATGATGAGCGTGACACCGATCCCCGCCTTAAGCGACAACTATATTTGGCTGCTTCGACAAGATACCAGCCAAGAAGTATGCGTGGTGGATCCAGGTGAAGCGCTTCCCGTTATTGAGTTTCTGGAGCGCGAGTCGTTATCGCTTAGCACTGTTTTGATCACCCATCACCACCCTGATCATACTGACGGGCTGGGAGAACTGATCAAGCGCTACGCTCCACGGGTAATCGGCCCGAAAAATCCTTCAATTAATGGTGTCGAAGAGCGCGTAGGCGATGGCGATGAAGTTCGCGTCATGGGCCGATTATTTGAAGTCTTTGAGACACCTGGGCATACGTTAGACCATATTAGTTATTTTACACCAGGGATTCCCCCACTGCTGTTTTGTGGTGACACCTTATTTTGCGCCGGTTGCGGTCGCCTCTTTGAGGGAACACCCGAGCAAATGCACGCGGCCTTAAAGCGTCTTGCGGCGCTACCCGAAGAAACCTTTGTTTTCGCCGCGCACGAATACACTCAGGCTAACCTTCGCTTTGCCAGCGAAGCAGATCCTGAGAACGAAGACGTCAAACACGCCTTAATGGAGTGTGATAAGGCGCGGGCCTTAGACCGCCCCACCTTACCCAGCACGATAGGACGCGAGCTGAAAATCAACCCCTATTTGCGCGTCGGCACCGAAAGTGTCCGTAATGCTGCAAGCAAACAGGGTTCTATTGATAATGATCTCGCAACGTTCGCCACTCTTCGCGAGTGGAAGAATCGTTACTAAACGCTATCGCAACGACGTAACCCACTATGACGTATCGCACGATTCGCCAACGCCTATTATTAAGCGCCGGTAGTACAGTGATCATGAGCCTGCTTTTGGCAGCTGCGGCAAACTCGCAGGCCTCTGCGACTAGCTATGATACCTCTCCCCGCGCTACCTCAACGTCCAGCGCGACTAACGAGTCGCGTAACGCTCGCCCCTCATCTTTCCAAATGCATTTCTGGGAAGAACTTATGCTGGAGCCGCAGGATGCTTGGGGGAAACTGCGCGAAAGCTTCCACTGGCGTGAGCAATCGTTGCCCGCCGAGGCTCAAGCACGTGTAGATGAATGGATTGATCACTACAGATCACGCCCGGAAAACATTGTTGAAATCACCGAACGCGCAAGTCCATGGCTTGCCTGGATCACTCAGCAAATCAGTGAGCGCAATTTGCCGGGAGAGATGGCCCTCATTCCTTTCGTGGAAAGCTCATTTGACCCCGGCGCGCGCAGCCATAGTGGCGCTGCCGGGCTATGGCAGTTTATGCCCGGCACCGGCGATGCCTTAGGACTCGTGCGCAATGGGAACTACGATGGCAGACTGGACGTTGTCTCCTCAACCAATGCGGCGCTTGACTATCTCGAAACGCAGGCCGATCAGTGGTACGAAGGTGATTTGCAACTATCGGTCGCCGCCTACAACGCAGGCGCAGGTACGGTCAATAAAGCTAAGCAGCGCGCCGAGAGCGAGGGCCTAACCGGTGAATACTGGGATCTGAGCCTGCCTCAAGAGACCATGCAGTACCTGCCAAAATTGCTCGCTATTGCCACCATTATTGATGACCCAGAGCGCTACGACATCAGCTTGCCTGAAATTCATACGGAGCCCGCTTTTGCCAAGGTGAAGCTTGAGCATTCAGTTACCTTGACTGAAGCCTCCCAGCTATTGGACGTAGAAAAATCGGCGTTGGCTGAGCTCAATCCTGGTCTTATAAATGGTGCGCTCAACCCGTCAAGCGCTCAAACGCTGCTGGTTCCGGAAGACGTGGATCAACAAATGTTGGCTGAGCTTTCTAACGATAGTAGTAATCGTCAGACCGCTACCCGAGACAACGCGCCGGACACTTACCGTGTGGAAAGTGGCGACAGCTTATCGACAATCGCCAGTCGCTATAACCTGAGCGCCCAGGAGTTAATGCGCTTAAACGCGATTGACAGTCCGGATGCTTTACAAGCGGGTCAACTCCTGACACTTTCAGAACGTTGAGATTATCCGCCTTGTTAATAGGGAAACTGCCCCATGCACTGTGGCGTTATTGTGCGTCCCGCTTTATGCATTGCCCGGAACGCCTTGCTTGTGCTCTGCTCACTGGCAAGCTCTTTCGCCTATAGCGACACGGATATTGCCCCCACGGCCACGGA